>VFQQ010001168.1_pt1 | contig 39403 bp, 34 predicted proteins | sample 3512341 | NCBI WGS metagenome assembly VFQQ01 (sample SAMN10412373, study PRJNA504923) | tailings metagenome | isolation source: Relicate 2 Philex TSF1 revegetated site | place: Philippines: Tuba, Benguet | collected 2017-08-29 | reverse complement strand
CAAGATTCAGGCCAATATGGATCCCAAGCACCGCGACCGTATTGCGTTCTTGCGTGTATGTTCCGGGCGTTTTGAACGTGGCATGAAAATCAAACAGGTGTCTTCCGGCAAACAGCTCGCCGTCAACAATGCGATTACCTTTATGGCGCAGGATCGTACCACCATGGATGAAGCCTTTGCCGGTGACATTATCGGTATTCCCAACCATGGCACAATCAAGCTTGGTGACACCTTTACCGAAGGTGAGGCACTTAAATTCATCGGCATTCCATCGTTTGCACCGGAATATTTCCGCCGTGCGCGCATCAAAAACCCGATGAAAATGAAACAACTGCAGCTTGGCCTAAAGCAATTGGCAGAAGAAGGTGCAACGCAGGTCTTCCGTCCCATGTTGAGCAATGATTTGATTCTGGGTGCCGTGGGGATTCTGCAGTTTGATGTTGTTGCCCACCGTTTGGAGCATGAGTACGGCGTTGATGTGGCATTTGAGAGCGTGGACTGTGCCACTGCACGATGGCTCCGCGGTTCGGACGCTGACCTCAAGACCATTGCCGATAAATATGGATTTAACGTTGCATTGGATGGTGCGGGTGACTATGTCTATTTGGCGCCTAACCGCGTCAACCTGCAAATGGCTCAGGAGCGCTATCCCGATATTCGCTTTCTGGAGACCCGTGAAATCTTCTAGGGCCAGAACACACCGCAATGTCCGTCAGCCGCCATCAACCCTCAGCAAGCTGCCCATGTGGCAAGCATGCAAGCTATGAGGATTGCTGTCAACGCTACCATCAAGGACAAACCGCACCCGATGCCGAGGCACTGATGCGTTCACGTTACACCGCCTATGTATTGGGTCTTGAAGATTACCTGCTGGCCACTTGGGCCGAGGAAAAGCGGCCACAAGCATTAGGATTGGCAGAAGATGCCCCCAGCCAATGGCTTGGGCTCAAGGTGCTCAGTTACCAACTGACGGATGCAAACAGTGCTGAGGTCAGCTTTATTGCCCGCTACAAGGTGCAAGGTAAAGCCTATCGACTGCAGGAGCGAAGTCGCTTTATTCAGCGAAATGGGCGTTGGTTTTACCTGGATGGTGAGATCACATCGTAAGTATTACGACAGGTGTGCTCTGGATGCAGACGCCCTAGTCGTTGGCAAATGCTTCGCATAACATGCTCAGCAACGCGCCAAACATCGGAATCACTTCTTCTTTGTCAAACGGCGTTTCTTCGTCTGTTCCGGCAATCACAAAAGCAATCGTGGCTTTGTCCAGATCCTGACGGTATTCCACCCAATGATCCTGGGTGGCATCTGCAATCAGTTGAAACTTGTTGGTACCAGACTCGATAATTTCTGCCCATTCTTCATCAGCCATACCAGCAAACAGCGTTTTGGTCACAACAACCGCTGCAGCATCGGTATCCGGCGCAATATCTTCTTCACCCAGCGGTAGCATGAGAAAAGCATATACCAGCATCGCAAACGTGTGATACACGCTCAACATATCAAAGTTTTCAACCCGTTCATCTGCGGGGGATCGCTCTGCCTGACGAATGGCGCGAAAGGTAATATAGCAAGCTAGATATTGCGCAGCGTCTTGTGGATCATAATCAGCCAGATTGGTATTGACTGCGCTTTTTTCTCCACTAGATTCATTCAGGCACAGCGCGTGTAGAAAACTGAGGCGTTGTGAAAAATTCATGTCTTTCCCTTTATGTTGTTTTAGTTCAGCCTGCTATTTGACCTCTGCCAGCCTGCGTCAGGCTATTTCCGGCAGAGCTTCCAGCTGCGCATGCATCTCAAGCCATTGTTCTTCCGCCAGCTCAATCGCTTGTGATAGTTCCGCTTGCCGCTTGAGTAAACTTTGCAGTTCATCCTTGTTTGCAGCTTCATATAATGCGCTATCTGCCAGAAGGTTTTCCAGCCCTACTTTGTCTTGCTGCCATTGTGCCATGTCCCGCTCAAGCTTCTCGACCGCTTTCACCAGCGGTCGTCGCTCTGCCAACCGCGCCTGTCGTTCAGCCTTACCCTGGGCGCGATCATTTTTTGAGGCAGTTTTCTGCGTTTGGCTTTTTTCCTGACTTTTTTCCATGACTTGTTGCTGCGCCAGCCACTGTTTGTAGTCGTCAATGTCACCGTCAAACAACTCGGCCTTGCCATCAGCCACCAAAATAAAGCGGTCGCAAGTAGCGCGTAGCAGTGCCCGGTCATGGGACACCAGCACCATGCCACCTTCATAGTCCTGCAAGGCCATGGTTAACGCATGTCGCATTTCCAGATCCAGATGGTTGGTGGGCTCATCCAGCAGCAGCAGATTCGGATTTCGCCAAATCATCAATGCCAATGCGAGCCTGGATTTTTCTCCACCGGAAAAATGCCCGCATGCCGCTGTTGCCATATCCCCGCGAAAATCAAAACCACCCAGATAGTTTCGATGTTCCTGCTCGCGTGTTTGCGGGTCCAGTCTCAGCATATGTTGCAGCGGCGATTCATCCGGCCGCAATTGCTCAAGCTGATGTTGCGCAAAATAGCCTATATTGAGGTCTTTGCCCGAGACACATTTGCCATGTTGTGGCGACAATACCCCGGCCATCAGCTTGATCAGGGTCGATTTGCCTGCGCCATTTCGCCCCAGCAGCCCTACGCGTTCACCCGGACGTAAGGTGAGTGAAAGTTGCTTCAGGATAGATTGCCCGGCGTAGCCTGCATCCACCTCATCCAGCACCAACAAAGGGTCGGGCGCAGAAAGCAATGGCCTGAATGTAAAGGAAAATGGGGAGTCTACATGCGCCGCAGAAATTCGCTCCATGCGCTCCAGTGCCTTGATACGACTTTGCGCTTGGCGTGCTTTGGTCGCCTTGGCCCGAAAACGGTCAATATAGCTTTGCAAATGCGCCATTTCGCGTTGCTGCCGTTCAAACATGGATTGCTGCTGGGCCAGCTTTTCACCCCGCTGTCGCTCAAAATCGGAGTAACCACCTCGGTACAAGGTCAGACGCTGTTGTTCAATATGCGCAATATGATTGACGACGGCATCCAGAAAATCACGGTCATGCGAAATCATCAGCAAGGTGCCACGATAGTCTTTCAACCAGTCTTCCAGCCAGATCACTGCATCAAGATCCAGATGGTTGGTGGGTTCATCCAGCAGCAGTAAATCTGATCGACACATCAAGGCACGGGCGAGGTTTAGCCTGACACGCCATCCCCCCGAAAAATCCGAGACCGGCCTTGCGATATCTGCGTCCGAGAATCCCAACCCATGCAGCAAGGCAGCGGCCCTGGCACGTGCTGCGTAACCATCAATATCTGCCAAACGGGCATGCAGCTCGCCCAGTTTTTCACCTTCATGTGCCGCTTCAGCTGCATGCAAAGCCTGCTCAATATTACGTAGCTCAACATCTCCATCCAGAACGAACTCAATTGCAGCATCCGGCAATGCCGGTGTCTCTTGCGCCACATGGGCAATGACCCAATGGGGTGGGATTTCAAGATCACCAGATTCTGGTGTTAACTCTCCACGCAACATGGCAAACAGACTGGATTTCCCGGCACCGTTAGCTCCGGTCAGCCCGACCTTATGACCCGGGTGTAACTGAAAACTGGCTCCTTGCACTAATGCTTTGACGCCACGGACGAGATTGAGATTTTTGAACTGGATCATGAGAAATGCTTGATTATCAGGGCCACTATTCTAATGGAAATTATGCAACTTTCCTGCCGGAGAAAATGCCTTATCGTTAGTAAGGCCCCAAAAAACTCAGCTTTATCAAGCTACATCAGGCTTTTCAGACAATTTTGCAGTAAAATTAGGAAATTACACGCTCAATGAATCAAGTCTGGCGCAATCGACACCGCAATGGTTAAAAAGTCTCTGATCTGGGTTTACCGCTTCACACTTGCCTTAATTTGGTTCACGATCATCGTGTTGGCGACAGCCATCCTGTCTTTACGTTACCTGATTCTTCCCAATATTGATCAATACAAAGACCAGATTGCGGAAAAAATTTCGGTCGTCACTCAGCAAAAAGTCACGATAGGCCATATCCGGGCTAGCTGGAATGGCATGAACCCACAGCTCGATCTGCGCCAAGTCGCCATTTATGATGCCAACGACCGCATGGCGCTGACCTTGCATGAAATCCAGACCAGTGTCTCTTGGCTCAGCATCCCACTGATGGAGCCCAAGCTTGCCCAGTTGGCGATTCAGGGGCCCGTTGTCAGTATCCGACGCGATACAGACGGCATGATATACATTGCCGGTATTCAGATCGCTGGCAGTTCAGAGCCAGAACTTGGCAACTGGGTATTACGCCAGTCTCGAATTGATATCCATGACGCCACCGTACTGTGGGAGGATCAACTGCGCGGAGCGCCTGCCCTGATGCTGAACAATCTCAATCTCAGTATCGAAAATCCGGTGTTGGAGAGCCTGGTGGGTCGCCACCGCTTCGGCTTGCAAGCCACGCCCTCTGCTGGCTCATCTGAACCCATTGATGTACGTGGTAACTTTTATGGCAAGGATATTGGCAAACTCGATCATTGGTCCGGGACCTTGTATGCGCGCCTCGATGGCACCGACATCGCAGTCTGGCGCCAATGGGTAGATTACCCCTTCAAACTGCAAAAAGGTTACGGTGCCGCACGTTTCTGGCTGGATATTGACCATGGCAAACCCAAAACGCTGACAGCCGACATCGCCCTGCAAAATGTACTTGGTCAGCTTTCTGAAGCCGCTGCTGAAGCCAGACTGCGCCACCTGGCTGGGCGGCTGAGTTGGAAGCGCCATCCTGACGGACAGGAGATTGGTGTCAAAAACCTGCACATTGCCAATACCGAAAGCCTGAGTCTGGACAATGGCGCATTCAGTGTTCGAGAACGCAAGGTAGACCAGCAAACCAGCTATGAGGGCGATGTCAGTCTGGATGCCTTTGATTTAGAAGCCGCCAACCAGATCGTCTCTTACTTACCCATCCCAGAAGACACCCGAGTGCAACTGGCCGAAATGGCGCCAGAGGGGCAACTCAGGCAGTTTCGGCTGCGCTGGAGAGGTGATGGTGGCTTACCCACGGAATACAACATCAAATCGCAATTGATCGACCTGGGTTTGCAGGCCTACGGACAAAGCCCCGGTTTCAGTCATGTGAATGGTCACATCGAGGCCAACGAGAAACGTGGCACCCTGAATCTCAATGCCAGTCAGGCCGTGCTTGATTTCAAGGAAGTCATGCGCTGGCCAATCCCGGCTGGCAAGCTGAATGGGCAGGTCAAATGGACACATCATGTCGACAGTACCGATATCAAAGTCACTAACCTTTCCATCAGTAGCGCGCATCTATCTGGCCTGATCAATGCCAGCTACAAGCATAGCGCTGGAAAACCCGGGGTGCTGGATTTAACCGGGCGATTTGATCGTGCCAATGCCAAATATGCCCTGTTCTACTATCCAACCATGTTGGGAAAAGACACACTGCACTGGCTGGACACATCCATTCTCAGTGGAGATGTCTCCGATGTGAGCCTGATCGTCAAAGGCAGAGTGGACGAGTTTCCGTTCAGGGACGCCAAGCATGGCTTATTCAAAGTCACTGGAAAAGTCCGCAACGCATTGCTTGAATACGGTACCGACTGGCCCAGAATTGAAAAGCTGAGTGCCGACCTGCTGTTCCAGGGCGAACGCATGGAAATCACCACCAATAGTGGTGAAATCAGTGGTAACAAGATCACTCAGGCCAAGGCAGTAATCCCGGTACTAGACGCCGACGATCCTGTCCTCATTGTCGATGGTCAGGCGCAGGGCACGCTCGCCAATGGCATTCGCTTCATCAATAGCAGCCCAGTGATTGAAGTGACGGAAGGATTTACTGAAACGCTGGAAGCGACAGGTGATGGCAAGGTGACGCTGCAATTGCAAATTCCGCTGGAGCACGTAATTGACACTCGCATCAAGGGTAGTTACCAGATATCCAACGGTAGCATGCGTAACCCGTCCATGCCGGATCTCCAAAACATCAACGGCACGCTAGAGTTCACAGAGTCCGGATTGAGCGGCAAAAACATCAGCGCAGTGGCAATGGATGGCCCCGCAAGAGTAGATATCAGCACCGGTAAGAACCGCTTGATTAAATTGTCCGCACGCGGCAATGTCAGCGATGCTGGGCTGAAAAAAGCGTTTCCCAACCCGCTGCTTGATTATGCCAGTGGCAAAGCCGACTGGTTTGCCGATATCAGCATTCAACAACAGCTGCTTGAGTTTTCCATACGCTCACCACTCACAGGCATGGCCCTCGCACTACCAGCACCGCTTGGGAAAACCGCAGACGAAAGAATGCCGTTAAAAATTGAAAAACGGCAGTCGGTTGCACAACAGGACACCCTCCATATCAGTCTTGCGAACCAGGTGGGCGCACGTTTGCAACGGATCATGAAAGGCAATCTGCTCGAAATCGATCGTGGTGAAATTGGTATCAACGTCATCCCGGAAATCCCGGAGCAACCTGGTTTGGGCATACGTGGAGAGTTTGAAACCCTGAATCTGGATCCATGGCTCGATGTATTGCGCACAGCACAAAGCAGCAATAGCCCGGCAACTACGAATCAACTCAATCTGGAACGCGTGCGCCTCAAGGCGAGAGAGTTGGATATCTTTGAAAGACGTTTGAACCAGTTGTCATTGAACGCTGTATCTCAGACGGATGGCTGGAAAGTCGATATTGCGAGCCGGGAAATCACTGGTGAAACCCGTTGGGTGAGTGCTGGGAACGGCAAAATTCAGGCTCGCCTCAAAAGTTTGATCATGCCAAGCAAATCGCCAGTGCAGTCTGAGCCCAAACCGGATGATGACAAATCATTGGAATACCCGGATCTTGACATCATCGCCGAGAATTTTGAGCTCGGACAGACAAAACTGGGTAACCTGGAATTAATCGCCAGCGAGCGTGATGAGAACTGGCGTATTGAAAAACTGAAAATTGCCAATACCGAAAGTACACTAACGGCCAACGGCGAGTGGTATAACTGGAAGCGTAATCCCAATACCCAGATGAACATGCGCTGGGAAGTATCCGATATGGGAAGAATGCTGGAACGTTTTGGCCACCCCAATATGATCAGCAAAGGCACACTTAATCTGGATGGCCGCTTGCAATGGCCTGGCAGCCCGCATGAATTCAATGTGGAACAACTATCCGGCAATTTTTCTGTAGATGCACGCAAAGGGCAGATTCTTAAAATACAGCCCGGCGTTGGCAGACTGTTTAGTGTGTTGACCCTGCAAAATCTCCCAAGAAGGCTGACGCTGGATTTCCGTGATCTTTTCAGTAGCGGGTTCCCGTTTGACAAAATCACGGCAAATGCCGACATCAAAAATGGCTTGTTGCACAGTGATGACTTTTTGATGGAAGGCCCAGTTGCCAAGGTGGAAATGAAGGGTGATACTGACCTGAAGAAAGAAACCCAGCATTTGCATGTCAAGGTCACACCATATATCAGCGATAGCGTCTCTCTCGCAGCGCTCGCTGGTGGCCCAGCGTTGGCTGCTGCCGCTTTTGTGGCACAGAAACTATTGAAAGACCCGCTCAATAAAATCGCGAGTGGAAAATACGAAATCATCGGCACTTGGGACAATCCGGTTGAAGTCAAGTCAGAGAAAAAGGAAGAAACCTCGGTGAAGAGTATTCCGGGGCAGTAAATACTGAAGTAACCTTCTGAAGGCTATGCATTCGTTGGTATCCTGCAATGATAGTCTGATCTAATTGGGAACTCGGCAGGTGTATAGAACTCAGAATCTACAACTTAGCAGGCGATTTAAAAATCCAAGGCAGTGCTGACATATGAATCACGCACATCAGTCGAAAATGAAATCACAACAAGACATTTCAAAGGGACAGGAAAAGAATCATCATGGCGATCAAATCTCGCGGTAAACAAGCTAAAACTGCAAAGAATAAAACCGCTCCCAGCATGACACGCATCGCAGCCATACAAATGGCTTCTGGGCCGCATGTTGCTTCCAACCTGAGTGAAGCTGAACGATTGATTGAAATTGCCGTGAACCAGGGCGCCAAGCTGGTTGCCCTGCCAGAGTACTTTGCCATCATGGGCCTGAAGGACAGCGACAAAGTGGCTGCCAGAGAGAAGGAAGGCAGCGGCCCCATTCAGCGGTTCTTGTCGAAAGCTGCCAAAAAAAATCAAATCTGGATCATCGCCGGTTCAGTGCCGCTGGAATCCAGCAGCAAGGACAAAGTGCGGAACAGTTGCCTGGTCTATGACGACAAGGGCAAGCAGGTTGCGAGATACGACAAGATTCACCTCTTTGGTCTGGATTTGGGTAACGAGCACTACCATGAAGAAGCCACGATAGAACCGGGGGATGAAGTCGTCACGCTGGAAACGCCTTTTGGCAAAATCGGGCTGTCCATCTGCTACGATTTACGTTTCCCCGAGCTTTATCGCGCCATGGGTGAGGTAGATATTATTGTGGTGCCTTCTGCATTTACCGAAACTACTGGTAAAGCCCATTGGGAACCCCTGATCCGTGCCCGTGCCATTGAAAACCAGGCTTATGTGCTAGCCCCAGCACAAGGTGGTTATCACGCATCCGGCCGTGAAACACACGGTAACAGCATGATTATTGATCCTTGGGGTGTAGTGCTTGATCGCCTGCCACGCGGCTCTGGTATTGTGACTGCGTCAATCAATCCGGGCTATCTGACCAGCATACGCAAAAGTTTGCCTGCCTTGAAACACCGCAAAATGTTGTAGTACTGATGATGTCACACTGGCCACTTTCATGATTTTTACTATTTTCTATTATATATAACTTATTTATAGTTTTTACAGATTAACCAAACAAAGAATTTCTGATGAAACCAGATACGCTTCCCAACAGTTCCAGTCCGCAGGCCGGTTCGCATTTCAGTGTTGCGAACGAAACCTTGCTGGCCCCCTCAGGGCTTGATGTCCCTGCTCTGCAAAATGTGTTGGGCAGCATCATGACGCATCAGGTGGATTATGCCGACCTGTATTTCCAATACAGCCGCTCGGAAAGTTGGGGGCTGGAAGAAGGTCAGGTCAAATCAGGTAATTTCAATATTGATCAAGGTGTTGGCGTGCGTGCCGTTAGCGGTGAAAAAACCGCGTTTGCCTATTCTGACGATATACACCTGCCTGCGCTGCAGCAGTCTGCCAACGCTACACGTTCCATCGCGGCATTAGGCAATTCGCAGTCCGGCTGTACCATACAGCGCATCAGTGCACCGCAGCTTTATATCCCTCAAGACCCGATTGCTTCACTCAGCGCAGAAGCCAAGGTCAGGTTACTGGAGCGCCTGGAGCAATTCGCGCGCAAGGCTGATCCACGCATCAGTCAGGTCATGGCCTCCATTGCAGGTGAGTATGAGGTGGTATTGGTGGCACGCCATGATGGCGTGATGGCGGCCGACATACGTCCACTGGTTCGCCTTTCCATTCAGGTCATTGCTGAACAAAATGGTCGGCGCGAACAAGGCTCTGCTGGAGGTGGCGGGCGCTTTGATTACAGCTATTTCACCGATGAAGTGTTGCAAGACTACGCAAACAAGGCTGTGCATCAGGCTTTGGTTAATCTCGAAGCACGTCCAGCCCCGGCTGGCAGCATGACCGTGGTACTTGGCTCCGGCTGGCCCGGCATTCTGTTGCATGAAGCGATTGGTCATGGCCTTGAGGGCGATTTCAACCGCAAGGGTAGTTCAGCCTTCAGTAACGCCATCGGCCAGCAGGTGGCTGCGCGTGGAGTCACTGTTGTGGATGATGGCACGATCGCTGACCGTCGTGGTTCACTGACGGTAGATGATGAGGGCAACCCAACACAACGTACCGTGCTGATTGAAGACGGCATATTACGCGGTTACATACAGGACGGTCTGAATGCACGGCTGATGGGCATGGCACTGACTGGCAACGCACGGCGTGAATCCTATGCCCATATCCCGATGCCTCGTATGACCAACACCTACATGTTGAACGGCACCATGGCACCAGAAGAAATCATCAAGTCTGTTAAAAAAGGCTTGTATGCCGCCAATTTTGGTGGCGGCCAGGTGGATATCACCAGTGGCAAATTTGTGTTCTCAGCAGCTGAAGCCTGGATGATTGAGGATGGCAAGCTCACCTACCCGGTCAAGGGCGCTACATTAATCGGCAACGGCCCAGACGTACTCAAACGGGTATCCATGATTGGCAATGACATGGCACTGGATTCCGGCGTGGGCACCTGTGGTAAAGAAGGACAAAGCGTGCCTGTGGGTGTTGGGCAGCCCACCTTGCGCATTGACGGACTGACTGTAGGGGGCACTGCCTAAACCGCATTTCAGGTACTAGTTTTGCTTTACTTAACAAGCGATGATGCCATTTATGCTGCCTAAAATGCCAGATATCATCAATGCAGGTAGAAGCAAAATGAAATTTCAGGTTAATATCACTTGCGGCCTACCACGCTGCATAGCAATGGAGCATTGAAGTCCTAACAACGAAAGGAACCTAGATGGCTACACCCAAAGCAACAAGCGCTGAAAAAAAACCGGCCGCACCCAAAAAGGCCCCTGCAAAACCAGCTACTGCCAAACTTGCGGCCAAGGCATCTACAGCAAAACCAGCTGTGGCAAAAAAACCTGCCGCTAAAAAACCAGCTGCAGCCAAGCCCAAGAAGGTAGGCGCTGAAGAGCGTTATCGCATGGTGGAAGTTGCTGCTTACTTCCTGGCAGAACGCAATAACTTCAAGGGAAGCCCGGTCGAATACTGGACGGCCGCTGAGGCCCAAATCGACATCATGCTTTCCAAGTAAGTCAACCATAAGCCAGGTTAACAAAACAGGCGCTTGTAATTCCACGCAAGTTTAAAGTCGCTTGTTTTCACCAGTGGTTATCCAGCCGCTACCCGCTGTAGCGGCTATAATCTCGTTTTAACTCTTTTTGTCATTCATCCCTTCATGCAGTTTTCGCTTCCCGTTCCCGCTGCCGGCCAGCCCCAGCGCACTTTCCCTCTGACTCCGGGCATTGATAGTCTGGCACTTGCCCAGCTTGCCACCACGCTGCAGCAGCAAAAAAAACCACTTGCCATTATTACCGCCAATGCGTTTGATGCGCAGCGTCTGCTGGAAGAAATCCCATGGTTTGCACCTGATTTAAAGGTGCATCTGCTACCAGACTGGGAAACCCTGCCTTACGATCATTTTTCGCCGCATCCTGATTTGATTTCAGAGCGTCTGGCCACGCTCTATCAGATTTCACAAAACACGTGCGATGTCATCATTGTGCCGGCGGGGACAGCCCTGTTAAGGCTGCCTTCTCAGTCGTATCTGGCAGCCAATACGTTCATGCTAAAAAAGGGGCAAAAGCTTGATCTCGAAGCGCTGCGCCAGCAATGTGCGGAAGCAGGCTACCATCATGTCAGCCAGGTGATGAGCCCGGGTGAGTTCAGTGTGCGTGGTGGGCTGGTCGATTTGTTTCCAATGGGCAGCGGATTGCCTTACCGACTGGATTTGTTCGACGACGAAATTGAAACCATCCGCACCTTTGATGTCGATACGCAGCGCAGTTTATATCCGGTCCCCGAGATTCGATTGCTGCCAGCGCGCGAATTTCCATTGGATGAAAGCGGCATTGCACGTTTCCGGCAGAACTTCCGCGAAACCTTTGAGGGCGACCCCTCTCGCAGCCGTATCTATAAAGATGTCAGCAAAGGCATCGCCAGCGGCGGGATTGAATGGTACCTCCCCTTGTTCTTTGAAAAAACCGCAACGCTGCTAGACTACCTAACCGAGCACACCATCCTGTGCCTGCACGGTGATCTGGATAGGGCCGCGCAAAACTTCTGGGCTGAAGCCCAATCACGCTACCGACTGTTGGCCCATGACGTTGAACGGCCAATCCTCAAACCCGAACACCTGCTTATCAAGAATGAAGACTTTTTTGCTGCCACGCATTGCTACCCCAGATTGATTCTTCAACTTGAGGCCAATACCGGCCTGCCGCCGCTGGATATCGAGCGACGCGCAGAACTCCCCCTGCACAAGCTGAAGATTTTCCTCAAGCAATCCAAACAACGTGTGTTCATTGGTGCTGAAAGTCTGGGGCGACGTGAAACCATTCTTCAGCTCCTGACCGACCACGACCTCACGCCCGTGCTTTGTGAGTCCTGGCAGGAGTTTCTCAAAAGTGACGCCCCGCTCATGTTGGGCATCACCACCTTGCATAGCGGTTTTGCCACCGACGATGTCGCCATCATCACCGAGGCCGAGCTTTATGCCGCCACCATCCGTCAGCAGCGCCGCCGCGAAAAGGAAAAAGCCCGCAGCACTGAAGGTATGCTCAAGGATCTTTCCGAGTTACGAGAAAATGATCCAGTCGTGCATGAACAGCATGGAGTTGGTCGCTACCGAGGGCTGATCAATCTGGATTTTGGCGAGGGTGAAACCGAATTTCTGCTGCTGGAGTACGCGGGCGATGACAAACTCTATGTACCTGTCTCGCAGCTGTTCCTGATTTCGCGCTATTCAGGTGGGCCGCCTGAATCTGCGCCGCTACATCGATTGGGCAGTGGCCATTGGGAAAAAGCCAAGAAAAAAGCGCTCAAGCAGATTCGTGATACCGCTGCCGAGCTACTCAACCTCTATGCGCAACGCGCCGCACGTCAGGGCCATGCTTTCAAGCTGACGCTGCAAGATTACGAAGCCTTTGCCGAAGGGTTCCCATTTGAGGAAACACCGGATCAACTAGCAGCGATTGAAGCGGTGATACAAGACATGCAGACAGGCCGCCCCATGGATCGGCTGGTGTGTGGTGATGTTGGCTTCGGCAAGACAGAAGTCGCTCTGCGGGCTGCGTTTGTTGCTGTGATGGGTGGCCGACAGGTCGCCATACTGGTTCCTACCACGCTGTTGGCTGAGCAGCATTTCAACAACTTTACCGACCGCTTTGCCGAATGGCCGATCAAAATTGCCGAAATCTCACGTTTTCGCACCGCCAAAGAGCAAAAAGAAGCGTTGGAAGGGCTGGCCAACGGCAAGATCGACATTATCATCGGCACGCATCGCCTGATTCAAAAGGATGTGAAATTCAAGAATCTGGGGCTGGCGATTCTGGATGAAGAACACCGCTTTGGTGTGCGCCAGAAAGAGCAGATGAAAGCGTTACGGGCCGAGGTCGATGTCCTGACACTGACCGCCACACCCATTCCGCGTACCCTATCCATGGCAATGGAAGGCCTGCGCGAGTTCTCCGTCATCAGTACGCCGCCGCAAAAACGGTTGGCCATCAAAACTTTCCATACCGATTACTCTGAGGGCATTATCCGCGAAGCCGCCATGCGTGAATTCAAGCGTGGTGGACAGGTGTATTTTCTGCATAACGAAGTGGACACAATCCACAGCATGCGCGAAAAGCTGGAGAGAATTCTCCCTGAAGCGCGGATCGGCATTGCCCATGGTCAACTGCGCGAGCGCGAGTTGGAACATGTGATGCGCGATTTTTATCATCAGCGCTTTAATCTCCTGCTGTGTACCACCATCATTGAAACCGGCATTGATGTGCCGACTGCCAATACCATCATCATGAACAAGGCTGATATGTTTGGCCTTGCGCAACTGCACCAGCTGCGGGGACGCGTTGGCCGTTCACACCATCAGGCCTATGCCTATCTGCTAACAGACCCGGATCGCAAAATCACGCCACAGGCGCAAAAGCGTCTGGATGCAATTCAACTGCTGGAAGACTTGGGCGCAGGGTTCCATCTGGCCATGCATGATCTGGAAATTCGAGGTGCAGGCGAACTGCTGGGCGACAAACAAAGTGGTGAAATGCAAGAAATCGGCTTCTCACTGTATGCCGACATGCTCAATTACGCTGTCAAGCAGCTCAAACAAGGCAAAGAGCCGGATGTGAATGCACCATTAGGCGTCACCACTGAAATCAATCTACACACACCTGCCCTGCTCCCCAATGACTACTGCCCCGATGTGCATGAGCGCTTGGTGCTCTACAAGCGCTTGGCTAACTGCACCAATGATGACGAGCTTGATAACCTGCAGGAAGAGCTGATTGATCGTTTTGGGTTACTACCGGAACAAGGTGAAGCCCTCATGGCCTGCCATCGCCTGCGTGTTGCCGCAAAACCGATGGATATCCTCAAGATTGATGCTAGCGATAGCGCGATTCAACTGCAATTCAACCCCAAGGCTGACCTGGACCCCACCAAGCTCATAAACCTGTTACAGCGCGATAGACGTTGCCGCATGAATGGGCCAGACAAACTCAGGGTGACGGTGCAACTGGCCGATATTCGTCATCGGATAGATTTTGTAAAAGTGCTACTGAAAGAACTGAGTTGAACATCATTCCAACGCAGGCTGGAATGACGAAGATGCAACAGATCATTGTCAGCAAAGTACTGTTTGATGAAGTGCTGATAGCTTTAGAAAATTAAACTGCAAGTTTAGAAAGTATGTACACCAATCCGGCAATAGCCGTCACCGACATCACGATACACACCACCGTCAGCTGAATCATGCGCTTGCGGTTGGTTTCCACGCGCTGAATCAGTTGCGCATTCTGATCCGCAAGTGTGGTGATCAAGCTGGACGACTCGCGCATCTGTTTTTGCAACTCCGCCAGTGTGCGTTCTGTCGCTAGCAAGCGATAACGAAGCGCAGTCATTGCCTCAGTATCGTCACTCTCACCAATCTCCATTTCATAAGCGTCAATATCAAACTCATTCACACCGGCCCGCTTGGAGACCGAACTCCAAAATCGTTTGGCGCCATCCACGACCTTGGGGGCATTGTCGATCACCTGCCCCCATGGGACAGCCTGCAATACTGAAAACCAGGGAATTGCCATTTTTAAACTCCAATATCCGATTAAGTATTCAAGTGATACTGACAGACTTCAAATCACCACCATGGTTGCCAATGAAAGGAAAAACACGGCCGTTTTGACTGGCAAGTCCTCCCCTTCAAACAACCGGGCATAGCCCTCCAACTGTGGTCGATAGCGCTCTGCCAACGCCTGCAAGCCAGCCTCACTAATATCCTGCGGCAACTGGGTGGACTTGTAATCCACAATCCACCTTACACCATCTTCCACAAAGGTCAAATCCAGTCGCTGCGTTCTGGCTTCTGCTTCCTCCAGGCTGCTGATGGGTAACTCTGCGCTGGCACTGGTTCTGGGTTTGAGCAGCCATTGCCCAGCTTTGCTCTGTAGGGTGGTTTCCAACATATGCATGGTACGATCAGTTGCCGGCTCCAGTGCATTGGGGTCAATGCCCTGTTTTTGCAGCCAGATACGCATGGCGGGTTTTAATGCCGCTATGCGTGCAAGCGACCAGTGCTCGAAGCCTTGCTTCATGATCAATTCCAGATAGCGGTGGGCAAGAATGCCTATCGTGCTATCCAGTCTATCAGTGTCATCAAGGCTAAAGATGTCCGTTGTATTTTCTGTGCCCGCTGTGGCCTCAACAGGCCTTGCTCGTTTTGGCTGAGTTGAGAGCGCTGCTCTGGCAAGAAAGACCTCCGGCATCTTCGGCGCAGCCAGTCTAACGAGCTTGGGAACAAAGTCAGACAGCGCAATCGCTGCTTCAGATTGTGGTTTCGCAGCAATTGCACCGGCATTCGGCACAGTCTCTGAAGCCTGTGCAAACGCCTCAAACACATGCGGCCACAGTAGTTCCAAAAAGGTATTCTTGGGGGCTTTAAGCTGGTTTTTATCATTCACCTTGGCTGCGCCTATCAGGTGCAGGCAGCGCTCGGCACGCGTGGCAGCAACATACAACACCCGTGCATCCTCATTGGCCGCACGGATACGCTCCAGATGTTTAAGGTAATCATAGGGCGTAGGTATATCTGATTTGCTTTTGCCCTTTTGTGCCAGCGGCGCGGCAATCAGATCAAACTGGGCGGCATCGTGCATCACATCTTCACGCGGCACTTCTTCCCATAACAGCAAGGGCTGCTCGTTATTACCCGTCTTGCGATCCAGACCGGGCAAAATGACAGTATCAAACTCCAACCCTTTGGACTTGTGGATGGTCATAAACTGCAATGTCGCGTCAGCTTCTGCATCCGGCGCTGCATACAGTTTCTTCACCTCCACTGCCAGTTGTTCTGTACTAAACTCACCGCTGGCTTCCAAGCTGGCAATGCGGTCAAAAAAGGCCTGTACATCGCGCACATCGCCGGGCTCCCACAGGCAATCTGCGCCACCCAGCATCAGCCAGACGCCATGCACCCAACGGGCAGCACTCTGGCGGCCACGCTGTATCAGCGCTTCATCCAGCACTTGTCGCACATGCAACAGTCGGGCACGGCCATCCTCGGACATGGCTTTCAAACGTGCATCATCATGCATCAGGCTATGAATGGTACGCTGCCTGTCCCCACCAGCGAGCGCATGCAGATCAGCCAATGTCAGCCCGCACCAGGGCGCACGTAGAATAGCTAGCCAATGCACACGGTCAGCACGGTGATGCAGTGCATGGGTGAGCGAGAGCAAATCCTGCACAATCTGGCGATTGGCAAGCTCTTCAATCTCTACCGCCTGAAAGCTTAAATCAGGATGATGGCGCCGAATCCTGCTCACCAGCGAGTGCAAGTGAGATCTTGCCCGCACCAGCACTGCAATACTGGCATTAGGCTTGACTGCACGTGTTTGTTGAATGATGGCGATGATTTTGTCAGCTTCTTGCTGCCTTATGTCGTCTATTTCAGCAAAAATGCTCTCTTCTTCCGGATCATCCAATTCCATGGCAGAAGTACTGCAGTCAATCAGCGGATGAACTTGCACACTGGCCCCTGCTTCATCTGCCTTGGTCGCGGCAAAAGCACGATAACTGATCGCACCATGCACATCACTATCATGCACCGGAAAGACTTTTTCAAATGACTGATTGATCCAATCAATCACTGGTGCACAGGAGCGGTTATTGCGCCATAGCCTCAACTTGGTTAAACCCAGGTCGCCCACACCCTGCTGTGCCACGCGCAAAAACAGGCCGACATTCGCTTTTCGGAAGCGATAAATGGATTGCATGGGGTCGCCTACTGCGAACAACGTACGGCCATCTCCGGGCTGCCAGCCAAGCGTCAATCGCTGCAGCAACTTCACCTGCGTTGGGCTGGTATCCTGAAATTCATCCACGAGCAGGTGCTGTATTCGGTAATCCAGCTTCAGGGCAAGCTCGGTCGGGTTACCGGATTCATCCTCCAGCGCCTTGAGCGCGCGCTGAGAAATTTCGACAAAATCCACCTCACCGCGCGATTGAAACACCAGCCATAACTGTGCCACCGCGAGGTTAAGCAATTGGCCCAGTGTGGAAATAATCTGCCAGGTTTCGTCTTCGTGGCGCGCCTCAGGCAGTTTGCGAATGCCTGCAAGTGCATCCTCCACCCCTGCGGTTTGCTCAAGACTTGCCAGCAATTCCAGCATCTGGTCTTTCATGGCCTTGCCTTGTTCGCCTGCGGGAAACCCCTGATTCTTGTTGACTGTTTTACGTAGGGTGCCGCTTCCTGTGAGCAGAACATCACAGACCGCACGCCACATGGGCAAGGCTTCCGGCTTGGCTGGTATCACTGTATCCCAATCGCGTAGTAGCGCGATCGATTCCTCAGATGGCAAATTGGCAGCTGCATACCGCGCCAATGGCATCAACTGTTGTTGCAATGCAGGGGTCAATATTGCGGCAGCCGCTTCAATTTCCTGCAGAATCATGCGGCCAAGCGCCTCTTCTGCAATTTCAGGCGTGGCGTTATGTTGAATGTAATCCAGCCACTGATCACGCTTTGAAAGCATATCGGCCAGCAACTGATTAAGGCGATAAGCATCGTTATCAAAATAATGCAGCGCCTGTTGCACCACCTCGCCTATGCCCTGCGTTTCCAGCAACTCCAGCGTACGGGTAGCCGCCTCTTCATAATACGGCGTTGCATCTTCACGCACGCCAGGCTGTGAGCCAAAGCGGCTCATCAAAGGCATCTGCCTTGCCAGATGACTGCTGAATGAATCAATCGTGTAAATCCGTAAACGTGCAGGGTTTTGCAACAACTGCCAACTGCGCTTAGCGCCACGCGCAAGTGCAGCTAGCGCCAAATCACGCGTTTGCTGCTTGTGTGGCTTATCTATCGGTACAGCCGCTGCTGCGTCCTGCAGGCTATCTAGAATACGTGACCGCATCTCGGATGCGGCCTTATTGGTAAACGTGATGGCAATAATTTCTTCCGGCTCATTCACCGTTTGCAATAAGCCCAGATAACGCTGGGTCAGCAATTCGGTTTTGCCTGCACCAGCTGGCGCCTCAACAATAAAGGACTCCCCCACATTCAACGCCTGTTGGCGGCTCTGCGTATCCTCATCGAGTAAGTGTTGTTGGTTGCTGATGTTCATGCGTTACCCACATGCAGCTTGCTGGTCAATTCCGGGCGCTCATATTGTAGTTGCCGTTCCGGCAGGCGAAGCAGCGGCAACACCTCGCAATACGCCAACTGCTTTTCATTGCTAAACTTGATCGACGCTTCACCAGATTTGAGCTCGCGTGCAATGGCCTCAATGCTGTTTTTCCAATGCTTCAATAACGATATCCAGTCGGGAAAATCAGCTTCTGGGAAATACTTGCGGGCCTTGGCATCATTCAGAGGTACTGCGCCATCCACCAACCCTTCATCGCACGCAATACCACGAAACCCATTTTCACCAGTCTTCACTTGCGCATAACAGACCGCCGCCACCTCGTTGTCATCATCCCCCAATACAAAAGCCGCATATATCGGCAATTGCGGTTCGGTAATACGCGCCTCAGCCCAATTCTTGTAATCGTTATTGCGGCCTGTTTTGTAGTCCAGCAGCAAGAGGCCGCCGCCCTCAAGGGCATCAATGCGGTCAATCACCAGCCTGATTGAAATACCTTCAATCTGGATGTTTTCTTCCTTTTCACGTGCTACCACCACAAACCCGGATGGCCTTTGCATCTCCACTTCATTCAGCCAGCCCAGCACCAGCTTGGTCAGACGTGCTTGTTCCAGCCCGATGAATGTCACTGAAAGATTTTCATCACGCTCCTGATTAAACGCGTGCAATGCCTGTTCAGCCGCTGAGGCCACTCTGATTTCCAGTTGCTCCGGTGTCAGCTTGAGCACCTCATCAGAACTACCCATCTCCCAGAAATGCTCCAGCACAGCATGCACCAATATGCCACGCTCAATGGCATCCAGCCCGTTTACTGGCGCTTTTAAGGCACGTGCATGCAAGCGATATTGATAAAACGCCCAGGCCGGGCAAATGGCCTGCGCTTTCAGCAAACCAGTACCACCGGAGACATGGTCACCCTCGGCAATGGCCGGGGCAATAGCATCATCCAGACAATGCAATTGTTGAGGCGCATCGACAGACAACAGCTCCGCCAAGGTCGCTAATATCGTTGGCTCGTTACTTGACTGCGCAACATCATGAAGTAACGGGCTCAAGCGCAGCTGTCGTTCGCCGTCTTTCAAGGCACTTGAAAACACAATCTCCCGTGCGCTTCTGCATAAACGTCCATGAATTGCGGCAGCAAAATCCATTTGCACGCAGCTATCCGCATTAGGTGTACCAGCCGCACGTTGCAGCGCTGCAGGCAACAAGGGATTAGGGTTGGGCGCTGGCGGCCACACATGGTCGTTCATGCCCATCACCCACATGACATCCAGTGGTTCAGCCGCGGCCTCCAGCATGCCCAGCACCTGCACTTGGACAACTTCTTGCGCCTCCGGCTGAAAAATCTGCTCCTTGCACAACTGCGAAAGCCGCTTGATGGCGTCAGCCGCTGGCAAACCTCCGGACAGCTGATCAAGGTCAGCCAGTGCCTTCAATGCCTTTTCAAAGGATTGCACTGCCTGATACTCCACACTGGACAAGCCGCGCTCACCGGGCCAGCGAGCTTCACGCAAAATGGCTTTGAATATGGCAGCCCATGCAGAAGGCAACTGCCGTTTTGCCTGAGCCTGACATCGCTCTAGCAGCATCTGTAAATCCTGATGCAATGCAGCCACCAGCAGAGGCTTACCATCCTGCAGCGCTTTGTGCACAAAATGCAAAAACCGAAAGGGCGTCAGTGACAAAGGTAAATCTTCACGCATCCTGGCATCCAGTTGCGCGCGCGCATCGGCTTCGCTCAGGCTGTTAGACCAATACGGGTTATGCAACAGCGCTGAGATTTCGGATTGCGGAATAGCCTGCCGTTCAAATCCAAAGCGCAAGAGATTCAGCGCTGCTGCAATCACAGGCTGCGAGCTGAGCGGCACACCCAGAGAGAAATCATAGACTCTGGGTGATTCCGCCAGCTGTGGCGTCACCGTCGCTGGTTGAAAAGCCTCATCCAGCAATGCCGCCAGTTTCTGCCTCAGCGCACTCAACTCAGGTACAACAATCGCCAGCTTGGTGTCTGGTTGCGCGGCCAATTGTTGCTGCGCCCAGGCCACGGCAGCACGGCATTCTGCCTCCTGGTCATTGAGCTCAACACACTGCGCCGTTTGCGGTTGGTCAAACCCCAGTGGATAAGTCTCCACCTGCACGCCACGGCGGCGCAAAGCTGCAAATAAGCGTTCTTGCAAAGGGCTGATACGATCAAAACCAGCCAGGCCAATGGCTTGCGGCAACTCGCACTGCCCACTTTCAATGTGCTCTACCTGCCAACTGAAATAGCGCACCGATTCTAGCCAGCCACCTTGTTTGCACAATGATTGAAAACGTTGCCGCCAGTTCAGAAACTGCCGGGTTTCCTCGGCCATCTCATCATTCGGCAGACTGAGATTCCATTCAATCAGCAGTCGATTAGCTTCCTGTGCCGCTGCCGCCAATCCGGATTTATCAAACAGCGGCGCGGTATTCAAATCCTGCAAACCATGCTCAATTGCCTGCTCCCACAGCAAGCGCTCCTGCGCGCTGCTCAAACTGCCTCGCGGCACAGTTTCTGGTGCAATCTCGCCGCAAAGCAATGCCTGCTCTACAGTCGCTTCAAGCCAAACATTGAGGGTGAATGTCGGTAATGGTTGCCATTGCTGATGAAGCGCCGCCAACTTGCGGGCATGCAAGTTTCTGAGACTACGTGCAAGGCGGGCGGTGGAACAAAGAATAATGGTATCGGTATTCACAGACACATTTTAACTTGCTTAGCCGCCGCAGAGGATAAAGTGAGCCAAGTCATTAAGACCTATCCACATTAAATTCAGCTACTGAGCACACCTCACTGTGCGATAACATACGCACCATGGAAGAAAAGAAACCTGCCCCGCAAAAGAACTACATCACCCCGGAAGGCTTTGCCGCCCTGGAAGAAGAGTTCCAGCATCTACGCAAAGTGGAAAGGCCAGAAGTTGTTCGGACCGTCGCATGGGCTGCCAGCAACGGCGATCGCTCTGAAAATGGCGACTATATCTACGGCAAAAAGCGCTTGCGACAGATTGATTCGCGCATGCGGTTTTTGATGAAACGCATGGATATCGCTGAAGTGGTGGATCCCAAACTGCAACAGGGGCTGGAAAAGGTTTATTTTGGGGCTTGGGTCACCCTCTACTCACTCACGCGCGATACTGAACATCGTTATCGTATCGTCGGTCAGGATGAACTTGAGCCTTCCAAAGGCCATATCAGCTGGATTTCACCTTTGGCAAAAAGTATGCTCGGTAAACAAGTTGGTGATGTCGTGCGGGTGGAAACTCCTGCAGGTGAAGAACGCTATGAAATCATAGATGTGGCTTATCAAGCACAAGACTAAAACGTATCATGACAACACATCGAGATTGAACAAATCCTGAATCAGCTACTCAAAACTTCGTGATGAAAAAACTGATCGCCCTTTTTATGCTGTGTTGGTTGCCGCTCTTTATGAGTTCGGCATGGGCGATGGATTTGCAAATGCGCACGCCAGTGTCATCGCATCAGGATGCCAACACAGCCATGCACGCCCATATGGCTGAAATGCCTTGCCATATGGAGGCTGATCAAATAGATGACATCCAATTAAACGCCGACTGCCACGATTGTCACACCCATGATCACAACACCCACAACTGCGCCACTTGTGGCCTGTGCATGGTCTCGCTATCAGCCACCCACACTGCACCATTCCTGCCTAATTTCAGCATCACCCCCACTAATGCCATCAGCTTGCCTGATGTCGCATTGATCTCGCTCGACCACCCACCTGCCATTAAGCCCCCCATCCATTCATAAAACACTCCGAGTTTAACTTTTAACTCACTGCGATTTTTCTGGGCAATGCCCGGATTCTATCTGGAGGTTTTATGTGGAAAAAATGTGTCGTCTTCATGACGACGATGCTCTGCGCCATGCAAGTACAGGCGGCGGCACTGATGGGGTTTGCCGACAGCGTCATGCTGATGGGTGAGGCGAATGAGGTGTATCAAGAAGCCATGATCAACTATTCGCCTATCCTCGGCCATGCCATTGGTGTCGAGTTCATGCGTATGCGCGATAAAAACGGGATGACCAGCACCATCTCTGCGCTCAATTACACCAGCCTGATCAAGCGCTGGAATCTGCAAGGCGGCCAAGCCAACTTCTGGTTCACCGGCGGCATTGGTGAGTCTCATGGTGACAATCAATCTGGACTGGCATACACCCCCAGCCTGCAGTTTGATTATGAGACCACGCGCCTCTATTTCCTTGGCAAGTTGCGAATGGTACGTGCGCCCGGCATGAATTTCGATAGTGCAACGGCGCAAGCTGGTTTCTCGTTTTATGAAACCGGTTTTGATCAAACGCAGCCCTGGTTTGTGCTGGAAGCCAAAACCATGAACAACATGGAGCCTGCATTTCAACTCACCCCCATGCTGCGATTAATTAACAAAAACTATTTTCTGGAACTGGGCGTCACCAACCCATTTGACCGGGATGACCGCATGCCAAGGCTCAGCCTGATGTTTGTTTTTTGAACTCACTCACTTTTAAAAGGAATTTACAATGAAAACCATCTATACCTTAATGCTTACCCTGTTGTTTTCCAGCCAGGCCTTTGCCGCCACCAGTATTCGCGCCGATGTAAACGGCATGGTCTGCGCCTTCTGCGCAAAAGGCATTGAGAAAAAGCTCAAAAGCCTACCTGAAGCCAAGGATGTCTTTATCGATCTAAAATCGCATATTGTCGTGCTAGAGCTTAAAGAAGGGCTGTCTGTCCCGATTGAAAACTTCAAAAACATCATTCGCGATGCCGGTTATGAAGTTTCCAAGGCAGAGCTGGTGGAAAAAACCGCCAGTGAAATACAGGCAGGTCTGGCAAAATGAGTGCTGAGCCTACTCAAACCAGCACCCTGCTAGCCGCTAACCAGCGCGCCAGTCTGCTGTCCTTGCTGACCAGCACATCCACCCTGATTTGCTGTGCCCTACCAGCACTAATGGTCACCATCGGTGCAGGGGCCGCGCTGTCATCGGTCATCAGCGCCGTACCTCAACTGGTCTGGCTCAGTGAGTACAAATTACCCATTTTTGCATTTGCTGCATTAATGATGGTAATTTCCGGTGTGTTGCAATGGCGCGCTCGCAACGCGCCTTGCCCCACAGATCCCGCTCTTGCCAGCCTGTGCACCAAAACCCGCAAACGGGCGCTCGTCGTCTACCTGCTCTCATGGTGCATACTGGCAGTGGGTGTCTGGTTTGCGTTTATCGCGCCCTATTTAATGGAGTAATTCATGGTTTCGAGCCGCCGTCGGTGGGATATTTTTTGCCGCGTTGTCGATAATTTCGGTGATATTGGTATCTGCTGGCGGCTGGCTCGGCAACTGCATGAAGAATACGGCCTTAATGTCAGGCTATGGGTAGATGATCTGGTCAGTACCAAGCGCCTGCTACCAGAGTTTGATATGTCCTTGCCGCAACAAACCGTGCGTGGTGTTGAAATCAATCACTGGCAAGCAGACTTTCGTTTTAATGAAGTGGCCGATGTCGTGATTGAAGCCTTTGCCTGTGAACTGCCAGAAAACTACATTCAGGCCATGTGCAATAAACAGCCGCTATGGCTCAATCTGGAATATCTCAGCGCAGAACAATGGGTAGAAGACTACCATTTACAGCCTTCGCCCCACCCACGCCTGCCCCTGAAAAAAACCTTCTTTTTCCCCGGCTTTACCCTTAAAACAGGGGGTTTAATCCGTGAACAGCCTCTGCTTCAGGCGCGTGATCACTGGCAGGCGCAAGGGTCTAGCGCAAAAACATTCTGGCCAGATTGCACCACTACCGACAATACACTGGTCATGTCTTTGTTCTGCTATCCACACGCGTCTATACATCAGCTGCTGGATACACTCACAAAAGCAACAACACACACGCTCTGCATCGTGCCCGATAGCGCTATCATCGATACTGTCAGTGCGTTTTTTGGAGAACAAACGCTTGCACCTCATTCAGTCCGGCAATCTGGCAGCCTAACTGTCAAAACCCTGCCTTTTCTTAGCCAGGCAGGCTATGACGAACTGCTCTGGTCTTGTGATCTCAATTTTGTCCGCGGTGAAGACAGCTGGATACGCGCCATCTGGGCAGCCAAGCCGTTTGTCTGGTTGCCCTATCACCAAAGTGAAGATACGCACCTCATCAAACTCGCAGCCTTTCTCAAGCGCTATCAAGAAAATCTGGGCACCCCAAGCGCAGAAGCGCTCCGTACTTTCTCATCCACATGGGCATCTGAGCAGTTTGACCCCGCCAGTTGGCAGCAACTCATGCATGCTTTACCCAATCTTTCCAGCCATGCCAAAAGCCGCTCCCAATGGTTTGCCAGCCAGCCCGATCTGGCCTCTAAGCTGGTGATTTTTTGTGAGAATTTTTCATAAATCTCGGGTATAATGCGCGGTTTTTCACACAAACAACCCTTTAGTCGCAGGACAACAGATGAAAACAGCTCAGGAACTTCGCGTAGGCAACGTATTTATGGTGGGTAACGATCCCATGGTCGTACTCAAAACCGAATACAGCAAATCCGGCCGCAACTCTTCCGTGGTCAAGATGAAATTCAAAAACCTGCTCACCGAATCCCCGAGCGAAGCCGTCTACAAGGCAGATGACAAGTTTGACGTCGTCGTACTGGAAAAGAAGGAAGTGACTTACTCCTACTTTGCTGACCCCATGTACGTGTTTATGGATGCAGAGTACAACCAGTACGAAGTTGAAGCTGAAACCATGGAAGATGCACTCAAATTCCTGGAGGATGGCATGGCATGTGAAGTGGTGTTCTACAACGGCAAGCCCATCTCCGTTGAACTGCCAAACTCTGTTGTGCGGGAAATCATCTACACAGAACCAGCCGTCAAGGGTGATACTTCCGGCAAGGTGATGAAAGCTGCAAAAATCAACACCGGCTTTGAAATCCCAGTGCCATTGTTCTGCGAAATCGGTGACAAGATTGAAATTGACACTCGCACACTGGAATACAAAAACCGCGTGAAGTAAGTTGATTCAAGCAGGTTTAGAAATGCAAAAAGCCGGACTTTGAGTCCGGCTTTTTTATTGCCCGTAAAAGATCTTTATACCAAATGAAGTGCGATCAACTTATAAATAATCGTTTTTGGAAACTTTTGGTATTACTCGCAATATGCTGACTTAACCGCTCCACCATGGTTTGTTCTGTGCCCACTGATGCCACTGCACTCATCTCGTTTGAGACGGCATCCAATGCTGCCAATAGATCGCCTGCAATTACCTCTGCAATTTTAAGCACATAAGTGGCTTTAAAACCAAGCGCAATCGCCATATCAACAACATGACGTTGTTCAATACCAGACGGCTTGCTTTCACCACCCATGCTAAATGCAAACCTTCGAGACAAACCTGAATAAATCGAAGTAGACAGCAAGTCATAAAACGGTGCCAGCCTGAGGTCACCTGCTGCTGCATAATAAATTGATATATTCTTGGCATGGCTATCATTGTTGCCAACATAAAGATTAAAAAACAACCATTGAATAAATCGTTTCATATCAGCCGCCACGACACCGCTTTGGCTTAGCAACTCACGGCAGCGCAACAATGACGGGCCACCATCCGACTCATATTTGACAGTCGAAGGTTTACCATCAAGCTGGCATAAATCCAGTTGATGTAGTCGTTTGATGTTTCCCTGTGCATCCAGCTTTCTATCATATCTTTTCACCACACAGGCTTTGGCAATTGGTTGATAACTGGCTTCAGCCACACCCAGTGCCAATTTACCTGCAAGTGTCATGGTAAATGTCTCATTGATTGCAGAGGCCCAAACACCTTCAATGCCCCTGATATCCGGTTTAACAATATAAGTAGATGGTGAACTACCCAGCGGTAGCAATGGATTTCCGCTCTGGTCGATACAGATACTGAGTTTTCTTTGCGCCCCTGCCAACGAAATTCTAAAACCATCCTCCGCCTGAATCTGCTGAATGACACCTTGCTGCGACGTAAAGGCATCGGAAATATCCTGCCAGCTAATCGGCTGATATTGAGGCGTTTGCGGTATTTCACCTTCAGGAAGAATAGTAAGATCACTGGCAGTATCACCACCAATCACACGCAGCAAACCAAATGTGGAAGTCACCTGATGTTGGAGTTTCAGTAAATCTCGAATACCGGCCTCGGGTAACAGGTTTTCAAAATAGCTTTCTACTACTGGTCCTGAATGCTCAGTTTGCGTAAGCGGAAGCTGTGGAGATATCCCAACCCGGTGATTTTGTTGCCATGCGGCGTCATACACAAACCTGATAGGCGTCTCATCCAACAGTGATCCTACGAGTTGCTGGTCTCGATAGACATTCAGCTTTTGTGAGGCAGCCATTAGTCGCTACCTTTTTTCTGAATCACGACTTCTAGTCCCAGCGTATCCAAGACATCCAGCACTTTCTGAAACTGGACTGTTGGCTTTCCATTTTCCAACTCAACAATAAAACGATTGCCTGTGTTGGCCAAGCCTAGAATATCAGCCTGGGTCAATTTCTGCGCCATTCTGAACTCGCGTACCAACTGACCTAATTCGCGCGTGGAATTAATTGTGATTCGATGGTTCAGACCGTTATCTAGGTTCATCACACACCCCAATAATTACCTAACGGTAATATATTACATAGATCATGTGATTTTGCAATGAAAAATTACCGATAGGTAACTTTAATAACCAGGCGGGCGGAAAATAGAAAAATAATTACCTATCGGTAATTTATATCTGAAAGACAGGAAATAATTAAGTAAAATCCAGCTGGCAATAAGATTATCCAGTTTTCTTGGCCAGCATCCCCTGATAGAACTTCACCACGCGTTCTGCCTGTGCGGCGGACGTCCATTTGGCCTTAACGTAGGCTAAGGCTTTTTCGCCCAGTGCATCGCGCGTACGGCGTTCATGCAGCAAGCTATCCACCCGCATGGCAAATGCATGTTCATCATCCGGGGCAATCAACGCACCCTCACCTTCAATAAGGATAGATTTGGTGCCAAGCTCGGCAATTGCCACCACAGGTGTGGCCTGCGCCATGGCTTCAATCAGTACCAGCCCCTGCGTTTCTGATTTTGAAGCAAACACAAATACATCAGCTGATTGGTAGCAGGCATTGAGCTCGGTATTGCGATCCAGGTAGCCAATAAACTGAATATTGTTGAGCAGGTTCAGCTCTTTGGCGAGCTGGTGCAGATGTTGTTCTGCCGGGCCTTCACCCGCTACCACCAAAAGAATTTCAGGCTGAATTTCACGCAGCTCAACCGTCATGCGCAGCAGAAAATCAATATTCTTTTCAAATGCCACGCGGCCCACATAAAGCATCATGGGGCGATTTAATGGAATGCCATATTTTTCACGGAATGCCTTGCCATCTGCCGGGGCAAAGCTATTTTCCTGCAAGCCAGTAGGCACTACTTCTGCCTTGACCCGGACACCATACTGCCGCAAAACATCCAGCATGGGCTGGGAAGGTGCCACGATGGCATCTACGCCATTACATTGCCTGCGTGAGATAAACCTGGCCATGGAGCGCGCCATGGCAGTGGGAATCCAAGGCAGGTAGTGGTGCAGGTAATCTTCAAAAAAGGTGTGGTAGGTTTCAACACATGGCACATCCAGCAGATGGGCCAATTTTTTACCCAGATAGTGCGCAACAAACGGGGTGTGAATATGCACAAGATCGTATTTTTCGCGCCGGAGCTCCATCAGCCTATCCAACGCGGCGCCGTATTTCATTAATCGATCTTCAGGATCAAAATAGATTTTGCGTGCCGGGATACGTTTAATCCAGGCTTCATCTTCAGTAGTAACGCCATAATCTGGCGCTACCAGGTGAACTTCGTGACCCAGTGCCTGCAGTTGACTGGCAAATGTGCGGATGGAAGTGGAAACCCCATTGACACGGGGGAAATAAACATCGGAAACAAACAGGATTTTCAAGCGCTACCTCATCAGGTCTGGAATCACCATTTCACGCATGGTAGCGCTGAATTGTGACAAATCCATGAATTTCTTGGAGATGTCACATAGCTTGCATGGGGGCCTGTTCACACAACAAGGCTAGCCGAAGATCACCAACCCCCAGACCACAGCAAGATTGATCAGGCTAAGGAGCACGGCAGCACTGCCGATATCCTTGGCGCGTTTTGCAAGGTTGTGATTTTCAAGCGAAATACGGTCAACTGTTGCTTCAATGGAGGAGTTCAGCAGCTCGACAATAATCACCAGTAGCACGCTAGCGATCATGAACGCACGCTCCATGCCGTTTGCACCAAGATAAATGGCAAGCGGAATCAGCACAATCGCCATCAGCACTTCCTGACGGAAGGCATCTTCATTCTTGTATGCGGCCTTGATCCCCTCAAGCGAGTATCCAAAGGCATTGATCAATCGACGTAGTCCGGTTTTACCTTTATAAGGGCTTTCCATGAGCATCCTGAGTAGTTTCTGAAATTGCGCGCAAGTATAACAAAGGCTTGCCTAAGGTTTGCATTGTCACAATAAAATCATCCAGATTTCACAATTGCTTCATGGCATGCCGTCAAAGTGCGCGTCATGGCAAACAAGAAAAGATCAGCCACAACCTATCGCCAGTCGATGTCAGCCTTCTACTGGATTACCCCCGTCATGTTGTATTCCTGTGATGCCAATGCCTGGGGGCTCATCACCCACCTGTACTTTGCGCAATCATTAGTCTGGGCCATGCCGCTGCTGGACCCTCGCCTGCAACGCGCTATCCGCCAGTTTCCTGAACTGGTCATGGCCGGTGCCTGTCTGCCAGACCTTGCCATTGTATCGCCTGCCTTTCGGCAAACGCACCAATGGGAAAACGCTCACCAGCTTTTGGTCACCGCAGCGTCAGACGAAGAAACCGCCATTGCCATTGGATATGCCAGCCACTTGTATGTGGATGTGATTGCGCACAACCACTTTGTGCCTGCGCATGAGGCCATGTGGATTGAAAACAGCATGATGACGCACATAGCCTCCGAATGGGCGATGGACGCGCATTTGAGCCCACTGATGCCGTTTAGTCCTGGTGAACTGCTTAGCCGCCATCATGAGCTACTTGCCACATTTATTGCGCCAAGGTTCAGTTGCTGCGAGAAACGCACACGAAAAGCGCTGAGCAAACTGGCATTTTGGGATCGAGTATTACGGTTTTTCCGGGTGCCTGCGTGGATTTATCACGGTATGCGTCTGATTGATCGCCGGGTGAATACACACTTTATTTACTACATTGCCAAAACCCAGACCGCTATTGCAGATATCGGCATGGTACTGGGCGGAAATCGCCCTGATTGGGAAGCTGAGCTCAAACACTTGAGCGAGGAAGAACTGCTGTTCTGGCGTCGTGAGTGTGTGAATCATCTGATGTCGCTACACCCATCTCCCATCACCTATTTCAAACCCACCACCAGCCACTGAGTAGAATCTGGTGCGTTTGTCAGGTTGTGAATAAAACACCGCTGTAAAAATGACAAATGCCACCAGCAAGCATGCAGGTAGCATCAACAAGTATTTGCAATAACTAAGTTTAGAAGCCGAAGGACAGCAGCGCGATCAGTGTACCGATGGCAGCACCGGCAAGCACATCACTGGGGTAGTGCAAGCCCAGCACCACGCGAGACATGGCAACCAATGCTGTGAATGGCGCAATAATCCAGGCCAGTTCAGGGTAATAAGCGACTGCCACAATACCAAACGAAACGGCATGCAAGGTGTGGCCAGATGGGAAGCTGAAGCGATCCAGCGGCCGACCTGTCAGCCAGATATCCTGATGCACCTCGTAGGGTCGAGGCCGCAGGGTTTTGCCTTTGAGCCATTTGTACAGCAGGGTGCCAAACAGACCGACCAGCGCCATATGCATGACGGGGCCCAATCCGGCATCACCCTGTGTCAGCCAGATACCTAGCATGATGGTGTACCAGAACACCCCATCACCAAGACGGCTGACCAGTCGGAAGAACCAGCGTACCCACAGATACTGACTGGTTCGATTCACTCGAATACAAAGTGAACTATCGAACTCGTTGAAACGGTTCAGATACATACGCATTTTATGCGACATGACACCCTCCGCAGATGAGAAGCTCCGGGTAGGAGCTCTAAGCATGAATGGTATTTCATGCGTGAAGAATCGCACCGGCATATGACAGCAGCATGACGAAAATTCAAATAGTCATTTTTGGGTTAATCGCGCAGCTTTTGTAGACAGAGCCTGTAGCTTGCGATGAATATCCTCAGCGATGGATGGAGTATTCATAATGAAGGTATGAATGGCCGGTAATAGCGTCACAGGCATGGAGAAATTTGCACTTGCCTCGGCCACTGTCAGCACCCCGTCATTGGACTCGCCGCCACTGGGCCACCAAGCGGCCAATGGTCCGGCAGTGCCTGCATAAAGATAGGTATGGGGGTGCATGGGCAGGGATTCTATGAAATTCGCTCTAGCCAATACCTGCCCCATTTCACCAAACAGCAGCTTGTACCAAAAATGCCGATGAAACCGCTGGGCCACCTTGGAAACCAGCAATGGGCCTGCAATGAAAAAGCAGGCGGCAGGAGCACGGCGTTTGAGATTGGGATCCATCAATTGTACGAGCGAGCGCCGAATAATGACACTGCCCAGTGAATGACCTACCAGCGCATAAGGGCCATCATCCGCATGACGCGCAATCCTATCCAGCAGTCGTTGCGTCACTTTATCCAAAGACTCCACCGCTGCCATGTATCCCACCAGGTGAACGTGATAACCGGCACGTTTCAATCGGCGGGCCAATAGCCACATCGAGAGTGGTGTACGCCCTATACCATGGATCAGAAAAACAAGCATATATTAGTAACGATCACGCTGTCTCTGGATTTGTTGATCATGCCATCCAGAAAATATTAGAAGGCCTACAACAGCTCCGATCAATGCAAACAGCATATCTGACTGTGCATCCCAGGGATCGCCTTGAGTGCCAAGGAATTCAATAGCACCATCTGCCACCAGCTCAGCCGCTGCCCATTCAATCAGCTCATATGTCGCACTGACTGCCAATGCCACACACAGAACCAGAAATGAAAGCATGGCGCGGTTATTTACGTATTCACCTTTGATCAATATTTCACGCGCAAGTAAAGTTGGTACTAAACCCTGCATAAAATGGCCAACCTTGTCGTAAGGATTACGTTCGAGCATTAACCAATCCTGTAAAGCAAAGCCTAACGGCACTCTGGCATAAGTGTAAGTGCCTCCCAGAATCAAGACACAAGCATGTATACCTATCCAAACATATAGCAAGGCTGTTAGCGGATAGCGATTCCGTGTCAGCCAGAGTAATGGCAATGCAATGATCACAGGCAATACTTCCATCAGCCAGGTCAATCTGTCATATGGCTGGATACCTGAAATCAACAAAAAGATAATCAACATCACACCACCAAAATGTAACAAGATTTTTTGATTCATGACGTTATGACTCCTTACCGCTAACCACTAGTGCACACAAATGGATGTAGTGTAGATGAGCCGACCAATAAATAATTCCATTTAATATTATTTATTATCAATTACTTAAATTATATTTATGACGAAAAATATGCTGTGGGGTGACCCGATTGGATCATTGCGCCCACGTATCTTCATCAGGACAATGCAGACGTCTCTCACAAGAACCTTTTCCAATGATCGTCAGACGATTTCAGCGCATGACTCAGTTTGGCCTGTTGGCGATGATGCTGGCTGTGACGCCTTTGGCCTTCAGTGAAGCACTTGATGTGGATCACTCACTCCCCGCTGCCGGGCAGATCAACCCGCTCAACAACCCTTATAAAATTCTTGTTTCACTCGCCTTTGGTAAAAAAGTTAAGGGTGGTCCTGCCACCTACCAAGAAGCACTGACTTACTATTGTCGTGCATCACGCTCCGGCGATGCAAATGCACAGTTTGCAATGGGCTGGCTTTATGCCAAAGGACGCGGCGTAGAGAGGGATGACTATATTGCCACAACCATGCTGGCCAAAGCTGCAGAGCAAGGTCACATTGAAGCTAAAACATTATTGGCTGAAATTGCAGCACCAGACCATATCTCGGCAATGCCTGACTGTCTGTTGCCAGATCCACCCCCAGTGGTTGTTGTGGAAAACAAGATAGAAGAACCGATTATCTCGGATGAAGCCGCACGCCTTTTCAGTTCACAGCGCCAGATCTACGCGCTGGTTGAGAAGCTATCCGAGAAATATGAGATTGATGCCAAGCTTGCTATGGCGTTTATTGCGGTGGAATCCGGCTTTAACCCTAAGGCCACTTCACCAAAAAATGCGCAAGGGCTGATGCAATTGATCCCGGAAACTGCCGCCCGTTTTCGGGTGAAAAACGCCTACAACCCTGAAGACAACATCAAAGGTGGGCTCGCTTACCTGCAATGGTTACTGGCTTATTTCAAAGGCGATATCACATTGGTTGCCGCTGCTTACAACGCAGGTGAACGCGCTGTTGACCGGCATAAAGGCATTCCACCTTATCCTGAAACACAGAATTACGTGAAGAAAATTACCAAGCTGTATCGTGGAAAATCGCATCCCTATCGGGATGGTTTGGTACAGCCCTCGCTGCTTGTTGAGTATTAACAGCTGGACAAGATGCCAGCTAAGCTGGCATCGATCTGTCCTGATGCATCCTGAGAGTTCAGCCTAGGCAGTTGCTGCCTGCTTAACAACTTCCGCCAATTTTTCCGCCAGTGCTTGCACTTGATTCACTGACTGACCTTCCACCATCACGCGTATCTTGGGTTCTGTGCCGGAAGCACGTAGCAGAACGCGCCCTGAACCATTCAGCTCAGTTTCCGCCAACTTAACCGCCTTTTGCAGACCAGAATGCGCATTCACATCAATGCGTTGCTTCACTGTCACGTTGATTAACACCTGTGGGTATAACGCCAATTCGTTACCCAACTCGGCAAGTGTCCGGCCTTTAGCCTTGACGGCATGCAACACCTGGAGAGCAGCAATAATGCCATCACCGCTCGTATGTTTGTCCAGCGCCAGAATGTGGCCAGAATTTTCGCCACCCAGCTGCCAGGCTTGTTGATTCATTAATTCCAGCACGTAGCGATCACCCACCTTGGCGCGGGCAAACGGAATGCCTGATTTTGCCAGTGCATGCTCCAGCGCCAGATTGGTCATGAGCGTACCCACCACACCACCCTGCAATTTTCCACGCTCTTGCCGGTGACAAGCAATGATGTAGAGCAGTTGATCGCCATCCAGCAATTTTCCATCTGCATCCACCATCATGACGCGATCACCATCGCCATCAAACGCAATGCCAAGATCGGCCTGATGCTCTACCACTGCTTTCTGCAAATGGGTGATATGGGTGGAACCGCAATCCAGATTAATGTTGAGCCCATCTGGTTGATTACCGATAGCAATCACCTCAGCGCCAAGCTCATGAAACACCGGCGGTGCCACGTGATAGGTGGCACCATGCGCGCAGTCCAACACGATTTTCAGGCCACGCAGGTCAAGCGCATTAGGGAATGCGCTTTTGCAGAACTCAATATAGCGACCTGCCGCATCATTAATACGACGTGCCTTACCCAGCTGCGCCGATGCGACGACCTGCATAGGCTGATCCAGTGCGGCCTCAATCGCCAACTCCACTTCATCCGGTAGCTTGGTACCTTCTGCCGAGAAGAACTTGATGCCATTATCTTCAAATGGGTTATGTGAGGCAGTGATGACAATGCCAACCTGTGCACGCAGGGCACGCGTCAAATAGGCTACGGCCGGTGTCGGCATCGGGCCGGTTAACATGACGTCCACGCCAGCTGCTGCCAATCCTGCTTCCAGCGCGGCTTCCAGCATGTAGCCGGAAATACGCGTATCCTTGCCGATCAGGACGGCTGGCCGCGCACCTGCTAATTGACCAGCATCCTGTGCCAATACGCGCCCGGCAGCATAGCCAAGACGCATGACAAAATCAGGCGTGATAGGCGCTTCACCAACACGTCCACGGACACCATCGGTACCAAAATATTTTCTACTCATATCTTATCCTGCTCACAGCACGGCACTGACGATTTTCAAGGCATCGGCAGTGGCCTTGACGTCATGAACTCGCACAATTCTAGCGCCTTTCATGGTGGAAATCACCGATGCAGCCAAACTGGCATGCAGCCTTACGTAGACATCATTTCCAGTAATCTGGCCTAAGACGGATTTCCTCGACAAACCAACCAGCAACGGACGTCCCAGTGCCAATGTGCTATCCAACTGTCGCAGTAAGGCGAGATTGTGCTCTGTGCGTTTACCAAAGCCAAATCCAGGATCCAGCACAATACGTTCAGCTGCAATCCCAGCTGCTTCAGCAGCCTGCATTCTTGCCTGCAAAAAGGCATTCACTTCAGCCACCACATCGGCATATTGCGGGTTCTGCTGCATCGTTTGTGGCGTGCCTTGCATATGCATCAAACACACCCCAACATGACTATTTGCAACAGCTTCAATTGCACCCGGTTCTTGCAGCGCTCTCACATCATTGACGATATCCGCCCCAGCTGCAATGGCAGCGCGCATCACCTCTGGCTTGTAAGTATCAATAGAAAGTGGAACGCCCGCGACTTTTGAAAGCTGCTCAATCACCGGAACCACGCGGTTTAACTCATCTTCCAGACTGACCGGTGTCGCGCCAGGACGGGTAGATTCGCCACCAATATCTAGAATGTCAGCACCTTCTGCCACCAATGCAAGTGCGTGTTCCACGGCTTTTTCTGTAGTGACGAATTTACCACCATCAGAAAATGAGTCTGGTGTGACATTGACGATCCCCATGACATGGGGGCGTGATAAATCGAGCGTATATTTGCCGCAGGTAAAAATCGTGGAAGTGGTCATATAAGCATTAAACCGCATCCAACCCCATGTGTGTACACAGGAATGGGATGCGGCTTATCAGTCAAACAGAGGTAAACAGGAATCAGGACTTGGCAGCGGGTTGTGGGGCAGGTTCTGCACTTGGCCCAGTGCTGCCGCTATCACGCTTAGGCTTTGGTGGTGATTGGGTTGGCTTGGGCGCACGGGGTGGCTTGCCTTCCATGATGTCATTGATCTGGTCAGCATCAATTGTTTCCCACTCCAGCAGTGCTGCAGTCATCGCCTCAACCTTGTCACGATTCTCCTCAAGCAGTTTACGTGCAAGGGAGTACTGCTCGTCCAGGATGCGTCTTACTTCGGCATCCACCTTTTGCTGTGTCGCTTCCGATACCGTCCGGGATGACATACGACCAAAGAAAGAGTCCTGATCATTATCCACATAGACCATGGTGCCCAGTGTTTCGGACATCCCATAGCGTGTCACCATGTCGCGTGCGAGCTTGGTGGCACGCTCAAAGTCATTAGAGGCGCCAGTGGACATCTGGTGCATGAAGATTTCTTCAGCAATACGCCCACCAAAGAGGATGGAAATCTCTTCCAGCATCTTGTCCTTGTAGTTGCTGATACGGTCATGCTCAGGCAACTGCCAGGTTAAACCTAACGCCCAGCCACGCGGCATGATAGTCACCTTGTGCACTGGATCCGCCTTGGGCAGCAATTTTGCCACTACCGCATGGCCAGATTCATGGTAAGCAGTGTTACGGCGCTCTTCTTCACGCATGACCATTGAGCGACGCTCAGGACCCATGAAAATCTTGTCCTTGGCATCTTCAAAATCCTGCATTTCCACCGTACGCTTGTTGCGGTTAGCTGCAATCAATGCGGCTTCATTGACCAGATTTGCCAGATCAGCCCCAGAGAAACCTGGGGTACCGCGTGCAAGAATATCGGCTTTGACATCAGGATCAATCGGCACCTTGCGCATGTGCACCATCAAAATTTGCTCACGGCCACGAATATCTGGCAGACCCACCATCACTTGACGGTCAAAACGGCCAGGACGCAACAACGCCTTGTCCAACACATCGGCACGGTTAGTGGCTGCAATCACAATCACACCGGAATTGGCCTCGAAACCATCCAGCTCAACCAGCAACTGGTTCAGGGTCTGTTCGCGCTCGTCGTTACCTCCACCCATGCCACCGCCACGATGACGGCCAACGGCATCAATTTCATCGATGAAAATAATGCAAGGTGAGCTTTTCTTGGCTTGCTCAAACATGTCGCGTACGCGAGCAGCACCCACACCGACAAACATTTCAACAAAATCAGAACCTGAAATGGTGAAGAATGGCACTTTGGCTTCACCCGCAATCGCCTTTGCCAGCAAGGTCTTACCGGTGCCTGGGGGGCCTACCATTAATACGCCACGTGGAATACGGGCACCCAACTTCTGGAACTTTCCAGGGTCGCGCAGGAATTCGACCAACTCAGATACCTGTTCTTTGGACTCATCGCACCCAGCGACATCTGCAAAGGTTACTTGGTTAGCATTTTCATCCAATTGCCGTGCACGACTCTTGCCAAATGAGAACGCCCCACCCTTGCCGCCACCTTGCATCTGGCGCATGAAGAAAATCCAGACGCCGATCAGCAACAGCATGGGGAACCACGAGACAAAAATACTCATGAGCAAAGATTGCTCTTCGTCAGGCTTAGCCTCAACCACCACATTATTTTTCAAAAGGTCGGACACCAGCCAGGGGTCAGACGGCGCATAGGTCGTGAAGCGGCGGCCGTCATTAGTCTCTCCACGCAAGACACGACCATCAATGGTGACCTTGGCGATCTGGCCTTGCTTCACCTGATCAATAAACTGGGAATACACCACTTGCCCATCTGCAGCGCGCTGATTACCGAATTGATTAAATACGGTCATGAGCACCAAGGCTACGATGAGCCAAATAGCAATATTCTTCACAATGTTGTTCAAAATTCCGTTCCTTAAATTATTGGGAACCCATTAAGGCATTCAAGAGCAATTCTAAACCTATTTTTACGGAAAATCCTGCATTACAACCAATTACTTGCAGGTCTTTCAGATGATTTATTTCTTGCCCATGCCAAGTAGGTAAACCTCACTGCTTCGATCTCGAGATGCTTTCGGTTTCCGCGTAAGGACTTTGTCGAAACTGCTGCGCATTCTGCGCACAATTTCATCAAACCCGCTGCCAACAAAAACTTTGACCAGAAAATGACCGCCCGGTTTCAACCAGGTTTCACTGAAATCCAGCGCCAGTTCTGTCAGGTATGCCGCATTGGCCTGATCCATAGCACTGATACCACTGATATTGGGGGCCATATCTGAAATTACAAGGTCTACAGGCTTTCCGTTGAGCGTTTTCTCCAGCGCGTCCAGCACTGACTGTTCTCGAAAGTCGCCTTGTATAAAGGTCACACCCGGCATCGATTGCATCTCGAGCAGATCAAGTGCAATGATGCTGCCTTGCCCTTTAAGACGCTGACTCACGACCTGTGACCAACTACCGGGAGCAGAACCCAAGTCAACCACCACCATGCCAGGCTTGATCAAATGATCCTTGTCATCAATCTCCATCAACTTGTAGGCGGCACGCGCTCGATAACCCTCGCGTTGGGCACGTTTGACGAATTCGTCATTCACATGCTCCTGCATCCAGCCTTTGCTGGTACGTGTTCTTTTCATTGGGTGTATGTCATGTGCGAGCGAATGTCATGTGTTAGAATGCGAGCCTTTTCGAATCAACGAGATACCGTCCTTGAATTCCAAACAAATCACTTACCTGCGTGGCCTTGGCCATCACTTGCATCCGGTTGTCAGCATTGGCAATAACGGACTCACCGAACAGGTCATGAAAGAAATTGAAACCGCCCTTAACGCACATGAGCTGATCAAGATCAAGGTAGCAGGCGATGACCGGGCTTTACGTGTTCAAATGCTGGAAGATATTTGCCAACAGACTAATGCCAGCGCTATCCACCATATTGGCAAGCAATTGGTGATTTACCGTGCCTCTGAAAAAGCAAAAATCACCTTGCCTTGAGTACCAGCACCACGCCCAACAAGCTTTGGATCAGATAAGCAATACTCGCCACACCATGCCAGGTTTTAAACCGGCTGGCAAAAATACTCTGCATGACATCGGCTGGCATGGCCTGTGACTTGAGGCTGGCTAACAATGGCTGAATACCAAAGTGGCCTGCGAGCACCAACAGTAACATCAACACAACCAGCCAGAAAATCCCTTGTTTGAGCGCTGGCGTACCATAGCGCATGAGTCGGTGAATCAATAAATAGAAGGCCGATGCAATACCGACGTAAGCCACCATGGCAAACATCTTGCCCGCTAGCATGCCCGCCAGTTGACGATCACTCAGTGTATGAAACAGCGTTGGCGCCACCAGATAGCCAACGGCCCAGAGACTGCCAACCCAAGCAGTGATGACGATGATAGCGAGTTTGTCAGACCAGAGGCCCATTAGATGTATTGCACATCCAGAATTTCATAGCTGCGCATACCACTGGGAGCCATGACTTCTGCCACATCACCGGCTGACTTGCCGATCAGTGCACGCGCAATTGGCGAGCTGACAGAAATCTTGCCCGACTTGATATCAGCTTCATCATCGCCCACGATCTGGTAAGTGCTAGTACCGCCGTTGTCCAGATCTTCCACCTCGACAGTGGCACCAAAGACGCAGCGGCCGTCAGCGTTCAGCGTCAACGGATCAATAATCTGCGCATTAGAAAGCTTGGCTTCAATTTCAGCGATACGGCCTTCGATGAAGCTCTGGCGCTCTTTGGCCGATTCGTACTCGGCATTTTCAGACAAGTCGCCTTGCGCACGCGCTTCAGCAATGGCCTGGATTACAGATGGCCGGTCCACGCTTCTCAAACGTTGCAATTCCTCTTTCAGGAGTTCTGCACCTCTGATTGTGACTGGGATTTGATTCATTCTTCTGACCTCGGTCTTGTTACATAAAACAAAAACCACACCTGAAAATCAGGCGTGGTTCCAATGCAATGATAATAGTATTA
>VFQQ010001167.1_pt1 | contig 39434 bp, 32 predicted proteins | sample 3512341 | NCBI WGS metagenome assembly VFQQ01 (sample SAMN10412373, study PRJNA504923) | tailings metagenome | isolation source: Relicate 2 Philex TSF1 revegetated site | place: Philippines: Tuba, Benguet | collected 2017-08-29 | reverse complement strand
CCTCCGGCGGCCAGCAGCGTGCTGGACCCGCCAGCGGCCCGCTGGACCGGGGCGGACTCTCCGTGACCACGCGCCCGGTCGAACCGGCCGCGCCACGGTTTTGAAACACCTTCTCCGCGTCGCGGCGAAACGGTTCGGGTCTTCGTGGAGCGGCGCGCCCCCTGTGCCTCAACTCGTCAGGCGACCCCCACCCCGGGGAACCGATCCGTCACGAACGTCGCCAGCTGTTCCGCCGCGACGTCGACAGACCCGGAATTGTCCAGGATCGCATCCGATCGCCGCCGCTTCTCCTCCAGCGGCATCTGGCTCGCCTCCCGCCGGCGCAACTCCTCCGCCGGCCAGCCCCGACTCGCCACCCGCGCGAGCCGCGCCTCCCACGGCGTATCAATGTACGCCACCGCGTCACACATCGAACTCCAACCGCTCTCCAGCAGGATCGGAGCATCCAGCAGCACGACGTCGGTCTCCCCCCGCTGCCGGATCGACTCCAGCTGATCCAGGAGATCCGCCCGGATCCAGGGGTGCACGACCTCCTCCAGGTCCCGGCGATTCGCCCGCTCTGTCGGGCCCTCCCCGAACACGAGCCGCGCCAGCCCCTTCCGGTCGATTTCCCCCGCCGGCGAGAGGATTCCCGGGCCGAAGCGAGAGACAAGCCGCGACCGGACGGTCTCGTCCAGCAGAGCCCGGTGCCCCGCCTGGTCCGCGTCGAGGATCTCCACGCGGAGCCGTTTCTGGAGTGCGCGGGCGACCGCACTCTTCCCCGCGCCGATGCCGCCGACGAGGCCGATCACGGGAATGGAGGCTGATGTCACCGAAAATCCTCTCCGAGAACACGGGGGCCCAGGAAGCGGCATGCTCACCACGCCGCCGCCACGGCGTCAAGCGCCCGCTTTCCATTCGGGACAGCCCCCTTAGAATGGACTGTTTGCCCCCTGCCCCTCCCGCACGACCCGGCTTGACCTCCCGTTTGATCTGCCCGAGTCCTGCCTCCCCTTCCGTTTTCGACCCCCGGATTCCCCTTCAGGAAAAACGCCTCCGTGTCCCTCCCTTCGCTGACCCTCGACGATCTGATCCAGGAATTCGACGACCTGGGAGACTGGGAGGCCCGCTGCGAATACCTGATCGACCTCGGCAAGGAGCTGCCGAAGCTTCCCGAAGAGGAGAAGATTGAACCGAACCGGGTCCACGGCTGTCAGAGCAACGTCTGGCTCGTGGCCCGGACCCACCCGGACGCCGATGGAAAACCGGTCGTCGACTTCATCGCCAACAGCGACGCGATGATCGTCAGCGGCCTGATTGCGATCCTCGAAATCCTTTACAACGGCAAACGGGCCGACGAGATCCTGGCGATCGACATCATGGCCGTGTTCAAGCGACTGGAGCTCGACCGCCACCTGAGTCCCCAGCGCCGCAACGGTCTGTTTGGAATGGTGAAGCGGGTTCGAGAGATCGCCGTGACGGCGACAGCAGCGGCCCAGGCCTGAACCGAATGAACGGTATGAGCAATTCCCCCAGTATCTACGACGTCGCCCGCATCCGGGCGGATTTCCCGATCCTTCAGCAGACCCTCCCCAAGGGGTTGCCGGTCACGTACCTCGACACCGCTGCGTCGGCCCAGAAGCCGCAGTGCGTGATCGACAAGGAACGGGAAGTCTACGAGCAGTACTACGCCAACGCCTACCGCGGCGTGTACCGCTTCGGCGCGATGGTCGACGACGCCCTCGAGGAGAGCCGGGCCACCGTCGCGCGGTTCATCGGCGCCGGCTCGCCCGACGAGGTGATTTTCACGAGCGGCACGACGATGTCGCTCAATATGGTGGCGCACGGCTGGGGCCGGAAATTCGTGGGCCAGGGTGACGAGATCCTCCTCAACGAGATGGAGCACCATGCCAACCTCGTCCCCTGGCAGATGCTGGCACGCGAGGTCGGGGCGACCCTGAAGTTCCTGCCGCTGACTTCGGACGGCCGGCTCGATCTGAGCCAGCTCGACCGGTTGCTGACGCCGCGGACGAAGCTCGTCGCCGTGACCGGGATGTCGAACGTCCTCGGGACGATCAACCCGATCCGGGAGCTCGCCGCCCGGGCCCACGCGGTCGGGGGGCTGATCTGCGTCGACGGAGCCCAGAGCGTTCCGCACATCGCCACTCGCGTCATTGAAGACGGGGTCGATTTCCTCGCCTTCTCGGGGCACAAGCTCTACGGGCCGAGTGGCGTCGGCGTCCTGTACGGCCGCCGCGAGCTGCTGGAGACGATGGACCCGTTCCTCGGCGGCGGGCACATGATCGAGCGGGTGTTCCACGACCACGCCACCTGGAGCGCTCCGCCTGCCAAGTTCGAGGCGGGCACCCTCCCGATCGCCCAGGCAATCGCCCTGAAGACCGCGATCGACTACGTGGAAGGGATCGGGCTCGAGGCGGCCCATACCCATGAACAGGGGCTGCTCGTCCAGGCGATCTCCGGGCTCTCGACGATTCCCGGCTGGCGCGGCCTCGGACCCGTCCCGGAGCACAAGGGGGCGATCCTCAGCTTCGTGATCGACGGCGTTCACCCGGAAGACCTGGCCCAGCTCCTCGACCTGAAGGGGGTGTACGTCCGCCATGGGCATCATTGCACGATGCCGCTCCACGACCGGCTTGTCATTCCGGCCTCCGTCAGAGCGAGCTTCGGGGTCTACTCCGATGCCGGGGACGTCGAACGGCTGGTCGCGGCAGTCGATGCCGCTTGCCATAAGCTTCGATAAGGGGGCGGGTTGCGCCGCCTTTTTCGGAGAAAACGGGGTTCATTTCCGGGGATTGGCCGTGAAATGTTTTCCTCGGCTGGGGCTTATGATACTTTAACCCCCGGTCAGGCTGGTCGGAATAACGCTAACACGCGTTCACCGGGGCAGTTCCTCTCGGGCTGAGGGGGACTTCGTCCGGTGGGAAGCATTGGGATTATGAGCGAGAGAGACGGACGAGCGGTCATCACCGGACTGGGCATCATCAGCCCGGTGGGGATCGGCAACGATGCGGTGATTGCCAGTCTCATGGAGGGACGTTCGGGCGTCGCGCCGCTGAAGAGCTACACGGGCAGTGCCGTGGCCAATGGCCTGGTCGCCGAAGTCCTCGATTTCAACGACGAGTCGGCCAAGAAGGTCTATCTGAAAGACCAGCGGAAGTGGATCAAGGTGATGTGCCGCGAGATCCAGCTCGGATCCGCGGTCGCCACGCTCGCTCTCAACAACTCCGGCATCGACCTCGAAAAGTATCCCCGCGAACGGCTCGGCGTCGAATTCGGCGCGAACCTGATGACCTTCGTCCCGGACTCTTTCACCGAGCCGACGAAGGCGTGTGCGGACGAGACCGGCAAATTTGATTTTGCCAAGTGGGGCCCGGTCGGCCGCGAAAAACTCGAGCCGCTCTGGCTGCTCAAGTATTTGCCGAACATGCCCGCCTGCCACATCGCGATCAACGCCGATGCCCGCGGGCCGAGCAACTCGCTGACGCTCGACGAGGCCTCCGCCAACGTCACGATGCTCGAGGCCCTCAGCGTCCTGCGCCGCGGTGCGGCCGACGCGATGGTCGTTGGCACCACCGGCAACCGTCTCACCCCGACGAAGACGATTCAGGCCCGGTTCTGGGAGGAGCTGGCCGGCGATCCAGAACAGCCGCAGTTCAGCTGCAAGCCGTTCGACGTCCGCCGCAACGGCCAGATCATCGGTGAGGGGGCGGGTTGCGTCATCATTGAGACCGAGAGCTCCGCGAAAGAGCGGGGAGCGAAGGTCTGGGGCCGCGTTCTTGGCGGCGGGATGTCCTGCGTGGCGAATCCGGCTGGTGAGCCGGATATCCGCAAGGCGGTCGCGAACGCGATCAGGAGTGCTCTGGCGAACGCCAAGGTCGAGCCGGGTGATCTCGGGCATATCAACGCTCACGGTCTTGGGACCCGCGCGGGAGACCTCGCGGAAGCTCAGGGGATCCGGGACGCTCTGGGCGCGGCCGGGAGCAAGATTCCGGTGTCGGCGCTCAAGGGGGCGCTGGGCAACAGTGGCGCGGCGTGCGGCTCGCTGGAACTGGTGGCCAGCCTGCTGGGGCTGACCAAGGGAGTGATCTGGCCTACGATCGGGACTTCGCAGCCGGATCCGGAGTGTGGCCTGAATGTGGTGATCGGTCAGCCGTTGGCGACGGAGAACAAGCTGTTCCTGAAGCTGAACTACACGCGGTGCGGTCAGGCGACAGCGCTGGTTGTGCAGGGAGCTTGAGGGCGTAGTCCCTTCGTCGGATCGTGGTCGGCGACGCCAGTTGGCGTTCCTGCCGGCACGACTCCACTCGCTCAAACCCATCGTCCCACGGCCACCCGGGTCCAGCACGCTGCTGGCCCCGCCGGAGGCGCTTCTGTCGTGGAACCCGTGCGAACAACGGGTGTTAGACTGCGAGCCGGCGTTGCGGGCTCTCCTCTCCAGAACGCCTGCTTTCCACTCCCCGGGATGAGGAGAGACGGGCCCGCGACACCGGTTTCCTGAAGCGGACGCACTCGGTTTTCCACGGTTCCACGACAGAAGCGCCTCCGGCGGCCAGCAGCGTGCTGGACCCGGGTGCGGGACGCTCGTGGTGCGGGGAGGATCTGTCTTCTGGTGAACGGCCCACGCTCCGGACCCGGGATTTTCCTGCCTCGCTGCGCATTGCCGCGCTCCCCTCCCCCATCCCTGCGTAGAATCGAATCAGGCAGACTCGCCTTCCCGATTTTGCCTAAACGTTGTAGAAGCCGGAGGCGACTCAATCCTGCGGAGCGGACAGGCCGATTGATCGGCGCGAAACCCGCTCCACAACCGCTGCGGCATAGCACGCGGCGCGGAACTTCCGGCGTCGACGCCGTCCCATCCGGGGACCGGAGGACTCGTTCATGACCCGAGCGATCGAGCGCGACATGGGACGCTTCAACGAGATCGTCCGCGGACGCATCCGCAAGGACCTCAAGAAGTACGTCAACCATGGCGAAATGATCGGCCGCAAGGGACGGGAGATGGTCAGCATCCCCGTGCCGAACATCGACATTCCCCACTTCCGCCACGGCCAGAAAGGCTCAGGCGGCACCGGCCAGGGCGAAGGGGACGTCGGTCAGCCGATCGGTCAGGGACAGGACGAGGGAGATGGAACCGGCCAGGCCGGCAGCGAAGCGGGCTCGCACGTCCGGGAAGTCGAAGTCTCCCTCGACGAACTCGCGGAAATGCTCTCCGAAGAGCTCGAACTCCCTCGGATCGTCCCCAAGGGGACGCAGTCTCTCAAGACGAAAAAAGACAAGTACAACACGATCTCCCGCGTCGGCCCCGACTCGCTCCGCCACTTCAAGCGGACCTACAAGGAAGCCCTGAAACGGCACATCGCCAGCGGGACCTACGCCCCCAGCGATCCGATCGTCGTTCCCGGCCGCGAAGACGAGCGGTTCCGAAGCTGGAAGACCGTGCAGGAGCCGCAGGCCAACGCCGCGATCCTGTACATCATGGACGTCTCCGGCTCGATGACCGACGACCAGAAGGCGATCGTCCGGACCGAGGCGTTCTGGATCGATACCTGGCTGCGGAGCCAGTACGACGGGGTCACGACCCGCTACATCGTCCACGACGCGGTCGCCCACGAGGTGGACGAGGACACCTTCTTCCGGGTCAAGGAGTCGGGCGGGACTCGGATCTCCTCGGCGTACAAGAAGCTCCTGTCGGTGATCGAGCGGGACTTCCCGGTCAGCGACTGGAACATCTACTGCTTCCAGTTTTCGGACGGAGACAACTGGGGGGAAGACAACCGGGAGTGTTCGCGGCTTCTGGTCGAGCAGATCCTGCCGATCAGCAACCTGTTCTGCTATGGCCAGGTTGAGAGTCCCTACGGTTCCGGCGACTATATCCGGGAGCTGCGCCGCATCGTCGAGGGGCAGGAGAACCTGATCCTCAGCGAGATCCCCTCCAAGGAAGCGATTTTCGATTCGATCAAGACCTTCCTGGGACGCGGCAAGTAAGATCCGATTCATTGGTACGACGACAGCGGCTGAGGCGCAGGACGGCGCCGGCCGGCCATGGAGTTGCAAGGATGCGCCTCTCGACCTCGCTTTGGCTGGTAATGCTGCTCGTCGCGGGCTGCAGCAGCGAGCACGCGTTTACGACCCCGCAGAACGTCCTGACCGACCCCGCCTCCCGCACGAAGCCGCGGCGGGTCTATCTGGTCGATGTCGAGACGTCCAAGGGGAAGATCGTCTTCGAGATTCACCCCGAGTGGGCGCCGCTCGGGGCCAGGCGGTTCCGGGAACTGGTCCAGGCGGAGTATTACGACGAGTGCCGCTTCTTCCGGTCGGTGCCGGGGTTCGTGGTCCAGACCGGGATGAACGGTGACCCGCTGGTCAACGGGCAGTGGAAGAACAAGAAGTTCCGGGATGATCCGGTCCTGCAGTCGAACAAGCGGGCCTATGTGACCTTTGCCACGTCGGGGCCGGACTCCCGCACCACGCAGTTCTTCATCAACCTCGAGCACAACAAGCAGCTCGACAAGATGGGTTTCGCCCCGATCGGGATCGTGGTCGAGGGAATGGACGTGATCGAGAAACTCGAGATGAAATACGGCGAAGAACCGGACCAGGGGCTGATTGCCAGCAAGGGGAACGACTACCTCAAGGCGAACTTCCCTGAAATGGACTACATCGTCAGCGCGCGGATCCGCACGTCGGGGGACGACTCCGAAACGGCGACCGCGGCGGCGGCGTCCGGGACCAACCAGCGATAGCGGCAATGCGGGCTGGCGGCGGGATAACAGGGCTGAAACCGCACGCTTTCTGAGAGTGGGAATTCACTCGAAATTCAGAGATTTCTTCTCATCCAGGGCTCCCCGCTCGACGTTGAATGGGCGACCGGGTTTTTCTGACGATTTGGATCGACACTGCCGATTTTGTCGAAACATTTCGTGCTGGATACGGTCAGATGTGTGGGCCGTTTGAGCGGTCCTGGAAGAGTTTCGTAGACGGTCCTCCACCACGGATGTACACTCCGGGCGACTGCGGGGAGGGCCGATCCCACCAAGACCAAGTCCGCAGTCCCCACCCGCCTCGCATTTGTCAGCATCTGGGCCGCTGGCACCTTCCTGATTTTGGGCGTCCTGCCATGAAGATTTCCCACCTGTTGGTCACCTTTGGCCTTCTCGGGGGCGTATTGCCCGCCCCTCGGACTGCCTGCGCGCAGATTGAAATTGGCGTTCAGGTGGAAGACATCGTCCGCCTCGGCGAGCAGCCGGAGACCTCGGTCAAGCTGGCCAACGGGCAGTACCGCTCGGGCAAGTTCATCTATGCGTCGAAGTTCTACGTGGTGATCGAGCCGAAGCAGGCTGTCCGCCCCGATGCGATGAAGATGTACGGCGGGATGCCCGTCGAGTGGGCCAAGATCGACACGTTCCGGATCAACAGTCTCGACGTCGAGATCCATCCGGACGGGACGACCGGCGACGCGATCCTGAGCGCCCTCGGCGGATTGTCCGGGGCCAACGGCAGCACCAAGGAGCCGACGACCCTCTTCAAGGAGAAGAAGCGGGAAGAGCGGAAGAAGCCGGTAAAGATCGACGAGCCGTCCGAAGTGGGGAAGCCCGCTCCGGAACCGACTCCTGAGCCGACCCCCATCCCGACGCCGATCGTGCAGGAGAGCGTGAAGCCCGCTCCGACGCCGGTCCCGTCTAACACCACACCCGTGGAAACGCCGATCCCGTTGGGGACGCCGCCTGCCGGTTCGCCCGTGGTCGCCGTCGAAAAGGTGTTCGTCTGCAGTCACTGCGGCAAGGACGTCCGGGAATCGCAGGCCAAGTCGGGCAAGTGCCCGCACTGCAGCGTTTCGTTCGGCAACGTGGCAGCGGCAACCGGCACTCCCGTGGCGACTCCCGCCAGCACGGCGCCGGCCCCCCAGGTTCTGACGATTCCGCAGACCGAACTCTCGCAGCAGCCGCAGGCGACCGGCTTCAGCTTCTCGAACATGTCGCTCGGCGGCCAGATCGGGGTGTTCGCCGGCATTATCGCCGTGCTGTTCATTGTGATGCGTGTGATGTAATTCGGTCCCCTGCGGGAATACGCCGCGGCGGGAAATCGATGATCGTCTTCGCCCGGTCTGCCTGAGCGCAGCACCGGGCGTTTTCGTTTGCGGTGAGCGCTCGGCGGTCTCTGGCGAGACGCTCCAGGCCTCTGGCGAGACGCTCCAGGCCGGCTTCGCGGCGGCCGCGCAGCGCCGTGCGGAATCCCCTAAACTGGCGAACGTTCCGAATCGGCGGATGTCGACCTCTCTCGTCATCGCCGCCGGGGCGACCTGGTTCATGGCGTCTCGTCCCTTGATCCCGATTCCTGACGATCCCCTCTCTCCTCACGCGGCGTGGATGCGCCGCGCCCTGCAGCAGGCGCAGTCGGCGTTTGAGCAGGAGGAAGTCCCGGTCGGAGCGGTCATCGTCCATGAGGGACGGATCATCGGTGAAGGCTGCAATCAGCGGGAGACGCTGCAGGACCCGACGGCGCATGCCGAGATCCTCGCGATCGCGCAGGCGGCGCAGCAGATCGGCTCGTGGCGGCTGACCGACTGCACCCTCTACGCGACGCTCGAGCCCTGCCCGATGTGCGCCGGGGCGATCGTGCAGGCCCGGATTCCGCGGGTGGTCTACGGCACGGTCGACCCCAAGGGGGGAGCCTGCCACACGCTCTACTCGATCACGGAAGACCCGCGGCTGAACCACCGCGCCACCGTCATCGGCGGCGTCCTGCAGGAGGAATGCCGCCAGATCCTGCAGGAGTTCTTCGCTCTGCAGCGATCCCGCGGCAAGAAGTGAGCCGCTTCTGGCCAGGAGGGGGCCGGTGAACGGACCTGTCCCCGGATCGGCGATGCGGCCCTGGCGGCACCGCCGGGGAGCTGGCTCCATCGAGCCCTCACTCGGGGCGGGCGCCGAGCTCCTTGAGGACTATCTCCTTGTAGTGCACGACGAGTGGTCCGCCGGCATGGATCTGCACGGCGATCATTCCGTCCCCGGCCACCTCCGGATCGGTCTCGAGATAGTCCACAGTCCGGATGCCGTTGAGCCAGATCTGGACTCGTTTGCCCTCGGCCCGAATGACGTAGTCGTTCCATTCGCCGGTCGGTTTCATCACCTGTTTGGCGACGTCCGCCGCGGGGCGGGCCAGGAACCGGTTTCGGCGGCTCTCGTCATAGAGGGCTCCATCATGGTCGGCGCCGAAGTCGGCCTGGTAGCCGATCACCTCGTGATGCATCGGAATGCGGCGGGAGCGAAACTGAACGCCGCCGTTCACCTGCCCGCGCTCCCCTTCGACCTTCCATTTGAGGCGAAGCTCGAAATCCCGATAGCTGCGGGTCGTCGAGAGAAACTCGTTTCGCGGCTGCCGCTTGTCGAGGGTTCCCGCGACGAGTTCCCCGTTCTCGATCCGCCAGGTCGTCGTGGTGTCCCCTTCCCAGCCCGTGAAGGACTTTCCGTCGAACAGCGACGGAAGTTCGGCCTCGGCGGCGGCGAGATGGTGGCTGTTCCCTGCGGGGAGGAGCACTCCGCTGATCGCCCCTCCCAGGGCCAGCAGCCAGGAGAGGAGGTCGCGAGACCGCGTGCGCGTTCGGCAGGAAGACATGACAGGGCTCCGGATGAGTGGGGTGAGGAATTCGAGGCAGGATTTCGCTCCGATCATCGGTTTGAGGATCGGTCCAGGTCCGACGCCGCTGCACGAGCTGCGTCGCCACTGAGAAACGGGTCCCGCCACAGAGATTACAAAGGGGACCGAGTGTCTCGCCGTTCCTGGGGCCAACGTCTCTGAGTCCTCTGTGGCGAGGATCCATACTGCTTCTTAGCCGATCCCCGGCGACATCAGAGCGAATGCGGGAAGATCCGACAGAAATCCCCGCCCGCCGAATTCCGGAAGCGCCGGAGAACTTTCTGTCTGATGTCCGCTCCGGACGCGCTAATCTGGAGTAGTCCTGCCCCCCCCGTTCCCCGCTGCCTCACGCCTCCCCCGCAGACACTCCCGATGCCGGCTCCGGAAGACCCGACCGAACGATTCGTGGTGCAGATGACGGCAATGCAGCCGGCCTTGTTCGCGTTCATCCTGTCGCTGGTGCCGAATGCCAACGACGCCCGCGACGTCATGTCCGAAACCAATCTGGCTCTCTGGAAGAAGCGGGACGAATTCAATCCGGCGCTGGACGGCTGGCCCTGGGCCTGCCGTTTCGCGAAGGTCCAGGTCCTGGCCTTCCGCAAGCGCCGGCAGCGCGATCGACTGGTCCTGGCGGACGAGGTCGTCGACCGGGTCGCCGCCAGGGCGGAACGGGCAGGACACGCCTGGGCCGATTCCATGGAGGCGCTGAACGGGTGCCTGAACGAGCTGGAGGAGAGCCGCCTGGAACTGCTCCGCCGAAGGTACTCCGACGGCTTGTCGATGGCGCAGCTGGCGGCGGAAGCCGGAAAGACGGTCGCCGCGCTGGGAGACCTGCTGTACCGGCTGCGACTGCGGCTCGCGGGCTGCATCGAACGCAAACTGGCGGCGGACGGGGGTGGGAAATGAGCGGATCGAACCCAAGCGATGAACTGGCGCGGCTGCTGGTACGGATGGAGCGGGAAGAGCTGTCGGCCGACGAGACGGATCGGCTGAATCAACTTCTGCTCGAAGACGACGAGGCTCTCGATCACTACGTCCGCGATCGCCGGACCGACGCGCTGCTCGCCTGGCGGTTCGCCCCGTTCGCCGCAGCGGAGCCCCTGGCGGGTCTCTCGCCGGAGCCCCAGGACTCGCCCGCACGGCCCGGAGAGCCCTCCGTCCAGGGGGGGCAGGCGCGGCGCCGCAATGCCTGGATCGCTCTGGCGACTCTGCTGGCGGGGATCGCCGTCGGAGTTGTGCTGGGGCGCGGCCTGGGAGGGCGAACGGGGAACGAGCTGGCGGGCAAACCGCGCGAACAGGCTCCCGTCGCAACGCTGACCTCCGTCGGTCCCGATGTCCGATGGGGCGGGGCTGCGGGGGACGCGATGCCGGTCGGCACGGAACTGAACAAGGGGTGGATCCACCTCGCGGCCGGCACGGTGGAACTGACGTTCCGCAGCGGCGCTAGCGTCCGTCTCGAGGGACCGGCCCTGTTCGCGATCGATTCGCCGCTTCGCGGCTTCCTGAGCTACGGGAACGTCCGGGTCCACGCTCCGGAGAGCGCCCGGGACTTCGCCGTCGGCACCGCTTCGATGGAAGTCGTCGACCTCGGGACCGAGTTCGACCTCTCGGTGGACCAGCAGTCGGGGAGCGCCGAGATCGGTGTCCGCGAGGGGCTCGTCGACCTGCACCTCTCCAACGCCGGGGGAGCGAACCGGATCCAGTCGCTTGCCGCCGGCGAATCGGCGGCGGTCGACCCCTCCGGCCGGCTCACGGCCATCCAGGGAGGAACGCGCGAGCCGCTGCTCCTCGCACACTGGCCCCTCGATGACGACGCGGAGACGCCCCTCGTCCGGGATACCTCGGCGAATCAGTTTCACGGGAAGCTCAATGTCCCCACGCGAGAGAGAACTCGCCCGGGACGGATCGGACGGGCCCTCGCTCTCGGGGCGGACGGCTACGTCGACTTCAGCGAGCACCTCGCGGCCCTCACCGGCGCGAAGGCGTTCACGCTGGCAGCCTGGGTCCGGAACGCGGACAACATCGTCTTTTCCACGTCCGACGGCACGCCGCGGCAGCGGGTCCAGTTCGAGCTGTACGGCCCCTGGCTCTACTACGGCTGGCAGCAGGGGAACGCATTCGACCGGATCTCGGCCGGCGTCCCCGGCTGGGAGCGTGATCGCTGGTATCATGTCGCGGTCTCGGTCAGCGGCGGGAACGTCACGATCTACCGCGACGGGCACGCCTTGATGGAGCCGAAACGAATGGGGGGAGTCCTCAACACCCGGGCCCTCGCCCCCTGCGACCTGAAGAATCCCTCCGCGGCCTGTCTCGGCCGGGTCCCGTCGAACCATGTGCAGCGACAGCAGTTTCTCGGCGGGGACCTGGACGACGTTCAGCTCTACGGCCGGGCGCTCGATGAAGTGGCGATCCGCTACCTCTTCGAGCATCCGGGCGAGACGCTTTCCCTGGCCCCCAGTCCCTGAGCGGTACCCGCCCGATCGAGTCCGCCCCGGAATGAACCTTCGCATTTTCCCGATCTCAACCCAGGAGCCGATTGATGCGCCCGCTTTCCAATCCGTCCCGCCGCGAGTTTCTGATCTCGACTGCCGCCGCCGCCGCGTCGCTCGGGGCGGTCATCCCCTCCACCGCCCTCGGCCTCGACGGCAGCACGGCTCCGAGCGAGCGGATCAACCTGGGTGTCATCGGCATCGGGCCACGCTGCACCTATGACCTCAAGGCGATGCTCCCCTTCAAAGACGTGCAGTGCGTCGCCATCGCCGATGTCCAGGCCAGCCGCCGCGACGCGGGCAAGAAGCTCGTCGACGAGCACTACGGCAACCAAGATCTCGCGCTGTACCGCGACTTCCGCGAGCTGCTCGACCGCAAGGACATCGATGCCGTCCTGATCGCCACCGGCGACCGCTGGCACGCCGCCGCCTCGATCCTTGCCGCCCAGGCGGGCAAGGACGTCTACAGCGAGAAGCCCTGCGGCATCACGATCGCCGACTGTCAAAAACTCGCCGACACGATGCACAAGGAGAAGCGGGTCTTCCAGGCGGGGACGCAGCGTCGCAGCGTCCCGAACTTCCAGAAAGCGGTCGAGCTGGCCCACACCGGAAAACTCGGCAAGCTTCACACGCTCTACGCGTCGATCTACATGCCGACCCTCGACAACACCTGGCTGCCGGCCGAGGCGCAGCCGACCCGCGACGTCGTCGACTGGAACCTGTGGCTTGGCCCCGCCCCGTGGCGGCCCTACAACGAGAAGTACGTCCAGGGGAAGTGGCGCGGCCAGTGGGACTTCGATTCCGGCGCGCGGCTCCTCGACTGGGGGGCGCATACCGTCGACCTCTGCCAGTGGGCCAACCAGGCGGACGACACGCTGCCGCTCGAGTACGAGCCAGGCGAGCAGAGCATCGTCTGCCGCTACAAGAACGGCGTGAAGCTGGTCATCGACTTCCTGCCGGAACCGTTCGGCAAGCGTGAGCCGCACTACATCACCCGCCTCGGAACCTGCCCCGTCCGGTTCGTGGGGGATGAAGGCTCGGTCGAGACCGGCGACGAAGGGGAGATCGTCGTGAAGCCCGAGTCACTCGAGAAGGAGATCCCGGAGGAGACTAAGCGCGTCCGGGGCCTCGACGTCTCGGCTCACGCCCGCAACTTCTTCGACTGCATCCGGACGCGGAAGGCGACTGTCGCCAACCCCGACGTGATGCGCCGTTCGCATCTCGCCTGCCACGCGGCGGCGCTCTCCTGGATCCTCCGCAGGAAGCTGACGATCGACCCGGTGAAGGAGGAGTTCGTCAACGACGACGAAGCGAACCGCCTCCGTTCGCGGCCTCCCCGGGTCTGGTAGCGGGAGAGCGGCCGGGGCTGTCCGACCGGGGCGCCCCAGGCTGCCTTGCCTGGCGTCCGAGGAGCGGACCGCGAGACCGAGCCCTCGCCTCCGCTCCTACGCCTGTTCGTACCCCAACCGAGTCCGCAGCGGCCCCAGAATCTCCTGCGCCACCTGGCGGACCGGCTCCGAAAAGTTCTCGGAGGTCCGCCAGCCTCCCGCCTGCCCGCGGCGCCGGAACTCCAGCGGCCCGGTCCGCTCGTGATGCCGGAAATCGAACCGCTCCGCCACCTCCTGCGCGTCCGCCGGCTCGACCGGGATCGACAGGAGCGCGGCGCAGGCCACGAGCCAGGTAGCCGGATCGCGCAGCAGCTCCTCATACGACAGCCGCAGCCGCCGGTCGGGCGGCGTGTCGTCGAACGTCCGGAGGGCGAGCGCCGTCGTGGCCCGGATGTGTTCCGCCGTCCGCCGCACCCGCTCCGGCTCGAGCGGATCCCGCCCCTCCGCGAACGACGGATTCCAGCTCCCCGGCTTCTGCAGGTCGAGATACGAGTCGAGGACGTCGTACGGATCGCGGACCAGCAGGATCACCCGCGACAGGGGAAAGACCCGCGGCAGCCAGGGATAGAGCTCCGGCGTATTGACCTCCTTCACGACGAGCCCATGCCGCCCGAACTGCGGGAAGCGGGCCTTCGTCATCGCAAAGAACAGGTCCCGCACCCCCTGGACCCACACCTCTTCGTGCCGCCGGAAGAAGAACGCCCCTTTGCGGTCGAGCTCCTCGGGGTGCTCGTCCAGATGCCGGAAGAACCGGCCAAAGTACGGCTCGTGCCAATGCCGCATGCGGGGGAGATTTCCGAGCATCTCCGCCAGCCAGGTCGAACCGGTCCGTCCGCAGCCGATCACCCAGGCGAGCTGGTCCTCCCCCGCTCCCGCCTCGGAGCGCTCCCGCTCGGCCCGCCGGACGGCGGCGATCAGCGTCCGGGCCCGATGCTCGTAGAGGTGCCCGCCGAGCGTGATCTCCCGCGCCCGGTCGACTCTGGCGAGGCGGGCCGCGTCATCCCGGAGCGCCTCGCGGATGCGGGCGATTGCCGAGTCCGCATCGTCGAAGTGGTACACCGCGTCGCCGAAGATCCGCTCGACCTCGGTCCGGACCGGGCCGGTGAGCAGGGCCGCCTGGCCGAACGCCGTCACTTCGAAGATCCGGGGATTCGGAGAATCGGCCCGCTGTTCCGACTGGCGGAAGAGGTTCAGGGTGACGCGGGACTGCGAGTAGATCTCCCACTTCTCGATCGTTTCGATCGTCCGCTGGCGGACCTCCGTCCCCAGGAACTTCGCGAACGGCTCCGTCCCGCCGACGATCTTCCCCGCCACGAGGAACCGCAGTCCCTCCGCTTCGCAGAACTCCGCGATCCGCAGCAATGTCGGCAACCGGTCCTCGAACACCGTCCCGAGGAACGACACGTCGTACGGGGGACGGGCCGGGCGGGGGACGTCGGGGAGCGGGAGCGTGGCGGTCGGCAGGTAGGTCGCGCCGCGGACGGCGCTGCGGATCTCGTTGGTGAAGCGATGGGTGTAGATCGCCTCGACGTCCGGGATGGTCTCGTACGGGTCGTCGGTGGCGATCAGGACGGTCGGGATGCCGGCCCGCTGCAGCGACTGGGGGATCCGGGCCCGCGCGCCGCGGAAGTAGAGGCCGTCGACGAAGACGACGCACTCGATCCCGTTGGCGAGGTCGAGCGCAGTCCCGAGGATGTCGTGGCCGACGGCGTCGGCGCTCAGGACCTTGAGAAACGAGAAGGTCGGATAGGGGATGACGCGGATCCCCTCCTGTTCGAGGGCGACCCGGTAGCCGTCCCACACATCCCGCGTCGAGAAGTTGGCCGACCCGGAAACCAGAAGCACGTTGGCGAAGGCCACGGACGCATCCGCCTCAAGGGTTCATGTAGGGATAGGGCATCCCGTCCTGGCCGTTGCCCCGAACCCCGGACGCGGCCTCGAACCGGGGGCGGGCCGCCGCATCGGTCTTGAGGGCGATCGTCACCGCCGCCGTCGCATAGGCGGTGGTAGTGGTGGCGAATTTCAGGAACGCCCGTCGGGTCTTCTTCCGTTCCTCGTCGGTCATGTCGTGATTCCACCGATCCCGCACGATGTGAGTCGAACCCGGTTGCGAAGTGGGGCTCAGATGTTGTCGAAGATTCCCGCGACGGCCTTTCCGGCGGCCGCCTTGATCTTCAGGTAAGACTCAGGAGTCTCGCAGGGGAACTGCACGTCGAGCGACTGGTCCGTCGCCAGCGTGGCGACCTTGGTCGTACTGGAGCCCAGCATCACGTCGAACGGATCTTCGCCAGTGTTCGTGATCCGATACGTCTGATCGGGCATCGGATCCGCCGGAGCTTCTTCCCGGGAGAAGTCCGCGATCAGATACTCCTGAGCGGCCGCTGCGGGGGCCTCGAACTGGAAGCGTCCGCTCCGGAGATCGACGGCCGGATCGATGAAGTCGTAGGCACCGGTGATCCTGTCGGCCGGGGCGGCATTGACGGGGGCGACCTTCAGCTCGTTCGACGCGACGAGGAAATCCCGCGAACACTTCGCCGGAATGGAGGTCAAAGCCGCCAGAGCGGGGATCGGTCCGGGATCAGTCTGCAGAGGATTGTCACCGCCGTTGAAAACGCGATAGACCGTATCCTTTCGCTTCTTCGCAATGACGATCCCGGCGGTCCCTTTGAAGTGCCCGCTGCGTGTGACCTGCCCCCCTCCAATCGTTTCGAACACGCCGACCGCAGTGGGGGTCGTCACAAAGACCCGGACCCCGGCGGGAATCCGCAGGTCGACCGAGCAGTTCTTCTTGACGTCGAGGGTGACATCCCCGCCATCCGCATACTTCAACGTCAGCAGAACCTTCCCGGTATTCGTGACGCGATAAACGCGAATCTTCGTGGTGACGATGATCGGATTCGTTGCCGCCTGCCCGTTGATCCGCCCACTGCGACGACTGACCTGCACCTTGCTTTTCGGCATGGACCCACTCCCCGAAACGAATTCGAAGCCATGACCCAAACTGCCCTTCTGCCCTAAAATCACGGTACGGAGCCGAACCGGGGGATGCAAGTTCTCATCCGGGTTTTCCCGGAATTCCTCCCTGGAAGTCACGCCAGCCCTGGTCACGAGGAGGCCACTCAGAGACGCGGGATGCCAGCCGAAAAACGTCATCGCGCGGCCTCCGCCGACCAGACCCGCACCTCTCCCTCGAGCCCTCCGGAAAGGATCTTCGTCCCGTCCGCGGAACAGCTCAGCGAAAACACCTGGCGGAAGTGCCCGTGCAGCGGCGCAATCAGTTCGCCCGAAGGGACGTCCCACAGGTGAATGCTCCGATCGCGCCCGGCCGACGCCAGCGTCGCAGTCCCCGGCAGCGGCGAGAGCGCGTGGATCCGCCCGGTGTGTCCCTTGATCCTCGCCCGCAGCCCCCCCGCGGCCGAGTCCCACAGCAGGATCTCCCCGGTCATCGTCGCGATCGCCAGCGTCCCGTCCGGACAGTACGCCACCACGGAGGGCTGATCCACGGGAACGGTCGCGCGGACCGCTCCGCTCGCGAGATCAATCAGGTCCGTCCCGCTCTCCCGGGCGACGGCCAGCGTCCGGTTGTCCGGCGCAAATGCCAGCGAGACCGTCTCCGTCTTGCCGGGAGGGAGCGTTCGGATCGCCTTCGCCCAGTCGCGCGAGCCATACAGCGCAATCGGTCCTCCCCGCCCGGCCACCGCGAGCTGCTGCCCCGAGGGAGCAAACGCCATCGCCACCGCCCCTGTGGGCTCCGTCGGGATCTCGTGCTCCGGCTTCAGCGTCTCCGCATTCCAGAGTGTGACCGCCGGCTTGTTCCAGGCGGTGGCGAACAGGCGTCCCTGCGGCTGGAGCGCCACGATCCGTCCCGTCCGTTCCTTGTCGTCCGACAGGGGACGCCACGTTCCCGCCCGCAGGTCCCACACCCGCAGTTCGCCGGAGTCGTACGCCGCGACGGCACGTTGATTCCCCGGCAGGACCTGGAGTCCGCGGACCGGCGGCGGAGCGTTCTTGCCGACATCCTCCGGACCCGGACGGATCCCATGCCACAGGATGGTGGGAACGGCGAGGCCTTCCAGCGCGAGGGTCGAGACGCTCCCGTCCCCGCTGCCGATCGCGAGCGTCCGCCCGTCCGCGGCCCTGGCGAGACTCCCCGTCGTCAGCCCGTGCGTGTTGAGCTGCCGGATCTCCTGCCGCCGGTCCAGATCGAACAGGTGCACCTGACCGTCGTTGGCGGCGACGGCCACGAGCCGCGGCCCGATGAACTCGACCGCGTCGATCCTTCCCCAGTAGGTCTGCTGCCGCGTCGTCTCATCGGTCTCGAGCGAGCGGATCGCCAGGATCCCGTGATAATCCCCCGCCACAAGCCGTGTCCCGTCGGCCGAAACCGCCAGGCATTCGAGCGCCGGGCTGACGTCGAACTGGCGGAGCGGGAGGGGGACCGCCTCCGGCCCCTGGGCGACGATCGGCTCCAGGTCCCACACCCGGACGTGGCCGACGTCGGTCGCGACGTACAGCGTCCGGCCGTCGGCCGAGAAGCGGGCATCCCGCGGGAGGCCGGACTGACCGGTCGGGATCTCCGCCAGCTTCTCTCCGGTCTCCGCGTTCCACAGCCGGGCCGCCCCTTTGCGGCCGAGCGAAAGGAGCCGGCGGCCGTCGGGGGAAAACCGAACGAGCCCCACCCGCGGTCCATGCCGCATCTCCCGCAGCATCCGGCCGCTCGTGAGCGGCTCCCACAGCCGGACGAATCCGTCATTGCCGCCGGTGGCAAGGACCGCCCCCGCCGGCGAGAAGTCGAGCGATCCGAACGGCTCCACCTCGGTCGTGAGGGTCCGGACCAGTTCATTCGTCCGGGCCTCCCACACACGAACTTCGAATCCCCGGCCGATCGCCGCGCAGAGTTCGCCGTCGCGGGAGATCGCGACCCCCTGCACCGCCTCCCCCGCGTTGGCGACCGGATGGATCGGCCGCGTCACGGTGTCGAAATGGTTCCAGGCGAAGCCCATCCCGGATCCACCGGCGGCCGCCGGCTCCAGGTCCGTGGCGATCCGGGTCAGCATCTCCCGCACGCCGACGATGTCCCCGTTCTCCAGGTGATTCGAAGTCAGGTTCATCCGCGATCGATAGAGCGACTGCCGGACGGCGGTCGCGCTCGCCGCCGCCTGCCGCCAGAAGATCGAGACCCCCAGCAGGCCGAGCGTCAGGCTCAGGAACGTGCTGGCGAGCAGGCTCGACACGGCGGGGCGTCTTCGGCACCACCGCCACAGCCGCTCGGCGCCGGAGATCGGCCGCGAGCGGATCGGCTCCCGCAGGCGGACCCGCGTCAGTTCCTCCACCAGCTCCTGCGCGCTGGCAAACCGCTTGTCCGGAGTCCGCTCGAGGCACTTCAGGCAGAGCGTTTCGAGGTCCTTGGGGATTCCCGAATCGAAGCGCCGGGGGGACGGGGCATCGTCCGCCAGCTTCTGCCGCAGCACCGCGCTCGCGTTCCCGCGGAACGGAGTCTCCCCCGTCAGCATCTCGAACATCGTCACGCCGAGCGCATAGAGGTCGGAGCGGGCGTCGGTCTCGCCGATCCGGCCCCCGGCCTGTTCGGGAGACATGTAGCGGGCGGTCCCGATCACCTGCCCTTCCGGTGCCTGGGCGATGTGGGCGGCGTTCCGCTTGGCGATGCCGAAATCCGCCAGGTAAGGCTGGTCGGCCCGATCGAGGAGGATGTTCGCCGGTTTGATGTCCCGATGGACGATCCCCCGGCGGTGGGCGTAGTGGAGGGCCTCCGCGATCGGGATCAGCAGGTCGACCGTCTTGGCCGCGGAGATCCGCCCCGCGGTCATCCGGTCCCGGAGCGTGCAGCCGTCGATGAGCTCCGAGGCGATGTAGACCTGTCCCGCATCCTCCCCGACTTCGAAGACCGACACGATATGGGGATGCCGCAGGCTGGCGGCGGTCTGGGCCTCGAACAGGAGGGAGGGGGAATCCTTGCCGCTCGCCCTCGGCAGTTTGAGCGCCACCTCCCGCCCCAGCCGCCGGTCCGTGGCCAGCCAGACCTCTCCGAAGCCCCCCTGCCCGAGCCGCCGGATCAGTGCGAAGTGGGCGACCTGCATCTCCTCGGCGTCGTTCCCCGGGACGTAGGTCCTGGTCCGTTCCGGGTCGTCGCCGGCATCGTCCCGATCGCAGACGGGGCACTTGGTCCGCGATCGCGTCGTCCCGTCGGCCGCTCCGAGTGAGGGCTCCGGTTCCTCCAGCTCGCGACCGCATTGCAGACAGTAGGCCGTCATGTCCGCCCTCCCGCCCGAAAGAAACGCCAGCCGCGCCGCGGCCCCCCGGGGGGGAGGTCACCCTCCGCCACACCGCACCACAGCGCTCGCCAACATCATGCCTCCCAACATCGTCGCCATCCAGCGTCCCGCTGGACCGGGGCGCCAGCGTTCCGCTGGACCGGGGCGGCGTCGCACGATGGGTTGCGCTAAGGGGGCTGCGACGCCAATGGGGGGTGTTCGGGAGGGCGGATGTGCTGACACCTTTCCGGAAGTAGGGTGGGCTGTGCCCACCACTTCCGGGGTGCAGGGGCCGGCCCCTGCCCTCGCCGGAGGCGCTTCCGTACAGGGAACCGTTCAATCCACCTTGTTCGTCCGGATCATCCTGCGGCTCCTCCCTGACACAGAAATCCACATCGCTGTCGTCGCCTCCCCAGGAATTCTCGCCAGCGGCCACCTCGTCAGGCAGATCGACCTCCGCCTCGTCGCTCGCAGGCTCGGCCGCGGGAGCGTCCGCCATCCACACGATCGGGCCGGGGTTCTGGCTCGTCCCCCAGCGATCCAGCGTCTCCGGATCGACCGGCCCGCGCATCACCCCCTCCACACACCCGCGCGCCGCGGCCCATTCGGCATACGGAACCAGTTCTCCGCACTCGCTGAGGGGAGGCACCGGCGGACGCGGAGGCCGAGGGGGAGCGGGCGGCATCGGCCCGGTCATCCGCGGCAGTGTCGGCCGGCCCACCTCCTCCCGATCCCACCCGACACAAAATCCGGCGTCGCCGTCCTCCTCCCGAAGCTCCTGCCGGATCCCGCCGAACTTTTCCCAGTTGTTCGCTTCCAGCAGCACCATCAGGAGCGTGTCGGAGTACCGGGTCTCGTAGCCGATGACCTTCCCGCGGTAGATCTTCGGAATCTTCACACCGTAGATCGCCCGGCAGCGGGCCTCCTCTTCCAGCTCCCCCGCCACATCGCGCTGCACCATCGCGAACGCTTTGCGATAGGTCTCGGAGCTCTTGAGGGCGCTGTAGTGAAGTTCCCGGGAGCATCCGGCCTGCGCAGCGGCGGTCTTCACCAGGCCGGTGGTCCGGTACGCCACCAGGAAATCCGCCTGTCGTTCTGTCAGTGGTCTTTTCATGGTTTCACATATCCATCGGCTCGCCTCCCCCAGGCGAGCGGCGCGACGTCAGTCCGCCGGTCCATAGCTCAAACCGCGTCCCTTCCCCCCAACAGCCCCTCCGCCCGGAGGGAGCCCGCCACAGAAACGCCGGTCACGACCGCCGCTGTCGTGCTGTCAGTGGTCGTTTCATGGTTCCAGAATTCCATCGGCTCGCCTCCACCCGGCGAGCGGCGCGACGTCAGTCCGCCGGTCTCCTCACCCCTGACGCTCTTCTCCTCGTTCATGCCGGCTGGACATCCTTTGCCCAACGCATCGCCCCAACGGCCACCCCGGTCCAGCGGGACGCTGGTCACGACCGCCGCCGAAACTTTGTCGGGTGATTCGCCCCCAGGAGGTAGACCAGGAGCCGGTCGGAGCGTTTCACCCAGTGCCCGACCAGTTTGCCCCCCTGATAGATCGGGACCTCGCTCCCGTTGAGAGCCCGGTACCGGGCCTCGTCTTCCAGGGCGACGGACGAGTCCTTCTGCGCCTGGGCAAACGCCTGCCGATACGGCTCGCTGTCGCGCAGGGCGTGGTAGTGCGTATCGGCCGACATCTCGAGCAGCTCGGCGGCTCGCAGAATGGTCCCGGTGGCGCGGTAGGCGTTGAGGAAGGCAGACTGGGGTTTGGAAAGTTCGTTCGGCATCACTGATCTCCAGGAAAAGGAAGTTCCGTTTCCCATCAATCGGCCGCCCCTTCCCCCCACACCTGCCCGCAGCGGAAGCGAGGGACTTCGGCAGTGCACCTCCGCCTGGGCCGAAGTCCGGAGCGTCCGCCACGGAACGACGGTTCTCAAGAAGAACTCGGCCTTGGCAGTCTCAGCGAATCACTATCAGAGACAGACCCCCCTGGCCCCATCCCCAGCCGTTCCGACTGAAACTTCTCTCAATCGGAACGACGCCATCCCAGCGCCGAACGGGAAATGACAGCGTCATCACCCCTCGCGTCCGTCTCCATCCATCGCGTCGAGGCCCCCCGTGGCGAGCCCTACACGCAACGGACGGCTGATTCAGCCCACAGACAGCGCTGCAGATGGCGAGGCCACCGCGAGATCCCGGGAAGAGAGCCCCGCCTCTCGGAAGCAGAAACGGGGGCTGCGGGTGCCGTGGCCACTGCTTTGGGTACAGAGCCATGGGCATGCCACCCCGCCGCGGCTCCCGTCAACAGTCCTTTCTCGGGAAGACTCTCGAGTATGTCCAGTGCGTGTTCCCGCTCGCTGCTGTCGCTGGGACCAGTCCGCCAGTCCCAGGGAAGTCCGGTGCCGACGTGGAACAGCATAGTCAGCCACATCTGCGGGACATTGGCCTTCGTGGTGGCGGCAGCACTCCCCGGCTGTTTGCGACGGTTCCGATTCTTCTTGCCTGATCTCTTGGAAGACGCCGAGTAGGCGGCCTCGTGGGACTTCGTGCGGGGTAGTTCCACGCGGCTGCCATCGACTCCGAAGACCGCCAAGCCACAACATTTCCACTGCCGAAAGAGGGTCTGCGGTCCCACTTTCGCAGGGCGAGGACCACAAGACAGACGAGGGAAGCGGTCCACAGCCTGAGAAGCTTCATCAAGGCCTGGGACGATTTGGCCAAAGGGCCGTGCTAAGGGGCCAGGTGCGCGACGAGCCTTCGGCCGGTGGAGAAGCGTTCTCCCAGGAGTAGCTCATCCGACCAGGCCCGCAGGAGCGCCGCGCGAACCAGCATCCTGGGCGGCCAGGTGCAGTCCAGACGAAGAGTGATCGACTTCCAGCTGATCCCGGCGAGGAGCCATTGCAGGGCTTGTTCGAGATGCCGACAATTGAGGGTGAGTCCTTGAGACCGGTCTTGGTGCGACATCCCCGAATCCTTTCGGGAGGGCGGAATGGGACTTTCAGCGTGAGAACCGAAGCGTCGCCACAACGCGGTATCGCATCAAGACCTTCTTTGAACGGCCCTTCTCAAGGGGTTAACAGCGTTGCCAGCCACCCTGCCGCGACATTCACGTGAACGTGTCCTGCTTCGTGTCGGAATGAGGCTTGGCATCAGAAGGAAGAACGAGGAATTTCTTTCCAACATCAATCACCGCTTGAGCCGGTAGCTCTTCTGTAGAGGTCACCTGATCTCCACCAACCTGTAGACGGTCGAGCTCATCCAGTGTAAATTCACCACTTCGCATGGAAAGCGTTCTAATCGCTTTTACAGAATAAGACGACAGACGCTGCCGCCGGTCAGCTGAATCAAGAAAATCATCTAGTGCGGGCGATGGGCCGAAGTCGAATCGTGCCGTGGCCTGAAGATGCCACTCTTTCCTTAACTCATCCAGCCAGGAGCAAGCGTCAGCATTAATGTGACTCGCGACTTGCAGCAACCATACCTCGATCGGCAGGTCGTTTGCGACAAACTCACGTCCACTGTTTCGAATGGTCGTTGAACCCACTTTAGCCCCCCGCTTGTCGTGTAGTTTAGCCACAATCCTTTGGCACGGCAGGGTGGCTGTACCGGCGTGGTCTTGGTGTTGGCGTTCACGGCCCCGGTCGGCCATCCATCAACCATTTGAAAGGAATCCGATCGGGAGCGAGCGGGACTTCCACCTGTTGTACGAGCCACGCCGCGCTCGGCCACCTCTAGTCCGCGCTCCGTCCGACCAGTCCCTTCCGGCCCGGGTTCTCGTGAAGAGGATCGATCAGCTTCAGCAGTGTCGGGCCTTCGTGATGTTTCTGTCATATGCGGCGCCGGACTGCCAGAACTGGTGCCCCGTTCGCCCTCCTCTCTCGAGTTTCAGTTTTGCGAGCCACTTGGGCGCATTCACGCGAATCCAGGCGAGGGCCTGCTTGGCGACAGACTCCTTGATTCGACGACGAATGGCCGCCATGTCGTGCCGCGAGTGGCGCGGGTGAACAATCAGGTGGATGTGATCCGGCATGAACACCCAGGCCCAGACACCGAAACTGAGACTCGTCCGGGCCGCCTCGATCGACTTCACAAGCCACTGGCAGGCGCGATCTCGCGAGAAGAACGGAAATCGGGGATAGCAGGAGAATGGCAGTTCATGAGCATGGCCGGGCTCGTTCGCGCTTTCGCGATGGTGTCTCTGTTGGCCACGTCTGGCGCTATGGCGCTCTTCGTTCATCCCGCGCGGATCCCCTCGACAACAGATCGTTCGATCATCGACAATCCACGGCTCCCCAGCCACCCAGAGGAGAGCTTGACGCACAGAATTGGGGACGTCTGGGACGAAGGGACGACTAGCGACAGGGCACGTGGACTGGCGCTGGGGGCTATCGCGCCGATCACAAGATCAGCGCCAACAGGCGCCCTAGCCACCCTGCCGTTGTCTTGGATCAGTATGGCCGGGGTCCTGAATTCGTTCTGCCGTCTGATGCGGGACTACTTGCACACTGTGGAAGGAGCCAGTCCCAGTGCGCTCTACTGCGCGGGCACTTGTGGACACGTACGTCCGGAAGAACAAGTCGAGCCGGGACGACCCACGGAAGTGAAATCACGAGCGGACAGCGTCACCTAACATTGCCGATGCCACGGCCCAGCAGATCAAACAGGCCAAGATGCTCACGTTCCTCTGAGAAGGGCTAACTGCGTTGACGGCCACCCGACCGCAGTTGCCATGCCGATCAAGATGAGAATGAAAGCGAAAACATGCGGAAGGGGGTCGCGTTGCCGAGACATGTAACGGGGCCCGTCTACTGTGAGCTATTCACCTCCGTAGAATCCCGGATGAACGTGATCGCGAGTGCTGCCAACCGCACATTATTGTCCACCAATCTGGGGCGAAAGATTGACAATTCGTCATGCAGGAATGCATCATTCAGCTTGTTCTCTCCTCTTTCACGCTCACGAGAGGGTACTGCGCTATGGCCAAGCTGCATGGGCTTGCTTCCGTTCTCCGTCTCTTTTGGAGGTCTCGTACACCAGAGCGCCGTCGAAGCGTAAATCGCTCGATGCCGAAACACCTGGTCCCCTGTGAACAGCGAATTCTGCTTTCGGGTGTCGCGGCTGCGGACGACGCCGCTTCTGTTCCACACGGCTATCTGGTCAACATGAACGTGGGAACTAATGACACGACACCGGGACACGTAAAGCAGTTCGAGATTGTAACTCAAGGGACCAAAGGAACCGCTTCGTTCACCGACCCTGCGACGGGGGCATTCACGTACTCCACTTATCTTCAGAATGGATTCGTCGACACGGACACAGTTATCTACAAGGTGAAGTGTTACCAGTATGACAGCAACTGGAATCTGAATTTTATCGGAGAGGACACCGGATCGATTGTGATAACCGGGACGAACGCAGCCCCTAATGCGGTCGACGACACCGGGTATTCTGCTCAAATGTATTATTCAGATATCGATGGCACTAATGAATATGACACAATAAAAGTCACCTTTACTGCCGCTGAGCTTCTGCTGAACGACACGGATACTGATCCGCTCGAGAATCTCAAAATTGTCGGAGGGAGCCCAAGTGCAACTTTGCTATACGGCGACCCAAGTAATCCGTCGAAGGTGACGGGGATCGAATTTGAGATTGCGGGTGGGAACACCGGACTACAAACGCTTACATACACAGTTTCAGATGCTTATGGGGCCACCGACTCGGCGTCAATATTCGTAAATGTTGCTGCAGTGAAGGATCCTTGGCAGATTGCCAAAGGGCCCGCCGCAGTGCAAGGAGGAACTACAGTCAAGCTTACGGGAAAAGGAACACCAGGGGGAAAAGCTCAGCTGAAATTTTATGAATACACTGGCAACCAAATTTCGGGCCAGAACACATTTAAACAGGGCACGTTTATCTCAGATATAGAAGTTGACGTCGATGCAAATGGAGACTGGGAATACAACTGGCCCGTTCCGGCTGCGACGTCTCCTGTTAAGAAGTACTTCTTTCAATTGCAGAATGGAATTCGAATCAATGGCACAAACACAGATAATCGATTCCGCAAGGAAACTCGGCCCATTCAGGTGAATCCTTAGCGATTATCGTTTTGCGTGCAGTGCGGGGCTGAGCCCGCGCTGCACATTTTTCACAGAGCCTAGCAATGATTTACGGATGTTCCCACAACGACCGCTCGGGGCTAAGCTTGATCGAAGTGCTTGTTGCGGCCGCAATTTGTGGGCTGCTCGTGGCGCTTTTGTTGCCTGCGATCCAAGCCGTCCGCGAGTCGGCGCGCGCAACCACCTGTCGGTCAAATCTTCGCCAGATTGGGACCGCTCAGGCATCTTATTTGGATGTGTATCAGGGTTATCCGTCTTACTACTTCAGCATCGAAGCGGGTGGGATCGATTATCCGCCCCATGTTGCTCTTTTGCCTTTTATTGACACCAGGTACGGACCATTGGTTGCTGCAGGCAATTTCTGCGGAGATTACGCGAGCCCGTTTGAATTTGTTCCGGTCGTGCCGGTCCCGACTTTCATTTGCCCCAGTGATTCTGAAGTGAATGCTGTCCGTGGTATTAGCTTCGCATGGAATTCTCATTGGCCAGATGCTCCTGGTTTTGCGGAATGCCGCCGTCCGCAAGACATCACTGATGGCTTGTCGAACACCGCATGCATGTCGGAAGGACTCGCTTACATTACTGAGCGGGATCCTCGAACGGCGTCGCTCCAAAGTCCTATTCCGAAGGCCTGGGAGCTACGGTTTGAGTGGATCGTTTCGTTTAGTAGTAGAAATCAGATGGATAAATTTTTGAGAGACTGCGCCGGCGCCGTAAATGTATTTGTTTCAAACTATGGCCGTGGATCGTCCTTTTGCGACCCTGCGATTTACGATCATTTGCAGACGCCAAATAGACGAGGATGTGCAAATCGAACTGACCCGCAATCAGGCCTGGCGTCGTGGCCAGCGTCGTCGGCCCATCCTGGCGGAGTGGACGTTCTCTACTGCGATGGTCGCGTCCGGTTCGAGCGAGAGACGATCGATTCTAAAGTTTGGGCGGCAATCGGAACTGGTTCCGGCAATGAACCCGTATCTGCAGAATGATTCGGTTTCGCTCGGCCAGCTGACCTCGGCGGGGTGGCACTGTCGGAAGAAATGAATGCGTGCCACTGGTTCCACCAGTGCCAATGGACGAGCGAACCTGCGACGGCGTTCTCATGGTGGAACGCCGCTATCTCCTCAGCCTCTTCTGGCTTCGCCACACCGGTTAACAGAACCGGTGCCACCCTGCGACGATCGGAACGAGCCGTTCATCGACGGGCCGATGCCAGCGAGCCATAATCCAGCGAGGCAGGGACTTCCGTCGCCTGCAGCTCGATTGAGAGTCACACCGGGAGTCCTCACATGATGGCGCGCGTCTCCGTTCTCCACATGGCCGCGAGACTGGGCTTAGCCTGTCTTATTGCGGCATCCGTGCTGTTTGGCGCGGCGGACACAGTTCACGCACAGCAGAAGAAGCCGAACATCCTCGTCATCTGGGGGGACGACATCGGCACCTGGAACATCAGCCACAACAGCCGCGGCATGATGGGCTACAAGACGCCGAACATTGACCGCATTGCGCGGGAAGGGATCGGCTTCACAGACTACTACGCGCAGCAAAGCTGCACGGCGGGTCGCGCAGCCTTCATCAGCGGCTCAGCGCCGGTTCGTTCGGGCATGACCAAAGTCGGTATGCCCGGTGCGAAGGAAGGCTGGCAGAAGACTGACGTGACGATGGCCACGGTCCTGAAAAGCCAGGGCTACTCCACCGGTCAGTTCGGCAAGAACCACCAGGGAGACCGCGATGAACATCTTCCGACAATGCACGGCTTCGACGAGTTCCTCGGCACCCTTTACCACCTCAACGCCGAGGAGGAGCCGGAGAACCGCGACTATCCCAACGACATGAAGCTGCCGAGCGGCAAGACCTTCCGCGAGCAGTACGGCCCACGCGGCGTGCTCAAGTGCAAGGCCGATGGCAAGGGAGGGCAGACGATCGAAAACCTCGGCCCGCTAACCAAGAAGCGTATGGAGACGATCGACGATGAATCGATGGCCGCCGCCAAAGAGTTCATCACCCGCCAGCACAAGGAGGGGAAGCCGTTCTTCTGCTGGTGGAACGCCACCCGCATGCACTTCCGGACCCATGTGAAGGCCGAGCACAAGAACCTCGCCGGCCCGAACTCCGATGAGTATTCGGACGGCATGGTCGAGCACGACCTGCATGTGGGCGAATTGCTCAAGCTCATTGACGAACTCGGTCTCGCCAACGACACGATCGTCCAGTATTCGACCGACAATGGCCCGCACTACAACACGTGGCCCGATGCCGGCACCACGCCTTTCCGTGGCGAAAAGAACTCGAACTGGGAAGGAGCCTTCCGTGTGCCTTGCTTCGTTCGCTGGCCGGGCCACTTCCCCGCTGGCGAAACACTCAACGGCATCGCATCGCACGAGGACTGGCTGCCGACATTCGCCGCCGCGGCCGGAGCCTCCGACATCAAGGACAAGCTGCTCAAGGGAGTGGAGCTCAACGGTCGCACCTACAAGAACCATATCGACGGCTACAACCAGCTCGACTACCTGAACGGCACGGTGAAGGAGTCCCCCCGTAAGGAGTTCATCTATCTGAACGACGCGGCCGAAGTGGTGGCGATTCGTGTCGGGGACTGGAAAGCGACCTACCTTGAGAGCCGCGCTCATCAACTGGATGTGTGGCGCGAGCCTTTCGTTCATCTCCGCTTGCCGCTGCTCTTCAACCTTCGCCGCGATCCGTTTGAGAAGTCGCAGCACAACTCCAACACCTATCACGATTGGATGATCGACCGAGCGTTCGTACTGGTGCCGCTGCAGACTGTGGCCAGCAAGTTCCTCCTGTCTCTAAAAGACTACCCGCCCAGCCAGAAGCCGGGCGATTGGAGCCTGGACTCGCTTGAGAAGCAGATTAAATCGATGACGACTCCGAGCGAGTGAGGATCGGCTGCACGTGCCTTGTCTTGGTCACAAATCGGGGCGTCGTCAGAAGGCGACGCCCCTTTTGTGACGGACGGTGCAGCGGCGGGGTGGCACTGTCGGCCCGCGTGGCACGGCTCTGTGAGCCGTGTCGAGAAACGTTGGGCACCGCTTTTCCATCCGCTCCCTGCTATGGCTCCAATCACCTGGGGCGTGTGGACCTGAGTGCGGACGTCCGTTCACGGCTCAAAGAGCCGGGGCACCCGTCAGACCTGCAAACACGCTCGACCTGATCGGCGGTCAACAGGAGGCACCGCGGAGCCGGAGGTCACTCCGGCCGCATGGGGCCGGCCGTCTTGTGCCGAATCACCAGTCGGGCCGTCTTGGCTGCGGCATCCTCCTCGAAAGTCATTCGGGCAGCGTCCGTCTCCCAAGTGCCGATGCCCGAGGTCGGGGGGCCCCAGGAATGGCCATAGTACTGCCGGATCCGCGGAAGCCATTGCGAGTCGAACGTAACGCTCGTCTCGTACATCACCCGCTTGTGGAAGCGGTTCTCGGCCGACTTGGCGGGGAGCGCGACGATCTCGACATCCTTCGTCGTCGAGCGGACGTCCACGTCCGGCTCCCCTTCCGGCTTCGAGGCCTCCCATCCGGGCCGGTTGCGGTCGAACTCCTCCAGAGGCGTCGTGCCGACCCGCCCGTAGCCGCTCGCAAAGACCTTCTTGTCCTCGGCCGACCGGGGATCCCGCGGCCCGCCGCAACCGACCGCGAGCAAACAGACCAGCCACAGAGCCCGCCCCATTTGGACACCCTCGATCCGGAAGAAAACACCAAGCCCGAGCCGGCACTTTTATGACTCTCCTTCAAGCCGTCAACGAACGACGGCGGGGTGGACGACGGATGGCATGGCCACTGCTCTGAGTGGCCATGATTGCGTTTGCGAGTGGAGGCACGTCAGTGCGGAACTGTAAGAAACAACCGGCATCCGCTTCCGGGAACCGGCGTCGAGGGCTCCCCTTCCTGGTATCGCGGGGAGCGCACTGCGGGCGTGTTGGGGAGGGAAATCCTCCACGCCCGTCCGCGATCGGATACCCGTCGTGTTCCATGGTTCCACGACAGTAGCGCCTCCGGCGGGGCCAGCAGCGTGCTGGACCCGGGTGGCCGGAGCACGATGGGATTGAGCAAAGAGCGAGACCCGGAAGCTCTCCGCCTCCTGCGTCCGCCGGGGGGCAATCGCGACCGAAAAGCCACCCCGTTCCAGACGATCACGGACCCAATCGATTCGCCCCCTCAGCAATTGCCGTTGGTCGATTGAGCCTTTTTCGTCATCCTCCCGCTCAGCAAGGAGGCTTCTCATGCCGGGCGCTCGTCTCTTTTTCTCTGTTCTGAACGCATTCGCGGTCCTCTCCACCCTGCTGGTCCTCGCCGGACAGGCCGCCGCCGATTTCCCATCCGACCTGCCTCCTCCAACACCCCCGCCGGCCCAGGCCCCGCCCGAAGGGGCTCCCCCGGTCAATCCGGTCCAGCAGGCCGACACGCTCGCGACCTGGAAGAAGATCGCCGAGAAGGAACAGGCCTACGCCGGTCTCCTCGCCAAGGGGGACTTCGCCCCAGGTCCCGCCCTCCTGCGGGAGATCCGTGAACTTCGCCTGAAGACGTTCCCGGCCGATCACTGGATGATCCGGACGATCGACGTCCAGTTCGCCGAGCAGGAGGCGATCGCCGCCCTGCCGGACGAAACTCGCGAGACCGCGGCGAAGACGATCGTCGCCTGGAAGGAAAGCGTCTCGCGCCCGGGCGGGGCGAACCCAGCGGACCACATCGCCCGAATCACGGAACTCTCGGAAACCCTCACAAAGACCCTCGGAGAAGGCTCGATCCTCGCGCTCGAGCTCGAATGCCACCTCTCGCAGCTCCTCCTCGGCACGCAGCGGCTCGGGGAATGCCGTCCGGTGGCGGCCGACACGGTCACCCGCTCGGCCGCGATCCTCGGCGAAAACCATCCCTGGTACGCCGCCGCCCTCTCGATCCTGGCGACGACCGACAGCAACCTCGGCCGCTGGGAAGACGCCGCCCGCGAGTCTGCCCTCGCCCTCCGGGTGAACGAGCGGCTCTGGGGGCCGGACGCTCCCCCCTGCGGCATGAACCTCCTTGCATTGACCTGGGCCGAGATCCACCAGAAGCGATTCGACGCGGCCTACCGTCACGCCGACCGTGCGATCAGCATCCTCGCCCGCTATCAGGAGCAGGATCCGATCAACTACGCCACCGCCCGTCGCAACGCCGCCCAGGCCCTCATGGAGCTGAAGCGGCACGACGAAGCGAAGGAGGAGTGCGTCAAGCTGATCGAGTTCATCGACCGCCATCCCCAGGTCCCGTTCGTCCATCGCCGCGGCAGCCTCGCCCTCTACGCCGAGCTGCTGACCCGCATGGAAATCCGCCAGGACCTCCAGGACGTCCGCAAGCGGATCGCCGACCTCGACGCCTCGGCGCAGACGCGCTGAGTAGAACGGCCGTCTCGAGATCATCGCACAGCAACGGTTGCACCGTACCCTGTACGGAAGCCCCTCCGGCGAGGGCTGGCCTGCCACCGGGGCGAGCCCCGGCGCCCCAACAGTTGTGCTACGGCGACGGCAGCGCCTTGGCATCCACCGTCAGCTTCGGCCCTTCCGGCGCACCGTACAGGAACTCCAGCTCCAAGAGCCGCTTCTCCATCAGCGAGTTCACAAACGTCGGCAGGAACCCCGTCGGCGTCAGTCCCGAGCCCGACCGCCGGTTGAAGATGTCGTGCAGCACGATCTTCTCTGTCTGCGGGTCGTACCCCGCCACCTCCGCAATCTGCGTGATCCCCCGTCGCCCGTTCGGCAACCGCGACACCTGCACGATCACGTCGATCGCCGACGCGATCTGCCGATGAATCGACTGCACCGGCAGATCGACCGCCATCAGCACGAGCACCTCCAGCCGCTTGATGACCTCCTCGGCCCCGTTGGCGTGAACCGTCGTCATCGATCCGTCGTGACCGGTGTTCATCGCCTGCAGCATGTCGAGCGCCTCGCCGCTCCGGCACTCCCCCACGATCACCCGGTCCGGCCGCATCCGCAGCGCATTCTTCACCAGGTCCCGGATCGTGTACTCCCCGGTTCCTTCGACGTTCGCCGGCTTGCTCTCGAGTGTCACCACGTGGTCCTGCCGCAGCTGCAGCTCCTGCGTGTCCTCGATCGTGACGATCCGCTCCCGTGTCGGAATGAATGCCGACAGCACATTGAGCAGCGTCGTCTTCCCCGCACCGGTCCCGCCGCTGACGAGGACGTTCTTCCGATCGATCACGCACGCCCGCAGGAACATCGCCGCCGCCGCGGTCAGACAGTTCATCTCGATGAGGTCGTCCATCGAGTAGCGGTACGTCGGAAACTTTCGAATCGTGAGGCAGGGGCCTTTCACCGCCAGCGGCGGAATGATCGCGTTGACGCGGCTCCCGTCGGGAAGGCGGGCATCGACCAGCGGCTGACTCTTGTCGATCCGCCGCCCGACCTGGGCCACGATCCGCTCGATGATCGACTCGGTCACCTTGTCGGAGAGGAACCGCCGTCCCGACAACTCGATCACGCCGTCCCGCTCGACATAAATCTGGTCGCTCCGGACCACCATGATTTCGGTCACGGTCGGAGCCCGCAGCAGGTCTTGCAGCGGACCGAACCCGAACACGGTGTCCTTCAGGTCCTTCTTCAGCGTCCGCAGAATGAGATACCGCCGCAGCTCCTTATGCAGGTGCGGCCGAACCAGCGGAAACACATCCGCATACTTCTCGTCGACCCGCCGGATCTTCGAGGTCAGGTCCGGCTGCTCGTCGAGCTGCAGTTTTTCATGGGTGAACCGGACGAGGTTCGCCAGTTCCGCCTCGCGCTCGGGGACCTGCGTCGACGGGATGTCGAACTCGTTCGTGAAGAACGACGCCACTTTGAACCGTTCATCGTCGCTGCTCAGAATCAGCTGATTGACGACGAAGTCCTTGAGTGTCAGCGCCAGGATCTCTTCGAGCAGCGGATCGTTCTGCTCGCTGAACAGGCTCAGCTCGCGGCAGACATCTTCGATATGCCGCTCGAGCTTCACGATGCTCTCGTGATCGCCGAGCCGGTTCGTCTCCAGCTCATACAGATCGAACCGGTCCAGCAGCTTGCGGTGGACCCGCAGTTCCAGATCCGACATCAGCCCGCGGAGATGCGCTTCGAGATCGTGCCGCGTGATCGCCGCCGCTTCACCGCTCTCGAACGTGATCGTGAACGGCCAGATCCGGACCGTGTCCCCCGCATGAATCGGATGGCTCTGCCCGCCGAGCACCTCGTTCTCGCCGACGAGGCAGCTGTTGATTCCCAGGTTCTCGAGCGTCAGTACGCCATTGACGCGTTTCACCACCGCCTGCTGCTTCGCGACGAGCGGACTGCTCAGGATGAGCGTGTTCCCCCGTTCGCGCCCGATCGTGATCTCATCGCCGCTCACTTCGAGGAGCTGCCGGCGGCTGTCGTGGATTTTGTTGAACCAGATCCGCATCGAGGGACTTTCGAGCGCGGGATGAAGAAGCAGGGGCAAGGACGGGAACGGAGAAAGGCCCGGCGATCAACAGGCCGGCCCATTCACCCCCTCAGATCATCGGGAGATTCCCCGCGTGAAGACAACCGGACGCCGAACCTTTCGAGATCGTTGGACTCCCCCGCTGCGCAGCCTGTGCTCGATTTCGCTTCGGCGAAAACAGCCGTTTGCCCAGACGACCGAAGTTCCGGAGGCTCTTGACGTTTACAGGTTTTTCAGAAGCCGCTATATGTTCAGCAGCGCCGCTCGCCCCGGGCGGCGACCTTGTCGGAACTTTCGTTTTCCCTTGACCTTCGGTTCGAACCCTGGCTCTCACAGTTTCCTCACGGACGTAGTCTGGGAGACCTGCGTGAGATCGAGTCAGGCACTCAGGATTCTGTCGGCATCGGAGGTCAGCGAAATTCGGCGAACCGGATGAGGGCATGCGGAACCAATTGCCGAGTTAAGGAGCCAGAGGCGTGTCGCAGAGTCTTGAGGAGAAAGTCATCGCCATCGTCAGCGAGCAGCTCAGCGTGCCCGTCGACGAGATCAAGCTCGAAAGCTCGTTCATCGACGATCTGAAGGCGGATTCGCTCGACATCGTCGAACTCGGGATGGCCTTCGAAGACAAGTTCGGCGTGAGCATCCCGGACGAAGACTACGAAAAGCTGAAGACGGTCGGAGACGCCGTCAGCTACATCAAGCAGCGAGGGAATGCGTAAAGGATGGCCAGGCGAGTCGTTGTCACCGGCCTGGGCGTCGTAACGGCGCTCGGATGTGAAACCGCGGACTTCTGGGATGCGATCTGCGCTGGCAAAAGCGGGATCGGTCCCATCCGGCGGTTCGACTGCTCCACGTTCAAAGTCAATTTCGGGGGAGAGATCCCCAGTTTTGACGCGGCGGAGCATCTCGGACTGCTGGACAAAGAAGTCAAGCGGATGGACCGTTTCGTCCAGTTCGGGATGGTGGCCGCCGACAAGGCGATCAAGAGCTCGGGGATCGACTTCAATGTCGGTGACCCCTACCGCTACGGCACGCTCGTCGGAAGCGGGATCGGCGGCCTCAACGAGATCGAACAGCAGCACTCCACGCTGTTCGACCGCGGCCCCTCCCGCGTCTCGCCGTTCATGATTCCCAAGCTGATGGTGAACGCCGCCAGCGGGAATATCTCGGTGCAGTGGCACCTCCGCGGTCCCAACAGTGCGGTCGCCACCGCCTGTGCTTCCGCCACCAACGCCATCGGCGACGCCTTCAAGCTGATCCAGCATGACATGGCCGACGTCATGGTGACCGGCGGCAGCGAAGCCGCGATCACACCGATGGGTCTCTCGGGCTTCGCCCGCATGCAGGCTCTTTCGACCCGGGCCGACAATCCTCAGGCGGCCAGCCGCCCGTTCGACCGCGACCGCGACGGCTTCGTGATGGCCGAAGGGGCCGGCGTCGTGATCCTCGAAGAACTCGAATTCGCCCGGAAGCGCGGGGCCCCGATCCTCGCCGAAGTCCTGGGCTACGGCATGTCGGCCGACGGCACGCACATGACCGCCCCCTGTCCGGAAGGGAAGGGAGCCGGTCACGCGATGTCGTTCGCTCTCCGGGACGCCAAGCTCAATCCCGACGAGATCCAGTACGTCAACGCCCACGGCACCAGCACGCCGCTCGGCGATAAGGCGGAAACCCTGGCGATGAAGAGCGTGTTCCAGGAACACGCCAAGAAGTTCGCCGTCTCGAGTACCAAGAGCCAGCTGGGCCACCTCCTCGGAGCCTCCGGCGGCGTCGAGTTCATCATCTCGACGCTCGCTCTCCGGGATCAGGTCGCCCCGCCGACGATCAACCTCGACAACCCGGATCCGGACTGCGACCTGGACTACGTCCCGAACGTCGCCCGCTCGATGAAGCTGAACCGGGTCATGTCGAACAGCTTCGGTTTCGGCGGCCACAACGCCTGCCTCGTTCTGGGCAAGGCTCCTTAGACGCCTCTCGGTTTACGCCCGCCGCGGGTCTTCTCCGTCGAGGCGCAGCAGTATGGGATACTGGGCTGTTGCCTACCTGGGGTTCGTCGTCGCGCTGAGCCTCGTCAGTTTTCTCGTCTACGGCTTCGACAAGTATCGCGCGTCCGCGGGTGGTCGGCGTGTTCCTGAGCAGACGCTGCATCTGCTGGCTTTGCTGGGGGGCTGGCCGGGGGCGCTTCTCGGGCAAAGGCGGTTCCGGCACAAGACGCGGAAGGTGCCGTTTCTGATTGCGTTCTGGGCGACCGTCATGCTGCATGTCGCCGTTGTGGGGGTGGTCGTGTTCCTGTTTGTGACGCGGTCCGGTGCGGCGGTGGCGCGACCTGCTGAGTCGACGGAGTGGCGTGTTCGGATCGAGCCTGGAAAGTCGGCGGGTTCCTCATCCGGGACGTGAGGCCGGCGCCCGGCGCGTCGGATCCGCAGCTTGAACGTCGTTCATGCCGGCACGAACTCCGCACGCTCAATCCCATCGTCCTACGGCCACCCCGGTCCAGCAGGCTGCTGGCCCCGCCGGAGGCGCTGCTCTGAGTCGAACCATGGAACACGACGGGGGTTCGACCGCGGACCGGCGTGGCGGACTCTCCTCTCCAGCACGCTTACTCTGCGCTCCCCGCGACATGGGGGAAGGGAGTCCCCAACGCCGGTTCCCCAAAGCGAGCGCGAGCGGTTTTCCACGGTTCCGCAACAAAAGCGCCTCCGGCGGCCAGGAGCTCCGCCCCTGGACCCGGGGTGGCCGTGGGACGATGGGTTTGAGCGGGCGACGTCGTGCCGGCCAAGGCCGGGTTCGAGCCATTGAGTCTTGGCAGGTCGACCGCTCCTGGCGGACAATAATCTCCGCGCAGCAGGCGCCACGGCCCATCCCGGTTCAGCAGACGCTGGATTATCCACCTGCCTCCCGCTGTTTGAAGAATCCCCCATGCATCCACAGCCGCTCATCGCCGTTCGCGACGTCGAAGCCAGCAGCCGCTGGTACCAACAGGTCCTCGGGGCCCAGAGCGGCCACGGAGGAGCCGAATACGAGCGGCTCGTCTCCGAGGGACGCCTGATCCTGCAACTCCACCACTGGGACGCGCACGAGCATCCCCACCTCGGCCGGCCCGAACGCGGACCAGCCGGCAACGGCGTCCTGCTCTGGTTCCAGACCGACCGGTTCGACGCAGCTCTCCAGCGGATCCGGCAGGCCGGGGCCACGATCCTCGAGGGCCCGAAAGTGAACCCGTTCGCCAACCACCGGGAGATCTGGATCCAGGATCCGGACGGCTACGTCGTCGTCCTGGCGGGAGCAGAAGGCGATGTCGGCTGAAACGGACGAGCCGTCCGCGGAATGGGACGCAGACTGCGGCCCCCTCCCGATCCACCGGAGACGCGTCCGTACAAGAACGGTCCACAAGCGATCGGGCGGACGCGGCCCTGTCGCGCCAACCCCGTCGACTCAGTCCAGCCGCGTCTGATCCCCGAACAGATAACTCACCGACTCGTTCCGGTGAATCCGCCGGATCGCCTCGCCGACCATCGGAGCGATCGACACCCGCCGGAGGTTCCGGATCTTGCCGGCGACGGGGCACGGCAAGGAATCGGTCACGACAAGCTCGTCGATCGGCGCCTCGTTGAGGCGGGAAACGGCCGGGCCGCAGAAGACGCCGTGCGTCGCCCCGACGTAAATCTTCTTCGCGCCGAACTTGTGGGCAATGTTGACCGCCCCGACGATCGAGCCGGCAGTCGAGATCATGTCGTCGAAGATCAGCGCGATCTTCCCTTCGATCGGTCCGCCGATGACGTTCGCCTGCCGGACGTCGGTGGCGCTCGAACGCCGCTTGTCGACGATGGCGAGCGACCCGCCGAGGTTCTCGACGTGCTGCATCGCCCGCTTGATGCTCCCCTCGTCGGGACTGACGATCACCATGTCTTCGACGGGGATATTGAGCGTCTTGAAGTACTCGTCGAGGATCGGCGCGGCGTAGAGGTGGTCGACGGGGAGGTCGAAGAACCCCTGGATCTGGGCGGCGTGCAGGTCGACGGTCAGGACCCGGTCGACGCCGGCCGTATCGAGCATGTTGGCGACGAGCTTCGCCGTGATCGGGACGCGGCCCTTGTCCTTGCGGTCCTGCCGGGCGTAGCCGAAGTACGGGATCACGGCGGTGATCCGCTCGGCGCTCGCCCGCATGCAGGTGTCCACCAGAATCAGAAGCTCCATGAGGTTCTGGTTGGCGGAAGGCCCGGTCGGCTGGATCAGGAACACGTCCCGGCCGCGGACGTTGTGGTTCAGCTTGACCTGGGTTTCCCCATCGGGAAAGTCGGCAATGTCGACGGTCGCCAGGTTGACCCCCAGGTAGTCCGCGATGTCGGCGGACAACTGGGCGTGGGCGCGCCCGCTGATGAGGGTCAGATGGTCGTACATGCAAATTCCGGGCTGACGGAAGTCGACGCCATCCGTGGCAAACCGCGAGGATAACGGACCGCCGCCCGCGAGAAAAACCCGCAGTCGAACTTTCGCCCGCCTCGTCCGCGGCCCCAGTCCGGCAATTCTCACGGTGCGGGTTGCGTCGAGGTTTTCTCCGGCCAGCCTGGGACCGATGATCTTCTGACCGTTCACCCCTCGCGGCGGCCGCGGCGGGGGGAGAATGGGGGGAGCTTCCGGCGGTGCCGCACTTTTGCCTGACGGCGTTCAATGCCTACCCGGTGATCGATCCCTCGGCGGGAGGGGCGGTCGGCGGGGTGGAGACCCGCGCCTGGATGTTCGCCCGGGCCCTCGCCCGCCAGCCCGAGACCCGCGTCTCGTTCGTCGTGCGGCATTCGGCGCGGCCGAAAAGCCTGACGGTGGACGGAGTCGACCTCGTGCCGGTCGTCGATCCCCTGTTCCGGATGCGGGAGTCGGTCAGCACGATGGTGACCCGCTCGCGGGCCTTTCCGTGGCTCAAGGTGACCGGCTTCGCCCCCGCGCTCCTGTGGCAGCTGCCGATCGTCGGGGCCGATTTCCTCCGCCGCCGGCTCACCGGCCGGAAGATCGACTACCGCCGGCCGATGGAGCCGATCGCATCGGTCGATGCGGACCTGTTTCTGACCTTCGGCGTCGTGAACATGACCTCGGCCTCGGTCATCGCCTCGGCCCACGCCCGCGGAAAACCGGCAGTCCTGTTCCTCGGCTCCGACAGCGACCTCGACGAGCGGTTCACTCCCGACTCGACCTACGTTTCTCCTTACGGCGACCCCGCTCCGCTGTGCGCGTGGATCCTCGCCAACGCCGACGCCATCATCGCCCAGACCCCCTGGCAGCAGGAGACGCTGAAGGCTCGTTTCGGCCGGGACTCGGTCGTGATCTCGAACCCGATCGACCACGCCGAATGGGACCGCCTCGCCGCCATCCCGCTCCCCGAGTCCGAAACCGGCGGCCTCCGGCGGTACGTCCTCTGGATCGGACGGGCGGAAGGGATCCACAAGCGGCCGCAGCTCCTCGTCGAACTCGCCCGCCGGACCCCCGAGGTCGACTACCTGATGGTCCTGAACCCCCGCGAGCCGGTCCTCGAAGCCCAGGTCCGCCGCGACGCCCCCCCCAACGTCCGGATCCTGTCGCAGGTCCCGTTCCCCCGTATGCCCGCCCTCTTCGCCCGCGCGGCCGCCCTCGTCAGCACCTCCTCGCTCGAAGGCTTTCCGAACGTCTTTCTCCAGGCCGCGATCTCCCGCGTCCCGATCCTCTCTCTCGTCGTCGCGCCGGAGTTCCTCCAGGCCTCGGGAGCAGGTGAGGCCTCGGGTGGCGATCTCACCCGCCTCGCCGAGCAGATCCGCCAGGCCTGGGCGCAGACGCCCGATCTCGAAGTTCGCGAACGGGCCCGGCACTACGTGCTCCAGCGGAACGGACTCGAAGCCCAGGTTCGCCAGCTGCACGACTTCCTGTGCGCCGTCGCCGCCGGGGCTGCGAATCAATCGGTCCCTGGTTCCCGCTGAGATCGTGCGTCAGGTCGGAACGGTGCGGACGAGCGGCACAGGGCCGGGACACACAGCGAAGGTTGGACCGGGTGCGTAGTGACCCCGGTCCAGCGGGCCGCTGGCGGGTCCAGCACGCTGCTGGCCGCCGGAGGCCATGAGCGCTC
>VFQQ010001166.1_pt1 | contig 39438 bp, 37 predicted proteins | sample 3512341 | NCBI WGS metagenome assembly VFQQ01 (sample SAMN10412373, study PRJNA504923) | tailings metagenome | isolation source: Relicate 2 Philex TSF1 revegetated site | place: Philippines: Tuba, Benguet | collected 2017-08-29 | reverse complement strand
CGCGAAGCGCGCGACGATGGCCTGTCCGGTCGAGATGCCGCCCTGAATGCCGCCGGCGTGGTTGGAAAGGAAGAACGGCTTGCCGTCATTGCCCATCCGCATCTCGTCGGCGTTCTCAGCGCCCGTCAGCGCGGCGGTCGCGAACCCGTCGCCGATCTCCACCGCCTTCACCGCATTGATGCTCATGAAGGCGCTGGCGATGTCCTGGTCCAGCTTGCCATAGATCGGCGCGCCCAATCCGGCGGGCACGCCCTCGGCCACCACCTCGATCACCGCGCCCACGCTCGATCCGGCCTTGCGCACATCGTCGAGATAGCTTTCCCAGCGCCGCGCTGCCGCCGCGTCGGGCGACCAGAACGGATTGTTCTCCGTCTCGGCCCAGTCCCACGTCGCGCGGTCGATCCTGTCCGCGCCGATCTGCACCAGCGCCGCGCGGATCGTCACCTGCGGCCCCAGCACATGGGTCAGAACCTTGCGCGCCACCGCGCCAGCGGCCACCCGCGCCGCGGTCTCGCGCGCGCTCTGTCGTCCGCCGCCGCGATAATCGCGCACGCCATATTTCGCCTGGTACGAATAATCGGCATGGCCCGGCCGGTAGAGGTCGCGGATCTCGTTATAGTCCTTCGAGCGTTGGTCCTCGTTCTCGATCAGCAGGCTGATCGGCGTGCCCGTCGTCACCGGCCCTGCCATGCGCTCATCGGCGAACGTGCCCGACAGGATTTTCACCGTGTCGCTCTCGCGCCGTTGGGTCACGAATTTCGAGGTGCCGGGCTTGCGCTTGTCCATCCAGGGCTGGATGTCCGCTTCGGTCAGCGCAATGCCCGGCGGGCAGCCGTCGACCACACAGCCGAGCGCCGGCCCGTGGCTTTCGCCCCAGGTCGTCATCCGGAAAAGATGGCCGAAGGTGTTGTGGGACACGGGGGCTGATCAGCCCTCCTTATCCATCGTCGCCAGCAGCGCGGCGCTCTCTGCCGCGCTATCGACCGCGAGCATGCCGATCGCGCTGTAACCCGCATCGACATAATGCACCTGGCCCGTCACCGCAGCGCCCATGTCGGAGATCAGATAGAGGCCGGCATTGCCGACTTCGTCGATCGTCACGTTCCGGCGCAGCGGCGTGTTCAGCTCGTTCCACTTCAGGATGAAGCGGAAATCGCCGATGCCGGCGGCCGCGAGCGTCTTGATCGGACCGGCGGAAATGGCGTTCACGCGGATCGCCTTCTTGCCCAGATCCTCGGCGAGATAGCGCACGCTCGCCTCAAGAGCCGCCTTGGCGACGCCCATGATGTTGTAGTGCGGCATCACGCGCTCGGCGCCGTAATAGGTCAGCGTGATCAGCGCGCCGCCATTGTTCATCATCTTCTCGGCGCGCTGGGCGACCGCAGTGAACGACCAGCACGACACGTTCATCGACAGCTGGAAATTCTCATAGGTCGAATCGACGTACCGGCCCTGCAGCTGGTTCTTGTCCGAGAACGCGATGGCGTGGACGACGAAATCGATCCCGCCCCACAGCTTTTGCAGGTGATCAAAGCAGGCGTCGATGCTGGCCGGATCGGTCACGTCGCAGGCCAGCACGGCCGGCGAATTGACGCTCGCGGCCAGCGGATCGACGCGCTTTTTCAGGGCATCGCCCTGATAGGTGAAGGCGACCTCGGCCCCCGCGCTGTGCAGCGCCTTGGCGATGCCCCAGGCGATGGAGCGGTCATTCGCGACGCCCATAATCAGGCCGCGTTTTCCCGCCATAAGCTGGCTGGTCATGAAACCTCGTCGGATTTGTTACGAGGCTGCTACCACGCCCCTCGAAAGGGGGTCAAACTAGGCTTAGCCCCAGCCCTTGCGCGGATCGTAGCTGAGGCCTTCCGCCGCGGATTTCAGCGCCTCGGGAACCGGATCGGGCAGCATCAGCTTCACGCTGACCAGCAAATCGCCCGCCGCTTGGCCGCCGCTCGCCGGCCAGCCCCGGCCTTTCAGGCGCAGAGTCTTGCCGCTGTTCGACCCGGCCGGGATGGTCAGCGCGATCGCCCCGGTCGGGGTCGGCACGTTGATCTTGGCCCCCTCGATCGCCTCTTTCAGCGACACGGGCAGCTCCACGCGGATATTCCGCCCGTCGCGCTGGAAAATCTTGTGCGGCGCAATCGCCAGCACCACGATCGCGTCGCCGCCATTCTGGCCCTGACCGCGCAGGCGCACCTGCTGGCCATCGTCGAACGCGGCGGGGATCTTCACATCCAGCGTCTTGCCGTTCTGCAGCGTCACGCGCTGCGTCGCGCCGGTCAGCGCGTCCTCAAGGCTCACCGCCAGGTTATAGCGGACATCCACGCCCTGAGGCTGGTGCGGCTTCTGCTTCGCGCCGCCTTTGCCGCGCCCGAACCCGCCGAACAGTTCCGAGAAGATATCGTCGAACCCCCCGCCGCCCGGGCCCTGCCGGAAGCCGCCCTGCTGCGGCCCGCCGCCAAAGCCATACTCGAACCCGCCATCCCCAAACGGATGCGCGCCGCCCGCGCCGGGATGAAACCCGCGCGGCTGCCCGTTCGCATCGATCTCGCCCCGGTCGAACGCCGCCCGCTTCTCCTTGTCCGACAGCAGTTCATAGGCGCCCGACGCCTCCTTGAACTTCTTCTCGGCCTGCGGGTCGTTCTTGTTGGTGTCCGGATGGTATTTTTTCGCGAGGCTGCGGAAGGCCTTCTTGATGTCGGCCTCGCTGGCGCTCTTCTTCACACCCAGCACGCTATAGGGATCAGCCATGTCTCTTCCGTTCGCGCGGGGATAATCCGCCCGCTTCGTCCCTATTTAGGGTGATTGCCGCCTCTGTTAAAGGAACGCGATGAGCACCCCACGCCCCGAAATCCCCGAAATGCAGGCCGAGCCGGATCCGCTGACCCGCTTCGACGCCTGGCTAGCCGAGGCCGGGCAGCGCGAACCGAACGACGCCAACGCCATGGCCGTCGCCACCGTTGATTCGTCCGGCCTCCCGAACCTCCGCATGGTCCTCCTCAAGGGCCACGACGCGCGGGGTTTCGTCTTCTACACGAACTTCGAAAGCGCCAAGGGGGCCGAGCTTCTGGCCCACGGCAAGGCCGCGCTGCTCTTCCACTGGAAGTCGCTCCGCCGTCAGGTCCGCATCCGCGGCCCCGTGTCCATCGTCACGAAAGACGAGGCCGACGCCTATTTCGCCTCGCGCCCGCGCGACAGCCGCATCGCCTCCATCGCCTCGGCCCAGTCGCGACCCTTGAAAAACCGCGCCCAGCTCCTCTCCGAGATCGCCGATCTCACCGCGACCTATGAAGGCGACGACATCGTCGCCCGCCCGGATCGCTGGTCCGGCTTCCGCGTCACCCCGCTGGAGATCGAGTTCTGGCAGGACGGCGCCTACCGGGTCCACGACCGCCTCGTCTATCGCCGCCCCGATGCCGCCGCGCCCTGGTCGGCGGCCAAGCTCTACCCTTAGAACTTTCTTCGCACACGCGTTTCGCTCGCACAGAAACCAGCGGAACGTGGCCACCGCATGCGGTAAATTCGCGTGCATGGTGACCGCCTCCACCCCTCCCGGCCCTGACAGCGCCACGCTGATGAAGCGCGCCGCGCTCGCCGCCATGGCGACCGCCGCCTTCCTCGCCATCCTCAAGCTCGCCGCCTGGTGGTGGACCGGCTCCGTCGCGATGCTCGCATCCTTCGCCGATTCCGCGCTCGATCTCGCCGCCTCCAGTGTCAACGCGCTCGCCATCCGCTACGCGCTCACCCCCGCCGACACCGAGCACCGCTTCGGACACGGCCGCGCCGAGGCCATCGCCGGGCTCGCCCAGGCCGTCCTCATCGGCGGCTCCGCGGTGTTCCTGATCGTCCAGTCGATCACCCGCCTCGTCACGCCCGAACCCCTCGCCAGCGAAACGCTCGGCCTCGCCGTCGCGGCCATCTCCATCGCCGCGACCTTCGCGCTGACCTCCTACCAGGCCCACGTCATCCGCCGCTCGAACTCGCTCGCCGTCTCGGCCGACCGGCTGCACTACCTCACCGACCTCGCCTCCAACGCCGCCGTCTTCGCCGCTCTGCTCATCGCCGGCGTCTTCGGAATCCTCTGGGCCGACGGCGCTTTCGGTCTTCTCATCGCCCTGATGATCGGCGGCAGCGCCATCCACATCCTCCGCCAGTCCTTCGACCAGCTCGTCGACCGCGAACTGCCCGATGCCGACCGCGACGTCATCATCGCCGCCGCCAGCGCCGTCCCCGGCGTCCTGGACATCCACGACGTCCGCACCCGCCAGTCCGGCACCCACGCCTTCGTGCAACTTCATGCTGTGTTCGACGGCGCCCTCACGCTGGAAGAGGCGCACGCGCTTTCCGACCGTGTCGAGGAGGCCGTGCTCGCGGTCTTGCCAAACGCCGAAGTCCTGGTCCATTCCGATCCCAGCACCGTGCTGGAACAACGCCGTCCGCTGGCCTTCGCCACGCGCTGACCGACGCATCGATGGACGTTTGATGTCGCAGACCCTCGGCCCGACCCTCCGTTTCGAGACGCCGGACTTCATCATGCGCTCGCTCGTTCTGGGCGATGAGTCCGAGACCTGGGGCGCCTGGTTCGCCGATCCGCGCATCGCCGCCATGCTGAACGCAGAGCCGCGCGCCCGCACCCTCGATCAGCTGCGCGACTACATCAACCTGCACGACCGCAAGGATCGCCACGTTTTCGGCATCTTCACCAAGGGCGACAATCGCCTCATCGGCATCCGCACTGCCGACATCGACCGCCGCCGCCGCGCGTTCAGCGTCCACATGCTGGTCGGCTCCGACGCCGACTGGGGCGGCGGCTCGATGGACCAGACGACCGAAGTCCTCAACAACTGGACCTATGAGACCTGCGACCTCCTGTGGTCAGAGGCGTCCGTCCTCGCGCGCAATAAAAAGATGGTGCGCTATCTCGTGGGCCTCGGCTGGAGCGTCGCCGGCGGCGGCATGGTGCCGTCGGCTCTCGATGGCAAGCTGATCGAGACGGTCGCCCTCCGCCGCCACCGCGACATCTGGCGCAAGGATCCGCGCAGCAGTTTCGTCACCGGCATTCCTGCGCCGACCGGCCTGGAATCGGCTGCGACGGATTGACCGCGATGCCGGTGCTGCGCTCATTTTCGCGCGCAGGTCTGCTATGCGTTCATCATGCTTGCCGATCCCGGCCCGACCCTTCGCTTTGAAACGGCTGACTTCATCGTCCGCTCGCTCGTCATCGGCGACGAGACGGAGGAATGGGGCGGCTGGCTGGAAGACCCGAAGCGCGCGGCGATGCTCAACGCCATCCCCGGCCGCCGCTCGCTCGCCGATCTGCGCAAATACATCTCCGGCTTCGATCGCCGCGACCGCCACCTCTTTGGCCTCTTCCTGAAGCCTGAGAACCGCCTCATCGGCATCCGCACGGTCGAGATCGACCGCAAGCGCCGCGCCTTCAATGTCCACATGCTGGTCGGCTCCAGCGACGACTGGGGCAAAGGTTCGGCCGATCAGAGCACCGGCGTCCTCATCGACTGGCTTTACGAGGTCTGTGATCTCCTCTGGGCCGAAGGCACTGTCCTGGCTCAGAACAAGAAGATGATCCGCTATCTTCTCGACAGCGGCCGGTCGATCACCGGCAACGGCATGACGCCATCCGCCGCCTTCGACGGAAAACTCATCGACATGGTGCTGATGAAACGCCACCGCGATATCTGGCGGAAAGACCCGCGCAGCAGCGTGCTGCGCGGCGTCCCTGCGCTCACTGGCCTTGAACCGCCCCAGACAGGCCTGAAACCGTCTTGATCCCAAAGCTCCGGCAGTTGTCGCGAGCGCCTTCCCCCATCGGGGGAAGGTGGCCAACGGCCGGAAGGGGGATGCAGAAAAGTGCGCTCCCATCACAGCCGCAATGCCTCGAACCACGCGCGCTTTCGGCCGCCTGAGCCGCTCTCTTTCTGGACGCCCGCCCCATCGCCCCCTAAAACTCGGCGTTCAATTCATAATGGTTGGGGACGAAACGATGCTTGGGTTGATGCAGGACTGGCCGCTTCTGGTTCACAAGGTGCTGGACCACGCCGCGACCTATGCCGCGAACCGCGAGATCGTCTCGCGGGCCGTCGAAGGCCCGATCCGCCGCACGACCTGGTCGCAGATTCACACCCGCTCGCTCCAGCTCGCCAAGGCGCTGGCAAAGCGTGGCATCAAGGCGGGCGACCGCCTCGCGACCCTCGCCTGGAATACCGAACGCCATCTGGAGGCCTGGTACGGCATTACCGGCTGCGGCGGCGTCTATCACACGCTGAACCCGCGTCTGTTCCCGGAACAGGTCATCTACATCGTCAATCACGCCGAAGACCGCATGATCTTCGTCGACCTCACCTTCGTGCCGATCCTGGAAAAGCTGCAGGAGCACCTGAAGGTCGTCGAGACCTTCGTCATCCTCACCGACGCCGCCAACATGCCGGCGACCAGCCTCAAGAACGCCATCGCGTACGAGGAGCTGCTCAAGGAAGCCGACAGCGACTATCAGTGGCTCTCGCTCGACGAGAATGCCGCCTGCGGGCTCTGCTACACGTCGGGCACCACCGGCAATCCCAAGGGCGTGCTCTATTCGCACCGCTCGAACACGCTGCATGCGATGGCGATCCTCGCGCAGGACAATTTCGGCATCGGCAATGCCGACAGCGTGCTGCCCATCGTCCCGATGTTCCACGCCAACGCCTGGACGCTCGCCTTCTCCGCGCCGATGACCGGCGCCAAGATGGTCATGCCGGGTCCGAAGCTCGACGGCGAGAGCGTCTACAACCTGCTGGAAGACGAAAAGGTCACCATGTCGGCCGCCGTGCCGACCGTGTGGCTCATGCTGCTGCAGCACATGGAAGCCAACAACCTCAAGCTCTCCACGCTGAAGAAGGTCGCCATCGGCGGTTCGGCCTGTCCGCCGGTGATGATCCAGAAGTTCGAACAGAACTATGGCGTCGAGGTCATGCACGCCTGGGGTATGACCGAGATGTCGCCGGTCGGCACGATCGGTTCGCTGCTCTCGGAGGACCGCAAAAAGCCGTTCGACGAACAGCTCAAGCTCAAGTCCAAACAGGGCCGTCCGCTCTTCTCGGTCGAAATGAAAATCCTCGACGACAACGGCCAGGAACTGCCGCGCGACGGCAAGGCGTTCGGCCATCTCGTCGTGCGCGGGCCCGCCGTCGCCAAGGGCTATTTCAAGAACGAGGGCGGCGAGATCCTCGACGACGAGGGCTTCTTCGACACCGGCGACGTCGCGACGCTGGACGCCGACGGCTATATGCAGATCACCGATCGCGCCAAGGACGTCATCAAGTCCGGCGGCGAATGGATTTCCTCCATCGACATCGAAAACATCGCGGTCGGCCACCCGTCCGTCGCCATCGCGGCGGTCATCGGCGTCGCCCATCCCAAATGGGACGAACGCCCGCTGCTCATCATCCAGTTGAAGCCGGGCGCTGAGGCGACCAAGGACGACATCCTCGCCTTCCTCGATGGCAAGATCGCCAAGTGGTGGACGCCGGATGATGTCGCCTTTGTCGAGGCCATTCCGGTCGGGCCGACCGGCAAGATCCAGAAGCTTTCGCTCCGCGAAACCTTCAAGGACCACAAGCTCCCGACGGCAGGCAAGGCGGCATGACAGGACTTCAGAAGGCGCTCGCAGCCCTCGCGCTTCTCGCCGGCCTCATCGCCGGCGGCGTCATCGGCGTCGCCGGCATCGGCCACAAATACGGCGCGTGGGACTTGGCCTTCGCCAAGGGCACGCTCCTTTATTGGGGCTTCTGGACGGCGGTGGTCGCGGGCGGGGCAGCCATTCTCGCGCTGCTGCTCGGCGGCCTTCGCGGCAAGCTCGGCGGCGCCTTCACCGCGATCATCGCGCTCGCCGTCTGTGGTGGCGTCGCTTATGTGCCCTACCAGATGCGCGAACTCGAAAACGCCTCACCCGCGCTCTACGACATCTCCACCGACACCGAAAACCCGCCCGCCTTCGTGACGCTGGCGGGCGAGCGCGGCGGCAAAGGCAACGGCGTGGACTACGACCCGAAATCCGCCGATCTGCAAAAGAAGTCCTATCCCGACATCGTCACCTATCGCAGCACGCAAAGCGCCGCCGCGCTCCACGGCAAGGCGGCCAAGGCCGTCGAAAAGCTCGGCTGGCGTGTCGCGGTCAACCTGCCCGACGAAGGCCGCATCGAGGCGACCGCCATCACCGAATGGTTCGGGCTGAAGGAAGACATCGTCATCCGCATCGCGGCCTCCGAGGCTGGCGGCGCCATCGTCGATGTGCGCTCGGCCTCGCGTGAAGGCGCCAATGACAGCGGCGTCAACGCCGCCCATATCCGCGCCCTTCTCGCAGCCCTGAAATAGGGCAGGGCGTATGGGCACGCCGCTCAACATCGCTCATCGCGGCGGCGCGGATCTCTGGCCTGAGAACACGCTGCCCGCCTTTGAAGGCGCCATCGCCTGCGGCGCTGACGGGGCCGAACTCGACGTTCACCTCTCCGCTGACGGCGAACTCGTCGTCTTCCACGACGAAACCCTCAAGCCCGAAATCGTCCGCCGGAACGGCGTCTGGATCACCGAACGCACGCCGGTCAAAAATCTCACTGCCGCCGAGCTCGCCAAGCTCGACGCCGGCACGCTCCAGCCGGGCACCTCCTATGCCCGCCGGCACCCCAAACAGGCGAAACTGGATGGTGTCCCGATCCCGCGCCTCGCCGATGTCATCGCCCTCACCAAGGCGAAATCCGACACCTTCCAGCTCTGGATCGAGCTCAAGACCGACCTTCTCCACACCGAAAACGGGGCCGATCCCGTCGCGCTGGCCGAGGCCGCCGTCACCCTCGTCGAAGCCATGGACTTCACATCCCGAACCGTCTTCGTCTCGTTCGACTGGCGCTGTCTCAACCGCGTCCGCCAACTGGGCAGGCACATCCCCTTCTACGCCACCACGCTCCCCCAAACCTGGTTCGGCACCGCATATCCGGCCCCGGAACACGGCCCGCCGGCACCGGATGAACTCGCCGTCTGGCGCGCCGCCAATGATGCTGGGGCACCTTGGGAAGCCGGTTTTCACGCTCGCGATCACGGCTCATTGCAGGGGGCCGTGGCCGCCCTCGGCGCCACGGGCTGGTTTCCGTTCTGGCGTGACATTACGGCGACAACTGCAACCGCCACGCGAGAGGCTGGATTGCAGCTGGCGGCTTGGACTGTTCCTGCCCTAACGGCAGAAAAACTGGCGGATTTTGGCTGTCACGCGGTCTGCTGCGACGATCCTGTTGCACTGCGAAACATTGTTTCGACTTGAGAGTCTAAAACGGACATTTCAAGTTGACGTGACGTGAAATCTGCCTACCACTGACCCCACGGTATCTGCGGCAATTCATAAGCCTAGAACCATTAGGGGGAAAAGTTCCATGACGTCATGCGCACGCCTGACGCAACTCCTGCTTGCCGGAGCTTGCGTGTCTTTGCTTGGCACCGCCTACGCCCAGGACCCGGCACCGACGCCGGCGCCGGAAGCCGGCGATGTCGAGACCACAGTTACGACCACCACCACCCAAACCGCTGACGACGCGGAAGAAATCACCGTCACCGCCACGCGGCGCGCGACCAAGATCCAGTCGACGCCGATCGCCATCACCGCCGTCGGCCAGAAAGCCATTGAAAACGCTGGCGTTCGCGAAACGCAGAGCCTGACCCAGGTCGTCCCGGCCCTGTCCTTCCCACAGTCCGAGTCCTCAGGCTCCGTCACCGCCCGTATCCGCGGCGTCGGCACGCAAGGTTCCAACCCGGGTCTTGAATCCGCCGTGGGTATCTTCATCGACGGCGTCTACCGCAGCCGCAACTCGGTCGCCTTCGGCGATCTGGGCGACATCCAGCGCGTAGAAGTCCTGCGCGGCCCGCAGGGCACCCTGTTCGGCCGCAACACCTCAGCCGGCCTTATCAGCGTCATCACGCGGGAACCCGACTTCCAGAAGTTCTCCGCCAACGCCAGCGGCACCTACGAGTCGTTCGAGGGCTACTACTTCAACGCCAACATGACCGGCCCTGTGTCGGACACGGCGGCTTTCCGCCTGTTCGCCTCGTACCGTAAGCGCGATGGTTTCATGACCATCAAGTCCGGCCCGGCACAGACCGAGCGCGACGGTAACGCAAAGGAAGGCTGGAATCTGCGCGGTCAGTTCCAGTGGAAGCCCTCCGACACCGTGTCGGTCCGCTTCATCGCCGATGCCGGCCACAAGGACGACGAATGCTGCTACGCCGCCGTATGGCGTCCCGGCGGCACCGGCGTGAGCGGCACCGAATACAACACGCTGCTCTCCATCATGGGTTACCCCGTCACGGCCAATACCAGCACGATCAACGATCAGGTCGGCTGGGCCAACCGCGAACACCCGCAGATCGTCGACGAATACGGCTTCTCTGGCGAAGTGAACGCCGATTTTGGCTGGGGCAACTTCACCTCCATCACCGCCTACCGCTACTGGAAGCTGGCCGGCGGCTCGGATGCCGACTACACGGCCGCCGACATCCTCTGGACCGACCCCGATGTCGGCTTCCAGAACTTCAAGACCTTCACCCAGGAGTTCCGCCTGACGGGATCGACGGACTGGGTCGATTGGCTCGTCGGCGTCTTCTACGCCAATGAAACGCTGGATCGCGAAACCAGCACCCTCAACGGCACCGACACCGAAGCCTGGCTCTCGCGCTTCAACCTGTCGCCGGTCAACAACACGCAGACCCGTACTACTATCAACGCGGTTCTGGCGGCGAACCGGCGCCCGCTGTCGCCTGCCTACGCCGGCGGCAACACCCACGCTCTCGGCACGGGTTTGCACGACTACTACAATCAGACCTCCGAAAGCATCGCGATCTTCACCCACAACACGTTCTCGCTGACCGAGCAGCTCAAGCTCACGCTTGGCCTGCGCTATACCTCGGAAACCAAGGAAGTTGAGGCGACCTACCGCACCAACGGTCCGGCGGGCTGCGCCTATCTGGAAAGCATCTACGGCTACAACCCCGGCGGTCGCTGGAACACGGTTGCCGCAGGCGTTGGCGCCGGTGATGCTGGCGGCGCCGCTGCGGCATCGCTCTATTGCGTGCCGTGGGGCCGTTCGGCTCTGGATGTGCTGACAGCCACGGCGCCCCTGTCGCAGACGAAGGACGAGAACGAGTTCTCCGGCATCGTGACTCTGGCCTATGAGTTCAGCGACAACCTGAACGTCTACGGCACCTACTCACGCGGCTACAAAGCCGGCGGTTTCAACCTCGACCGCTACTTCTCGGTCGACAACGACACGGCGCTGGGGTCGTCGATCGTGCGTTGCCCGGACGGTTCGGACGGCACGGTCGCGAATCCCTACACCTGCGCCCGTCCCACCAACGTCATCGCGCCAGATATCTCCTTCGCGCCGGAATTCGTGGATGCCTACGAAATCGGGGCCAAGACAACCCTTGCGGGCGGGGATCTCCTACTAAACCTCGCCCTCTATCACCAGACGTTCGAGAACTATCAGCTCAATACCTTTACCGGCATTTCGTTCGTCGTGACGTCCGTGCCGAAGGTGATCGCTGACGGCGTCGAACTCGACATGACCTGGTTCACGCCAGTCGAGGGGCTCAGCTTCACCGGCGGTCTCGCCTGGAGTGATACGCGTTACGGCGAGAATCTCGGCAATCTCGCGACACCGGGATCGTTCATCAACGAGAACCCGAACCTGTTCTTCCTCCCTGGCCAGAACCTCACCAGTGCACCGGTGTGGACGGTTACGGCGGGCGGCACTTACGAAACGCCGTTGTTCGGCGGAGCGTGGAACGGCCTGGCGCATTTCGATCTGCGCTACCAGTCGGCACAGCGTACGGGTTCGAACCTCGATCCGGTCAAGACCCAGGATGGCTATTACCTGGTCAACTTCCGGTTCGGCCTTGAAACTGCCGACGAGCGTTTCGCGCTCGAACTGTGGATGAAGAACGCTTTCGACGAGCGCTATGCCCAGATCACGTTCGACGCCCCGACCCAAGGCGCTGCGCCGACCGCGACGGTTCCCAACCCAACGAACTTCAGCCAGATCGGCGCGTTCCTCGGCGAACCTCGTACGATGGGCATCACGCTGAAGGCGAAGTTCTAAGCGCCCAGCCAACGAAGAGTTGCAGCGGCTCGGGGAAACCCGGGCCGTTTGCGTTTCCGTTGCGGCATCGTTGACGCGTCGATGATGCGAAGGCATCAGCGCCCGGCACTGCGTTTGGGGGCATGCCGGCATGTTGACGTCGATCCATATAGCGCTGGCCGCTATCGCGCTTTCTGCCGAGGCGGCAGCTCCAGATGGCGAGGAAGTCGTCGTCACCGCGACGCGCCGCACGACGATCCTGCAAGAGACACCGATCGCCATCACGGCGCTCGGCGCTCGAGCGATCGTCAATGCCGGCATTCGTGACACGCAGTCGATCACCCAGCTCGTTCCGTCGCTCAATTTTCCGCAATCGGAGTCTTCGGGTTCGGTGACGGCGCGTATCCGCGGGGTTGGCACGCAAGGCTCCAATCCTGGGCTGGAGTCGGCGGTCGGCATTTTTGTCGACGGCGTCTATCGCAGCCGCAATGCGGTGGGCTTTGGCGATCTGGGCGATCTCCAGCGCATCGAGGTGCTGCGTGGACCGCAAGGTACGCTGTTCGGGCGCAATACGTCGGCGGGCCTTGTTTCCGTCGTCACGCGCGCGCCTTCGCTGACTGAGGCGAGCGGATCGGCGTCCGCCAGCTATGAGAGCTTCGACGGCGTGGCCTTTACGGCTGGCGTCTCCGCGCCGCTGCGTGAGGACGTCGCGGCAGTCAGTCTGTTTGCGTCCCTGCGCCAGCGGGACGGCTATCTGCGGATCAATCCGGGTATTCCCGGCGAGCGGGATGGCAACGACCGCAACTCGTGGACGATGCGCGGTCAATTGATGTTGGACATGGGCGCGGACGCGAGCCTTCGCATCATTGCGGACGGCGCGCACCGTGACGAGGAGTGCTGCTACGCGGTGACGCTGCGGGCAGGAGCTGCGGCGCGGGCGGGTGGACTGAACGTCCCGGACACGATCGCCGTAATTCTCGGCCATTCGGGAACCGGCGATCGCAATACGCTGAAGGATAGCACTGGCTATGCGGAACAGGATTTCGGCCAGACTTTGGATGATTGGGGTGTGTCGGCCGAATTCAATGCAAGTCTTGGCGGCGCAAAGCTGACCAGCATCACGGCCTGGCGCGACTGGGATTTCACCAGCGGACAGGACGGCGACTGGACCGACATCGACATCATCCATACCGAGAATGACGGCACCAATGGCTATCGCTTCCGCACCTTCACGGAGGAATTGCGGCTGGCGGGCGAAGCGGGGCCGATCGACTGGCTGATCGGCGCTTACTACCTGAACGAAAAGCTTGAGCGGCGCGCCAACACGACCTTCGGCGGCGATTTCGAGACCTTCCTGACGCGCTATCGCTACAACAACAGCGATACCGGCATCCGCGATCTGCTCGCCGCCAATCTGCCGGGCGGCTACGACACTGCCGATCCGGTGTGGTTGCCGGGTAGCGGCAATTACGACCGCTATCATCAAACGTCGGAGAGCATCGCGCTCTTCACCCACAATGTGGTCAGCCTGTCGGAGTCGATGAAGCTGACACTCGGTCTGCGCTGGACGCACGAGACCAAGGACTATCGCGCCGACTACACGACGCTGGCGAGCGCCGGATGCGCGGCCATCGAGCGCGACTATGGACTGAACCCGCTCGCCAATCCGGCCTTCACGAATGCGACCTTGCGCGCGCTGACGGGCTTCATCTGCCTGCCTCAGTTGCGGAGCGCATTGGACGGATTGGACCATGTGCAGTCGCGTGACGAGAGCGAGTTCTCCGGCGTCGCGACCTTTGCCTGGCAGGCGGCCAAGGATGTGAACCTCTATGCGACCTATGCGCGCGGCTATAAGGCGGGCGGGTTCAATCTCGACCGGGCCTTCACGCTGGGCGCATTCAACCCCGGCTCGATCGTCAGCGGCGCACCGGGCAGCCAGAGCGTGGCGCAGCCGGATACGAGCTTCCTGCCGGAGACGGTGGATGCGTTTGAACTGGGCGCGAAGCTGCGGCTACTCGACGGCGATTTGACGGCCAATGTCGCGCTCTTCCATGAGCGGTTCGAGAATTTCCAGCTCAACACCTATACCGGCACGTCGTTCCTGGTGACGTCCGTACCGGAAGTGATCTCGCGAGGCGCGGAGCTGGACCTTGCCTGGCGCACGCCTGTGGAAGGACTGACGGCGGATCTGGGTGTTGCCTATGCCGAAGCGCGCTATGGCGACGACATGGCGGCGTTCGTCGCGCTGAACCCGTCGCTGTTCCTGCTGCCCGGCGCGCAGCTCTCGAACGCGCCCAAGTGGACGCTGACGGGTGCGCTGACCTATGAGTTCGATCTGGCTGGCGACTGGACGGGCCTCGCGCATGCCGATGCGCGCTGGGTCTCGGATCAGATCGGCGGATCGAACCTCGATCCGGCGAAGACTCAAGGCGACTACGGCCTCGTCAATCTGAAGCTGGGCGTGGAGCGCGGCGGTATCGGGATCGAGCTGTGGGCGCGGAACGTGCTGGACGTCCACACATTTCAGATCGCGTTTGATGGGCCGTATCAAGGATCAGCGCCGAATGCGGCGAACCCGAACCCGTCATCCTTCAGCCAGATCGGGGCGTTTCCGAACGAGCCGCGCACGATGGGCGTGACGCTGAAGACGAAGTTCTAAAAGGAAAGGGCGCAGCTGCGAACCTGCGCCCTTCACTTCAAAATCGTCCGTTTACGGATAAATCAGGCTGATCGTTTCGGCGATGCAGGCCGGGCGGTCCTTGCCTTCGATCTCGATGGTGATCTCGTTGGTGAGCTGAAGCCCGCCGCCTTTGGGCTCGGCACCCAGCAGCTTCTGCTTGGCGCGGACCTTGGAGCCGACGGGCACCATGTTGGTGAAGCGCACCTTGTTGGAGCCGTAATTGATGCCGCGGCTGACGCCTTCGATCGACATGATCTGCGAGCCGAGCCAGGGGATCAGCGACAGCGTGAGATAGCCGTGAGCGATGGTGCCGCCCATGAACTGCTTGGCCTTCTCGACATCGACGTGAATCCACTGATGGTCGCCGGTGGCGTCGGCGAAGGTGTTGACGCGCTCCTGGGTGATCTCAACCCAGTCGCTGGCGCCGATTTCCTGGCCGACCAGGCTCTGGACGTCGTTGTAATGAACTGTCTTCATGGTGCTTTTCCTCCTGCGTGGGGTTCGCCGGTTTCCCCGGTGATTTCGGTGACAGCCGAGAATAGCGCCTCGACATAGGGGTCCGCCACGCCCATGCGCTTCAACTCTGCGTGGCAGCGATAGAGATAGTCGCGATTATTACCCGCCTGGCCCTCGGCGGCGGCTATGCGGCGGGCTTGCTCGTCGAGGGGCAGGGCGCCGGCATAGCGGTTATGGGCCTTGTTAATGACGAAGGTGACGGCGCGGACGGGGCCATCCTCAGTTTCGCAGTCCAGCCATTGGGGGATGTAGGCGCCGGAGAGCATTTCGCGCATCCAGAGGATCGCGGTTTCGCTCTCCACCTTGTCGCGGTCGATGCGGTGGACGACGCCCGTCATCGCCTCGCCCGGCTCGATGGCGAGCATCAGGCCGGGCTTGTCAGGCATCGCGCGGCCGATGATGAGCTGGAGGCAGAAGGAGCGGGTCCATCCCTTGACCAGTGCCGGCCGGCTCTCGGTGACATCCAGCGCCGGGTTCCACATCAGCGAGCCATAGCCGAAGACCCAGAGATCCTCGCCTGCCTTGTGATCGGCGAGGATGGCCTGGCGCGAGGCCTCGCGGTCCTCGACGCTGATGAACGTCCAGAGGCCGGATTTGGTGACCTGTTCGGTGAGATAGGCAACGCGCTCGGGTGTGAAGGCCTCGCGCCTCAGCAGGCCGTTTTCGTCGCGCTGGAAGGCCGAGCGGTTCTCGTCGAATCCTTCGGGCAGAACGGGCTTTGCAGGCGGAAAGGTCATGTTCCGCACCATGACGTGGGCGCGCGATAGCACGCAAGCACCGACGGCATTTGAAATATTATTAGTATCTCGCGAAACAAAGCATCTTTAATTTTGCCGAGCGAGGTGGCGCTAGGTTTGGCTCTTGTTTGTCACGCTTCTTTGACCTCCCATCTTTCGCATCTCGAGCATATCGCGATATAGGAAAATAGGCATATTTCGGGTTTCGTCAAGCCGTTGACGAATTGACCTGAAGGCGTGCAGGGCGAACACTGGTTGGGCGTGACTGACGCAAGAGGAGCCGGCTTTGGCCGTTGCATTCGTCAAGGAAGAGAGCGCGGAAACGGCGGCGGAAACGCAGCTGCCGGACCGTGAGATCTCGAAGCACCCCAATCTGGTGACGGAAGAGGGGCTGAAGGCTCTGGAGCGGGCGCTGGAGGCGGCGCGTGAAGCTGTGCAGGCGACACTTTCCATCGAGGATGTGAACGAGCGGCGGCGGCAGGCGGCGGTGCCGGCCCGTGATCTGCGCTATTTCGCAGCACGGGTCGGGTCGGCGCGTGTCACACCCAAGCCCGAGAGCCTGGAGACCGTGGGCTTCGGGTCCACGGTGACATTTACCCGGGATGATGGGCGTACCCAGACCTTCCGGATTGTTGGTGAAGACGAGGCCGATCCGTCCGCCGGTTCCATCTCGTTCGCCTCGCCCATGGGGCGGTTCCTGCTCGGGAAGGCCGTGGGCGATGGCGGCAGCTTGAACGGTCAGGAGATCGAGATCGTCGCGATAGCCTGATGGTTTGGACGGCGGGGCAGGCCGCCATCTGCATTCATGCGGCGTTCAACCCGTGCGTCGTTTTTGCGCGCGCGACCGGTTTGACGCGGCTGCGCGTTCAGTCGGACACTGGCTTCAAGCCTGCGCCAACGCGGGCATATGACGAGGGACATTCATGCGTGCTCTGATTTCTGCACTTCTCGCCAGCAGCACTCTGCTGGCATCGTCCGCTTTGGCGGCCGACAGCAAGACCGAAGCGCCGGCTGCAGCCGCCGGGACGATTTCCTGCGAGGCGCCGGTCGCCTGGGATGCGACGGAAGAGACGCTGAAGGCGCAGCTGGGCGCGGAGAATGTCGAGTATCTCGATCTCGGCGGGCCGGAAGGCACCGAAATGTTCGGCACGCGGGTCTACGGCAAAGACCCGAAGAAGACCTTCGACATCGTCTGGTCGGACGACGCGAAGCGCGCCAATCCGTCGGTCATCAACGTCAACCAGATCTGGAGCGAGGACGGCGAGACGGCGATCGCGCCGGAATGGAAGTCCACCGAGGGCGTCTATCTTGGTATGTCCATCGAAGAACTGGAGAAGCTGAACGGCAAACCGTTCAAGCTCTACGGCTTCGGCTGGGACTATGGCGGCTCTGTCATCAGCTGGGAGGGCGGCAAGCTGGAGCCGGCGGCTGATGCGAAATGCGGCGTGTCGGTGATCCTCGCCGATACCGCGATGGACGGAACGCCGGGCAATCTGCAGGGCGATACGGAAATCATGTCGAACAACAAAGACATGGCGAAGGCCAAAGCCCAGGTCAGCCGCTACAGCGTGTACTATGTGCGCGAGGAGACAGCAGACCCGGCGGCAGAGACGCCGTGACCGGGATGGGGATGCGCCTCGCTCTTGCACCGCTGGCGGCGCTGGCACTGACAGCCTCGGCCGCAGAGCCGCCGAAACGGACGAGCGATGCGGGCCTCACACTCACCTGCGGCGACCCCGTGGGCTGGGACGGCACCGAGGCGGACCTGATCGCGAAATTCGGCCAGGAGAATGTCGAGTTCGGCGATCTCGGCGGGCCGGAAGGCGAGGAGATGCCCGGCACGCGGGTCAACGCCAAAGACATCGCCCGCAGGCTGGAGATCGTCTGGGAGGACGAGGAGGCGCGTGCGAAGCCGTCGATGATCCGTATCTTTTCCGGCTGGGACGAGGCGAGCGGCGCGGAAATCGTGCCGGTCTGGGTGGCGCCTGGCGGCGTGAAGATCGGGCAGACGCTCGCCGAGGTCGAGGCGTTGAACGGCAAGCCGTTCAAGGTGTCTGGCTTCGGCTGGGACTATGGCGGCATGACCATGGGCTGGGAGGGCGGCAAGCTCGACACGGCTGAACCGCGTTGCGACCTGTCGCTGTTCTTCAGCCCGCGCGCGGATTTCGGCGAGAGCGTTTCCGGCGACATCACGCTCAGCTCAGATGACCCGGCGCTGAGGGCCTCGGACCCGGTGGTGATGATGCTTAGCATCACCTATCGCCGGGATACCGAATAGCGAGCGCGAACGTGACGATCACGATCACCGCATTCGAGAAATCGCCCGATGGCGGGCGGGGCCTGGCGCGCGACACGCGGGTGCGGTGGGCGCTGGAGGAGGCGGGGCTGCCGTACGATGTGCGGCTGGTGTCGTTCAAGACGATGAAGGAGCCGGCGCATCTCGCCGTACATCCCTTCGGCCAGATTCCGACTTATGAGGAGGACGGCCTCGCGATCTTCGAGACGGGCGCAATCGTCTTCCACATCGCGACGCATTATCCCGGTCTGCTGCCCGACGAAGCACACGGGCGGGCGCGGGCCATCACCTGGATCTTCGCGGCGCTTAACACGGTGGAGCCGCCCATTCTGGAATTGCAGACCGCGAAGATCATGGAAGGCAACAAGCCGTGGACGCCCGAGCGCCTGCCGACGGTGATGGATGCGATCCGTGTGCGGCTGAAACAGCTCGCCGATTTCCTGGGTGACCGTGACTGGCTGGACGGCGGCTTCACGGCCGGCGATCTGATGATGGTGTCGGTGCTGCTGCGCCTGCGCGCGTCGGGTCTTCTGGACGAATTCCCGACGCTGGCCGCCTATGTCGCGCGCGGCGAAGCGCGGCCCGCCTATAAGCGGGCCTTCGCCGACCAGTTGAAGATCAACGCGCCTTAAGGCGTCAGACGATCTTGCTGTCGCGCTTGCCCCAATAGGCGTCGCGGATGAGGCGCTTGTAGAGCTTGCCCGTCGGATGACGCGGCAGCTCTTTCATGAAGTCGACCGAGCGCGGGCATTTGATCGCCGAGAGATGCTGCTTGGCATAGGCGAGCAGTTCTGCCGCGGTTTCATCGTTGGCGTCGGCCCAGTTCGCGGGCTGCACGACGGCCTTCACCTCTTCGCCGAAATCCTCGTTCGGGACGCCGACCACGGCGACGTCCGCGACCTTGGGGTGGCCGATGAGGATGTTCTCGGCTTCCTGCGGATAGATGTTGACGCCGCCGGAAATGATCATGAAGGCCTTGCGGTCGGTGAGATAGAGGAAGCCTTCCTCATCGACCTTGCCGACATCGCCGAGGGTCGTCCAACCCTTGGCGTTCTTGCTCTCGGCCGTCTTTTCCGGCGCGTTGTGGTATTCGAAGACCGGGCCGTTGGCGAAATAGACGACGCCTTCTTCGCCCACCGGCACATCCTCTCCGTCCTCACCCACGATGTGGAGTTCGCCGAGCATGGCGCGGCCGACCGTGCCGGGATGCTTCAGCCAGTCTTCGGAGTTCGTGTAGACGAAGCCGTTGCCTTCGGTGCCGGCGTAGTATTCGTGGATCACCGGACCCCACCACTCGATCATCTTGCGCTTGACCTCGACGGGGCAGGGCGCTGCGGCGTGGATGGCGGCCTTGAGCGAAGAGACGTCGTATTTGTCGCGGATCGCCTGATCCATCTTCAGCATACGGACGAACATCGTCGGCACGAACTGGCTGTGCGTGATCTTGTACTTTTCGATGAGCGCGAGCGCCTGTTCCGGGTCGAAATGCTCCATCACGATGACCGTGCCGCCGAAGCGATGGACCGCCATGCAATAGCGCAGCGGCGCTGCGTGATAGAGCGGGGCGGGTGAGAGATAGATCATCTCCGGATTGAAGCCGAAGAGGAACTGCGTGAGGTTCAGGAGCGAGTTCGGCTCGGTCAGCGGCAGGCCGGTGAGCGGGACCTTCACCCCCTTGGGGCGTCCGGTGGTGCCGGAGGAATAGAGAAGGTCGGAGCCGGCGGCTTCATCGGCGATCGGCGTCGTCGGCTGCGCATCCAGCGCCGGCTCGAGCGCCTCGAACGGGGCGGTGGCGCCATTCAGCATATAGAGCTTCACGCCGGGGATGAGCGGCGCGGTCTCGAGCGCCGTCTTCTCCAGATATTTCGAGGTGATGAGGACCTGCGCGCCGCTGTCCTTGACGATGTACTCGATCTCGCCGGCCGTGAGGCGCGAGGAGATGCAGGTGAAATAGAGGCCGGCCCGCTGCGCCGCCCAACAGATCTGGAGATAGTGGACGTTGTTCTCCATGAAGATGGCGACGCAATCGCCGGTCTTAAGGCCGAGCGAGCGGAACAGATGGGCTCCCTGATTGGAGCGGGCCTCGAGCTGGCCATAGGTGACGCTTTCGCCGGTGGCGGCCATGACGAAGGCGGTTTTTGCGGGGTTCGACTTGCCGTGCACGGAAGGGTGAGACATCGGGTTTCCTCGGGATTTTTATATGCGCCTTCGATAAACGAGCGCGGCGGCGGGGTCAAAAAGCGCGGCTTTCCTAGTGGACTTGGGTGCGGGTAAGGTCGCGCCACAAAACATCAGGAGGACTGCCTTGGCCTACGAACAGATCGCCTATGAGGTCAGCGAAAAGATCGCGACGGTCACGCTGAACCGGCCGGAAAAGATGAATGCCTTCACCGGCACGATGATGTCGGAACTGATCGACGCGTTCGACAAGGCCAACAAGGACGACGAGGTGCGGGTCATCATCGTCACCGGCGCGGGCAAGGCCTTCTGCGCGGGCGCGGATCTCAGCCAGGGCGCGAAGACGTTCGATTATGACAACCGCACCGACCGCCCCGAGAAGCAGGGCGCGGCGGGGAGCGACGGCAAGATCGACTGGTCGAACCCGGCGATCCGTGACGGCGGCGGCATGGTGACGCTGAAGATCTTCGAAAGCCTGAAGCCGGTGATCGGCGCGATCAACGGCGCGGCGGTGGGTATCGGTGTGACGATGCAGCTGCCGATGGATATTCGCATCGCGTCCGAAAACGCGCGCTTCGGTTTCGTGTTCGCGCGGCGCGGCATCGTGCCGGAAGCGTGCTCGAGCTATTTCCTGCCGCGCATTGTCGGCATCTCGACGGCGACAGAGTGGTGCTTCACGGGCCGCGTGTTTGGCGCGCAGGAAGCGAAGGATCGGGGTCTCGTGACCCATCTGGTGAAGCCGGAAGACCTGATTTCGACGGCGCGGGCGCTGGCGAAGGAAATCGCCGACAACACAGCGCCGGTGTCGGTGGCGCTGACGCGTCAGATGCTGTGGCGGATGCTGGGCGCCGACCATCCGATGGAAGGGCACAAGATCGACTCCAAGGGCGTGTTCGCGCGCGGGCGTCAGGAAGACGCCAAGGAAGGCGTGATGTCGTTCCTGGAGAAGCGGAACCCGGTCTACCCGAACAAAGTTTCGACAGATATGCCCGAATACTTCCCCTGGTGGACGGAGCGCACCTATTCCTGACGCCGGTTGCCGATGCCTGAACGGGTTCTGATCGCCGGGGGCGGCATCGGCGGACTTGCGGCTGCACTGGCGCTGGCGCGTGACGGCGCCCGTGTCACCGTGTTCGAGGCTCATGACGGGCCGGGCGAGGTGGGCGCGGGGCTTCAGCTTTCGGCGAATGCGGTGAAGGCCCTGCGCGCGCTGGACCTTGAAGAGCCTATTGCGGCGCGGGCGAGCCGTCCTGAAGCCATTGAGCTGCGTCTGCCCGGCTCCGGCCGGCTGGTGAGCCGCGTGGCGTTGGGCGCGCGACATGAGGCGCGGTTCGGCGCGCCGTATTTCCACATCCACCGCGCCGATCTTCATGCCGTGCTCGCCGAAGCGGCGGACGCGCATCCGCAGATCCAGGTGATGACGGGCGCGCGTGTCGAACGCGTGACCCATGCCAAGGCGCAGGTCGGTGTCGAGCTGACCGGCGGGGCGGAGACGAGCGGCGATATCTTGATCGGCGCCGATGGCGTGCGGTCTGTGGTGCGCGAGGGCGTCGCGGGCAAGGACGAGCCGGTGTTCACCGGCATGATGGCGTGGCGCGCCTGCGTGCCGATGAAGACGGACGAGGTGGTGCCGCCGGTCGCGACGGTGTGGATGGGGCGCGGCCGCCACCTGGTGACCTATCCGCTGCCGCATCGGGGCGTGATGAACCTGGTGGGCGTGGTGGAGAAGAAGGACTGGCGCGAGGAATCCTGGCGCGTCGAGGGCAGCGTCGAAGAGATGACGGCCGATTTCGGCGGCTGGCACGCGTCTGTCGATGCGCTGCTGGCGCGGCTGGAACAGCCGCTGCGCTGGGCGCTGTATGAGCGCCATCCGCTGGCCGTGTGGAGCGCCGGGCGCGTCGCGCTGCTGGGCGATGCGTGTCACGCGATGCCGCCTTTTCTGGCGCAGGGTGCGGGCATGGCGCTGGAAGACGCGGTGGTGCTGGCGCGCAAGCTGAAACAGAACCCCGATGATGTGAACCACGCGCTGCGCGAGTACGGCGCGGCGCGGCAGGAGCGCACGGCAAAGGTGCAGCAGGCATCCTGGGCGAATGCCTGGCGCTTCCATCTGGAGACGGGGTTCCTGCGCTTCTGCGTCTATGGCGCGCTGGGCGTCGCCAGCCGCATCGCGCCGAACCAGCCGGGCAAGATGTTCGACTGGATCTACGCGTACGATCCCGTGAAGGACTGAGAGAGAACGCCGAGACGCTGCACGATGCGCTCCGTCCACTCGGCGGGCGTCGCGCCGGCGGTGACGCGGATGTCGTAGCGCCGGGGCGGCACGAAGAGGCGGTTGGTATCCTCAAACCGCCCGGCCTCGATACGGTCGATCCAGACAACGAACTGTGCGCCGAAGGCGGCGCGGGTTTCGGGCGTCGGGCAGATGAAATCCGCGACCGCGTTGTGCCCGGCCCGGAGCGCGAGATCGCAGAGGAAGCCCATGCGTGTCGCCTGTTCGATACGGTCGGCAGGGGCGAAGCCGAGATCCTTGTTGACGCGGGCGCGCATTTCATCGGCGTTGAAATGCACGGCGCGCAGGCGCGGCGCGAGAACCGAGGCCAGCGTCGTCTTGCCGGAGCCGGGCAGGCCCATCACCAGAACTTTCCAGGCGCCGCCGCTCATGCGTCCCACAGGGCGAAGTCGGCGGCGTAGAGATGTTCGACGCGGCGGCGCTGCACCAGCGTCAGGTCGAGGCGCTGGCCTGAGGTGACGTTGAGGCGGGGCAGGGGATCGCCGCCGTGCTGTCGCAGGAAGTCGTCGATGGAATCGCGGTCTTCATCAAGGCGGAAGAGGCGGTCGACCAGCAGGCGACCGGTTTCCAGATCGCTGACGAACCAGCTTTGCGGCCGCATGACAAAGTCGAGATCTAACGGCGGCTTGCCTTCCAGGAAGTCGAGATAGGCATCGACGCTGTCGATATGGGCGGTGAGGCGGCGGAAGACGCCGTTGAGACCTTTCGCTGTGGCGCCGCCGTCGCGCACGAAGCGATAGGCGGAGGCGAAATGGCCATAAGGGTTACGCAGCAGGGCGAAGGAAGGCGTGACGGCGAGGAAGTCCGGCTCCAGCATGGCCCAACTGCGGATCGAGTGGTGGCCGATCATCTCGCCGCCATAGAGCGCCTCGGTCACCGATGTGCCGGCGGCGCGCGGGACGTGGATGAAGATGAGCCGGCGTTCGGCGATGCCGCCATGCAGCCGCCAGTAGAGCGGACGCACAAGCGCGGGATGCCGCGCGCCGTGCCGCTCGCACATGTCTTCACGGTAATAGGCGCCGAAGAAGCGGTGCCGCAGCGATTTCGAATTGAGCATAGGCGCGTGACCGAGGGGGGCGTGTCCATCGGCCAACGGACGCTGATCGTCATTCCGTCGCGGGTTTTGCGTATGGCGCGCAGGTTTTTTGCGGGCCCCGGTCCGATTGGACCGAAGGGCGCGATCCGGCCTAGTCCGTGGCGGGATGGGCGCGCGTCACCTGTGGCAAATGCGAGAGGCTCGCCAGCAACAGGATGATCGTAAGAGCACAGCCCGAGGCGACGAGCATCGCGCTTTGGGCGCTCGCGGCGCCGGCGACGAGGCCGAGCAGGCCGGCCCCGATGGGGGCGCCGCCGATGAAGCCGAGTTGAAAGAGCGCCAGCATGCGGCCGCGCAAGGCGGGCGGCGTGCCTTCCTGAACCATGGTCCGGCCCATGTTCAGCGAGACGCCCGCGCCCATGCCCCAGATGGTGAGGAGCAGGCAGAAGACGGGGAAAGGCGCATCGAGCGACATGAGGCCGAGCACGATGGCGCCCGAGGTGAGGGCGATCAGCATAGCGCGGCCACGGCGTTCGATCGGGCGGCGCATGAGGATGAGGTTTGAAAGAACGCTTCCGCCCCAGAAGCAGACATTGACGAGGGCGAAGGCCGCAGCCTCGCCATTGTGGACGTCGCGCGTCAGCAGCGGCACCAGCACTATATAGCTGCCGACATAGAAGACGCCGACCATCAGCATGGCGAGCAGCACGGCGCGCAGCGTCGCGTGGTTGCGGGCGAAGCGAAGCCCGTCAACCATGTCGGCGCGGCCGCGCGTGGTCACCGGCGGGCGCGGCGGGAGCGGCAAGGTGCGGGTGAGCGCGAGGACGCTGAGGCCGATGAGAAGCGCTTGGACGACGAAGAGCGGTTCAGGCCCGGTGAACTGTGCCGCGGCGGCGATGCCCATGCCTGTGAGCTGCGCGCCGAAGGTCGCGATGGTGAAGGCCCCGACCGCGCGCTGCATGGCGGCGGGATCGGCGATGAGGGCGAGTGTGGTGTCGCGCGCCGTCATCGTGAAAGCTGAAAGGACGCCTATGACGATCCCAAAGGCGAGGAGCGAGGTGTAGGTGAGGCCGCCTGACCAGATGATTGCGGCGAAGGCGAGAGGCGCGAGGACGGCAAGAGCGGTCGCGAAGATGAGCTGGCGGCGTGGATCGTTGCGGTCGGCGAACGCACCGGCCGGGAAGGCGAGCACAAGCGAGGGGAGCTGCATCACCATCATGGCGAGGCCGACGCGGGCGGCCGGTTCGTGAAGTTCGACGGTGACGAGATAAGGAACGAGAACCTGCTGCAGCCCCATACCGCCGAACCACAGCGCGCCGCCGCCAAGGAAGAAGCGAAACGACCGCGCCCGGTCGTCCGGGGCAGGCAAAGGCGCAGTCATGTGACGTCCTGGGCGATAGTGTTTGCATGGAGTGTAGGCGCCCGCCTGCCGGGGCGATAGCGCCGCTTGAGTTTTTCCACCGGAATCGGCCACATCCGGCCATGTCTGACAGCCACGCCGCCGTTGAAGTGATCGCCTATGCCGCCGGGGGCGTGGCGGCCCTGCTGGGGACCGCCAGCCTGCTGATGCCGGCCGCCCGTCGGGTGGCGATGCCTTATACGGTGCTCGTCGCGGTGTTCGGTGCGGCCGTCGGCGCGCTGCTGGCGTTCCTGCCCGAACTCGGCGGCGGCGCGGCGCGGATGGCGGCGCTGCTGAACGAGACGGAGATGCCGAGCGAGGCGCTGCTCTATCTCTTCCTGCCCCCGCTGCTGTTCACCGCCGGTTTGCATATCGAGATGCGGCGGTTGATGGACGACATCTGGCCGGCTCTGGTGCTGGCGATTGTCGCGGTGATCGCCTGCTGCCTGGCGGTCGGGTTCAGCCTCGCGCCGTTCATGTCGGCGGACGGTCTGTCGATCATCGGCGGGCTTGAGAGCGAGGAGTTGCTGCTGCTGGCTCTGTTGCTCGGCGCGGTAGTGGCGCCGACCGATACGGCGGCTATCCTGTCGATCTTCCGCGATATCGGCGCGCCCAGGCGACTATCGACCATCGTCGAGGGCGAGAGCCTGTTCAACGACGCAGCGGCCATCGCACTGGTGGTCGTGTTGATCGCCGCGCTGGGCGGCGACACCTCGGGCGGTGTCGGCGGTGCGGGTCTGGAGTTGGTGCGGCAGCTTGGCGGCGGGTTGCTGTTCGGCTTCCTGCTGGGGCGGTTGACCGCGTTCATCGCGCAGGCGGCGCGCGGCTTCGTCGTCGCCGAGACGACGCTGACCGTGATGCTGGCCTATCTGGCCTTCGGCATCGCGCAATTGATCTTTGGCGTGTCGGGCATCGTGGCCGTGGTCGCGGCGGCGGTGACGTTCGGTGCACGGGCGCGGACGCGGCTAACGCCCGGAAGCTGGGATGCGCTGAAGGCGATGTGGGGCCAGCTCGACTTCTGGGCGACGACCCTCATCTTCGTGTTCGCCGCGATGACGGTGCCGGCGGTGCTGGGCACGCTGCGCTGGACCGACCTTGCGGCGCTGGCGGCGGTGTATTTCTCGGCGCTGGCGGCGCGCGTAATTATCGTCTTTGCGGTGTTCCCGGTTCTGGCGCGGCTGAAGCTGACCGACCCGGTGACGCCCGCCTATCGCGCCGTGCTGGCCTGGGGCGGTGTGCGCGGGGCACTGACCGTCGTGCTGGCGCTGTTCGTGACGGAGAGCGGCGCGGTGCTGCTGACCGGTGAAGAGAACGCGCGGCTGATCCTGGTTCTGTCGTTCGGTTATGTGCTGCTGACGCTGTTCGTCAACGCGACGACGCTGCGGCTGATGATGCGGGCGCTGCGGCTCGACAAGCTCGACCCGCGCGAGCGCATGGTGCGTGACCGCGTGATGGCGCTATCGCGCGCGCGCGTGGAGGAGGCGGTGATCGCCGCCGCGCAGGAGCTGGGGCTGGAGCGGCCCGCGCGCACGGTGGAGGCGGAACAGCCGGGCGAGCAGTTGTCGTTCGAGGAGCGCGAGCAGGTGGCGCTGATCGGCCTCACCAATCGCGAGGCCGAGCTGGCGATGCAGGCGCTGGAGCGTGGTCTGGTGGAGCGGAACATCGCCGAGATCATGCTGGCGCATACCAGCAGCCTCGCCGACCAGACGCGTGAGCGCGGTACGGACGGCTATGCCGCCGTGGCCGCGCAGATCCATCTGCCGACGCGGGCGTTCAGGGCGGCGGCGTGGGTGCAGCGCCAGTTCGGCTATCACGGCTGGCTGGCGCAGGAGATCGCCGAACGTTACGAGCTGATGCTGTCCAAGGGGCGTCTGATGACGCAGTTGAAGACCTTTGCGGCGACCGAATTGCCGCAGGTCGTGGGTCACGATGCGGCGGCGGCAGCCGTGGTGCAATTGGATGCACGCGCCAAGGCGATCGCCGCGACTGTGTCGGCGATCGAGACGCGCTATCCGTCTTACGCCAAGAGCGTGCGCACTTTGCTGGTCGAGCGCATCGCGCTGTCGCTGGAAGAGGCGGAGTATGCCGTGCAGCGTGAGCAGTCGCTGATCTCGGAAGAGATCTATGAGGACTTGGAGTCCGACCGCCTGCAGCGCGTGAAGGCGGTGCGGCAGCGGCCGGTGCTGGAGCTGGGGCTGGAACTGAGCGGTATGCTGGCGCGCGTGCCGCTGTTCGCGGGTCTGCCTGAGGGCGAGCTGGCGGAGGTCGCGAAGCTGCTGCGGCCGGCGCTGGCAGTGAACGGCGAGCGCATCATCCACACGGGTGCGATGGGGCGCGAGATGTACTTCCTCGTTTCAGGCGAGGTGGATGTCGCGACGCGGGCGGGCGCGCCGGTGCGGCTTGGCCCCGGCGCGTTCTTCGGCGAGGTGGCGCTGCTGACCAATGCGCGGCGCAATGCCGATGTCGTGGCGCTGGGCTTCTGTGAGCTGCTGATGCTGAGGAAGCGCGATCTCGATGCGATGATGGCGAAGCAGCCCGCGCTGAAAGCCGAGATCGAGGCGCGAGCGAAGGCGCGCGGTGTGACGCCGGCGCCGGCCTAGGCGAGATCCAGCACGCCGAGTTTTACCGGCACCTGTTCCAGCAGGCGTGAGAGCTGGGCCTTGGCCTGCGCGTTCGATTTCTGCACACGCTCGGCGAGGATGAGTTCGTTTTTCTGCGTGTGCTCGAAGCCGGTGAACTCGGTGACGCGCACCTTGTAGCCGTGGCTTTCCAGAAGCAGCGCGCGGATCGTGTTGGTGATGTGCGCCCCGAAAGCGCGGCGCTGGATCGGGTGACGCCAGAGTGCGTCGAGCGGACCTTTGAGACCGTCGAGCGACTGGGAGGCCTCGGCCTGGCAGCAGGGAATGAGCGCGACGGCTTTCGCATCGTGCTTGAGCGCGAAGCGAATGGCGTCGTCAGTGGCGGTGTCACAGGCGTGGAGCGCGGTGACGAGGGCCGGGCGCTGGCCGTGCAGCGCGTCGTCGGCTTTGGGATCGTTGATGGGGGCGGCGGTGAAGACGGCGCGGGCGAAGCCGGCGTCGGTGGCGATCTTCTGCGCGGTGGCGGCGAGATCGGCGCGGAGTTCGATGGCGGCGAGGGCGCCGCGCCCGGCCCCGTTCAGGACGAGATCGTAGAGGATGAGGCCGAGATAGGATTTGCCAGCGCCGAGATCGACGATGAGCGGGCTTTCCTCCTCGGCGAGCAGGCGGTCGAGCGTCGGTTTCAGAAGCTGAACGAGGTGAAGCACCTGTTTCAGCTTGCGGCGGGAATCCTGATTGAGGCGGCCGTCGGGCGTGAGGATATGCAGCGCCTTGAGGAGATCGAGCGATGTGCCGGGCCAGAGGCTGGCGACTTCATCGTCTTTGGGCGTGGGGTTCCGACGGCTCATCGGCCGGTCTCGCGCCCGCCGCCGCAAGCGGTGAAGCCGGCCGAGAAGCCGCGTTTGTAAAGATCGGGCTGGCCTGCGGTCATCGCGGCGCGGGCCTCGCGATTGGAATGGGCCATGCCGCAGCCGGCCTCATATCCGGCCTTGAAGACGGGATCGTCCATCGAGCCGCCGGAGGCGCAGGCGGCGAGGGGGAGGATGAGAAGGGCGGCAAACAGGGCGAATTTCATGGAGCGGATTCATCTCTGATTTGAGCGAAAAGCAATTGCCTGCGTTGGCTACGGTTTAAGCCGGGCTTGCCATGTTCACTGGCGAAGGACCGCAATTTCGAGGGCGGTCAGCGTTACCGGAGGCCAGATGAACCCGTTTCAGCCCTCACCGCAATTGCGTGTGCTGGTGTTTGCGTCGCAGAAGGGCGGCTCGGGCAAGACCACCCTTGCGGGCCATGTGGCTGTCGAGGCCGAGCGCCAGGGCGCCGGCCCCGTCGCGTTGATCGACGCGGACCCGCAGGGCTCGCTCGCCAAATGGTGGAATGCCCGCCAGGCGCGGACGCCGGCCTTCATCCAGTCGCAGTTTTCCTCGCTGTATCAGGACATCGAGAGCGCCCGCGAGCAGGGTTTCCGCCTTGTGGTGATCGACACCCCGCCGGCCGTGACCCGCGCGATCAGCGAAGTGGTGGCGCACGCCGACCTGGTGGTCGTGCCGACGCGCCCGAGCCCGCACGATCTGCGCGCTGTCGGCCCGACGGTGGACATTATCGAGGGCCGCAAGAAGCAGATGGTCTTTGCGCTGAACGCCGCGACGGCGCGCGCCAAGATCACCATGGAAGCGGCGATCGCGCTGTCGCAGCACGGCACGGTGGCGCCGGTGACGGTGCATAATCGCCTCGATTTCGCGGCCTCGATGATCGACGGACGCACCGTGATGGAGATCGATCCGGTGGCGAAGTCGTCGGTCGAGATCGGCGATCTGTGGCGTTACCTCGCCGAGCGCCTGGCGCGGCTGGAGCCGGCGCAGGGGAGCAATGTGGAGCAGCCGCGCTTTGGCATGCGGCCCGTGACGACGTTCGGCCGTGCCGGGTCCGCCTTCGGGCGGCGGGCGTTCAACTAGGTCGGGTCGAGGGGGCCATTGATGTCGTATCGTTTCGCGTCTCTCTCGTCCGGACTGCTGGCGCGCAAGGGCGCAGCACAGCCCGCCATGGCGAGCCATGCCGGCGGCAATCCGCGCAGCTTCAACGACGAGCCGCCTGAGCTGCCGCCGCCGGCTGTCGAAGCCGCTGCGCCGAAGCCGGTCGAAGCGGTTCCGGTTCAGCCGGTGCAGCGCCCCGGTTTCCTCGCGGCGAAGCCCGAGCCGGGTGCGCCGTTGTTTCCGCCCGCCGCGAAGCTCGCGCGGGCAGGCTTCTCATTCGAATCCGCGCCGCCGCCCCCTTCGGCCACCCCCCGGCCCGAGGCGTTCAAGTCCCCACTTCCCCCTCGCGGGACTGAACAGGGCGGCGGTTGCGGTCAACCTGCGGCGGCATGCTCGGTGAGCAACGCCGCCAATGCCGATCCGGCGCGGCGCTTCCATGTGTCGGTGCGTCTGAAGCAGAGCCATTTCGTGCGGCTGAAGATCGCGTCGGCGCAGCTGAGGAAGCCGAGCCAGGACATTATCGGCGAGGCGCTGACCGCCTATTTCCGCACGCTGGACCCCAACGTGTTCGGCGACTGCGCCTGCGCGGCGGAATAGATCGTCCGTTTACGGATCAATCCGCGCGCAAATGAGTCGGCGCGCGCGGATTGAATCGGATGCGAAACAAAAAAGTGCATTGAATCAATGCGTTAGCGTCAATTGGCGCTTGTAGGCCCACGCAAATCACCCCATGGTTAACAGCATGTGAAGAGCGCTGGGGAGCGCCGTTACATCGGGACTAGCGGGTGGGGGCTCCGCACAGCATGGGTTCATTCCAAGGCTTACTTGAGACCGACGCCATGCTGGGCGACCAGCGCGAAGTCTACGAGTACTGGCTGCGCCTGAAGCGCGGCGGCGATATTCCCGCGAAATGCGATTTCCGCCCCGCCGCCATCGTGCGCCGCCTGCCGATGGTGAGCCTGATGGATGTCAGCGATTGCGAGCGGCGGTTCCGTTTCCGCCTCGCTGGCACGGGGCTGCGCGAGGTGTTCGGCGAGGAACTGACCGGGCGCTACCTCAGCGATCTGATTTCCGGCGAGACGGCCGATTTCTGGCGCAACGTCTATGAAGGCGTCGCGGACGACGGCGCGCCGGCGCAGGGCTATACCAAGCTGGTGTGGCGCGAGAAGCCGGTGGTGCTGCAGGCCTGGCTGCGCCTGCCGCTGGCCGGGCCCGATGGCCGCGTGACGACCATCCTCGGCTATGACCGCTTCCTGCCGATGGAGCGCATGACGGCGCGTCCGCGCACGGCCGAGCCCGCCCGGGTTTACGCGACAGCGATGTAGTTTTCCGTGACTAGGAAAATAGTCAGATACCCTCTTGCGCGCCCGAGATAGGATAACTATCTTATGTCCCGGTGAATGGGAACGGGAGCGCGTCAGATGGCCTTCAATCGCAATGAGATCGAACGTGAAGCGCGGCGCGTGCTGCCGCATCTTTGCGACGGGGTGCTGGAACCGCGCGGGCAGAGCTTCGTGCTGGCGGGACGCCGGGGCGGCCGCAGGGCGCGGCTGACGGTGTCGGCAGATGGCGTGACGGCGCTGGCGGCGGAAGGCTGGATCGCGCGAGCGGCGGACGGAACCTATGGCCTGACGGAGCAGGGGCGGGCGTTTGCCGCGCGCGGCGCGGCGGCGGCAGATCCGTTCCGGGCGCAGCATGGTGTCCTCATCGATCTGGGAGATGGTCTGGCGCGTGATTTGGCGGCGAGCGCGTTGGACGCGCTGACTCGCCTGACCGACGCGCGCGGGCGGCCCTATCTCGGCGCGGTGGAGCGTGAGGCGGCGGCGCGGCTGGAGGCCGATTTCGAGGCGGCCCATTTCCGGCCGCGGCTGACGTCCGATCCGTCGACGCCATCACGCGGCACGCCGCAGGACAGCGACGTCACGGGCCGTCTGAGCGGTTCGGCGCTGGATGCGCGGCGGCGCGTCATGGCGGCGCTGGATGCTGCTGGGCCGGGGATCAAGGATATGCTGTTCGAGACGGTGTGCCTGTCGCACGGACTGATCGTGACCGAGAGGCGTCTCGGCTGGCCGCCGCGCTCCGGCAAGGCGTTGCTGCGGCTGGGGCTGCAGAGCCTCGCGGCGCATTACGGCCTGACGAGCGGCAAGCGCCGGCCCGGGCGAATCGAGGCCTGGATGGAAGCGGCTGCGGGGGCGAGCGCCTGATGGCGTCAGCTCAGCTTCCGCTTGATCAGATAGGTATGCTGGCCCTCCAGCACGATTTCGCCGTGCTGGTTGTGGACCGTCGCGCGCATGACGCAGAGGCCGGTGGTGCGCTGGGGCGTCAGTTCGGTGATGACGAGCTTTGGATAAAGCGTGTCGCCGGGGAAAACGCCCTTCAGGAATTTCGCGTTGACCTCGACGAAGCCGAGAAGCGCATCGCCGATCTGATGCGGGAAGATGCCGGCGCCGGCGGCCGTAAAGCTGAGCACCTGGAGGCCGTGGGCGAGCGGGGCCTTCAGCCCGCGTTTGCGACAGTATTCGACGTCGTAATGGATCGGGTGATTGTCGAGGCTGACCGTCTGGAAGGCCGTGAAGTTGCCGTCGCCGAGTGTGCGCGAGGGAAGGGGAAATTCCTCGCCGACGGTGAGATCGTCGAACCAGCGCGGTTCGGCGAGGCGGTGGGCTTCGGGATCGAAGGAAGGGTCGTGCGTGTCGGGCATCGCGAGAGCGTGAGGCAGGCACCCTCATCTGTCACGCGATTAGTAGAGGCGAACGCCTGACGGCGCTTCTCGGCTCGCGACATCTTCTCCCGCAAGCGGGAGAAGGGTCGGCTGTCGAACGATCGCGCCCTACGGCTTCAACCCGTTCTTGTCGTAGAAGGCGGCGATTTCGGGGTCGAGGATGGCGGCGGCGCCGGTGGTGGCCTTGCCTTCGTCGGTGCGGCCGAGGCGGAGGAGGGCGATGCCGCGGCCATAGAGCGAGGCCGGGGCCTTGGCGTTCAACTTCAGTGCGGCGTCGAAATCGGTGAGCGCTTTTTCCGCATCGCCGCGCTTCAGATACACGAAGCCGCGCGAGTCGAGATTGATGTCGGTCGCTTCCTTGGCGATCGAGGCGTCGCAGTCGCGCAGCGCTTCGTCGAGCCTGTTCATCTCGGCGGCGAGATAGCAGCGATTATTGAGGATGAGCCCGTCCTCCGGCGCGACCTTCAGGATGCGGTCGTAATAGCCGAGCGCGGTGTCGAGCTGGCCGTCGGCATAGGTGAGCTCGGCAAGCGCCGCGAGGGCCGGGATGAACTGGGCGTCGAGCGTGAGCGCCTGGGCGAGATCGGCCTTGGCGAGCGCGCGGTTCTTGCCCTTGTTGTGGACGAAAGCGCGGCGGACGTAAGATTCCGGCTTGTCCGGCGCCAGCGAGACGGCGAGGTCGGCGCTGGCGAGCGCATCCGACTGGCGGCCGAGTTCGGCGAGCGCGGCGGCGCGGCCGAAATGCGCATCGGCCGTGTCGCCCGCCATGCGGATCGCCGTGTCGAAATCGCCAAGCGCCCGCAGCGCGTCTTCGGCGCGGTAGCACTCGCCGCGATAGATATAGGCCTCGGGCCGGTTCTCACCCAGCGCCAGGGCGCGGTCGAAATCGGGCTGCGAGTTGCGGCAGTCGGAGAGCTGGTGGTGCATGACGCCGCGCAGGAAGGCGTAGCGGCCGGCTTGCGGATTGAGACGCATCGCCTCGGTCGCGGCGGCGAGGCCGCGGCTGTGCTCGCCGGAATCGAAGAGGGCGAGGCCGTATTGCGCGAAGGCGGCGGCGAGCGCATCGCCTTCCAGCTCGCCCGCCTCGATGGCGGCGGCGCAGGCTTCGGCGCGGGCCTTGGCGTCCGGCGCGTTCTTGCAGGCCGCGAGGTTCTCGGTGAACGACGCAGCGTCGGCGGATGCGGCGCTCGCAGCGGCGAGGACGAAGGCGAGGGCGAGGAATTTCAACATGGCCGGACCCTAGCAGCCGCCGGATGGGGGCGGGAGGTAAGAAGGGCGTGAACGACAAGGGCCTGTCCGCCGGGTGACCAACGAACAGGCCCTCGCCGGTGGAGCGGGCCGGAAAAGGGGGGTGGCCCGCTTAATTCGAGGACGTCGCGCCGCGCTCGTCGAGGACGGCGGCGAGGGCGTTGAGGCCCTGAACGGCGAGATCCTGCGCTGCATCGACCGCGTCCATGCCGGCCATGCAGAGCGAGGGATCGGAGATGCAGACATCAGCGACCTGGGCATAGACGTCGCCCTGCGTGAGGCTGACCGCCTCGACCGCAACCTTGCGGGCGCCGCCCGTCAGGCTGTCGGCGGCTTCGTTGCCGGGCATGAAGAAGGCGACGACCGCGATCCAGAAGCCGGCGCGAAGAAGAAACACCATAGGAAGAGAGCACCCTGCCAATTCGATGGCGGCACATTGCCAGCCGGGCACTGAATTGCGGTGAACTGGACCGCTAAACTTGCAAGTAGTTTGAAGAAAGTCCGGTGTTGAAACAGTATAGATAAAGGACGATAGCGATATGTATTTCAATTTGACGATTATTATCGACGAATAGTCGGAAAATTCGGATTAAATTTCGTTCAAATACGATCTATTTACCTTAGTAAATCGGAAATGAACTTGTATTTGATTCAGCCATCCTTAACGGCGGTGAGGCATTTCTTACCTCCCAAGAAGGTGGGCTAGCCCAAGAATGGCCGTTTTCCGGCAGATTTCAGCGATGCTCGGCGCGGCGCCGCGCCGGTCGCCGGATCGCGGCTTCATGAAGGGTCAGATCCTGGGCGGGGCGGCCGGGTTAACCGCCTTTGTGGCCTATGCCCTGTTCGTGGCGGCGCCCGGTTGGGCCGAGACCATCGCCTTCCTGTGGCTCGCTTCGCATGCTGGCTTTGCCGTTATGGCCGCCGATCCGGAGCGCGACGCCGCAGCCAAGGCCGGGGCGACGGCGAGCCTGACGTTATTCATAGCGTATCTCTGCAGCCTGACGGGCGGGCTGACCTCGCCCTTTCTGCCCTGGCTGCTGGTGCTGCCGGCCGAAGGCGCGCTGACGCGCCAGCCGCGCATGATCCTGTGGAGCGCCGGGGCGACGGCGTTCGGCATTATGACTTTGGCGCTGATCGCGCCGTTGGGGCTGACCGATGCGCCGTTGCTGCCGGCGACAGATACGGCGCTGGTGCGGACACTGGTGGCGCTGGGGGCGGCTGCCTATGCCGGCGCGGCGATCTGGTCGGTGACGCGGGCCGAGCGTGACGCGCAGGCGTCGGCGCGGCGGGGGGCGCTGGTGTTCCAGGCGGTGACAGAAGGCGCGGGCGATCTGATCCTGCGGATGACGCCCGCAGGCGAATTGCGTTTTGTGTCGGCGGCGGGTGCGGGGCTGCTGGGCTTCGAGCCATTGGTGCTGGTGGGGCGCAGCGTGTTCGACTTTGTCGCGCCGGGCGACCGCGCGGTGCTGTCCGAGACGCTGTTGGATGCGGCGCATTTGAAGCGCCCGACCTCCGCCGAGGTGCGCATGATGCGCGGCGGTGGCGGCCTCGCCTGGATGGAGTTCCGCTGCGATCCGGTGAATGACGGCGCCTGGGGGCGCGAGGTGGATATCGTCGCGGTGGGCCGTGACACGTCGGTGCGGCGCGCGTTCGAGGATCAGCTGGCGCGCTCGCGTGATTTGGCCGAGCGGGCGAATACGTCGAAGTCGACCTTCCTCGCGAATATGAGCCACGAGCTGCGCACGCCGCTGAACGCGATCATCGGTTTCTCCGACGTAATGCGTCAGGAGATGTTCGGGCAGATCAATGTGCCCAAGTACAAGGAGTATTCGGGCCTCATCCATGACAGTGGACGGCATCTGCTGGACCTGATCGGCGACGTGCTGGACATGTCGAAGATCGAGGCGGGGAAGTTCGAACTGGCGCCGGAGCCGGTGGATGCAAGCGAACTGATCGCCAAATGCCTTGAGACGGTGAAGGTCACGGCCGAGAAGAAGAAGGTGACGCTGACGGCGAACCTCGCCGCTGCGCCGGGTCTCGTCGCAGATCGGCGGGCGCTGAAGCAGATCCTGCTGAACCTCCTCTCCAACGCCATCAAGTTCACGCCGGCCGGCGGCACGGTGGAGATCGCGACGGCGACCAAGGCCGGATGGTTCTGGCTGGGTGTCGCGGACGATGGCGTCGGCATCGGGGAGGAAGACCTGAAGCGTCTCGGCAAGCCGTTCGAGCAGGCGGCGGGCGCTTATACCCGCGAGCATGAGGGGACGGGGCTTGGCCTTTCCCTCGTGCGCTCGTTCGTGGAGATGCATGGCGGGCGGCTGGAGATCGAGAGCGCGCTCGGCGAGGGCACCACGGTGCGCGCCTTCCTGCCGATGACGCCGCAGAGCCAGTTCGCGGAAGCCGCAGAGTAGCTGTTACAGCCTGAAAGATTCAGTGATCGGCGCAGGGGCGGTTTGTGACGGCTGTGGCCGCATCCCCGCCCCATTTCGTTCATAAGCCGTAAATGTTGAGGCCTCTAGATCATGAGGCTCCGCTGAGCAGAAGGCCCGCTATGATTCGCCAAGTTGTTTACCTGAGCACCGCCCGTAATCCTGGTTCCGACGCCGACCTGACGGCGATCCTCGACACCGCCCGGGCGAAGAATGGCGATAAGGGCATCACCGGTCTTCTCGCGCATGGCGGCACGCTGTTCCTCCAGATCCTGGAAGGCACGCCCGAGGCGATCGACGCGCTGATGGCGAAGATCTCGGCCGACACCCGTCATCGCTCGCTGCGCGTGCTGCAGGACATCATGGTCGACGAGCGCAGCTTCTGCGGCACCACCATGGCCGCCCGCACGCTGGACCCCGATGCCGCGCACCTGATCGCCGCGCGCCTGCGCAACGGTATGCTGCCGGCGACGACGATCGCCGCTGTGCTGGGCGATGCCGCCGAGGCCGCGTTCGGTGCGCAGGTCCTCAAGGCCGCGTAAGGTTTATCCTTCGTAAACTTTGACAGGATTACGCTTTATCCCTGCTTCACAGGGACGAAGCGTATGATCCGTCAGCTTTGCTATCTGTCGACCGCTGCCGAACCGCTGGACGCGCTGAGCCTCGCGCATCTGGCCGAGGGCGCGCGGCGCTATAACGCGCAGATGCAGCTGACCGGCCTGCTGGCCGAAGGTGGAGGCTATTTCTTTCAGGTGCTGGAAGGGCCGCGCGACAATGTCTGCGCCGCCTTCGGCCGCATCTGCCGCGATCGCCGCCATCGCGATATCCGCCTGCTGCAGGACGATGAGGTTTCAGGCCGCGATTTCGGCGGCATGTGCCTGGCGCTGGCCGAACTCGATGTCGCGCGCCTGACGGCGCCCGAGCGTATGTTCGATGCGCGGGCGATCCCGATGCTGGTTAGTGCGCTGAAGCACACGCTGCCGGTGCAGATGCGGACGCATCGCGCGATGGCGGCGGCTTGACCTAATCTTCCCCTGCGAAGCGGGGGAAGTATCCCGCGTAGCGGGGGGAAGGGGGCACTGCCGCGCTGCATCCGCCCCCTCCACCGCTTCGCGGTCCCCCTCCCCCGTAAACGGGGGAGGATCAACTAGACCGGCTTGCCGTTCTGGGTGACGGCGAGGTCGGCGCGGAGCTGGCGGATCTCGGCGAGAAGCGCCGCGTTCAGCTCGCGCTCCACCTCTTCCAGCTTCGCTTCTTCTTCCTGCGCGGTTTCTTCCATCGCGTTGACGATGACGCCGAGCAGCAGATTCAGCACCATCAGGGCGGTGATGACCAGGAAGGGGATGAAGAAGGCCCAGGCATTGGGATGCACCTCCATCACCTCGCGCGCGAGGTCGGGCCAGCCTTCCAGCGTCATCACCGTGAACAGGCTGAAGAGAGATTCGCCCATCGTGCCGAAATATTGCGGGAAGGTGGGGCCGTAGAGCTTGGTCGCGACGACCGCGCCGATAATGAAGAGCATCGCCATCACCAACAGCACCGAGCCCATGCCCGGGAGGGCGCGGATGCCCGCCTCGACCACGCGGCGAAGGCTCGGGATGATCGAGACGATGCGCAGGACGCGGAGGATTCTGAGGGCGCGCAGGGCCGAGAGCGACTCCGCCGCCGGGACCAGCGAAATGCCCACGATGATGAGATCGAACCAGTTCCAGCCGCTTTTGAAGAAGTCGAGGCGGTAGACGGCCAGCTTGATCAGCAACTCCACGACGAAGATGCCGAGACAGACCTTGTCGAGGATGCCCAGAGTTTCGAGGTAGGGCCCGACCGTGGCGGGTGCGGTCTCAAGCGCCAGGACCACCGCGTTCAGCAGGATTACGAAGAGAATGAAGTTCTGGAAGCGCGCGCTTTCGACAAAGGCGCGGGCCGGCGCGAGCGGCCCCGGACGGAGCGGCAGTTCGCGTTGCGTGGCAGTCATGGCTTGAAAATATCCCCCGATAGAATCGAGGCGAAGCTACAAGGCGGGGGAAGCGCGTCAATGCGCCAAGTGGCGCGGCCTTCAAGCCTTCGCGCCGATTGCATTCTGGGGCGCACGGCCTTAAGTCGCGCCATCGGCGGGCACGGAAGGGCTTGAAGCCATGGCGAAAAAGGTTGCGGCGGCCCCGGCGCTGGCGCGTCTGGACAAGGTCGGCCCCAGTGGTCCGAAGCGGTTTCCGACCGTCGCCCGCGCGATCGAGGCGCTGAAGCCTGAACTGCCGGTCTATGCGCTGTTCCCGAAGCGCATCTCGAAGGCCGTGAAGACGTTCCTGAACGGCTTTCCCGGTGAGACGCTGTATGCCGTGAAGGCGAACCCGGCGCCGCCGCTGCTCGACCTCATCTATAAGGCCGGCCTTCGCCATTTCGACACCGCGTCGCTGCCCGAGGTGAAGCTGATCGCCGACCGCTTCAAGGACGCGACCTGCCACTTCATGGCGCCGATCCGCATTCGCGGTACGGCTGGCGAGGCCTATCGCAAATACGGCGTCCGCTCGTTCGTGATCGACGATGAGCGCGAACTGCGCCGGATCGATGAAGAGACCGGCATCACCCTGCCGTCCGAGCGCAAGCAGCTGAAGATTTTCGTGCGGCTCGCAACGCCGGTGGATGGCGCGTTCCTGGAGTTGTCGTCCAAGTTCGGCGTCGATTATGCGCAGGGCGCTGAGCTGTTGAAGAAGGTGGCGGCGGCAGGTTTCACCCCGGCGCTGACCTTCCATGTCGGATCGCTGTGCATCCGCCCGATGGCCTATCGCCAGGCGCTGGAAATCTGTCGTGACGCGGTGAACGCGGCGGGCGTGGAGCTGCACGGCTTCGATGTCGGCGGCGGTTTCCCCGCGCCCTATCCCGGCGTGCCGGCCCCGCCGATGGACACGTATTTCTATGCCATCCGCGAGGCGCGGAAGGTGTTGAAGCTGGCGAAGAACGCGCAGTTCTTCTGCGAGCCGGGCCGGGCGCTGTGCGCGGAAGGCATTTCCGTCATCACCCAGGTGATCCGCCGCCGCGACGATCGCCTGTATATCAACGACGGCGTCTATGGCTCGTTCGACGAGATGACGCTGCCGGACTGGAATATCGACTATCCGCGCCGGGTCTTCATGCGCACCGGGACCAACAAGGTGGTGGAAGTCGGCGGGCCGCGCCGTCCGTATCGCATCTACGGCCCGACCTGCGACACGCTGGACAAAATGCCGAGGCCGATCCTGCTGCCC
>VFQQ010001165.1_pt1 | contig 39442 bp, 43 predicted proteins | sample 3512341 | NCBI WGS metagenome assembly VFQQ01 (sample SAMN10412373, study PRJNA504923) | tailings metagenome | isolation source: Relicate 2 Philex TSF1 revegetated site | place: Philippines: Tuba, Benguet | collected 2017-08-29 | reverse complement strand
CCGGCGATGGCGACGATGTCGCCCGCCTGCGCTTCCTCGATCGGCTGGCGCTCGAGGCCGCGGAAAGCGAGGATCTTCGAAACGCGGCCGGTTTCCAGCAGCGAACCGTCATGGTGAAGCACCTTCACCGGCTGGTTCGACTTCAGCGTGCCGGATGCGATGCGCCCGGTGATGATGCGGCCGAGGAACGGGTTGGCTTCGAGGATGGTGCCGATCATGCGGAACGGTCCCGGCTCCACGACCGGCGCCGGAACATGCTTCAGCACGAGGTCGAACAGGGGGCTGAGGCCCTGGTCCTTCGGACCTTCGGGATTTTCCGAAACCCAGCCGTCGCGGCCCGAACCGTAGAGGATCGGGAAGTCGAGCTGCTCGTCGGTTGCGTCGAGCGCTGCGAAGAGGTCGAACACCTCGTTGATGACTTCCTGGTGACGGGCGTCCGGGCGGTCGATCTTGTTGATGACGACGATTGGCTTCAGGCCGACCTTGAGCGCCTTGCCGACGACGAACTTGGTCTGCGGCATCGGGCCTTCGGCGGCGTCCACCAGAACGATGGCGCTGTCGACCATCGACAGGATGCGCTCGACTTCACCGCCGAAATCGGCGTGGCCGGGCGTGTCGACGATGTTGATGCGCGTGTCCTTCCAGTCGACCGAGGTCGCCTTGGCCAGGATGGTAATGCCGCGTTCCTTTTCGAGATCGTTCGAATCCATCGCGCGTTCGGCCACGCGCTGGTTTTCGCGGAACGAACCCGACTGCTTGAGAAGCTGGTCGACAAGGGTTGTCTTCCCATGGTCGACGTGCGCGATGATCGCGATGTTGCGAAGTTTCATGTTTTCACTCGGGAGGGTTGCGGGCACAGCCTGGAGACGCGCCGCGTTTCATTTGCGCGCGCTCTTACATGGTTTTTCGCAATTGCGAAAGGGGGACGGAGCAGGGCAGCCATGCAAGGCGCGGTGCAAAGGCTTTTCCGGCCCGGCGATAACCGCGAATTGACCGAAGGTGAAGGCAGGCGCTTATTGACTGGGAAATGCAGGCTCTTAAACCCTTTCTTCAGGCGCTGAGCGGAATCAGGAGCACATGGCCGCATCGAGAGTGTCCCAGGCCCGGTTGAAACGGCTGTTCTCCGACAGGAACCTGCGGACGGCGCGGCTCGTTTCCGGCATGGTGCTGATGACCTTCGTCACCATGCACCTGCTCAACCATGCGCTGCTTCTGATCTCGCTGCCGGCAGCCGAAACCATGCGTCCATGGTTCCTGATGATCTGGAGAAACCCGCTTGGCACGGTAGCTCTTTATGGTTCGGTAGCCACGCATTTCGCGCTGGCGCTGCTCTCGCTCTACCGCAAGCGCGGGCTTGTCATGCCGATGCGCGAGATATTCCAGATCGTGCTCGGCTTCGCCATTCCCCTGCTGATTGCCGAACATGTCATCGGAACGCGCGTTTTCCACGCGCTGACCGGCGTCGAGGACAGTTACCGCTATGTCTTGCGCACGCTGTGGGTCGCCTCGCCGGTGGGCGGGGTGAGGCAGTCCGTCGCCACGGTCGTCATCTGGGTGCATGGGTGCCTCGGCCTCTATTTCTGGCTGCGGTTCCGGCATTGGTATCCGCAGGTCGCGCCATGGCTGCTGATCGTCGCCGTGCTTGTGCCGGTGCTGGCGCTGCTCGGCTTCGTCGAAGGCGGCAGGACCGTCGCCTCGATCGGCGCAACGCCCCCACCCATCGACGCGCCGGTCATTGCCCATGACAGGCAGATCAAGGAGATGCTCATCCGCTCGGTCTATCTCGGCTTCGGCGGCCTGCTGGCGGGCGTGTTCGCGCTGCGGGCGCTGCGGGCATACCGGGAAAGGCGCAACCTCATTGAGGTCCGCTATTCCGACGGTCATGTCGTCCGTGTCGCAAAGGGCTACAGCGTTCTGGAGGCGAGCCGCATCGGCGGCATTCCGCACTACGCCGTCTGCGGCGGCAAGGGCCGCTGCTCGACCTGCCGGATCAAGGTTTCGGAGGGGCTGGACGCCTTGCCGTCACCCAATTCCCTCGAGCGGACGACCCTCAAGCGGCTGGGCGCCGATCCGGACGTGCGGTTGGCCTGCCAGCTGCGCCCGACCGGCAATGTCAGCGTGACGCCGCTGCTGGTGCCCGACCGGGATCGCCTGCTTTTGCCCGGCCAGCCCGTGATACCGGGCCGCGAAAGGGAGGTCGCGGTGCTGTTTTGCGATATCCGCAATTTCACCGGTCTTGCCGACCACCGCCTGCCCTTCGATATCGTGTTCCTGCTCAACCGCTATTTCGCCATGGTCGGAAAGGCCGTCGAGCAGGCCGGCGGCCGCATGGACAAGTTCATCGGCGACGGCGCCATGGCCCTGTTCGGCGTCGACACGACCAATTTCGAGGCGTGCCGGCAGGCGCTGGTCGCCGCCTCCGCCATCATCAGGGATCTCGACCAGCTCAACGAGGAGCTTGCCGGCGAGATCAATGCGCCCCTTCGTGTTGCCGTTGGCATCCATGCCGGCCCGGCAATTGTCGGCGCGATGGGCTATCGCGACGTGATGAGCGTCACCGCTGTCGGCGACACGGTAAATGTCGCCAGCCGCCTCGAACTGGCCGCCAAGGAGTTCAACGCCACGGTCGTCGTCTCCGAAACGGTGGTACAGCTGTCCGGGTTCGACCTGTCGGGCTTCGATATCCGCGACATAGACATTCGCGGGCGCGCGCAGCCGCTGAACGTCCGCGTCGTGCCGCAAGGTGCTGCGCTCCCCATCGCCGCGCAGAAGAAGGCCGCCGACGCCGCCTGACTGCGCAAAGCAATGGCCGGGCAGGAAGCGCCCGGCCATCGGGAGACGCGGCAGATCAGGCGGCGCGAACCGGATCGAGCGTCATCTTGTAAAGCTCGTTGTCGTCGCGATCCATCAGCCGCACGGTAAGCTGCTCGCTGGCGCCGTCGATATCGACCAGACCGAAGAACTGCAGACCAGCCGACGGAGGCAGGTTCTGGCCCTGCTCGGCGCTCGGCGCTTTGATGAATTTCAATTCGGGGCCGAAGGTCATGTCCAGGTCGTTCGGGCCAAAAGTGCCGGAATGGAGCGGGCCGGAAACGAATTCCCAGAACGGGCTGAAATCCTGGAACTGCGCCTTGTCCGGGTTGTAGTAGTGGGCAGCGGTATAGTGCACGTCCGCCGTCAGCCAAACGGTATTGTCGATGCCGGCATTCTTGATGAAGCGCAGAAGATCGGCGATCTCCAGTTCGCGCCCCTTGGCCGGACCGTTGTCGCCATTGGCAACGGCTTCCGCGCCTTTCTTGTCCTTGCCGTTGTCCCAGACGACGACGCCGAGCGGCATGTCGGCTGCGATCACCTTCCAGGTCGCCTTCGAACTGGCCAGTTCGCGCTTCAGCCAGCGGATCTGCTCTTCGCCGAGAATGCGCGCATCCGGCGTCAGCGTTTCCAGCATCGACTCGGCCTCGCCGTTCGGGCCACGATAAGAGCGCATGTCGAGGAAGAAGACGTCGAGCAGCGGCCCATAGGCGATCTTGCGATAGACGCGGCCGGGCTCTTCCGGCGTGAAGCGGATCGGCGTCATCTCGTGGAAGGCGCGGCCGGCGCGGGCCGAAAGCAGCGCGATCGACTTCTCCGTATAGCGATCGTCGGCCATCAGGTTTTTCGAGCTCGACCAGTTGTTGGTGACCTCGTGGTCATCCCACTGGAAGAAGGTCGGGCAGACCGCATTCAGCGCGAGCACGTTTTTGTCGAGAAGATTGTACTTCCACTGGCCGCGATACTCGTCCAGCGTCTCGGCAACCTTGCGCTTCTCGTCGATCAGCACTGTGTTCTTCCACTTGGTGCCGTCCTTGAGATCGACCTCGTCGGTCATCGCGCCGTCGGCATAGATCGTGTCGCCGGAATGCAGGAAGAAGTCCGGCGTGTGTTTGGCCATGGTGGCGTAGGTCTTCATGCCGGTCTCGTCGATGCCCCAGCCCTGGCCGGCGGTATCGCCCGACCAGGCGAAGCGGATGTTGCGCCGGGAAGCCGGCGCTGTCCTGAAGCGCCCGACGATCGGCTCCGACACGACATTGATGTCGGAAAGGTCGGCCGCCGTCATGCGGTAGAAGATATCCTGATCCGAAGCGAGATCGGTAAGCAGGCGCTTCACCGTCAGGTCGCTGTCCGGCGTGGTGTTGAGCGATGCAAGCCGCGTCGGATTGGCAAAGCTCTCGGTCGAGGAGACTTCGAACATCACGCGCGCCGGACGGTCGGTGCGCGTCCACACCATGCCGGAGGTCGCGTCCACGTCACCCGACTGAACGCCATGGGTGAAGCTCGGCCGCGCATTGGCGCGGGAATAGAAAGGCATGGCGAGACCCGAGGCGCTGACGATGCCGGCGGCACCTGCCGACGCGACGAAGGCGCGCCGGGAAAGGCGGGCGAATTTGTTCATGGCTGTCTCCTGGATGGCGTGAACATTCGGGAGACAGCCATCGCTCCTGCGTGTTGCAGGGCGATTGCGGTTTGATGAATTTTCGGTGACGGTCCAGCGGTCGTGCGCCGCCGAAGCCGCCGGTCAGATCAGCCCGCGCTTCTCCATCATCGCGTCAGGCGTCGGCATCTTGCCGCGGAAGGCCGTGTAGAGTTCTTCGGGATCGACCGAACCGCCGGCGGCATAGATGTATTTGCGCAGCCGCTCGGCCATGGCCGGATCGAAGGCATTGCCGGTTTCCTCGAAGGCGGCGAAAGCGTCGGCGTCGAGCACTTCGGACCACATGTAGGAATAGTAACCAGCCGAATAGCCGTCGCCGGAGAAGACATGCTGGAAATGCGGGGTGCGGTGGCGCATCACGATCGCGTCCGGCATATGCAGTTTTTCCAACGTCTCGGCCTCGAATGCAAGCGGGTCCTTCGGCGCATCGGGCCGCGAATGATAGGCCATGTCGACCAGCGCCGAGGAGGTGAACTCGACCGTGTTGAAGCCGGCGCCGAAGGTCTTTGCCGCCAGCATCTTGTCGAGCAGCGCCTTCGGCATCGGCTTGCCGGTCTTGACGTGCAGCGCGTGCTTTTCCAGCACTTCCGGCACGGTCAGCCAGTGCTCGTAGAGCTGCGACGGCAGTTCTACGAAATCGCGCGACACCGACGTTCCCGCAACCGACGGCCACGTCACGTCGGTCAGCATGCCATGCAGGGCGTGGCCGAATTCGTGGAACAGCGTCCTCGCCTCATCGAGCGACAGAAGTGCTGCCTCGCCTTCCGCCGGCTTGGCGAAATTCATGATGTTGTAGATGATCGGGGTCGAACCCTTGCCGAGCTTGTAGCCCGATTGCAGCGCGCTCATCCACGCGCCCGAGCGCTTCGACGGCCGCGCGAAATAGTCGGCCAGGAACAGGCCGCGGAAACTGCCATTGGCGTTGCGCACCTCGAAGACGCGCACGTCGGGATGCCAGGCCGTAATGCCCTGCCGTTCGACGAAGGTGATGCCGAACAGGCGCATCGCCACGTCGAAACAGGCCTCGATGACCCGCTCGAGCTGGAGATAGGGCTTCAACTCGGCTTCGTCGAAGGCATATTTCTCGGCGCGCAGTTTTTCCTGATAGTGACGCCAGTCCCAGGCCGCCAGCTTCTCGTTGCTGCCTTCGGCAGCGGCGATGCGCTGCAGATCGATCTCGTCTGCCGCCGCCTTTTCGCGCGCCTTGTCCCAGACCGGCTCCAGCAGCGCCATGACGGCTGAGGGCGTCTTGGCCATGGTGTCGTCGAGCTTCAGCGCGGCAAAGCTTTCATAGCCGACGAGTTTTGCCTTTTCGGCACGCAGTTCCAGCGTCTTCTTCACCACATCGCCATTGTCGGTCGCGCCGCCGTTCTGGCCGCGCATGGTGAAGGCACGGAACGCCTTTTCGCGCAGGTCGCGACGTTGCGAGAATGTGGTGAAGGGTTCGTAGATCGAGCGCGAAAGCGTGACCGCGTAACGCCCCTTCTGGCCGTGCGATTCGGCTGCCTGCGCCATCGAGCTTTTCAGGAATTCCGGCAGGCCGGCAAGGTCGCCCTCATCGAGGAACAATACCCAGTCGCGCTCGTCGGCCAGCACGTTCTGGCCGAATTTCGCGCCAAGCGAGGCAAGCTCCTCGTTGATCGCAGCCAGCCGCTTCTTGCCGTCTGCATAGAGCTTGGCGCCGGCGCGGACAAAGCCTTTCCAGCTTCGCTCCAGCACCCGCAGCGTTTCCGGGTCCAGATTGAGAGAGGCGCGCCGCTCGTAAAGATCGTCGATACGGGCAAACAGCTTCTCGTTCATGGAAATGGCCGAGAAATGCCGCGCCATCTTCGGCGAGATATCGCGCTCCAGCGCCTGGATGTCGTCATTGGTGTGAGCGCCGGCCCGGCACCAGAAGATCGAAGAGACGCGGTCGAGCGCATCGCCGGCAAGCTCCAGCGCCTTCAGCGTATTGTCGATCGTCGGTCGATCCTCGCTGTTTGCGATCGCATCGATTTCTACCGCATGCGCTTTCAGCGCTGCCTCGAACACCGGTCCGAAATCGCCATCGCCGATACGCGAAAAGTCCGGCAGCCCGAGCGGCCCGTTCCAGAGCGTAAGGGCACTGTTCTCAAGATCGATGGCGGCGGCTTCGGAAGACATGGCTGCCCTTTCATAAGTTCGAAGAGATGGCGTCGGTGAATATGGCGAACCCGACCGATGTAGGGCGGACCATCTTTTCGCGCAACTCTTGACGTGCCCTCGACCACTTAATAAGACGAACTTATAATAAGGCGAGCTTAGTATTTCATGCCCTACAGACCCGATCCTGACAGCTTTGGCTTTCTCGTCACCGACGTGGCGAGACTGATCCGCTCCGAAATGGATCGCCGTATCGGCCTTGCCGGTCTCGGCCTCACTGCCAGCGAGGCCCGCACCCTCTCGCACGCTGCCCGTACAGGGGCCGTACGTCAGAACGTGCTGGCCGAGCGCATGGGCGTCGAGGCGATGACCTTGAGCGGTGCGCTCGACCGCCTGGAGGCGCGCGGCCTGATCGAAAGACGCCCCGATCCGACCGATCGCCGCGCCAAGCTCGTCCAGCTCACGGAGAAGACCGACGAGATACTGTCCCGGATTGCGCCCATAAGTGCCGGCATCCGCGCCGACGCTTCGCTGGGCATCGACCCAGACGAGTGGAAGCGCCTGCTCGATATGCTGAAGACCACGCGCGCCAATCTTCAGGCCGTCAAATCCGAAGCGTCCGGTGAAGAGAGCGACGCAGCATGAACATGCAGCCTCCCCTGGCGTCCGCTCCGGTGATGAGCGAGCGTCGCGTTGCCCTGATCGGCGCGCTGCTTGCCGCCATCGGCCCGATTTCCATGGCCCTGTTCACGCCTGCGATGCCCGAAATCGTCAGTGCATTCGGCACCACCGAAGCCGCCGTGAAGATGACGATGTCGCTTTATTTCGGCGGCTTCGCCTTCGCCCAGCTGGTCTGCGGGCCGCTGTCGGACGCTTTTGGGCGCCGCCCGGTGACCATCGCCTTCATGGGCATCTATCTTGCCGCCAGCATCTTTGCGCTGCTGTCGCCAACCATCGAACTGCTGATCACAGCGCGGTTCCTGCAAGGTGTCGGAACTGCCGTGGGTGTCGCGATTTCGCGTGCGCTGGTGCGCGATCTCTTCACCCATGAGCGCTCCGCGCGCGTCATGAACCTGATCGGCATCATCCTCGCAATAGGACCGGCGCTGTCACCGACGCTCGGCGGCATCACCATGGAGCTGTTCGGCTGGCATGCGATCTTTCTGCTGATGGTCGCCATGGGGGCGCTGGTGATACTCGTCACTGTCTTTTCCATGCGCGAAACGGTGACGCGCGATCCTTCGCGGTTTCACCCGGTTCGGCTTGCCCGCACCTATGCCACGATCATCACCACGCCCTATTTCACGCTGTCGAGCCTCGCCATCACCGGTACGACCGGCGCGCTTTACGCGATGGCGACGATGCTTCCCTTCGTGATGATGAACAAGGTGGGCCTGACGCCGACCGAATTCGGTGCGGCGATGCTGATCCAGTCGCTGAGCTATCTCGTCGGCTCGCTGGTGCTGCGCGCGCTTATCGGCAGGCTCGGAGCCTTCCGGCTCATGCCGCTCGGCCTTTCCTGCACGGCCATTGCAAGTCTCGCGCTGGCCGTCGGCCTGCGTGTATTCGAACCGACTTTCCTGGGCGTGATGGTGCCGATCGGCTTCTTCGCCTTCGGCATAGCCTTCGTCACGCCCGCCATGAGTACGGCGGCCATGGCCCCTTTTCCGAGAAACGCCGGAGCGGCGGCGGCCATGACGGGTTTTCTGCAGATGGGTGGAGGCCTGCTCGGCGGCGCTTGCGCGTCATTCATCGGCGACCCTGTCACCGCCCTGTCGACCATCATCCCGCTGATGGGCCTGATGGCGATCCTGTCATGGATTTTTTGGCGGCGGCTGCCGGAGCCGGTGCTCCATATTTCCCATAGCTAGAGCATGATCCCGAAAAGTTGCAGACTTTTCGGACAAGATCATGCTGCAAAAACAAAAGAGCGAGATATCGATTCAAGTCAAAACCATCTCGCTCTGGCAGGGACAGCTGGCTTGCGGACAGATCAGCCTGGCTCCGGCCGCTCGAAATCACCGGTTTCGCGATTCATCGCCCAGAGTTCGCCGGTGGAAATGTCGAACCAGGCGCCATGAAGGGTAAGACGCCCCTTGTCCTCGAGTATCTTGATGCAAGGGAAAGTCCGAAGATTGGCGATGGAATAGCGGATCGAAATCCGCTCCAGCGAAGTCTGCCGCTCCGTTGCCGTCATCATCGTATTGCTCGAAACGGACTCGGCGGCGGGCGCAAGCAGGTTCATCCAGCGGCCGATGAAGTCGCCGGGCGAAAGCGGCTTCGCGTCCGGGGCCAGAGCCGCCTTGATGCCGCCGCAGCGGCCATGCCCCATGACCACGATGTTCTTGACCTTCAGCGCCTGTACCGCGAATTCCAGCGCCGCAGAGGTTGAATGGTACTGGCCGTCCGGCTCATAGGGCGGCACCAGATTGGCGACGTTGCGCAGCACGAACAGTTCGCCCGGACCGGCGTCGAAGATGATTTCGGGCGCTGAGCGCGAGTCGCAGCAGGCAATGACGAGCGTTTCCGGTGTCTGGCCGTCGCGGGCAAGCTCGCGATAACGTTCGGTTTCCGTCTGGAAGCGACCGCTCATGAAGTTGCGGTAACCGGCGAGCAGCTTTTCGGGAAGATGCGTCATGACAGACGCCATTAGCGGCAACGCGCGTTTCGAGCAACGTGAATCATCGCATCACGCCCAAATGGCCACAGGGATGCCGTGGTCGTCGTGGCCGGGCGGATCGGGAAAGGAGATCGCCGCGCCGCGTGAAAAGCGTTGCGCAACCATCATCATGGCAGCCGCATCGAGAAAATCGTCTTGCGCCGCACCGCGCGGCGGCGCTTGATCTAGAAAGGCGCGGGAAAGACCGTGACGTGCCAGCAGCGCCTTGCGCTCCTCCATGCCTGCCGGATTGACGCGACCCTTGATCTTCTTGGGCAGTGACATCGCCTGCCGACCGTTCAATTGCCAGAACGCCACTTCAGGATGGGCCTCGATAATTCTGCTTCGCAGCTCCGGACGCGCGATCAGCAACCCGTCCAGCTCCCGGATCTTGGAGAAAATGCCGAATGCCTGGATGGAAACGCCGCGCGGTGGATCGGATGTTTCGCGCGCCACCACGCTTGCACGGGCATGGGCCGCGTACCAGGCGTCCAACGTCGTGAAGTCGGCTGTGTCCGCATAGAGTGCGGCCCGCGACGGGATGGAAAAAACGCTCGACTGCCGTTGCCCGAGCAGCGGCCGCACCAACGCCTCCGGCCCGCGCCCGCCTCTGGCGGAAAACGCCGGCAGGCCGATCGGCATGTCGACAGCGATTGCGGCGTCGGCGGGAATCGCCGCAAGCAAGTCTGCGAATGTCCTGAAGACAGCCGCTTTAGGCTCGCATCCGGCGGGGTGGAAAACCGCTATCCAGCCAGCCTTGCAGCCGTCGACCCCGACGGCCGTTCGTGCGTCCGACGAGCCCTTCAAGCCCGGCGGCCCCTGCCGGGATGCAGGAGATGGCGAAGCTGCACCATCGCCATCGGGTGCGACAGGCTCTGCGCATCGGTTTCGAGCTGCAACTCGTCGCCGCCGCGCTTGGCCGTTCGCGCCAGGATTTCGAACACCGCAGTCGTAGTCGATTGCAGCGCTTTTTCCACCGGCTGGCCGCCGAGCAGCCGCGCCAGGAAGACGGCGGCGGTGAGATCGCCGAGACCGTTTGGCGGCCGCTCGATGATGCGATGCTCGGCGAGCAGCGCGGCATTGGGCGTCAGGAGCAGATTGCCGGTGCTGCCGGCCATCATTGCCGGCGCCGAAGTCACCAGCATCATGTCGGGACCGACCTGTTGGGCTGCCGCCATCACCGACTTGATGTCTTCCAGCTTGGTACCGGTCAGCCATTCCAGTTCGTAGCGGTTGGGCGTCGCGATATCGGCAATCGGCAGCAGCTCATCGCGCATGGCAATCGCCAGCGCCTCGGGCACATAGAGCCCGCCGAGATCGCCCAAGACCGGGTCGCATATATAGGTCGCTCGCGGATTCTTCACACGCACCGCCTCGACCAGCGAGGCCACGGCCTTCGCCTGCTCTGCATTGCCGAGATAGCCTGACAGCACGCCGGCAACCTCGCCCAGCCAGGGCGCGCGCTCGAGATCCTTCATCAATGCGGAAAACTGTTCCGGCTCCGGCACGATCCTTGTCGCGCGGCCATGGCCGGGGTGCCACGGCAGCGTCACGGTCGGCACCGCCCATACGGGGTAGCCAAGCGTCTCCAGCGCAAAGACGGCGGCGCGGTTTCCCACCGAACCACGCACGACATGGCTGGAGATGACGATGACGGCGCGTGGCGCGTCGATAGTTTCGGAATTCATGAAATCAAGCGCCCCGCACCAGGAACATTACCAGCCAGGCAAGAAGCCCGACGCAGATCACCAGCCCCAGCACGCGGCCGATGCGCGTGCCCAGATGGTCTACCCAGTCCGACTGATCGACATCGGCGGCGGAGACGTGATCGCGGGCGCGCTTGGCAGTGCGCGAAACCAGCGACGAGCCGCTGCTGTCGGCCTCGCGCGCGATGCGATCGAGAATGCGCCGTGATTCGACGCTTGTGTCCTTGTCCCGGTCTGCCACGTTCAGAATTCCCGTTTCCGCAAAGTCTACCGCGTTCGCATGTCCAATCACAGTCCGCAGGCGGCCTGACATCATGGTTGTTAGGCACCTCAGCGCACAACCCGTTTCCTTATGCCGCGATTGTGATACTTCTTGCGCGTCCGATCATGATCCAGGGGATATTCCATGTTCGCCCAGCGACTTCTCCCGTTCCCGTTCATCAGGCTTCTTCCCGCATTCCTGCTCATGGCCATCGCGCTGCCGCTTCTGGCCGGGTGCGGCTACAACACCATCCCCACGGAAGAAGAAAAGGCCAAGGCGGCCTGGAGCGAGGTGCTCAACCAGTACCAGCGCCGCGCCGACCTGATCCCCAATCTCGTCGAGACGGTCAAGGGCTACGCCTCCCATGAAAAGGACGTGCTCGAAGGCGTGGTTGAAGCCCGCGCCAAGGCAACGCAGATGACCTTGCCGCCCGAGGCGCTGAACGACCCGGAAAAATTCAAGGCTTTTCAGGACAGCCAGTCCGGCCTGACCAGCGCCCTGTCGCGGCTGCTGGCCGTGGTGGAAAATTATCCCGACCTGAAGGCCAACCAGAACTTCCTCGCTTTGCAGGCGCAGCTTGAAGGCACCGAGAACCGCATCGCGGTTGCCCGCCGCGACTACATCGAGGCCGTGCGCGTCTACAACACGACGCTGAAAACCTTCCCGTCCATCATCTGGGCCAAGCTGTGGTTCACCAACAACCAGCCGTTCCAGAACTTCACCGTGCCGGAAGACAAGATCGAAGTGCCGACGGTCAAGTTCAACTAGGGCACTGAATTCGATTGATCCGAGGTGGTCGCAGCGATGATTGACGCCGACGCCAGATGGCAACGCGCGTTTCCGGTTTATATCGGCCGGCAGGTGCAGGTATTTACCGCCTTGCTGGTTGCGCTGCTCGCTTTGTGCGCCGCAGCCATGGCCGCCGAATTGCCCGCGCTGACCGGCCGCGTCGTCGACAGCGCCGGCATGATGAGCCCGGCCGACCGCGCTGCCCTGGAACAGAAGCTCGCCGCCTTCGAGCAGAAATCGTCCGACCAGATCGTCGTCGCCACCATTCCGAGCCTCGACGGCGAGGAGATCGAGCCCTACGCCAACCGGCTCTTCCGTGCCTGGGGGCTGGGCCAGGCCGGCGAGAACAACGGCGTGCTGCTGCTGGTCGCCAAAGACGACCGCAAGATGCGCATCGAAGTCGGCTACGGCCTCGAAGGCACGCTGACCGACCTGCATTCGAAGCTCATCATCGAAAACACCATGGTTCCGGCCTTCCGGGCAGGCGATTTTTCCGGCGGCATTTCGGGCGCCGTCGACGACATCACCATGGTCCTCGAAGGCAACGGCGCCGAACTCGAAGCGCGCGCCAAGCGCAACCAGCAAAGCGATTCCGAGCCGATCGACATCGCCGTCGTGCTCTTCCTGATCATCTGGGGAACGCTTTTCTTCGGCGGCTTTGCCATGGCCATCCTGCCGCCCATCTACGGCCAGAAGATCGGACCCGGCCGCTACCGATGGCTCGGCATGGACTTCAACTACGGCAGCGGCGGCTCGGGCAGGTCGTCCGGCGGAGGCTGGTCTTCGGGCGGTTCGTCCGGGGGCGGCTGGTCGTCGGGTGGCGGCGGCTTTTCCGGCGGCGGCGGTTCGTCGGGCGGCGGCGGATCGTCGGGGAGCTGGTAGATGCGGACACCGGTGCAGACCATGAACCCCGAAGACCACGACCGCATCGCCGAAGCGATCCGCATTGCCGAAAAGCAGACGGCCGGCGAGATCTACTGCGTCGTCGCGCGATCCAGCGACAGCTATTTCTTTCCCGCTGCCTTCATGGTTCTGGCCGCAATTCTCATTCTCAGCCTGCCGGTTGCGTTCGGGCTTGAATATTGGTGGGTCAGCGTTCGCACGCCGGTCTTTGTCGCCGCCCAGCTTCTCGCGGCGGCCAGCGCGCTCATCCTTTTGTGGGCGGTGCCGTCGCTGCGCATAAGGCTGGTGCCGCACGGCCTACGTTTCCGCCGCGCCCATGACAACGCACAAAAACAGTTCCTCGCCCGCAACGTGCATCTGACCACTGCGCGAACCGGCGTGCTGATTTTCGTTTCGCTCGCCGAGCGCTATGCCGCAGTGGTTGCCGACGCCGGCATCAATCAGCATGTGCCGCAGGAAGCCTGGGACGACGTCATCCGCGAACTCACGGCACATGCCAGGCAGGATCGGCTGGCCGACGGCTTCGTACGGGTGATCGAAACGGTGGGCGGCATGCTGGTCACCCACTTCCCGATCAGCACTGACGACATCAACGAACTCGACGACCATCTGGTCGAGATCTGAGTTGTCAGGAGCCTGTGAAAAGCAGGCCATACGCGATCATCGCTTGCTTGCCATGACCACGGCTCAGCCTGTATGGTTAACGAACCATGAAGACGCTAAGCATAGACATTCGGAAGGCTGAACCGCACGACGCGGATGACATCGCCGACATCCATCACGCTGCCTGGCAGGGCGCCTATGCCGGCATCATCCCGCACCGTGCCTTGAACGCGATGATCAACCGCCGCGGCAGCGCGTGGTGGGGCAATGCTATCCGCCGCGCCGCGACCGTTCTGGTGGTCGAGATCGGCGGCAAGGTTGCCGGCTACGCGACGGTCGGGCGCAACCGCGCCCGCGACCTGCCGCAGCAGGGCGAGATCTACGAACTCTATCTGCGCCCCGAATATCAGGGCGTCGGCCTGGGCAGCCGGCTGTTCGCTGCCGCGCGTGAAAAACTCGCTGCCCATGGCTTGAAGGGCATGGTCGTCTGGGCGCTGGAAGACAACGCCAATGCGGTCGCCTTCTATGCCGGCGCCGGCGGCCGCGATGTCGCCGAGGGCGTCGAAGTTTTCGACCAGAAGGCTTTGCGCAAGGTCGCCTTCGTCTGGGACTGACCGGGTCCGAAAGATTCTGTCACACAAAGAGATGTTTGGCGCAGTTGCGCGCAGCGCTTCGGCCCGCTATTCGGTGCGCCGAAACGGAGATTTTCCCAATATGCGCATCGAAGCGATTTCCACGGGCAACAACCCACCCGAAGACGTCAATGTCATCATCGAGGTTCCGGTCGGCGGCGAGCCGATCAAATACGAGATGGACAAGGAAGCCGGCACGCTGTTCGTCGACCGCTTCCTGCACACACCGATGCGCTATCCTGGCAATTACGGTTTCGTGCCGCACACCCTCTCGGGCGATGGCGACCCCATCGACGTTCTGGTCTGCAACACGCGCGCGCTTTTTCCGGGCTGCGTCATCAATGTGCGCCCCATCGGCGTGCTGGTGATGGAAGACAATGCAGGCGAAGACGAAAAGGTCATCGCCGTGCCGATGCCGAAGCTGACCCGACGCTACGAGAATATCTTCGAATACAACCAGCTTCCCGAGATCACGCTCCAGCAGGTCCAGCACTTCTTCGAGCACTACAAGGATCTGGAGCCCGGCAAGTGGGTCAAGATCGGCGGCTGGCACGATTCCGCCCGCGCCAAGAAGATGATTGCCGAAGCAGTCGAACGCGCCAAGGCTTCGAAGGCATAAGCGTCATCTATTCCGCCGGAACCGGAGCCCGCGCCGATCCTGTCGGGGCGGGCTTTTTCTTTCATTTCCCGCTGTGGCTGCTACGAGAGCAGGATCGGCGCGATGGTGGTCAGAATGAACTGCCGCAGGAAGAAGATGAGCAGAAGGACGATGATCGGGGAAATATCGATGCCGCCGAGGTCCGGCAGGATGCGGCGTATGGGAGCCAGCACCGGCTCGGTAGCCTTGAAAAGAAAATTTCCGATCGTCCCGACGAACTGGTTGCGGGAATTGACCACGTTGAACGCATAGAGCCATGAGAAGATGGCCGAGGCGATGAGTATCCACCAGTAGATGTCGAGCGCCAGGACCAGGGTCTGAATAAGGGCGAGCATGCCGTTCTCCATTGAATTTCCGACATGTAACGACTGCACGCCGGTGCGGCAAGACCTGGCGCTCCACGTCGCAGCCCAGCCATCCGTCAGCCCATCTGCTTGCTTGACAGGGCCGGCTGCGAAACCATAAATACCGCCATCCGTTGGACGGGGCTGTAGCTCAGCTGGGAGAGCGCGTCGTTCGCAATGACGAGGTCAGGAGTTCGATCCTCCTCAGCTCCACCAACGGATCGTTTCTCGTCGAAACTCGACGACTTTCTCCAATAAAATCAATGGCAGTTTGTCTTTTCGGCTTTACGAAGCCGTGAAGTGAGCCCCCGATTCACACCGCAATTGGCCGGCACTAGAATTACAACCGGAAATCAAGTTATGATGACTGCGGTGCATCCGAGTCCGGCTGGGCTTGTCGAGGCACCGGGAGGAACTGAGGCATGGCAGTAGTGCTTGTACTCGTTCTCGTTGTCGTAGGCTCGGTGGTGTTTCACCTCGTGAGTCCATGGTGGTGGACGCCCATCGCTTCGAACTGGAATTACATCGACAACACGATCATCATCACCTTCTGGATCACCGGCGTGGTCTTTTCCGCCGTCGTCCTGTTCATGGCCTATTGCGTCTGGCGTTTCCGTCACAAGGAGGGACAGAAGGCGCATTACGAGCCCGAGAACAAGCGGCTCGAATGGTGGCTCACCGTCATCACAGGCTTCGGCGTCGCCGCCATGCTGGTTCCCGGCCTGTTCGTCTGGCACCGCTTCGTCACCGTTCCGGCCGACGCGACCGAGGTGGAAGTGCTCGGCCAGCAATGGCAATGGAGTTTCCGGCTACCCGGCAAGGACGGCAAGCTCGGCCTTGCCGAGACGAGCCTCGTCACCACCGACAACCCGCTTGGGTTGAAAACCGACGATCCCAACGGCCAGGACGACCTGATCGTGCAGGCGGCCGACCTGCATCTGCCCATCGGCAAGCCGGTGAAGATGCTTCTGCGTTCCATCGACGTGCTGCACGATTTCTACGTGCCGGAGTTCCGCGCCAAGATGGATATGATCCCCGGCTCGGTCACCTATTTCTGGTTCACGCCGACCCGCACCGGGACTTTCGAGGTGCTCTGCGCCGAGCTTTGCGGCCAGGGGCATCCCTTCATGCGCGGCGTCGTCATGGTCGATACCGAGGAAGATTATACGGCATGGCTCGACCAGCAGCAGACTTTCGCGCAGCTGACGCCGCCGCAAAAGACAAGTTCAGTGGAGACCGCCGACCACTGACGGGAGGACGCAAAGGCGAATTGGGTGACGACGGCATTCGCCATAGGGTGTCGCCGAACAGGAACAAGGAGGCGTTCCTATGGTCGATGTCACGCCTGGCTCGGTCGGTCCCATACCGCCGGCCGAAGTCGCGGAGGTGGAACTCTACCATCCGCATAGCTGGTGGACGAAATACGTCTTCTCGCAGGACGCCAAGGTCATCGCCATCCAGTATTCGTGCACCGCGCTGGCGATCGGCCTGGTTGCACTCGTGCTGTCCTGGCTGATGCGGCTCCAGCTCGGCTTTCCCGGCACCTTCGACTTCATCACCCCCGAAGCCTATTACCAGTTCATCACCATGCACGGCATGATCATGGTGATCTACCTGCTCACCGCGCTCTTCCTCGGCGGTTTCGGCAACTACCTGATCCCGCTGATGGTCGGCGCGCGCGACATGGTCTTCCCCTATGTCAACATGCTGAGCTACTGGATCTACCTGCTCGCCGTACTTGTGCTGGTTGCCGGCTTCTTCGCGCCCGGCGGCCCGACCGGCGCCGGCTGGACGCTCTATCCGCCGCAGGCCATCATGGGCGGCACGCCCGGCGGCGAGGACTGGGGCATCATCGTGATGCTGACCTCGCTCATCCTGTTCATCATCGGCTTCACCATGGGCGGGCTGAACTATGTCGTGACCGTGCTGCAGGGCCGCACCCGCGGCATGACGCTTATGCGCATGCCGCTGACCGTCTGGGGCATCTTCACCGCCACCGTCATGGCGCTGCTGGCCTTCCCGGCGCTGTTCGTCGCCTGCGTGATGATGCTGCTAGACCGCATTCTCGGCACCAGCTTCTTCATGCCGGCAATCGTCGAGATGGGCGAGCAGTTGCAGCACTCAGGCGGCAGCCCGATCCTGTTCCAGCACCTGTTCTGGTTCTTCGGCCACCCCGAGGTCTATATCGTCGCCCTGCCCGCTTTCGGCATCGTGTCGGACCTGATCAGCACCCATGCGCGCAAGAACATTTTTGGCTACCGCATGATGGTCTGGGCGATCGTCGGCATCGGCGCGCTCTCCTTCGTGGTCTGGGCGCATCATATGTATGTCTCGGGCATGCATCCCTATTTCGGCTTCTTCTTCGCCACCACCACGCTCATCATCGCCATCCCGACAGCCATTAAGGTCTACAACTGGGTCCTGACACTGTGGCGCGGCGATATCCACCTGACCATCCCGATGCTGTTTGCGCTGGCCTTCATCGTCACCTTCGTCAATGGCGGGCTGACCGGCCTGTTCCTCGGCAACGTCGTGGTCGACGTGCCGCTGTCGGACACGATGTTCGTGGTCGCGCATTTCCACATGGTCATGGGCGTCGCCCCCATTCTGGTCATCTTCGGCGCGATCTATCACTGGTATCCGAAAGTCACCGGCCGCATGCTCAATCACGCCATGGGCCTGTTCCATTTCTGGGTCACCTTCGTCGGCGCCTATCTGATCTTCTTCCCGATGCACTATCTCGGCCTGATGGGCGTGCCGCGCCGCTACAACGAGCTGAGCGACATGGGCCTCATCGGCGAATCGGCGCACCAGCTGAACGCCTTCATCAGCATCATGGCCTTCATCGTCGGCTTCGCGCAGCTGGTGTTCCTGTTCAACCTGATCTGGAGCATCCGCAACGGCAAGGAGGCCGGCGGCAATCCATGGCGGGCCACCACGCTCGAATGGCAGACGCCGGAGACCCCGCCGGCCCACGGCAATTTCGGCAAAGAGCTGCCGGTGGTCTACCGCTGGGCCTACGACTACAGCGTGCCGGGCGCCAAGGAGGACTTCATTCCGCAGAACGTGCCGGGTTCGTTCGGCCCGTCGAGGGAACCGGCATGAGCGTCATTCTGGTCTTTCTGGCCGTTATCGTCGGCATTTCCGGCTGGTGGCTGTCACACCAGCGGCTGATGTCCAAGCCGTGGCTGGAACAGGGCTCGGCGGGCACCCTTCCGGGAACGGAATCCGGCTCCATGCCGGCGGCGAAGCTCGGGCTCGGCGTCTTCCTCGCCGTCGTCGGTGCCTTGTTCTCGCTGTTTACCAGCGCCTATTTCATGCGCATGGGGCTGTCCGACTGGCGGCCCATGCCGGTGCCGAAGCTTTTGTGGCTGAACACCGGCATGCTGGTGCTGAGCAGCGTGGCGCTGCAATGCGCGCTGGTCGCCGCCCGCCGCAACGACATCAGGATGGTGCGCCTCGGCCTCGTCACCGGCGGCCTCACCGCACTCGCCTTCCTGATCGGCCAGCTTCAGGCGTGGCGCGATCTCGTCGCCGACGGCTACTATCTGTCGAGCAACCCGGCCAACAGTTTTTTCTACCTGATCACCGGCATGCACGGCCTGCACATTCTCGGCGGCCTGCTGGGGCTGGGCAAGACCACCGCCCGCGCCTGGAGCAACGCACCGAACGACCGCAAGCATCTGAGCCTGAGCGTCGAGCTGTGTGCCATGTACTGGCACTTCCTGCTGTTCATCTGGCTCGCCATCTTCGTGCTTCTGGCAGGCTGGGCCGCCAACTTCATCGACATTTGCCGCCAATTGCTGAGCTAGGGCCATGGCAGAAACGACAGTGACGCATATCGACACGACAAGGCAGCGGCCGGAGGGCTGGCAGGGCATCGCCGCCGACTGGGCATCCGATCAGCGGGCGTTCAAGAACGTCTCCTGGGGGAAGGCCATGATGTGGATCTTCCTGCTCTCCGACACCTTCATCTTCGGCTGCTTCCTGCTGTCCTACATGACCGCGCGCATGTCGACGCGCGTGCCATGGCCGAACCCGAGCGAGGTGTTCGCGCTGAACATCGGCGGCACCGAGGTCCCGCTTATCCTCATCGCCATCATGACCTTCGTGCTGATCTCATCCAGCGGCACGATGGCGATGGCGGTGAATTTCGGCTACCGCCACGACCGCCGCAAGACGGCGATCCTCATGCTGGTAACCGCAGCCCTCGGCGCGACCTTCGTCGGCATGCAGGCCTTCGAGTGGACCAAGCTGATCACCGAAGGTGTGCGGCCATGGGGCAACCCATGGGGTGCGGCGCAGTTCGGCTCCTGCTTCTTCATGATCACCGGCTTCCACGGCACCCACGTCACCATCGGCGTGATCTTCCTGATCATCACGGCGCGAAAAGTCTGGCGCGGCGACTACGACACCGCCAGGCGAGGCTTTTTCACCAGCCGCAAGGGCAATTACGAGAGCGTCGAGATCATGGGGCTCTACTGGCACTTCGTCGATCTGGTCTGGGTGTTCATCTTCGCGTTTTTCTATCTCTGGTGAGGACGAGACATGGCTGAAGCAACCGCACACGGCCAAGGGCAGCACGGACTGCACGCAGTCACCGCGCACGACGCGGCGGCAGCGCCGGCGGACGCGCATCAGGAACACCCGATCAAGCTCTATCTGGTGGTCTGGGCCTGGCTGTTCATCCTCAGCGCCTGCTCCTACATGGTCGATTATTTCGGCGTCCATGGCTATCTCAGATGGACGCTGATCCTGATCTTTATGGTGCTGAAGGCCGGGCTCATCGTCGCCGTCTTCATGCACATGGCCTGGGAACGGCTGGCGCTCGCCTACGCGATCATCCTGCCGCCGGTGCTGGTGCTGGTGTTCACGCTCATGATGGTGTTCGAAGCCGACTACACGCTTCTGACCCGCATCATGTTCTTCGGCAACACGCCCTGAGGCGTCGCAATCGCCTACGACACGGCAGACCCCCACTCCGCCTCGCTTCGCGCGGCACCTCTCCCCCTCAAAAGGGGAGAGGAAGGGCGCCAGCCTTGCGGACGGCGTTTCCTCTCCCCCGTCGAACGGGGGAGAGGTGGCTCGGCAAAGCCGAGACGGAGTGGGGGTCGAACTCTATTGATTGCCCTTCGCACTTCCGGCAAAGCCGCAATGCTCTTAACCCGCGAAGAAAGCAAAGCGGATCACGAACAGTGCGGCCACGATCCACGTTGCCGGGTGCACCTCGCCGGGACGGCCGGTCAGCGTCTTCAGCACGGCATAGCTGATGAAGCCGAAAGCCAGACCGTTGGCGATCGAATAGGTGAAGGGCATCATCAGCGCGGTGAGTGCTGCCGGTGCCGCCTCCGTCACGTCTTCCCAGTGGATTTCCACCAGCTCGCGCATCATCAGGCCGGCGACGTAGAGCAGTGCGGGCGCCGTCGCATAGGCAGGCACGGAGCCGGCCAGCGGCGAGAAGAACAGCGCCGCCAGAAACAGCAGCGCGATCACCAGCGCCGTCAGCCCGGTGCGCCCGCCCGCCTGCACGCCGGAGGCGCTTTCGACATAGGCGGTGGTGCTGGAGGTGCCGAGCAGCGAGCCGGCGACGATGGCCGTGCTGTCGGCCAGCAGCGCCTTGCCGAGCCGGTTGGGCTTGCCTTCCTGGATCAGGCCGGCGCGTTTGGCGACGCCGATCAGCGTGCCGGTGGCGTCGAAGACCTCGACCAGCACGAAGACCAGAATGACATGCACCAGACCGGTATGCAGCGCGCCCATGATGTCGAGCTGCAGGAAGGTCGGCAGCAGGCTCGGCGGCGCTGAGACCACGCCGTTGAACTGACTGACGCCGAGCAGCATCGAAAGAATGGTGACGACCAGAATGCCAATCAGGATCGCGCCGCGCACCTTCAGAGCATCCAGCGCCGCAATGATGAAGAAGCCGAGAATCGCGAGCAGCGGCCCGGTCTTGGTGATGTCGCCAAGCGTCACGAAGGTCGCGTCGCTGGCCGCAACTATACCGGAATTCTTCAGCGCGATGATCGCCAGGAACAGTCCGATACCGGCGGCGATGGCGCTACGCATGGATTGCGGTATGCCGGCGATGAGCCAGCTTCGTATCCCGCTGACGGTCAGGATCAGGAAGATGATGCCGGAGATGAAAACTGCGCCCAGCGCCTGCTGCCACGAAAAGCCCATGGCGCCGACGACGGTGAAGGCGAAGAAGGCGTTGAGGCCCATGCCAGGCGCCATGCCGATCGGCCATTTGGCCAGAAACGCCATGACCAGCGTGCCGAGGGCCGCCGCAAGGCAGGTCGCCACGAACACGGCGTTGCGATCCATGCCCGTCGACGACAGGATCTCGGGATTGACGAAGATGATGTAGGACATCGTCAGGAACGTCGTGATGCCGGCGATCACTTCGGTCCGGACCGAGGTCCCGTTTTCCTTCAGGTTGAACAGTCTTTCCAGCACGCTTCCCTCCCAGGAACATTTGATCGGCCAGCGAGAGTTTCCAAGGCGCAACACGCGCCCTTTCGCTCCTCGACTTTCGCTGGTCCCTGCAGATCAGGCGCAGGCACATGCGGTGCCTGCGCAAAACGAGGGCACCTTCTGCCTGTTGCTTTGCCGGCACAAGACCCGAATATCCCGGTCTTGAGCGAAGCTGTTTATGATTTTTGTTGAATGAGGCAGCCCCTGCGGGGCCGGCAAACGCGCGCATCGGGAACCGATTGCCGCGTGAAAGCTTATTAGCACATACCACGCCGGAAATCCCGCCATGATGACCCTGTTGAGCAAAATCATCGTCTTCGCCGTACCCAACTGGCTACGGGACTGGCCGGCCGAGACAGCCGATTTCTCGCCGTCGAAAAGGAAGCGCTAGGCAATGCGAATCCTGTTCCTTCTTCTGGCCGGCTACGCCATCCATCGCATCATCGAGGAAAACCGCCCAGGAGCGCCCTTGCCGCGCCTGCGTCCGTCGACCCGGCCGATCTTACCCGACCCAGGCCGGAGTTCGGTACGGTGAAACCTCTCCATCTCGCATTCTGTCTCACCATCTGCGCCGCGATCGGAACCATCATCGGCGCGATGACCGCCCAGACCGGTTCAGGCTTTGCCACCGGCCTTGCGGCAGGTGCGGCGATCGCCAGCGTCTTCATCATGCTCGATGACAAGCCGACCTGAAGACCCACCCGACACCCCCTTTCGCTCTGCTGGTCAAAATTGCTGGGCCAACCGCTAAGACCGCGCATGTTGCTAAAAACTGTTCTATGGTGCCGGCCCGCACGATAGGCGCGCAACGCGCCAGGGCGTGTGCCACTGGCCGAAATTTCTGATGACCCCGCAAGCCGATTCCGTCCCCTACCAACGTTACGCCGCCTTTCGCCACAGCGCCTTCCTGCGCTTCTGGGCGGCCCGCTTCCTCGCCACATTCGCCACCCAGATCATCTCCGTGGCCGTCGGCTGGCAGATCTACGACCTGACCCGAGACCCCTTCGATCTCGGCCTTGTCGGCGTCATCCAGTTTGCACCGTCACTGCTTCTGGTTCTGGTCACCGGCGTCGTCGCCGACCGGTTCGGCCGCCGGCTGATCATGGGGCTTTCCGCCTTTCTGGAAGCGTTATGCGCGCTGGCTCTCCTGCTGCTGAGCTGGCACGGCCTTGTCAGCCCGGCGCCTGTATTCATGGTGCTTGCGGTGTTCGGCGTGGCGCGCGCCTTTTTCGGCCCTGCCTCCGCCTCGCTGGTCGCCAACCTCGTACCGCCGGAGGATTTCGCCAATGCCGTGGCCTGGAACTCGTCAGCGTGGCAGACGGCCACCATCGTCGGTCCGGTTGCCGGCGGCCTGCTCTACGGCCTGTCGGCCGAGGCCGCCTATGGCATCGCCGCTGCTTTCATGCTGGCCGGCGGCTTTCTGGTGCTCAGCATTCCCAAGCCGGCGCAAAGAACCGAATCGAACAAGCCATCTCTCGAAACGCTGTTCGCCGGCTTCCGCTACATCTGGGGTGAGAAAGTCGTGCTGGGTGCGATCTCGCTCGATCTGTTCGCCGTCCTTCTTTCCGGCGCCTCGGCGCTGCTGCCGGTCTATGCCCGCGATATCCTCGATCTCGGCCCCTGGGGGCTTGGATTATTGCGCGCCGCACCCGGCATCGGCGCGCTCAGCGTTGCCGTATGGCTTGCCGGCCATCCCATCCGCGACCACGCCGGCATTCTCATGTTCACCTTCGTCGCGCTCTTCGGCGCTTTCACTGTCGTGTTCGGCCTGTCGACCATCACATGGCTGTCGATCGTGGCTCTGGCCATACTCGGCGCCACCGACATGATCAGTGTCTATGTCCGCGAAACCCTGATCCAGCTATGGACGCCCGACCACGTGCGCGGACGTGTCAATGCGGTCAACATGGTGTTTGTCGGCGCTTCCAACGAACTCGGCGAATTCCGCGCCGGCACGATGGCGGCCCTCATCGGCACGGTGCCGGCGGTGGTGTTCGGCGGCGTCGGCGCGGTCGCGGTCGCCGGCATCTGGGCGTTTCTGTTCCCCGAACTGCGCAAGATCCGCCATCTCGGCGGAAGGCACTGAACCGCTCTACGCTAGCCCTGCGCGGGCCTGCCGAAGATCGTCTGCAGGAATTCCACCAGCCAGCGCTTGAGGTGCATGTCCCAGATCATCCGGCCGCCGAGATGATCGCGGCCGGGCTGAGCGCCGGGAAGCTCGAAACGATGCGCGCCGCGCACCACCCAGCGATGCATCATCACCCGGGTCAGTTCGGCATGGAACTGGATGGCCCAGGCGTTGTCGCCATAGCGGAAAGCCTGGTTCGGATAGGTCTCGGCAGTTGCCAGCAAGGTCGCGCCGGACGGCAGCGAAAAACCCTCGCGATGGAACTGGTAGACCATTTCCGGCCAGTGCATCAGGCTCTTGCCGGCCTCCGTCGCCTTAAGCGGATACCAACCGATCTCGACCAGTCCGTCACCATGGCCCTCGACCTTGCCGCCGAGATGATTGACCAGCATTTGCGCACCAAGGCAGATGCCGAGAAAAGGGCGGTTCTCTTTCAGAGGAACAGAGAGCCAGTCGGTTTCGCGTTTGACGAAATCGTCCTCGTCATTGGCGCTCATCGGACCGCCGAAAACGACCGCGCCGGCGTGGTGCGAAAGCGTGTCAGGCAGGACATCGCCTAGCGGCGGCCGCCTTATGTCGAGGTCGAAACCGTTTTCCAGAAGAACATGACCGACACGTCCGGCGCTGGAACTTTCCTGATGCAGGACGACGAGTATTTTAGGCCGTTGGCGTGGCGGCATGAATCCGATCAAAATCCTCTATTCATCCGAAGAACCGCCCTTCGCACCCGGCACGCGGCCTGCAACCGCCTGCCGCATGGCGATGCGGTCGCGCCGGTCGACGCCGATCAGCTCGGCGACGCGCCACAGCGTGTTGTCTTCCAGCTCATGCAATTCGCCATCGGCATAGACGATTTCCCACATCAGCCGGATGAAATCGATCCTTGCTTTCTCGTCGAGATGCCGTTTCAGCACGCTGGTGAAGGCATAGAGGTCGACCGCTTCGTTGTCGGCCTTTTCGCCGGCAGCAACAAGGGCCGCAAGCTCGCTGCCCGTCACGCCATAGGTTTCCGAAAGCAGCTGTTTCAAGCGCTCCCATTCGATGTCCTGGCGAATGCCATCAGCATCCATGGCGTGATAAAGAAGTGCCGCAGCAGCAATGCGCGGATCGTCCTCACGCGCGGCACTGGCGCCGGGCATGCCAGTTGGCAAATCCTTCAGAAACGACAATACGCGCTCGAACATGCTGCTGTCCTTGGCCATGGGAGAAAGCTATCCTTCCTCCGCCGCGAATGTCCACTCACGGCAGGGACAACTTTCCGTAAAACTTGTTGGCACAGCCGGTTTTGACTGAGCTGACCCAAGTGTATCGAGATTCAGGCCGCGATGACGTGAACCTCGTCACACTCAGAATAAACGGAAACGACGCTGAGATTGTTCCGCGGTCTCGTCTGGCTCGACGCCGGGATCGTCCGGCAGGCGCGGCAGTTGCTCTTCGTCAGACCCTCGCACAACGTCGGCATCAGGCACGATTGCGGCCTCGGAAGCCACCTTGTCCAAATCAGCATCCTTCTCAGCAGGTACTGCGGCCAGCTTGGTTTTCTTGTCCGGCTTCGGCTTTGCCTCGGCCGGGGCACTGCCGGCGGAGGCATCCGCAACGGGTTCCGGCACGAGGTCGACGACATCTTCCGCCTCGTCGGAAACCGGTATTTCGGGCGCGGCGATCGACGGCCTCGCGCCGACCGGCTCATCCTGCTCGATCAACTGGCCGAGCCGCTCGACCGGCACGCGCCACTCAAATGCGTCGAGCCGGCCGGTGACCGGCGAAGCCGGCGCCCAGTGTTCGGAGACAAAGCCATCCGCCACCCAGGCGGGATCACGCGGCGCACGCACGGCCTTCGACAGCAACTGCCGCACCTTGCCCTGATCGCCGCTGTCGGCTTCCTCGATGTCGGCAAGCACCAGATAAGCGCCTTCGCGCGGCTGCATGCGGATCGCAGCTTCCGCTTCGTCGCGCGCCAGCCTGTATTCACCGGCATCGAGCGCTGCACGCGCAACGGCCAGCGACGACTCAGGATGGTTCTGCTTCAGCGATTGCAATTTCTTCGCGCGCGCCAGCCGATCGAGCACGGCATCGCCTGGACGAGCGTGAACGTAAAGCTCGGCGATCTCCGGATGTGGCTCGGCCTTCCAGGCGGTTTCGAGCAGCTTGGAACCCTTGCGGATATCGTCCTGCCGGAACAGCACCTTGGCTGCTATGAGCGCTGCCGGCGCGAAATCGGGCCGCAAGCGGTTGGCCTCGATCGCTGCGGCCTTTGCACCGACCAGGTCCGTGTCGAGTATCGACATCGCCTTGGCGGTCAGCAGCACGGAACGGCGGCGATTGGCGTCCGCCGGCTCGACCCGCCTTGTCGATTTCTGCGCATCGACAAGCTTCAGGGCATCGTCCCAGTCGCCGCGCTCGACCTTCTCCTCGATGGTCGAATCCGCTGCCCAGGTGAGTTGCGGCGCGATGTCTGCGGCCCGTCCGGCATAGTGCCGCGCCACCGCCTTGTCGCCGAGGCGCTCGGCTTCGAGATAAAGCCCGCGCAGGCCGAGCAGCCGCATCTCGGGATCGTCAAGCATTGCCTCGAACTTGCCGCGCGCCGCCTCGTGATCGCCTTCCAGCAGCGAGGTCTGCGCATCGAGCAGATGGATCAGCGGCTCCTGGTCGGAACGTATGAGCTTCGCCGCCTGCTTGTTCATCTTGCGCGCCAGCGCGCCGTCGCCGGCACCGGCCGCAATCATGCCTGTCGACAGCGCCTGATAACCGCGATCACGTTGGCGCACGCGAAAATAGCGCGCGATCGTGTAGGGGCTGTTCCAGATCGACTTGGTCAGCCACCACAGGATCATCACCGCTGCGACGATCGCGGTCACAGCTACCGCGGCCACCATCAGGCTCACGCCGTACTGATAGCCGTTGAAGGTGACGATCATGTCGCCGGGGCGGTCGGCGAGCCAGGCAAAGCCAAGGCCGAGCGCGAAGACGACGACGAGGAAAAAGAGGATACGGATCATCAGTCTCTTCCTGTCCTCACGCCTTCATCGCGTCGGCAACCGCCTGATCGACCAGTTTCTGGGCTTCAACGCGCGCGCGCAGCTTTTCGGCAAAGGCGCTGCCTGCAGCCTTTGCGGCTTCCGGCAGAGTGTCATATTCGGCCAGCGCCTTGTCCAGTTCGCCGGATTTCAGCGCGAATTCCATGCGCGCCACCGTTTCCGGCACGCCCGCGCCCTCGACCGGGCCTACCGGCCGCACCGAAACCAGCGATTCAGCGCTCGCCATCAGGCGCGAGGCAAAGCTCGCCTGCTCATCGACCGGCTTGGCCACCGCGAGCATCGCCTTCACCGCAGCCTCGGTTTCGCCGGTGATTTCGGCGATGGATGGCACGCCCTTTTCGGCGAAAGGACGCAGGCCTGCGATCTCGGGCGCATCGGGCGAGATCGCGGCGAATGTTTCGAGCTCGGCCGGGAACGGTGCGCCACGATCCAGCGCCGCTTTGAGCGCGGTCGCGGCAATCGCCAGCGCCACCTTCGGCTGCCCGGCCTGCGCCTCGACCTTGCCGGAAAGGTCCGTGACTTTCTGTTCCACCGTGGAGAGCCGGCCATCGCTTGCCGTCACCGCCTCGCTGGCGGTCTTGGCCAGCGTCTCGACGCCGGTCACGCGTTCGCCGATGGCCGTCAGGTCGCTTGCAGCCGCCTGGCCGCTTCCCTGCTCATGCAGCGACGCAATCGATGTCTCGAGTTCCTTGATCCGGCCGTCCAGCGCCTGAACGGCGCTATCGTCCCCGCCCGCAGCGGGTGCGGCCTGCTGCAGATTGGCGAGATCGGTCTTGGCCTGATTGACCGACTGGGTCAGCGCATCGACGCGGCCCGTCAGTTCGACATCCGGCCCGCCAGCACTGTCCTTCAGCGAGGCGATCTCCTGCCGCACCTGTGTTATCTCGGATTGGAGAGAGCCGACAGCGGCACCGTCGGAGCCGGGTGAAGGCAAGAGGCCGGCATATTGCAGCGCCCCCGCGCCCGCCAGCGCGATCAACCCGCCAACGATGCCGGCAGCCAGTGGCGGAAACCCGCTGCGGCGCGGTTCCGGCTGTGTATAGCTTGGTTTCTCGGCTTGTTGTGCGGGCTCTTCCGCCTTTGCGCTGCTTTCAGCACTTTCAGCCGCCTCGTCCCGCGTGGGTTCCTGCGCCGAAAAATCATAGTCGAAGTTTTCGCGTGCCGGCTTGGCCTCAGCCTGATCGGTCTCGGGTTCGGTTGCTGCGCTCGCTTGAGCCTCGGCAGGCGTGTCTACGATGGTGAAATTCTGCTCGCCGGCCTGTGCCGCGCCAGTTTCCTGCGCTTCGGCAGCCTCAGCCTCCGCCTCCTTGATGCGCGAAACGGCGCCCGGCTCCAGCTCGATAGTCACCGGTTCCCGATGCGTCTTCGAATGCCGGGTTTTCGGCGTCTTGACCATGTGAGAACTCCGCAATGAATGTCGTTTTCAATAATCCCGCAACGCGGGAAGAGGCAAAAGGATCAGTACCACACCAGCATGACGTGAAAAGGGGCCGGGTGATGGCGCATTCAACGGGCAGCCTTCAGAAGCGACAACAATGCATCCTCCGTCGGCTCCGCCGCTATCGAGATTCGGTCCTTTCCCGCCGCGTTCAGGGAAGCAGCTATACGGTCGGACAGACAAAAATAGCGCGCCTTCGCGAAAAGGGAACGCATCCCGGGTTGCGCTGCGAGACCGGAAAACGCTTCTGCCACTTTCGCCGAATAAAGCAGAACCGCGTCGATTTGACCGCCCGCCAGCACCGAGGAGAGAGCTTCGGGAGGATAATCGATCCTGCGCGTGTCGTAGGTTTCCGCCGCGAAAACCTGCAATCCCGATTCCGCAACACGCCGCTCGAACCCGTCGAGCCGAACCCTTCCGGTCAGATAAAGGATTGTGGAACCCGCCGGCAGATCGGCCACGATCTTGCCCGCAAGTCCCATCGCCTCGCCGGGTCCTTCGATGACGGTGGAAAATCCTGCATCCCGCGCAGCCTTCGCCGTCTTTCTGCCGACGGCGAACACGCGCCGACTTGCCAGAGATGCTATCAGGTCATGTGAAGCGTGCCGGATCGCGTTGGCGCTGGTAATGGCGACAGCATCGATCCTCTGCGGGATTGCAGACACCTCAACCGGCAGAGCCAGCGTCTCCGACAGTGGCAAGACGACCGGCGAAAACCCATCATCTTCAAGCCGCCGTGCGGTGGCCGACGCGCCGGGTTCCGGCCGTGTCACCAGCACGCGGGGCCTCATTCAGCTCCAGCCTTCGAAAAAGCGCGTACCGGCACGCGCCCGAACGTCCTCGCCCGCCGCGCGGCCGATTTCCACCGCATCGGAGGCCTTGCCCTCGCGGCGCACCTCATGCGACTCGGTGCCGTCGGGCGAGAGGATGACGCCGCTGAACGACAGGCGATCGCCCTCGATCACCGCATGGCCGGCGATCGGCGTGCGGCAGGAGCCGTCGAGCACCGCGAGATAGGCGCGCTCGCAGGCCAGCGCATGGCCCGTCGGCGCATCATGAATGGCGGCGAGCAGATTGCCCACCTCGCTATCGCTCGAACGATGCTCGATGCCGATCGCGCCCTGACCCGGCGCGGGCGGGAATTCCTGTAGCGGCATCAGGTCTGTGATGACGCTTTCGAGGCCAAGCCGCCGCAGCCCGGCATTGGCAAGAATGGTGCCGGCGGCAATGCCTTCTTCGAGCTTGCGCAACCGCGTTTGCACATTGCCGCGAAACATCACCACCTTCAGATCGGGCCGCATGCGCCGGATCAGCGCCTGCCGCCGCAGAGACGACGAGCCGACGGTTGCGCCATGCGGCAGTTCAAGGATCGACGGTGCGACTTTGCCGATGAAGGCGTCGCGCGCATCCTCGCGCGGCAGGAAGGTCGAGACTTCCAGCCCTTCCGGCAGCACGGTCGCCATGTCCTTCGAGGAATGCACGGCGATGTCGATACGCCCGTCATAAAGCGCATCCTCGAGTTCCTTGGTGAACAGGCCCTTGCCGCCCACTTCCGAAAGAGGCCGGTCCTGAATGCGGTCGCCGCTGGTCGAAAGCGGCACGATTTCCAGTGCATCCTCGGCAAGCCCATGCGTGGCAACCAGCCGCGCGCGTGTCTCCACGGCCTGCGCCAGCGCCAGCGGGCTGCCGCGAGTTCCGATTTTCAACGCTCTAGTTTGCATGACGCTCGGTCCGTGATACCCACCCGGCGAATGGGGTTTTCGCCCCGCATCTCCTATCGGGGAAATCACGGACGGGCAATGCAACGAAATGACGCCATGATCCGCGTGCTCGGCATCGAAACGAGCTGCGACGAGACAGCGGCCAGCGTGGTCGGGCTGCGCGAGGGTGCTGCGCCCGAAATCCTGTCGAATGTCGTCCTGAGCCAGATCGAGGAACACGCAGCCTTCGGCGGCGTCGTGCCGGAGATCGCCGCGCGCGCCCATGTCGAGGCGCTGGACGGCATCGTCGAGGCTGCCCTTGCCGATTCGGATATTTCTCTGGCCGAAATCGATGCTATCGCCGCCACCGCCGGCCCCGGCCTCGTCGGCGGGCTGATCGTCGGCCTGATGACGGCCAAGGCGATCGCGGCGGCCACCGGCAAGCCGCTGATTGCGGTCAACCACCTCGAAGGCCATGCGCTGACGGCGCGGCTGACGGACGGCCTCGCCTTCCCCTATCTGCTGCTGCTCGTTTCCGGCGGCCACACGCAGATCGTGCTGGTGCGCGGCGTTGGCGACTACCAGCGCTGGGCGACCACCATCGACGACGCGCTCGGCGAAGCCTTCGACAAGACCGCCAAGATGCTCGGCCTGCCCTATCCCGGGGGCCCGAATGTCGAGAAGGCAGCGGCGAAGGGCGATGCAAAACGCTTCGCCTTCCCGCGCCCGATGAAGGGCGAGGCCCGTCCGGATTTCTCCTTCTCGGGCCTGAAAACCGCCGTGCGGCAGGCGGCAACAGCCATCGCACCACTCAGCGAGCAGGACGTTGCCGACATCTGCGCCTCGTTCCAGTCGGCAGTGTCGGATGCGCTCGGCGATCGCGTCGGCCGCAGCCTTGCTCGCTTCCGCGAGGAATATCCCGATGTGAAGACCCCGGCGCTGGTGGTCGCCGGCGGTGTCGCCGCCAATCGCGAGATTCGCTCGACGCTTGAGACATTATGCATCGCGCACGGCTTCACCTTCGTCGCCCCGCCGCATGTGCTGTGCACCGACAATGCCGCGATGATCGCCTGGGCCGGCATCGAGCGCATCCGCGCCGGGCTGGTGGAACCCGACGCCATGGATTTCGTGCCGCGTTCGCGCTGGCCGCTCGACAGCATTTCCGCGCCGATGATCGGCTCGGGCCGGCGGGGAGCCAAGGCATGAGCAGTTATCGCATCACCGTGCTGGGCGGCGGCGCCTGGGGTACGGCCCTTGCGCTGACCATGGCCCGCGCCGGCAATGAAGTGCGGCTTTGGGCGCGCGACGAGGCGATGGTGGCGGCGATCGGCCAGGGCGAAAACCCGCGCTATCTGCCCGGTATCCGCCTCGACCCGGCGCTGGAAGCGACCACCAATATCGATGCCGCGCTGGATGGCGCGGACTGCGTGCTCGTCGTTACCCCGGCGCAGGTGCTGCGCGCGGTGCTCGGCGAGGTAAAGGCAAAAGTCCCGGTGCATGTGCCGCTGGTTCTCTGCGCCAAGGGCATCGAGGGCAGCTCCGGTAAACTGCTGTCGCAGATCGCCGGCGAAATCCTGCCGCAGAACCCCGTCGCGGCTCTGTCCGGCCCGAGCTTCGCTGCCGATGTGGCGCGCGGCCTGCCCACGGCGGTGGTGGTGGCGGCGCAGGACGAGGCGCGGGCCGCAGCGCTCGCTTTGCGGTTCTCGACCGCCAGCTTCCGCTGCTATTCAACCGGCGATCTTGTCGGCGTCGAGATCGGCGGCGCGCTGAAGAACGTCTTTGCCATCGCCGCCGGTGCCGTCACCGGTGCCGGCCTCGGCGCCAGTGCACAGGCGGCCATGGTCACGCGCGGCTTCGTCGAGCTGCGCCGCATTGGTGCAGCCTTCGGCGCCGAACCGGAAACGCTGATGGGGCTCTCCGGCCTCGGCGACCTCCTCTTGTCGTCCGCATCGGCGCAGTCGCGCAATTTCGCCTATGGGCTGGCACTGGGGCGCGGCGAGCCGCTTGCCAATCGCCCGTTGGCCGAAGGCGTCGCTACCGCCGGCATCGCCGCGAAGATCGCGAAAGAACGCGGTGTCGAAGCGCCGATCATCACCGCCGTCGCCGGCATTCTCGCCGGCGCCATCACCATACAGGAAGCGGTCTCGGCACTGATGTCGCGCCCGCTGCGCCACGAAGCCGAATAGAAACGGGAGTTGAAAACATGCTGTTTGCGTTCATCTGCAAGGACAAGCCGGGTCATCTGCAACTGCGCCTCGACACGCGCCCGGAACATGTCGCCTTTCTCAATGGTCTCAATGACGCCGGCACGCTGAAATTCGCCGGCCCGTTTCTGGACGACGAGGGCAAGCCCTGCGGCAGTCTCGTCGTCGTCGAAGCCGCCGACAAGGCAGCAGCGACCGAGATTTCGGGCAATGATCCCTTCGCCAAGGCCGGCCTGTTCGAAAGCGTCGAAGTGCGCCCGTGGAACTGGGTCTTCAACAACCCGGCAAGCGCCTGATTCACAAACGGCAGCCGAAGGGACGACAGGGGAGTCAAAAAGATGAACTACTGGCTGTTCAAATCCGAGCCGTTCAAATTCTCCTTCGACATGCTGAAGGCGAAGGGCAAGGAAGGCACGCAATGGGACGGCGTGCGCAACTATCAGGCACGCAACAATATGCGCGCCATGCAGATCGGCGATCTCGGTTTCTTCTACCACTCCAATGAGGGGCTGGAGGTCGTCGGTATCGCCGAAGTCTGCGCGCTGGCCCATCACGACACCACGACCGAAGACCCGCGCTGGGAATGCGTCGATATCCGCGCCGTGCGCGACGTGCCCAAGCCGGTGACGCTGGTCGACGTGAAGGCCAATCCGAAGCTTGAGAAAATGGCGCTCGTCACCTCCATGCGTCTCTCCGTGCAGCCGGTGACGTCATACGAATGGCGCGAAGTCTGCCGCATGGGCGGCCTCGACCCCGCACCGTGACGCCAGCGGAGGCTGAAAGCTTCATCCGCGCAAACACGGCGCTGATGGCGCCGCCGCATGTGCCGGAAATCCTTCTCCATCTCGCCGACGAGGCGCATGACCTCTGGCTGAAGACGGAAGAGGAACTGGCGGAAATCGGCCTGCCGCCGCCGTTCTGGGCCTTTGCCTGGGCCGGCGGACAAGGGCTGGCACGCTACATTCTCGATCACCCCGAGACAGTACGCGGCAAGCGCGTGCTTGATTTCGCCTCCGGCTCCGGCCTCGTCGCCATCGCCGCCATGAAAGCCGGCGCCGGCGAAGTGATTGCCGCCGATATCGATCCGTTCTGCGAGGCGGCGATCACGCTCAATATGCGGGCCAACGATGTTTCCGCGGCATTTTCCGGCAACGACCTCATAAACGCGGATGACGGCTGGGATATCATCCTCGCCGGCGACGTATTCTATGAAAAACCTTTCGCCGACCGGCTCATCCCCTGGTTCTCTGAACTCGCCAAACGCGGCGCCGAAATCCTGATCGGCGATCCCGGCCGCTCCTATCTGCCGAAGGAGCGCATGAACGCCCTGACCGTCTATGAAGTGCCCGTCACGCGCGCCCTCGAAGACGCCGAGGTCAAGCGCACGACGGTCTGGCGCTACGCTTGACGGCATTTGCACTCGGGCGTTCAATCCGCGCGAGCATCGACCAAAAAGTGGAATCCGGTTTTCGGTCCGATGCTCACTCAAAAGCGGAGGACAAGGACATGAGCTTCACCGGCGTGAACTACATCGCGATCATCGTTGCGGCGATTGCCGCCTTCGCTTTCGGCGCGCTTTACTACGGCGTCCTGTTCAGCAAACCCTGGCTAAAGGCCGCCCGCATCGATCCGGCGTCGATGAAGCCGTCGCCGGTGCCGTTTATCGTCAGCTTCGTCGCTGAGCTCGTCATGGCCTGGGTGCTGGCCGGCCTGATGGCGCACCTCGGCGCCGGTCAGGTGACATTCTGGAACGGAGTCATCTCGGGCCTGTTCGTCTGGCTCGGTTTCATCGCCACGACGATCTCGGTCAACCACCGCTACGAGAATTTCGGCTGGGACCTGACCATAATCGATGCCGGCCACTGGCTCGGCGTTGCCATCATCATGGGCGCGATTATTGGCTGGTGGGGTGTACAGCCTCCGGCGTGAGCGGCGTATTGATTGCCTCCTCCAGAACCCATTCGCGAAAAGTCCTGATCAGAGGGTCGTCCGCCGCTTCCAGAGGCGTGACGATGTAATAGGCGAACTGCGGCGGCCCGTCGATCGACAGCGCGAATGGCTTCACCAACCGGCCGGCCGCGAGATCGTCGGCGACCATCCAGGAATCGCCGAGCGCAATGCCATGGCCGTCGATTGCCGCCTGTATGGCAGGCCCCGTCTCGGCGAAATGCAGGCCGGGGCTGTCGTCGAAATCCTTGATGCCCGCAGCCAGCATCCACATGCGCCAGTCCGGCCAGGTGACGCCGAGACCGCTCCACGAAACGTGGATCAGCCGGCATTTCAACAGGTCGCGCGGCTCGGTCAAAGGCCCTTTTGCCTCGAGAAGCGCCGGGCTGCAGACGGGGATGATCGCGTGTTCGAACATCCGGTCGGCCCGCGCGCCGGGATACTGGCCCCGCCCCCAGCGAAAGGCGACGTCGATGTCGTCGCGGGTGAAATCGCGCAGGCTTGTCGAAACGTCGAGCCGGATATCGATATCCGGCCATTGCTGCATGAATTTTTCCAGGCGCGGCACCAGCCATTTGGCGGCGATCGAGGTCGATGCGCTGACCCGCAGCCGCTTGTTGGAGCGGATTTTCTGCACGCGCACCGCCGCGCGCGTCAGGCCGCTGAGCGCCTCGGTGACGGCTGCGTGGAGTATTTCGCCAGCCTGCGTCAGTTCCATGGTCCGGCTCGTGCGCAGGAACAGGGAAATGCCCAGCTGCTCCTCGAATTCCTTGATCTGGTGGCTGACCGCGGCAGGCGTCAGCCCCAGCTCGGCGGCGGCCCGGCTGAAATTCAGATGCCGGCCGGCCGCCTCCAGCGTTTTCAGCGCGCGAATTCCCGGGAGATTTCCAGCCATGGTCGATCTTCAAGAAAAATTATCAGATACGGTGAAAACTACTCGTTTTTCGCAGCAGGTTCAATTCGGTACTATGGGTTAGAGACAGACGTTTAAAATACTTCTTGAAAGAAGATGATCATGGCCTACTGCACAGACGATATGGGCTTCACGGCGCGGCCGGCTCCGCTCCTTCGCATCCGCGCGACGATCCGCAACTGGCTGACCCGGTTCAAGGCAACCGACGAGCTGAAAATGCTCCCGGAGCGCTATCTGCATGACATCGGCGTCGACAGGCAGGACATCGCCGCTGCGGTCGACCGTGCCATGAGCAGGCTGCCGGTCGATGAGTTCCGCTCGCGCGGCTGACGCCAGAGCATCGGACCTAGCGCACCACCTTCAGCACCGTTCGATCCGACAGAAGCGGCAACAGCCGCGCCATCGCCTTCGCCGTCACCGCGACGCAGCCTTGCGTCGGCGTAAAGCCCGGCCGCGCCAGATGAAAGAAGATGGCGCTGCCGCGCCCGCGCAGGCGTGGCGAAATATTCCAGTCCAGAACCAGGCAGGCATCGTAGAGCCTGTCCTCGCGCAGCATATGCTCGTGGCTGGCGGCATAGGGCAGCCGGACGGGCCGGTTGTAGTTGCGGTCGTCGGGCACTTCGCACCAGCCAAGCGCTGCATCGATCGGCGTCATCTTCAGCCGCGTAAGCCGTCCCCGAAAATGATCCTTCCTGAAATATCCTGACAGGATGCGCATCGCCGCCAGCGGCGTGCCGCCGTCGCCTTCGCGCTTGTTGGCGGTTATGCCGCCGCGCCCCAGCGCGCAGGGAAAAACCGTGCCGCCGGCATTCAGCAACCCTTGCGAAGGGCGTCCAGGGCGGGCGCGAACCACCAAGGTTTTGATCCCATGACGGTTTTTTGCACCTGCCCCATTGCGCTCACGTTTTTTGGAGTATGATCGCATCGGTAAGCAAATCACCGTGACTGGCCTGTTCTGGAGATCAGGTTCCGCATAAACGATCACTGGTCAACAGAATTATTCATTTCAAAACAACGGATTGATACATGACCTCCCGCACCATCCTGATTGTCGACGATGACGAAGACCTGCGCACGACCCTGGTCGAACAACTCTCGCTCTACGAGGAATTCGACGTGCTGCAGGAAGCCACTGCCGCCAAGGGCGTAGCGGTTGCACGCGGCGGATTGATCGATCTCCTGATCATGGATGTCGGCCTGCCGGACATGGACGGCCGCGAGGCCGTCAAGCTCTTGCGCAAGGGCGGCTACAAGGCGCCGATCATCATGCTGACCGGTCACGACACCGATTCCGACACGATCCTGGGTCTGGAAGCCGGCGCCAACGACTATGTGACGAAGCCGTTCCGCTTCGCCGTCCTCCTCGCTCGCATCCGCGCGCAGCTGCGCCAGCATGAGCAAAGTGAGGATGCAACCTTTTCGGTTGGTCCCTATACCTTCAAGCCCAGCCAGAAACTGCTTCTCGACCAGCGCGGCGCCAAGGTGCGCCTGACCGAAAAGGAGGCGTCCATCATCAAATATCTCTATCGTGCCGACCAGAAAGTCGTTACCCGCGATGTCCTCCTGGAGGAGGTCTGGGGCTACAATTCGGGTGTCACCACGCACACGCTGGAAACCCATGTCTATCGCCTGCGCCAGAAGATAGAGCGCGATCCTTCCAATGCTGAAATTCTTGTGACAGAAAGCGGCGGATACAAGCTGGTTCCCTGACCGGTTTGCGGTCGGGGGGCCGCACGAACGGGAGGAACGACCAGGCCAGGAATTCGGGGACGCAATGGCGCTGGATGACGACATCCGCATTCTGTCCGGCGTGGGGCTTTTCGAGGGCTTCAGCCAGGAGCAGCTGCGCCTGCTCGCCTTCGGGGCGGAACCGATGCGGCTGCCGGCCGAGCGCAAGCTTTTCCTGGAGGAGGACGAGGCCGATTCGGCCTATATCGTCGTCAAGGGCAGCATCGTCCTGTTTCGCGAGGACGACCCCAAACGCACGCCGATCGCGGTCGTCAAACCGGGCTCAATCCTCGGCGAACTGGCGCTAATCGCCGACACCAGACGCCTGACCAGTGCCGCCGCCGCCACCGATTCGGAAGTGCTGCGGCTGAACCGCAAGATGTTCCACCGCATCCTCGGGGAATATCCCGACCTCGCGGTCGCCCTTCACCAGCGCATCGTCGACGAGCTTCAAGCCCTCATCCGCCGCATCGAGGAAATCGCGCCGCGGCTGGCGCCGTGATTTGAGACCGGAGCCGTTACAATGCTCCGGAAAGTGGCTCGCCTCTCATCCACTGCCGCGACTTTCTCCTGCATGCTCCAGCGCCGTCATCCTCGGGCTTGTCCCGAGGATCTGCGTACGAATGCGGAGTCTTTCGAGCGAACCCCTCACAATCGAAATTCCGTACGCCGCGGCAGATCCTCGGGACAAGCCCGAGGATGACGGTGCTGGAGCTGGCATATCGCCCATCGGGCAAAATCAGCCCGTGAATAGGAAAGGAGGTCAGCCACAACACTGATTGTTCCCTTTCAAACGGTGGCTCGCCCGCTTCCACCGAGACCTGAAACGATCTAATCGAGGTCGAATCGCGCAATCACCGGCACGTGGTCCGACGGCCGGTCCCAGCCGCGCGCGGCGCGCAGGATTTCGTAGCCGCCAAAGCTCGGAACCAGATTGGCCGACGACCAGACATGGTCGAGACGCCGGCCGCGATCGGATGTTTCCCAATCCTGCGCGCGATAACTCCACCAGGTGTAGATCTTCTGTTCGTAGGGCACATTAAGCCGCATCAGATCGACCCAGTCGCCGGCCTTGCGCATGGCCTCGAAATTCTCCGTCTCGATGGGCGTGTGGCTGACCACTTTCAGCAGTTGCTTGTGCGACCAGACATCGTGCTCCAGCGGCGCGATGTTGAGATCGCCGACCAGCACCGAACCCGAATTGTCGTCATGATCGGCGCGGATGGCATTCATCTCGGCGACGAAATCGAGCTTGTGGCGGAACTTCGGATTGATCTCCGGGTCCGGCTCGTCGCCGCCGGCCGGAACGTAGAAATTATGCACAAGAAGCTGCTTGCCGCCGGCGGCTACCCGCACCGACAGATGCCGGCAATCGCCCTTCATGCAGAATTCGCGCTTTTCGACGATGTCGATCGGCCGCCGCGCCACCGTCGCCACGCCGTGATAGCCCTTCTGGCCGCTGATCGCGATATGCTCGTAGCCGAGCTTGCGGAAGGCCGCCGACGGAAACTGGTCGTCCGGGCATTTCGTTTCCTGCAGGCACAGCACGTCGGGCGCGTTTTCGAGAAGGAAGCGCTCCACCAGCGGCATGCGCAGCCGCACGGAATTGATGTTCCAGGTGGCGATCTTGAAAGGCATTTTGGGGAAATCCGGCACTGGCGAAAACGAAGCCCGGAAAGTGGCAGCGCAGAACATCAATTACAAGGCCGGGGGCCGCCTCAACGCGCCCCGCGCACCCTGTCCACAGCTAATGGCAAGGGTCGATGGGTTGCCCTAGCGATTGCTCTTCTTCTTGTTGACGTCGAGGTTGCGCTGGTAGTCGATCTTGAACATGTTCTGGTCGAACTTCACGCCTTGCCTGACGTTGAAGATCATCACCGTCGTATCCTTGTTCTGCGCGTCCTTGATCGTCCACTGGCGCAGTTCATAGGATTTCGGATCGAACATCATGGTGATGGTCGAGTTGCCGAACACCGACTTGTCGGCAAGCTGGATCGTGGTGAGATCGTCCTCTTCCTTGACGCTCCTGACCTTGTTGCCGGACAGGTCGATGCGCTCGTCGAGCAGCAGCTTCAGCGGCGTCTTCGACAGCGGGTAGAGATCGACCGTGTTCATCTTCCTGTTGTCGAGCACCACGGACTGGCCGTCCGAGACCACCTGGAAGCGCGACGAACCGTCATAGTCGAATCGGATCTTGCCCGGCCGCTCGATGTAGAACTTGCCGCCGGTCTGCTCGCCGCGCGGGCCGAACTGCACGAACTCGCCAGCCATCGACTTCACCGTCGAGAAATGATCCGCGATTCGCTGGGCGGCACCGGAAGCCTTTGCGTCCGCGACACCCGTCAGCGGGAAGCCCGCGGCGAGGGCGCCGAACGTGGCAAGGCCAAACCCGAGGAACTGCCTGCGCGTCGCGCCGTTCGCCAGGGAAATCGTGGAGTCTGTGTTCATGGCCGTTTTCATGCCGGTCATCTCCGGAAACAGTGCGTTTGAGGCTCGATACGCAACCATCGGGGCTTAAGTTTGGCAGCCGGGAAAGGTTCCCGCCGCATCACAACAGTTCCGATCGTCACAGCTTGTCGTCTTCGGTCGGCACCAGGATCTCGCGTTTGCCCGCATGATTGGCGGGACCGACGATGCCTTCCTTTTCCATCTTCTCGATGATCGACGCGGCACGGTTGTAGCCGATGCCAAGCCGGCGCTGGATGTAGCTGGTCGACGCCTTGCCGT
>VFQQ010001164.1_pt1 | contig 39470 bp, 59 predicted proteins | sample 3512341 | NCBI WGS metagenome assembly VFQQ01 (sample SAMN10412373, study PRJNA504923) | tailings metagenome | isolation source: Relicate 2 Philex TSF1 revegetated site | place: Philippines: Tuba, Benguet | collected 2017-08-29 | reverse complement strand
GCTGCTGCTGCTGCTGCTGCTGCTGCTGCTGCTGCTGCTGCTGCTGCTGCTGCGCATGCTCTTGCACTTGCTGCTGCGGCTGCGGCTGCTGCTGCTGCGCTTCTTGGTGCTGCATGGGCTGCTGTACAGGCTGCTCCGCCGGCTGCTGCTGCTGCTGCTGCGCAGGCTGCTGTGCCTGCCGCTGCGGCCGCGGCTCCGGGGCAGGGGCATCTGCCGGCAGCTCCAGCCCAGGGGCGCAAGGCAGGTGCTGTGGGTGGCAGCCAGCCAGCGAAGCGCAGGCCCGCAGCTCCTTCACTTGGCTTTTGAAGGCCGTGGGAAATAGCTTGCCGCCATCGGCAACGCTGAGCGTCAGACGCAGACTGCACACAGGCGGGGAGAGTGGCCAAATGCGTGTTCAGGTCACATGCTGACTTCCTCAGCTTGTGGCACCGAAGCCAGCTCTCAGCTCGCCGTCGCACAACGCTCCAGGCAGCCAAAGCAGCGCTCAGGCCCTTGTGCTGATGCAAACCCCGCGACCGCGCCTCACCCAGGCAGGGCCGCAGCCATTTGCGCTAACGGGCCCTCAGAGGTGTGTAGCCGCAGCTTGCTCAGCGTGTCCTGCACATCAAATGCCTCTTTCACTGCAGTGGGACATAGCAGGTGGCGGCCATGTATCAGGCAACGGTTGCATGTGGCGCGGCAGCCGCCATGGAGACCAGAAGGAGGGGGCAACTCGGGCAGCGGCGGCTTGCATGTGAAGGCTAGGGGAATTTCAGAAAGGTGCATGCACCGCAAGTGGCGTTGGGGCGCACGGGCACAGCGAGCAAGAGGTGAACAGCACTGGCGGCACATTCCTGGCCTGCAGCGGACCAGCTAGCACCCAACTGCTGTGGCACCCCAGGCTCACCTGCCAGCGCATCACACACCAGGTGTGCCAGCTCCTCAGAAGGCAGGCCCTTGAGGTGGAAAGTACGGCCGCGATGGTTGTAGGCCAGCTGCGTGCGACATGGAGCAGCAGGCAACAGCAGATCGATGCGCGGCAGTGTGGTGGGTGCGGCGCCCAGGCACAGCGTCTAAAGGCGCAGGCGGCTCAGGCCGGGCGGGCGAGAGGCGGCGATTGCATGGCTATACAGCCTCACATCGAACTGGCCATCTGGTGTGCTGTCTATGATGCTGCATGGCATGATGTCTGCTTTCCCAAGCCTGCGCGTAGAGCAGCGTGGATGGCGGAGTGGGCGTGCGTCAGTGGGCAGGCGACCCTGAGGCGGCGGCGGGAAGGGCGGCGGCGGCAACCGCCAAGCAGCGGCTGGAGGCCAGGGCGGCGTCCTCAGGGATGGCGGATCATCCTCCCATGGCCGTAGGAGTGACTGGGCGCCCCGCAAACCGCCTGAACTTCGAACGCGCTGAAAAACGACTGATCAGCACACCTGGGCCGTTCCACACAATTATAGAAGGTTGTATGAGCCGTCGATCAGGCCGTGGCAGCTTTCCGTGCTCTGGGAGACCCTCCCATGCGCCGCTGTGGAGGCGCGGCACCGCCGAGGCGAGCGGCATGTGGTGCAGGTCCTGCCCGACATCAGACGCCTGCCAGCCCAGCAATCAAGGCAAAATCCATCTGAACTTTATTGGTTGCTCATGCCAGCACCAGGGCTTCCTCTTTATTCTGACAGTAAGCACGCCGGCACAGGCATGAGCATTGAGCAGAGGCAGGGAGGCAAGCAGGCGCAGGTGGCAGACTGGCATGCCACAAGTGATGCCTCTATCAAACCAGTCTGGCCTGTTGAGTGAGTTTGAAATGGAAGGCAAGAAGCCACTTTCGGGCAGCACTGATGAGTCGCTATGTATTTACAGCGATCAGAGGGTGACAATCAGGGGTTGGGTCAATCAATAAACTCATCATGAGGGATGGATCGGAGGCAATGCAACGCACCATGGAGTGGAAAGGGCGAGGCTGCAGCACTGGCTCGCGCCAGCGCCAGCAGCCCAGTGCTTTGTCGAACATGCTTGTGGGACAAGCGCTTGAGGCCTGAAAGCAGCACTATAGAATCTGTGCACCGAATGCTGCGCTGGTTGCGCAATCAGGTAAGGACAATGCCATTCACTGCCCGCGCACCCACCAGCCTTTCGGTGCCGCTGGCCCGCATGGCTGCTCGTCCTGTGCGCCCGCCGTGCAGCGGTGCCTACGCTGCCCTTGCTGTGCAAACAGCAGGGCGCAGCAGCACTGATGCTGCTTCAAGCCGGCACCAGGGGCAGCCCAGCTGCCTGGCACAGCTCCTCCAAATCCAGCATCTCTCGCTTCACCACCTTGACCTGTGTGTGCACCAATCAGGCAGGGCAGCAAGCGGGCATAAATTTAAACAGATAAGTCAAGCCACAAGGCTCAAGGGCTCAACCAGGACAGAGGGAGGAGGCGGGCATGAGCATCGATTGATTCAGCCGCGTTCGATCACCTGCAGGGCCGGCCGCTGCTGTGCCAATCCCATGAGCGCCTCTGCGAGCCTGAGCCACACAGGAGAGCAGTGGGTGTGCAGCAGGTGCGTTAGATGCTGGCCAAATGGGCTGTCAGCTTGCGATAGGGCGTCCGCAAGCCACCCCATTGGACGAACAGCTGCTGCATGTAATGCCTCGCCGGGCAACCTGAGCAGCCAGCTGACTTGCAAGCAGTGCGCACCGGTGCGAGCAGGCGAAGCAGGGCACGGTCAGGCGCCGGAGGCCCGCCATGTCGGCCAGCCCTTTCACAGCGTCCCTGCAGGGTGCAAGCAATGGGGTCAGAGAGTGACTGCAACCGCACGACAGCAGGCAGGAGGGCTGCCTCAGATGTAGCGCATATGATAGCAGTCAGAGTACAACAGGTAACTCACTCCAGGGCGGCCACGCTGTTCATGTTGGTGACCACGACGTGGCGCAGCCTGCAGCGGCACGATCACATGTCCACTGTCAACACTTCAAGCTGAGGAGCAGCGAAGGCTGGACGTGCAGCAGCCGCCGGCGGCTGCCCACTCCTCCAAACACACCCAGCAGAAACTGGCTGCCACTCGCCTGGAGAGGTAGCTTTCCTCCAGATCAAACACCCAGAGGCCGCCCACAGTGGCAGAGTCGGCTTGCAGGGTGTGCAGGGTGGACCAGAAGGGCGCCTCGCAGGCTGTGGGAGAGGGGGGAGGAGGTAAGAGGCAGGTGGCCAGGCAGGAAGGCGGAAGAGGAGAGAACAGGAGAATCCCAGCGCCCCACCACTTGTACCACCCAGCTGCAACATGCAGAGGCTCAGCGCCCAATGCAGTTGCCTGCCATCCTCACCGGAATCCAGCACAAACTCCACTCGCTCCAAGGACAGCACCTCCAGGCGTGGCAGCGCCAGGTCAGCAAAGTCCAGCTGGCGAAGGTAATAACAGGGGCCGGGAGGGGACAAATACTTGTCTCAGCTGCCCACAAACCAGCAATGGCATCCTCCGCACCGCTGGGCCTGCGCAAAGCTGTGGGTTGCCAGCCATTCGCAGTTGAATGCCAGGCACCGTGCCGCTCACCCCCCACCCCACCTGCGCCGGCTGGTTGCCGGTTGCCTCCAGGCCCAGCGCTCGCAGGCCGGTGAGGCAGGCCAGCAGTGCCACATCTTCGTGCCGGAAAGCCATCACTGATAAGTCCAAGTAGGACAGCTGGGCCAGGCCACTCAGCTGGGGCGGCAGCGCGGCCAGGCCAAAGCTGCAGGAGGGGAGGGGAGCGGGGCGGGAGGGCGGGTCAGCACATGCATGCAGGCACAGGTTAGTTGGGTTCGCATTCAGCTGATGGCACGGAGGAGCGGTGCCTGTCTCCGCCAAGCAGTAATCTTGGCAGCTCCCCACACCAGCCCCAGACTCTTACCCAGCCGCGCCGCGCCACACGAGGCGTTGCAGGCGATTGAGGCACCCAAACCCTGCCAGGTCATCACAGCTGGCGGGCGAGTTGTACGAAAGGTCCAAATCCAGCAGAGCAGTGTGGCGGGAGCTGAACAGGTGGCGCAGCTGCGGCAGCGGCTGGTGAAAGCCAGGCTCCGGGCAGCCCAGCAGCTCGACGCGCGTCAGCCCGGTTGGCAGGCGCAGCAGCGGCTGGGGCTCTGCACTGCTGCACCCGTGCTGGGGGCTGCAGCCCAGTGCGCTGCTGCTCTCTGCCGTGGTGCTGCCATTGCAGCTGGGGCTGTGGCCGCCGCCGCCCGTCCTGCCAGTGTTGCAGCTGGCCGGAGTGCCCACCCTACTTGTCAAGCTGTCATACTCCAGGCACAGCTCTTGCAGGCCGGTCAGGTGAGCCAGGCCATCGCTAAGATCGATAGCAGGCGCCTGGATGGCCAGGCGGGTGGCGGCAGACAGCGGCAGGCACAGGATATCCAGCTGGAGGGCGCCGCTGCTGCCGCTGCCGCCGCCGCTGCCGCAGAAGGCCGTGCTCAGCTGCAGGTCAACACCGGTCAACCGGCTGCCGGCAGCACCCAGCAGCATGGCCAGGGACATCATGTTCGTGGCAGCATCAGGGGCAGTGGGCGGCTGGCTCAGCTGCAAGCAAAGCTCTGCCGGAGGCAGCGGCCGCGGCATGCGAGCGGCGGCCAGGTTGGCGACGGTGCCGCCGCTGCCCAGCCGCCGCTGCAGCCAGGCGCAGAAGGCCGGCAGCTGCCGCGATCGATCATGCGTGAACTTGGCCTCCACCACGCCGCTTAAGGTGTCGGGTCGGCTCAGGACTCGCCGCCATCGTTGGCACACAACCTCGGCCACGGCCCTGCAGCACAACGGCGGTGGCAGCGGCGGCGAGCGGCGGCGGCGGCGGCAGGTTGGAGGCACCAGCAGAATCGAGCTCGGATTCAGCCATGCCGCTCTAGAGTCATGACCATTGACTGGACACGCGCCAGGACGCAATGACGCACCTCTCGCGCGCAGCCAGGTGCCCCAGAAACCTGGTCAGGAGCTCGGTGGGCAGGGCGTGCACACCCTGCCGCTTTGAGCGGATCGTCATGCTGGGAGATAGGCGCCGAAGGGTTGGCGGGCTGCAAGCCTCGCCGTCCCAAGGAACGCCGTAGATGCACGGCCGCTGCGCCGGGCGGCGGGTTGATGGCATCTGATCGTAATAGCATTTGGCTGCGGCACAACTTGCAGGGCTCTCAATGGCTTCAGATCAAGCCCAAACGACGCGTTTCAATCATTGTATTACCCGGTTTATTCGAGTGTGCCCCTGAGTACAGTAAAACTTTGGCAGAAGATGAGCGGGTTCGTGGGCAGTGCAGTCGAAAGCAGGTGGGGAGGGGGCAACCACACATGAGCACGAGGCTGCTGAGTGACGAGGAACAAGCTATGACGCGTGGTTGGGGGCGCTCCGGTCATATGCCGCTACGCCCACTGCCACGCATGTCAGCACAGCATTGCGGCAGCTGCCTGCGCTCACCGCCAACCATTTGGCCTTGCTGCGCGACAGCGGCGACTGTGCGGCGGCATTGCAATGAGCAAGCAGCAACCCCCTGATTCAAGATCTGCAATGGCGCCCAAGTACTTCAGCATGGTAGCGGTCGTTGCCATGTCGGACTCCAGGGTGCATCGGCTGCTGCAGCGGCAATCACACGACCGCCGCCACCCACTGCCTGCCGCTCGCGGCAGCATGGCCATGCATGGGCAGTCAACGTTGCGCCCTCTGACTACACAGATCACACTTTTGACATCATGCTGGCCCTGTCGCAGGCGGGCCTGGCCTGCCGCCTCGCCCTGCCGGCCGCGAGCTCAGGCCTGGGCCTGCTGGCGCTGAGCCCCGCGCTGCTGCGCACGCTCAGCACTTTCCAGGAGCCTTCCGATCAGCAGCAGCAGGCCAAGGACAAGCGCTATGTCGACAGGCTGAAAATCACGGCTCGGGGCGGCAAGGGAGGCAACGGGTGCACCAGCTTCTACCAGGGAGCATCTCGGGGTGAGCTCCGGAGACTTTTGGACCTGCATGCAGGCGCGCAGCGATGGGGTCGGTCTGCTGCCGCCGCCGCTGCCGCTGCCGCCTGCTGGCTAGCCTGCGCTGTCTCCCTGCCCATCATCCAATTGCAGGCCGGCATGCCGTTGCTGATGGCGGCAGCGGCGGGGATGGCGGCAGCGTGGTCATCCGAGCAGTCGCCAAGTGAGCAACAGCTGTGGCTTATAGTTGGTGAACGCCGCTCAAGGGCGACAGCCCGGATGTGCATTGCCCTGCTTCCCTCCTGCCTGCTGCTCCTCCCCGCTGAATGTTCCGCCTTACCCATCTAACTGACATCCATCTCCTGCTTGGGCTCTCCTTGATTGCAGCATGAAGAGCCTCGCGGGCGTGCAGCAGCTGTACAAGGCAGAGCCGGGGCTGCACGGCACCAAGCAGCGGCAGCACGGGCGGGCTGGCAAGGACACAGTGCTGCTTGTGCCCGTTGGGACTGTGGTGCAGCGCATGCCGTCTCGGCCCGGCGACCCTGTGACGGCATCTAGCAGCGGCGGCAGCGCTGGTGGCGGCAGCGGCAGCGGCGCCGCTCCGGCAGCAGGGGCAGGGGCCATGCAGGGTGCAGCAGCAGCAGCGGGGCAGCAACAGGCAGCTAAAGAGGAGGAGCTTCCAGAATGGCTGCTGCGCTGGCGGCGGCCCTTCACGGGTGCAGATTACACGTCAGCAGATGAGGACAGTGATTTAAAAGGCACCAGCAGCAGTGCAGCGGGGCTGCCGCAGCCCCCGGGCTGGTCGGATGACGACACAGTAGGTGGTGGCGGCTTGGCTGGCGCGCGGCATGCACAGCAGGCACAGCAGGAGCAGCAGTACGAGCTGCTGGCTGACCTAACTGAGCCGGGGCAGGAGGTGGTGGTGGCGCGTGGGGGGCGGGGCGGGCGGGGCAACGCTGGCATCAAGGCGCAGGCGCACCGGCCGGCGCCCAGCGAATCAGAGGTGAGGCAGGGATTGATTGCTCTGCCTGGGGTTGCAGCAGAGGCGTGATGGGTGTGGAGGCTGGCTAGTCTGCAAAACACATTCAGCTGCCACGACTGAGCTCACGCCCACCGCTGTCCATGCCATGCAGCGCGGCCAACCTGGCGAGATCTCTCGCCTCCTGCTAGAGCTCAAGCTGCTGGCTGACATTGGCTTGGTGGGCCTTCCTAACGCCGGCAAGAGCACGCTGCTGCGCGCGCTGACGGCTGCGACCCCACGGGTGAGGGGCAATGCGTGCGTTTGCATATGATGTAGCTGTGATGTGCTGGATTCGTGGGCAATGTGCAATGCAAGCCGGCGCAGGCGGCGTCTAAAGCTTGCTGTACATGCAAGCAGTGCCGCAGCGGTTGTGGGCACACACGGCTGCAGCTGTACAGCCCAATGCTTGCCTTGAGTCTGCCGGCCCCTGCCTTGCTGCACCAATGCAGGTGGGCGACTATGCCTTCACCACTCTTGCGCCGCAGCTGGGCGTGGTGCCTGCCCCCAATCCGATTGATGAGCCGATTGTGGTGGCCGACATCCCAGGACTAATCGAGGGGGCGCATGAGGTGAGAGGCTAGGGGTTTGTGCCACCCATGTCGCCGGCGGGCAAGAACAGCACTAAACCGTGTGGTGGACACGCACGGTGTGCCGATGCTCTCCTTTACTGTGGCATTTGCTATGGTGTTCCCTGCAGAACCGGGGGCTGGGCCACCATTTCCTGCGGCACATCGAGCGCACCAAGGTCATTGCATTTGTGCTTGATTGCGCGTCAGGCAACAAAGGTGGGTTTGTCCTGCGGGCTTTGACAGGATTCATCGTCAAAGTCGCATGGCGGCAAAGGCAGAGTGCCATGCGGGCCATGCACTGGAGAATGCCGCCTGGGCCCCCATGCGCGCTGGCCTTGCACAATGGCTGCCAACGACCTGCTTGCCATATGTGTGCTCACAACCTGCAGGCGCACCAGGTCCCAAGGCCTGGGAGCAGTTAGAGCTGCTGCAGGCACGCCAGCTGTGATATGTTTGCGACCTTTTGATATGGATCAATGGATGCTCGCTGGAGGTTCTGCAGTAGAAGCTTACAGCGCACTCATTGCATTTGCACCCTTGACACCTTCGCTGCTGATTTGTCTTGGGGACTGCAGGAGGAGCTTGAGGCGTACTCGCCACACCTTGCGGAGCTGCCAGCACTGGTGAGGATGGCGCTGTACCTTCTGATGTGCAACAAACCCCCCTGCTGCCTTCTGCCTGCCACTCAATCAATGTGCCTTTGTTTGGTTGCAAGCATGCTCATGCAGCAGGCTGCCCATGTGTTAAGCACGGTGCTTTTCCTATGCTGCTACTTGATAGGTTGTGGCCAACAAGGTGGAGACGCTTTCCTCCCCTGGGCGCACCCTGGCTGCCCTGCGCAAGCACACCGATCTGCCGGTGAGGGAAGACATCACTTTGGCAACCCAGGCAGCACGGCGGATGCCTGGCAATGAGAGTGCGGCGCACCTGTGTGCTGCCTGGTGTTGCTGGTCTTGTGTTCAACGCTGGCAACATACCTGCCATTGAGATGTCACCCGCCCTGCCAACCACTGCATTGGCAGGTGATCGGCATTTCGGCCAAGGAGCGCTGCACGCTCCTGCCGACCGTCGGCGGCGAGCCGCAGCCCACTGCAGCAGCAGCCCCGCCCGCCCGAGCAGCCGCCCTGCACCTGCTGCCGGGCCTGCAGCCGCTGCACTATCAGTTGGAGGCGCTGCTGCACCGGGCGGGGGCGCGGCAGCAGCGGCCGGCATGGGCAGAATTCGAGGATGCTTGGGCTGAAGGGCTGCGTGAATGAGAGGACCCCAGAATGTGTGTGGTCCCCTTTTCTGATTCATTCAAACTGCCAATCAATGCCATTCGTTTCCGACTGTCCAACTACTTACCATTCAGCATGTGATTGTAAATCTGCTGCTCTGCAGCTCCGTCAACAGTGTGCAAGCATCACAGCAGCTACTGCACTTCTCCTCAGCCTAGACCGGGCTGCAACTAGCTGCAAACACACAACCTGCTTGCCCTGCGGAAACAATCTGATGTGGTGTTTACATTGCAAGGCCTAGATGCAAGGGTTGCACAGCGTCTAGTCTGAGCAGCATGGCAGTGGGCCGTCGCCAGCAGGGGCCCAGATGTTAGCTATGGTCAACGGGCAAACACGGGCAGACTGCAAGCACAGCAACGGTCAGGACGCTCCAACACTCTCAGAAGGCCGACTGCTTGGCACGCCAGCCGAGCAACTTTGTCGTGCTCAGAAAGCCGACTTCTTGGCGCGCCAATCCAGCAGCTCATCACCCTCCGCATCCTCCTCATCACTGCTGCTGCCCGCCTCCAGTGCCGCTATCGTGTCGGCCACCTGGGGTACAGGGCGGGGCAGCGGGGTGTGGCAGGATGAGCAGAAATCAAGCGATGCTTGCAAGCAGGGGTCTGCATCCGGGGCTATACCACCTCGCTGTTCCCACCCCATCTCCTTTCGGTTTACAGCCCTTTGGCCAGCAACTGGTCTGCAAGCCCCAGCCCCAGCCAATGCCGCCATTCCACCCACCCGTCGCTTCTTGGCCAGCTGAATCGTCGGGCGCTCCACCTCAGGGTCCGCAATGGCGTCTGCCGCTGCAGCCGCCGCCGCATCAACATCCTCAACTTGCCGCTTGGTGCCTGCTGCCCGAGCCTCTTTCAGCGCCTCCAGCTTCTGCATGCGGACGCTGCGAAGCAGAAGAGGGCGGCAACAAATAAGGTGAGCCTGCCTGTTGTAGCGGTTGCATGTGAGCGCACGCTGCAGGGCGGATTCGTTCAAGCCAGAGCCACACGCACCCATGCACACATGCCCTGCAGCACCCAGACATCAAATCATGCCAAAACAGTCGCACACGACCTCCTACTAAGCCTACAAAACACCTGAACAACCAATCAGTCACTCACAACTGCTCAAAGTCTTCACGGTCCCGCCGCCCCGCCGCCTCCTCCTCTTCCTCCGCCGCCTGCTGCTGCGCTGCCGCCGCCGAGTCCACCTCGACTTGCTTGATGAAGTCGGCATACTCCTGCAGGGCAAGCAATGCGTCCGCAGGGGTAGGAGCGGGCAAGTCAGCCTGCTTGCTGAAGGAGCAGGTCCGAGGGTCACTGTAGCCATGACATTCAATCACATCGGTGAGCAACCAGGGCAACGCCACCGGTAAAGCAACAGGGCAACGCCACCGGTACAGGCAGCACTATGCTTCGCTCTCACTCCCACATACGCCACCCGCTCCTTCTGCTGGCGTTCACCCAGCACAACCTGGCTCTTCCCACCTTTTGCAGGTCCTTCTCCGACTTAGGCACCTCGCCCCGCGCCTTGGCGTCCGCCTTCTTGTCCTCAAAAAAGCCTGCAGCACAGCGGAAGATGTGGCAGGGTGTGGGCGTCGTCAGGCGCAGCCAGTCGAGCAGCCGCAGGCGTGGGCACAGCCAACTGCAACAGCTGCTGGCACGGTCTGTTGCAGAAGCATGAGCCACGCAGACCTGCAAGCTGTGGCCTTGCAGCACGCAGCAACGGACACCCACAACCACAGCGCACCCTTTGGCAGCGGCGCTGCTCCCGCCTCCCCCTCTGCTGCCGCTGCTGCCGCCGGCTTGCTGCTGACGACCGTGCCGCCGTCTGCTGCGCCGCTGGGCGGCCCCACAACGCTGTCTGCTGCTGCGGGAGAGTGGTCAAAGAAGCCGGCTGGCACACCAGAGGCGCCGGTGCCGCCTGCTGCCTCGCGGCGGCTGCCGGGAGATGTCACCTCCCCTCCTGCTGGCGCTCCTGCCGCAGCACCAGCCCCAGTGGAACCCTCGATGCTGACTGCCTGCTCCGCTGGCAGTGCCGCAGCCGGCGCAGCAGCCGGCCCGGGCCCAGCCGAGCCCACCACTGAGGCATGGTTATCAAAAAAGTCGGCTGGCGGGCCAGCGCCGGCTGAAACCGTGCTGCGGACTTCCTCCTGTGCACCGCCAGCGCCGCGTGAGCCGGCCACGGAAGCCAGCGCTGCTGCATTGCCGCCGCCGTGCCCGCCTTGGTTGATGGAGGGCTCAGCGTGTGCCTCAGCGTGTGCCACCAGGCCCGCTGTATCATGCAGCCGGGTGGCCTGGGAGTCTGCATGGTAGGAGGCTGCAGGCCGGTTGCCCTGCTGCGCTAGCGCCGGCATGCTGCGGCCTGCTGAGGGTGCCCGTGGCGGCGGCGGCGGCATGCTGCGAGCATCCTCCTCGGCGCTTCGATAGCCGGCCCCGACGGTCGGCGGCGAGCGGTCTCCTGCTGGCTGTGGCGCTGCTGGCGCCGCGGCCTGCTGCTGCTGCTGCTGGGCTGCTAGCGCTGCCGCTCGCTGCTGGCGGAGCGCGCGCAGCTGCTCCTTTGACTGCGTAAGGCAAGGGCACGGAGCGGCGGCGGTGAGCGGCAAGGGCGGTGGAGCGTGGAGGCGCGGCTGCAGGCGGCGGCGCAGCTACAATCCAAGTATGATGCATTGTCGGCATGCTTCAGGCCGCCAAACGTCCAGTTGGACGCTGTAGCGAGCGTCGTCGCAGGCCCGAGCAGCCGGGAGGCACTCTGCGGGGCTGCAGCCATGTTAAGTAGCACTCACCAGTTTGCCCGGTTTGCCAGACATGGCGAGTCGAGCCCAAGGCTGCACGAGCGCGCGGCGCCAAGAAACGGGTTGTTGCACGCTGCGTGAAACCTCCTTGGCCTGCTCACGATACTTAAACGTGCGATCGCCAAGTGCTGGAGTGCGCTGCAAGGCCGATGGCGGTGAAGCCCTGCCGACCGAGCAGAGATGCAGCGGCCTGCTGCTTAGGCGGCCTTGCTGCGCAAATCAACACTGTCGCACACTGGCATCCAGCTCGGATCAAGCCTTGCGGCGCCGCTCGTCAATGCACTGAGCCGGTGGCGTTCGGAACGCGGCGTTGAGGGCTTTCTTGCCCGCCGCTGGGCTACTGATCGACTGCGAGCAATCCAGCGATGCCATCCTTGGCGCAGCTGGCGGCGCTGCTGCTGCCGGTGACGGCGGCGGTGGCCGCAGCCTTCGCCGCTCTGGCTCCTGAGCCTTACATGGTGCGCCGCAGCCGTGCTGCCTTGTGCTTGGGTGACATTCAATTCTGGAATTTGCAGCCTTTCCATGCCTCAAGCTCTCCTGCACCCACTGCTGCAGGACGAGCCGTTTCACGTGCCCCAGACGCGGCGCTACTGCGAGGGGCGCTGGCGGGAGTGGGACCACAAAATCACAACCTTCCCCGGTGCGCTGCGCATTGTTGATAAAGATGTGTGCACGAGGCTTTGATCTTGCATGCCTGCTTTGAAGGTTCCTTCCAGCCACTAGCCGCAGCTAGATTCCCTTGCCACTCGCCTCTGCACTCACTGCTTGCCCCCTTCCTCCTGCCTCTCTTCCATTCCCAACAGGCCTGTACTTTTTCGGTGCCGCCGTGGGCCGGCTGGAGTACGCAGCGCAGCGGCTGCTGGGTGCCGCCTCGCCCCAGCTGTGCTCCACCACAGCGCTGCGCAGCGTCAACCTGCTGTTTGGAGCCGCCTGCCTGCCGCTCTTCCATGCGGCGGCTGCCAGCCTGGACGGCAGCCGCACCCCGGCACAGCTGCTGCTCATGGTGAGCTGGGTGCTGGGGGTATGCAGAGTAATTTTGCACATGGTCTGCGTGCCTCTGGCTGCATGGCACGACCAAGCAGCGCAGCATCACAGCCATCTGTCCTTTGCACAACAAGGGAACCCGCTGCTGTCTCTTCCCGCCAAACTACGCCAAACTGCCCCCCCACTGCCCTTCCTCCCCCTGCCTCCCGCCCTGCCCCCACAGACCGCGGCCTGCGCCCTCTTCCCGCTCCACTTCTTCTACCAGTTCCTGTACTACACAGATGTGCCCTCCCTCTTCTTCACGCTGGCCACGGTCCTGGCGGCAGCGCGCCGCCGGTACCGCCTGGCCGGCGCGCTGGGCGCCGCTGCGGTGCTCATGCGGCAGACCAATGCGGTCTGGGTGGCGTATGCGTTGGCCAGCGCTGTGCTGGATGAGTGCCTGCCTGAAGGCGGCAAGAACAAGGCAGAGCGGCAGGATGCAGCAAAACGGCAACGGCAACGGGGTGGCGGCAGCGGCGGCAGCAGCAAGAGCAGCACGGCAGTCTTGGCAGCCCTGCAGGCGGCAGCAGCAGACGTGCAGCAGCTCCTGCGGCGGGCCTGGGTGCTCAAGTGGCGCCTGGCAGCGCAGCTGTGGCCCCTGGCGGCTGTTGTGGCGGCTTTTGCGGCTTTCGTGCTGCTCAACGGCGGCATCGTGCTGGGCGACAAAGCGCACCATGCGCCTGTGCACCACTGGGCGCAGCCCCTCTACTGCCTGCTGTACATCACGGCATGGCTCGCGCCTGCCTTTTGGTGGCCCCCAGCACTGGCCAGCGCAGCAGGATCCCTGGGGCTGGCGCTGCGCTGTCGGCCGGCTGCCACCGCAGCAGTCCTGGTGGCAGGCGCAGCAGCGGCGGCAGCGGCCGTGCACTTCGGCACCCTTGTGCACCCCTTTCTGCTGGCTGATAACCGGCACTGTGTGTTTTACATCTGGCGCCGCATCGTCAACCGCACGCTGTGGTCACGCTATGCCCTCGTGCCTGCCTATCTGTACTCTGCTGCGGCCCTGGCTGCCCGCCTGGCACACCACGGCTGGCTGCGTGTGGCTCTGCTGGCTGGCGCCAGCTGCGTGGTGCTCATCCCTGCTCATCTCATCGAATTCCGATACTTCACTGTTCCCTTCTACCTCACTTTCCTGCACATGCGCACCCCCAGCACCTTCGCCCTGGCCGCCATTGTGGCCCTGTTCGCCGCTGCCAATGCCGCAACCGTGTATCTGTTCCTGGCACGCCCCTTTGCATGGGCCGACGGCTCAATTGATCGGTTCATTTGGTAACATGCGCACAAGCAAGCTCACACGGCGTATGCTAAAAAACAATCAAACACATGCTGGCAAAATGCAAGATCAAAGATGACATTACTCTCGCCCTGTCGCTGCCTCAGCTGCCTCAGCTGCTGCCGCCTCCTTGGCCGCCCGCCGCGCCGCGCCCATCTCCCGGCACACGCGGCGGTGCCCGCCCTCCCTCCAGTCGGCGTGCGAGCAGCTAGTGCCGCAGTACCACACCGCACGGCAGGCGCTGCACACAGAGAGAGGACAATGCAAGGGTGGCGGGCGGCAATAGGGAGGGCAGCAGATCGCAAGCTCAGCTGCGCTGTGCTGGCTAGTACAATCAAGCTGTTCAGCTGTCCCAGCTGTCCCATGGCCAAACCCCTCGCACCATCCACGCACCTGCACCGCATGCTGCCTGCGCCCTGCCCGGCGGCCGGGCCGCCCTCGCCACCTAGGTTGGCGCAGTGCAGGTAGGCGCACGAGCGGCCTGCAGCTGCCTGTGCCAACAGCAGCCGCCTCTCTGCCTCAAGCGCAGGCAAAGCGTAGTATTGCTGCATCAGGGCTGCCAGGTCAGCGGCGGGTGGCAGTAGCAATCGCCAGTCTGGCATTTGCTCGGCGGGCTGGCCGCCGGCTAGCAAGCCACCCAGCAGTCCCTGCTGCTGTTGCTGCTGTAGGCTGTGCAACACTGTGCGCAGCTGTGCGGCCTGGTCACCAGGTGGGCCGCTGGTGGCAGCACGTTGCAGGGCTGCCATAGCGCCTGCCACTGCTGCATCGACAGCATCAAGTCCAGCCAACCCTTGGCGAGCCTGCATCCAATGAGACATGCGAGTGACAGCTGATTTGAACCCAATGGCATTTGCTACACCCTTAGTCATGCTAAGTCAAGGCATGTTGTAGGGCGTAAAAACTTCCCGCTGGATGACAGTCAACTTTGTGGCCCCCTTTTTGGCTTGCCTGCTCTGCAAGTCGCTCAGCTGCCTCCCTCAGCTGCCCCGCAAGGCTGCCTGTACCCGTAGTTGGCACAACGTCAGCAGCCGCGGTCGCCGCGCGTGCCAGCTCAAGGAATGTCTGGCCCATGCTGATCTTCAGCGAAGTTGCCTGCAAAACAGTGGGAGCATGATTGCCTTGCAAATGCGGGCGCTGTGCACTATTTGCTGCTGTATTGGCAGCAGCCCCATTAGCAGGTATCGATGCTCCGCAAGCAGCGCAGCCGCTCACCCGCTCTTTGGCCACTGGGTGCCTGAAACGCTGCAACTGCTCCACTGTCACCAAAGCCATGTCTGCCAGGCCGCTCCCTGCCAGTGCAACTGCCAGGCGCTGCTGCTTGCTCGCTGATGCAAGCTCAAACAGTCTGATCAGGCGGTACGCCCGCTGCACACAAAGATCGAACTCCTGCAAGGCAGTGCATCGTGTGAACTGCTTGTTGAAAGCAGACGATAAGATCATGCATGGCATGTGGTTACACGGTGCAGGCAGGCGGTGCAGTGTTTGCAGTTAGCTCCGCAAGGTACAACTGCCACCTGCGGCAGAAAAAACTTACCTCCGGCAGCTGCTGCGCCATTGTTTCCAGCGGTTCCAGCAGTGATGCGGCTGCAGCTGCAGGCAGCGCGGCTGCTGCAATCAAAGTGGCCTGCCAAAAGAGCGAGCTGTCCTCGAGCTCAGATTCCGCTGCTCCTGCTGGAGCTGCAGCAGCTGCTGCGGCCGCCGCCAGCATGGCTGCCACATGCCCGGCGCACATGGCTTGCAGCTGGGCGTGCACCTCCCTGCATCAGCAGTGTGTTAGGGAGAGTGGTACCTAAAAGGAGATTTTTCAGTTGGCACTTCCGCGGCGCCTGTTGCAGACTGAGCTGGTCGTGCATCTCAAGCCTATGCGCCCATGCAACCCAATCTGCTGCATTTTAACTGCACATCTCCCCACTTGCCTGGATGTTTCCATCGCAAAATGTAATGCATCATTTGCTGCCGACCGCTGTAACAGCCGGTGCATGTCAGTAGTCTGCACCAGCAAGGTGCTGAGGCACCACTGCAACGCTCGCCACCCGCTGGCACTGAGCCGCTCACTGGGAGGACGCAGCGGCGCAGCTGGCGAGGTGAGGGTGGCAATCAAGCGGCACAGGGTGGTGTGCAGTCCCCACAGCCGTGCTGGCAGGCTGTGCCGAGCAGCGGCCTCATCTGGGGCCTGCTCTGCTGTTGCACTAGGCTGCTGTGATCTCAACGCCTGTGCCAACTGCAACAGCTGGCGCGGCAGCTCCTGCTGAAGCAGGCGAAGGAGGCCAGAATGCGCATTTGCTGCCCAGTTCACACGGCCGCTTGCCAGCTCCAAGCGAGCAGCTAGCTGGGTAAGGCTTGGGGCCAGCCGCAGGCTGGCCACTACAGCCTCGAGCCAGCAGGCCAGCTGCTGCGCACTGCATTGCTCCAGGCTCAATGCATACACCTGTGCCTGCAGCCCGAGCATGCTGTGGCAGAGCTGGTTCAGGCGCTGCAACAGACTGGGCTCGTTTGGATAGGTTGCGAGGTCCTGCATGTCCTTGACCAGGGCTGCAACGGTAGTTGCCAGCTGGGGCAGCAGGCGTGCCACCTGCAAGGCTGCCGCCGCAGCTGCCCCTGCTTGGCTGGTCGCCCGCGCTGATTCGTCCAGGCTGCCTGCTGTGGCTGGCTGCTGTGCATCTGTTGAGCTCTGCATGCTTATGTAATTGGCAAGTGTGTCCAGCAGCGCTGCCCGGAAGGCTAGGTGTTCGAGCCACAGTGGGCCTGATACACCATTTGGCCGGCTGGTTGGCAGGGCGCGCAGAATGGCTGCCACATGCTCCTATGCACCCTCCGCGCCGCCTGTCTGCAGCTGCTGCTGTACGGCAGGCGCTAGGCTGCCGTGATGCATGGTGGCGATCAGATTAAACAGCATGAGTGCATCTCCGCCCAGCTGCTGCTCGCTGCCGGCCGCCACAATGCTGCTGCCGCAGCCGCCGCTGCAGCTGGGAGGCAGCAGCCCAGCAGCACGCCCGCAATGCCTCGCTACAGGGCCGGGTCGGCAGCAATGGCAGCGTCATGCCTGTCCCACACAGGTTCATGGGTCAAAGTCTTGACCAGGGCCAGATAGTTCCTCGAAAATGCCTGCCGTCCTTCTGCGGCGCATGGAACAACCATCGATTGTTTGGTCCAGCGATGACGCAGCGATGATGCAGTGCGGGGCCGCTACCTTAATGACTCACCTTCGTCAAAACCAGCACCAATCTGCGGCGATGCGATGGACAGTGCAGCCAGCCAGGGCAGCAGGGCTGCTGGCTTGGCTGTGCTGTTGGCAAAAGCTGCTGCCGCTTCTGGCCGGCTGCTGGGGTGCAGCAGCTCGCGCACCAGCAGCACAAGTGACTGTAGCTGCCTGGACGCAAGGTTCGCCAGCATCAGACTATTGTAGAGATCGTGGCTCTCAGCTGCCAAGGGTTCAAGGGCAGCACAGGCAGCAAGTGCTATCCGGCCGGGCCCAAAAACCAAGCTGCTTGCAGCACCTAGCTTGAAGCCAGTTTGGCTGGACAGCTGTGCTGTGCAGAGAGCCAGTATGATACAGCTCTTGAGCGCGCCACAGGCAGACGTGACCTGTAATAGAAGCCAGGGCGGGCTGCCGCCGGGCTGAGCCAGGCTGCGGGTGGCAGCTCCGGCAAACTCTAAAAGGGTGTGCGCTGCTGCCGCCAGCTGCCTGCAGGCACAGGCACTTGGGTGATGATCAAGACTGGCTGGCAAGACAGCGCCATGCATATCACGATGTGGAGGATATTCGCATCACCTGTCCAAGCCAGCACTCCTGACTGCATGTGCGCTGCTCAAGCCAGCACGTTCAGCATGCGCCAGTTCGCTGAGGCGGACGGCCATGCACTCGGCGTCCGTTGCCGCTGCACCGTTGGTAGCCACACTGCCAAAGTGCCACGGCAGGATGTCCAGCAGCTCAAGGATGGTTTCCATGGCTAACAGGTTGTTCTGTACAGCAGGGCGGTGTAGCGGTGGAGTGAGCAAGGCAGGGCAAGCGCTTGCCAGCGGCAGCGGCGAGCAGCGCGAGCGGCGCCAAGCGGCGGAGGCGGCAGGGTAGGGCGGGGCGCCTGGGGACGGCTGGGAGCGATCAACTCGCTTGTCTGTGACGTCAGGCGAGCTGTGGGACGCGTGCGAAAGAGAAGCAGGCTGTGCGGGTCGCTGTTGGGTGGGGTGGTGCGGGCGTGGTGCCCGCCCGACTTCTCCAGAGGCTCTGTGCGCAATGCCAAGTTGTTTGCGGGAGTTAAGCCGCCCTTCTGTCAAGGGATGCCCATGAAAAGCTGCATGCATGCTTGGGCGCCTCCCTCCATACGGTTCTGGGGCATTGATCAACTGCGCAAACGAGCAGGCGCGCCGGCCCAGCTGCCAAACGGCTCTCAGGTGCTGCGCCGACCGCGGCGGCGGCGGCAGCGGCGGCAGCGGCAGCATGTCGCTTGCAGCGGTTCAGCGTGCAGCATGCAGCAAGCTGGATGTCGCGCAAGTTCCACCAGCGTTCAGCTAACCAAATGTGGCGGGCTCAGCAGCCAGCGTGCTTGCTCTGCGTATGCGGCCCGGCTTTGCCATGTGCGGCACAGCCTCAAAGCTGGCGCAGCTGTCGCTCCTCCCACATTGACACCGGCCTCCACTGTTATACGCGCCAGACAGGCGGTGCAATGTGACCAGCCTGCGGAGGCAGTCACCTGACCTCTGCGCCGAGCCATGGAATATGCATTATCGTAAATTGGCTGTGCATCACAGGCTCAGCACATCGCAATTGCCGCACTACAGCTTGATCCATCTATTCATTCCATTTGGCTGCACCCACTCACCGGCGGTGAGCCATGCTGTCACTCCTGCCTGCCTCAAGAATCTCACGCAGTCAATGGCATCCCTGATCACGTGAAAGCAGGCACTCGCATGATAGCAAGGTGCCGCCCGACATGCAACCCTCTCCACCCCAGCGGCGGCAGCATGCGTTTCGAGCATGGCGTACGTGTTGGCTGGTTGTAAGCAGGTTCAGCGCACGCTCAACATGAATGTGAACTAACACTGCATCAAAAGTGCAGGTCCCGGATCCATATTTCCGACGCTCTCAATGCACCCTGTTTTCGTGTGCGCGGCCGCGCACGGGCAGAGCTAAGGGCAGAGCTAAGGGCAGTGTAGGGTGAGCTACCGTGTGAGGGCCTCCCGCCGCCGTCGCCAACGTCTCACCGACTGCCCCTGCAAGCATGTGCCAACTGATGGCAGTTGCATGTCCAAAGCCCTGCTCGACGCTGCAGACAGCACGCCATATACCGCTGCCACCGTAGCGGCAGCCTCGACCCCCATCACCCAAGGCGGCGCTCATGCAGCGGCGGAGAGGCCGTGGTCGGTTCCCTCGCGCGATCTAGCTTTCTCAGCTTTCGATGGATGCAACCATGGCCTCCTCGCCTCAGCAGGTGGACCCCACCGCCGGGTCTGCGGGCGCCTCGCTCGCCTCGCTGCCGGACGCTCTGCTGGAGCGCATCATTCGCCTCCTTGATCACGAAGACAGGCAAGCCACGGCAGTGGGGGCTCGATGGCGTCTCTTGTGGCTGCCGCCGCGCCGCCGCCGCTGTCGCACACCTGCGTTGCAGCTGCGGAACTGCAGCTGTCTCTGCACTGCCCCTGCAGGCCTTATGCAGCGCTGGTCAGCAATCGGTGGCATGCGGCGGCACACGCCCCCGCATTGCTGCAAAGCATGACCGGGTACTGTTCAAGCTTACAACGGCTGCAGTCGCTCACCACCTGGCTGCTGCGCCACGGGCGGCACGTGTGCAGCTTCAGCCTGCATTGCTCCCCATGCAGCTATGACCGGCAGGAGTGTCTCTGGGAGCTGCCCGCTTGCCTGGCGGCACTCGCAGAGACGAGTGCGCTGCAGCGATTCAAGCTGAGCTTTGGCTCCTATGAAGCTTGGTTGTGCACCAGCCCTTGGTGCCCGGCGTTGCGGCAGCTGCAGTCACTGGAGTTGGAGAATGAGCATGGCCGTGTGCACCTAAACAGCAGCCTGGCCGGCCTGGTGGCAGTCACCCGATTGGCGCTCAGCGGCGAGTCTGTCACTGTGGCCTTCGCTGCACAGCTGCCCCCCAATGTAGAGCGGCTTGCTTTAACCGATGAACGGAGTGTAGAGCTGCCGCGGCAGGTGAGCCCGGGGAAGGTTGGTGCGAAGGTGGAAGGCTGGATGGTTGATCGCTGTGTAGATGTGCCAGCGCCTGGCAGTGCGCTCATCTGACTTGCCACTTGTACTGCCATCCCCAACCCGCTTGCCGCAGCTGTCCGGCCTTTCCCGCCTCAGCATGCTGGTGAGCCGGAGTGCAGATCAGAAAGCAGCAGCATGTGCATGTCTGCATTGCAGTAGAACCGGGGGCTGTCTGCCATTGCATAGCTGGCTGGTGTGAGAACGGCAGGATTGCGTATTCCGAACAGGATGCGGGGATGTCCTGCCCTGCGTCGTGTTGTCTACTTCACTTGTGTTCACGCGGTGACAGCACGCTCTGACTCTAAATCTGTGTCATCTAATTCTCCTGCCCACAGATGCTATTTTCAGAGCGTTGCCGGCCAGATGGCTATGCGATGCTTACCCAGCTGGGCCAGCTTGCGCGCCTGTCGCTGGAACGCTCCGGACATCTGCCTGCTTGCCTGCCTCAGCTCACAGTGCTGCAAGACCTGAGGCTTGCCGAAGCAGGCAGGGATATGGCGGCGGATGCTTTTCTGCCGGCAGTGGATGCCGCGCTGCAACAGCTGACTGCGGTGAGGACGTGATTGCGGCAGGCATGTTGGGGGACGGTCCTGTGGCACACTGGTTGCCAACGCGCTTGTGTGACGTTAGGCAGCCGGGTCCGCAACATTTGCCAACGCTTACCCTATCCCTCCCATCTGTCGGCTACTCCTGCAGCTCACCTCCCTCTGCATTGACGATGAACCGCACCGCTGCCAGCCCCCGCCTGCCCTGGCGGGGCTGAGCCACCTGCAGCGCTGCTGCCTGGCAAGTTTTCCCAGAACACCCACAGATCCCCAAGCACCAACTACAGCCCTGCCGCCCGGCCCATGGGAATCTAGCCTGCGGTCGTTGGGAGCCAGCCTGGATGTGCTGGCATGCAGCACAGCGGTGCTGTCGGAAGCCACCCAGCTGAGCCGCCTGGCACTCACAGGGGGCAGCCTGAAGTGCGATGACCAGCAGACGTTTTGGGAGTGGGCGGGCAGTCACCCCTCGCTGCAGCAGCTGCAGATTGATGTTGTTGTTGGAATGGAGCTGTGACCTCGGGCTGTGCACAAGTTCTGCAGCCTGGCACGTGAGCGGCCCCAGCTGGAGGTGACTACCGTTTTGGTGGAGGAGGATGGAATCAACGTCGGGACATTTGAAACCGAGTTTGATTTCACAATCTAGCATCTGCAGTGCCTGTGCTCGCCGGCCCCTGAACCCAAAGATTCCTTTGATTTCTGCACAGTTACAAATGCATCACGTGTAAAACTGCGGCTGTTGCAGACAGGCGCAGTGCTGTTGGCAAGATACAGGGAGAGCTGGCGGGATCGTAGCACAGCATCAGCGTGCCGCCGCTCATGCGCTGCTGCCATGGTCGAAGCGCAGCAGCAGCGCGGTGCAGTTGTCCTTGCACTTGCGCTCGCGGATCGCCTCGTGGATCAGCCGGTTGCAGGTCTGGGGCCGGTGTGGGGGTAATGAAGGAGTGCACGTGTGAGAGCCGGGCATTGGTTTAGAGCGTGCCCGTCAGCAAGCTGGAAGCTGTGCTGTTGATGTGTGGGCCGCCTGAGAGGCAGCCTCTTTGCTGTGCCAAACCCACATTCCACTTGGCATGGCGCAAGTGCAGCACTGCCGGCAGAAGGGCCATTTGTGGCTAGCCCCCGGCTGCAGCTCTCATGTACTGCCTGGTGCACGGGTGGCAGCAGCACCCACCTGTTTCACGCTGTTCCCTTTGGCCTCCAGCTCTTGCTGGGCAAAGTCCACGGCATCCTGCGGCCCAAATACGCCTGCACAGCGAAAAACAATGCCAGCCGAAAAGCAACGATTTAATGGCACTGTCTAACGCCTTTGGAGGCATGAATATCAAGCCACACCTGCTTCCCTGCACAAGTAACACTTCCCCGCACTGCCTAGCAGCCAACCAGCCCCCTGTGATCATGTGAAGCACCAACCCCAGAAGCCGTCGCAGGCCAGCAGCAGGAAGGCATCGCGCCGGCTGATCTGAAACGCCTGCACATCCGGCACCGCGCTCATGCCCTGCTTCTTGAAGGCTCGGTCGCCAAAGGCGCGTGACACCTCAATGCGGCCTGCACACATTGGGTGTCGGTATGTGGTATGCACATACAGGCGTGCCAACAACATGGAAACAAGCGTAGCATGGGACCATGCTTTGGCAATCTGACATACAACACAAACCCACCTGCCAGCCGGCCGTCGGCGCTCACAAAGCTGCCGGCCTTCTCGATGCGCTGCCGCTCAGCTGGGAAGATGGCCTTGTGCTCCCGAGTCAGAGTGATGGCTTTCAGCGGCGGCAGCGCCGGCTGCGCTTCTGCTGCAGGATCCCCGCCTGTTGGCGCCGCCACTGCTGCTGCCACCGCCGCTGCTTCTCCTGCTGCAGTGGCTCCAGCCTCCGCGGTGGGGCCTGCTACCTCTGCCGCCTGCTGCTGTGCTGCTGCAGGCTGGCCTGCTATGGTCTCAGCAGGCCGCCGCGCCAGAACACAGCGTGCGTCGCCCACATTTGCAACCAGCACAGTGTCGCCGAGCACCCACACTGCCACAGCAGTGCAGCCATCTGGCCAGCTGGCTGCTGCACACTGTTCAAGCACCCGCCTGTCCAGCTCTTTGAAACCCTCTGCCACCGCTCCTTTGCACGCTTTCACGCTGGGCTGCCCGCTGCTCGACGCGCCAGCCACCTGCTGCTGCTGTGCATTGGCCGCACCACTGCCGCTCCCGCCCGCAGCTGCAGCTGCTGCGGCAGCCACCCGTGCCGCCTCTGCAGCCAGGCCTGCCTGCAGCACGCTGGAGTGCAGGTTTTGGGCTGCAAACTGCGCCACGCTCTTGCCGCCATGGCCGTCAAAGACGCCCACAAACGCCAGGCGGCATCCAGGGGCGTCAGCCGGGGCAGCATTCAGGTCCATGACAGCCACGTCTGCAGTAGGGTTGGGAGGGAAAGGAAGCAGAGCAGGCTGAGACAGCGATCAGGTTGACAGGCAGCAGATGTCCATCGAGCATGATAGATGGCAGGCGAGCTGCAGCAGTAAATGGCTACCTGGCTTGCAGCACGCAACAACCACCCAAATTATATCAATACGCGCGGCTGCAGCATTGCTCACCCTCCATGCTGAGCCTGCTGCCGCTGTCTTCGCTGTATGCCGCTTCGATTGCCGTCCAGCGCGGCCGGCCGCCCTCTGCCGCTGCCCTCGCGCCTGCCGACGGCAGCTGGACAGTGCTGATGTCGCTGCTGGAGCTCGGCAGCAGGTCCAGGCTGGCAGCGGAGCGAGCCTTTTTGCTGCTGTCATCTGTGGCTGCAGAGGGCTCGCCGTCTGCTGGCCGCTTGGCCGGAGCGGTGGCAGCGGGGGCGGCATCAGTAGCGGCGCTGTTGGCTTTGGGCGGGGGCAGCGCGTCAAACAGTCCCATTGTGCTAAATATGGGTGCCTGAAAAGGATATGTGCGGGTAAAGACAGCCCTGGTTGTTGGGTGAAGAGTGAGAAGCGGTCGCCAAGCCGCTTCGGCCCGCGGTGGCGGCGCCGCCGGCTCGTTCGCAGGTACCGGCCCGTGCTGACCTTCACTGGCGTGGCCGTCCTCACATCGCACTTCCACGCACCAATTCAACGCGGCGCTACGCCGCCAGCGGCTGCTCGGGCGGACCTCGCGAGTGCCCTGGAGTCTAGAGGCAGCAGAGCCCTCTTACACCTGCTCCACACGTCGCTTGCAGCTGACAAGTCGTGCTGGATCGATCCGCTGAAGCTCGGCTGGCGAGCGCAGCACAGCGGCGGCAGCGGCCGCCGCTGAGCCGCAGGCAGCGGCGGCGCTCAGCAAACCTCCCCTCCTTCCAATTGCTGTAGCGGTGATTCACCAGCTCCCAGCAAACTGCATTTGTGACAAGAGTTTACACGTAGTGGGGAGCAAGGAGCACTGTGTCAAGACACACAAGATTGGAGCCACGGGTAAGGAAGTGGGCATGAGCATTCGTTATGCAGGCAAGGGGTGCATTTTGCAAAGGGAGAGAGGAACGAGGGGAGGGATGCTGCAAAACTGAGGGGCGGGGTGGCGCCACAAACGGGCGTCGACCTGCCATAAATCTGATTGTACAATGGGGATTGGATGGGACGCAAACTGCTGCTATCGAGGGGGTGCAATGGGGGCCCTCTCGCGGCCGGGTGGGCAACAACCCATCAAGTGTCGCTGCCGCCCTCCCGCACCAAGCTGCAGCCTGCTGATGCAGTCAACTGACGAGCATGCTGCCTTCCATGCGGCAGCGGCAGTTTTGAGCGCCACAGGCAGCCCCACCACCTCACTTCTTCCGGTTGAGCACCTTTTGTGTGATCTCTATCAACGCTGCCCGGTGCTCCGCCGCATGCGCGGTGGCCGCCGGCGAGAAGCTTTCGATGCACATGGCGGCATCGGCCGCATGGAAGGCTGCCAGCTCGCGAGCGCGCTCCAGGCCGCGCGAGCGGCGCACCATCTCCTCTGCCGCCTCCACATCGCCCTCCTGAGTAAATGAAGGTCGAGAAAGGGAGCAGGTGAGCGGGAGTGGAAAGACAAGTGCGGTGGGTGACGGCTGGCCCCTGCAGCACGGGCGTTGACCCAGCCGCTGTGGGTGCCATCAACAGATGTTGCCCCTAATGCCACAGCATGGCAGGCTTTCACGGCTTTCTGCTAGCTGCTATCACAAGGCAAGCTTAAGCTTGTAAATCGTGCACACACCTCCTTGAACCGGCGCTGAATCAGCGGCAGCAGCTCGGGGAATTCTTCCGCCGCATACAGCGTGGGCGCTGTGGCCAGCCCGCTGCGCAGGTCGTTCACGGCCGGCTTGCCCATCTCGTCGGCTGCACACATGGAAAGCGGTGGTAAAAAAAGTGAGCATGGGAGTGGGAGTGTAGCTTGCAAAACAATCAAAGCAGGCTTGCCCATCTCGTCGGCTGGGGGTGGGAAGCAGGCGAGGCAGTGAGATGCGAGCATGGGAGGGCTTGGCATGCAGGCCGGCCACGGGGGAGGAGCAGCTGGGGCACGGTGCAAACTGCATTACACCTCACGTGCACCCATCATGCAAACAGCCGGCAAGCAAGCAAGCTGGTTGCAAGTTGCCAAATCAAAGCAGCACCCACCGCTGGATGTGAAGTCCATGATGTCGTCAACCAGCTGGAAAGCGAGGCCCACGTGCCGGCCATACTCGCTGGCCAGGTGGCAGTCTAAAGGAAGGAGGGGTTGGGGGTGGAAGGGCAGCCTTGAAGACTGTGTAGCAGTGCAATGGCAGCTTGTTAGCACCAAAGGCTGGGCAGCAGTTCAAGCTTACAAACCATAAACGGCCGACGGCGTCGGCCCACTGCTGCTGTTGAACCCCAAACAGGCGCCACAGCACACCTGTGGGGCTGTGCCCGCCCAGCACCGCCACCGCCTTGCACGAGTTGGCCATGAGCGAGGCGGTCTTGCAGTACGTCTTGCGCATGTAGTGGTCGAGTGAAGCGGCCTCCTCAGCGTCGGCCGTCAGCTGCACATCAAGGACAAAGTGCAAGGCAGGTTTGTTTGGTACATGTGCTTGCGCATGCAGTGGTCAAGTGAGGTGGCCTCCTCAGCGTCGGCCGTCAGCTGCGCATCAGGGAAAGCAGAGCGACATTGTTAGATGCCCAACAGCTGGGGGTCTCGCTCTGCTTTGCCCGCAGCCCCAATGTCCCAGGCCCCGGCTGTGCTGTGTCGTCACAGCAGGGTACCTGTTGATCTCATTTGCCTTGCTCCAGCTATGGCTAATCGCATGCATTCACACACACGAGCAAAGTGTTCAGCACCCCCACTTGCTTGCCTGCAGGATCTCGCCCGCCACCAAGTGCTCCAGGCTCTGGCTCATCAGCATGATTGCCTCAGGGTTGCGCAGCGCCGCCAGCGACACCGAGGCGCGCGCCAGCAAGAAGTCGCCCGCCAGGATGGCCACCTGGGGAGCGGAGCGCGGAGAGGAGGCACTGAGATCTGAGGGGAGGCAAGGAGATGCCGACGCATCCCGGAAACAACGGATCTACTGAGAAACGCGGCCATGCAGGACCCGAAAGCAGCATTCAAGCCAGCAAGTGCTTCCACCCACCCATGCACCCACCTTGTTTCCAAACACCGCGTTCAGGCTCTTCTTGCCGCGCCGCGTGCCCGCCGAGTCGATCACATCGTCGTGCAGCAGTGAGGCCACATGGATGAGCTCCGTGATTTCGGCGATGCGCTGCTGCCGCCGCCGCACTGAGGGCGGGTGCTCCGACGGTGGTGAGCTGTCAACGGTGAGGAACTGCACACAGAGGCGGGCAGTACAAAATAATTAGGGTTTCACAGAGGATGGAGCAGAAGTCTAGGAGCGAGCGAGGCCTGGCCGCGACTGGCCAGACGGCAGGCATGCTGCGCGGCACGGGCGCATCAAAACGAGGCGGGCGTGTGCCAGCACACAGCCTCATGGAATCCATCGGTGCAGAGCCAGCAGCTGCTCCTATGCAATGCGCAACAACACCCATGCCTGCACCATGCCGCACCTCAATGCCTGGTGGCGCAGGCGCGAGCGCTGACGACATGAGCAGCAGCATGGTGGAGCGCAGCCGCTTGCCCTCAGCGCCCGCCTGCAGGCAGCGGTAATACGGTGCATGGCGGGGTGTGTCATGCGGTCTGTCAGCAGGCTGCAGCACGCAGGCGTTGGAGAGTAAAGAAAGGCCACCGGCTGGCACGGCACAAGCCATGCCACCACGACTTGATAGCATGTGAGATGCAAAGCCTGCAGCAGCGCCCCAGCAGCCATCCAGGTTTGCATGCAAGGTGCATTCCTCGATACTTTCCAAGCCTTACACAAGCGTGCACCGTGCCGCCTGCTTGCCTGGAAAAAGTACTCTGCCGCGCGCTCGAGCGCGGGGATTTCGGTGAAGATGTCGCGCCGCAGCCGCTCGGTCACGCAGTCAATCTCCTCCCGCACCAGGCCAAAGGGCCCCTTGCGCTCCTCCGCCTGCGGCGTGGCAGCTGCTGCTGTCTGCGGCTGCGCTGCTGCTGCCTCCTTGATAGCTGGTTTGGGAGCTGCCTCGGCCTGCGCCGCGCCGCTGCTGCCCGAGACGAAATGCCGCCGCCACGCCGGGCCAGCCGCCCAGGCGCCCGCGCCTGCTGCTGCCGCTGCCGCTGCTGGCGCTGCTGCATGAGGGTGACGATGAGGAGCATGCCAAGGTCACAATTGCCGCCTGCAGCTGCAAACAAGCACACGACCGCGGCACAGCAGCAAGCGCCCAGCGGCGGCGGCGGCGGCGGCTGGTGCACACTGTGGGCGGCAGTGCGCCTGGCGGCGTGCCAACCCTAAACCCAGTCACCTGCGAGGCTGCTCTCTGCCGCTGGCAGCGCCGCCAGGCGCAGGCAGCGCCCCAGCTGGGCGCCCGCTCTGCGCATCGTTGGCTGAGGCTAGCGCCGCTGCTGCTGAAATCTGGTGGGTCAAGTGCTCCGATGTAGCGGGCGATCGGGGCGCGGGGAGGGCGGAAGGAAGGGCTTTTTTTGCGGGGGTGCGCGCCGAGGCGCGCGGGCGATGGCTTTGGTCTGTGCTCCTCAATTGAACTGCGGTCAACTGTTCATCACCATTCCCATCGGCCTGTGGACCCACTTGGCCACCTGCTGCGGGCGTGCTGCGCACAGCCCGGGCGGCCAAGCCCGCGTTGCGCGCCGCCACCGGCCTCTTACCTCGGGCGGCACCGCGTCGTTCGACTGCAAGTGAGTGCGCCGGGCCCCCAGGAGCATGGCGATGCTGTGGGGCGGGCTGTGGAGCCTCCTAGCCGGCTCCCGCTATGCTCGCCGGTCCAGGGACGCCCCACGAGCGGGCAGCAGTGGCGGAACGGCGGCATGGCGCGCTGGCAGCCACTGGCATCACCCTGGCGGCCGCCGCCTGCACGCCCCAGCCCCTGGCAGCCCGGCCTGGCGGCCCGGCAGGCATGCACTGCCCTGCGCCGCGCCGCCGACCCCCACCCCTGCCCTCCCGCCGCCGCAGGCATGGCTGACGCGGCACCACCCGCTGGCGAGCGCGGCGGCTTCGGCCGGGGCTTCGGCGGCCGCGGGCGCGGCCGTGGCGAGCGCGGCCGGGGCCGCGGCCGCGGCCGTCGCGATGAGGGCGAGGAGAAGTGGGTGCCCACCACCAAGCTGGGCCGCCTGGTGCAGCAGGTGCGCCGGCATGCGGGGAGGGTGGGAGGGCCGGCGGGAGGGCTCTGCCACATGAATTTCGTGTGCCAGCAGCTGGATGCAGCTTTGCTGCAGTGCCCAGCAGCATAGAGGCAGCACTGGAGCAAGCAACGGCAGCCGGCAGCAAATGGCAGCAGCAGCAGCATGCTACGTCTGCGCTGTGGCAAGAGCAGCGGGGCGGCTGCCTTGCACAGGCCATGCAGCCGGCAGCCGCTGCAGCTGGGGCTTGAAGAGGCAGCACATGGGTGCAGTATGGCCAGCTGGGTGCCCAACACGGTGCAGCCTGGGCAGCGGCATGCTTGGCAAGCAGCGGCAGTAGCAGCTAATGGGGGTCTGGACCGGCAGCAGCAGGCACATGTGCTGTCCAGCAAGGTTTGCGGCAGCTGCCGCAGCTTGGGTGCAGCACAATTTAGCGCTGCGGTGGGAATGCAACTGCGTCAACAGCGCAGCAGCAGTAATGCAGCAGCAGCGCTGGCAACTTTCGAAACGGCCAGCAGCCGCACTTCCAGCCAGCGCCCTGCAGTGGCCGCCGCCGTGCCAAACGACTCGTCAGCTGGAGCCCTCAGCAGCCGCTGCCACAGTGCCTATGGGCGTCAGCTGTCCTGTTGTACGGCTCCGGGCAGCGTAGGGCCGCTCTCTGCGGGCCCAGCCGGGGCCTGCAGCAGCACAGCTAGAGGCGGAACCTACGCCCTTGTGCTCGTCGATCAACCATTCCCTTGCGGCTGTCGTTGCCGTCAGCTTTTTGCAGGCAACAACTCAAATCCGTGTGCCTGTTGTTCGTTTCTCCTGCAGGGCAAGATCAAGTCCCTGGAGCAGATCTACCTGTTCTCCCTGGCGGTGAAGGAGTACCAGATTGTGGACTTCTTCCTGGGCGGCTCCCTCAAGGACGAGGTGCGGCCCGATTGATTGGGTTGGGCGCTGGTGCCCTGGTTAGGTTTTCCGGCTGCTGTGTTGCGCTGCTGTGTCCCCAGATGGGCCAGCCGCGGCCCAGGTGGTGACCGCGGCAGGCATTGCGGCATGAGCACGTATGGAAGAACTGAAAGGCATGCCTGTGTGTATCTCCGTATTGAATGCCATGCTCACATGCCGCCCGCTGTTCCCTTCCATCATTTGGTGCGCAGGTGATGAAGATCATGCCCGTGCAGAAGCAGACCCGTGCCGGTCAGCGCACCCGCTTCAAGGTGCGCGCAGCAGCGGCTGTGGAAGAGGGGCTGCTTGTTCGCAATGTGGATGCTCTGGCCAGCACTGGGGCTGCCGGCGTCTTGCCCTCCCTGACTGGCTGGATTGTGGGGCAGAGGCAGAGGCGGCACAGCAGGCATGGGATCAGCCGCAGCAGGCGCCAGCACGCTGGCCACGTTGGGCACACCAATGGCTGAGCGGCGGGTGCCGTGCTGAGCAGCAGCAGCAGCAGCTCCAGCATGCGCTGTCAAATGCGCTGGGGAGCCCAGCCAGACGGCGTAGGCTACGAGGCCAGCCGATGGCGCAGCGCACCAGGCAGCGGGTGGCGCAGCACTGGGCACCCGCAACGAAATGACACAGCCTGCCGGCAGCTGCTGCAGCAATCGCGCCGGTGTTCATGCAGACTTCTGGATGCATGTTGACGCTTCTCTGTCTCATTCCCCAAACCCCTGTGCAGGCGTTTGTGGTGGTGGGCGACTACAACGGCCACTGCGGCCTGGGCGTGAAGTGCGCCAAGGAGGTGGCCACCGCCATCCGCGGTGCGCAGAGCTGTTGGTGTTTGGAGCTGTTGGTGTTTGTTGTTGCAATTTGGTCATGCTGGCACCACAGCAGTGCTAGAGCTCCCTCGTGCTGGCCGGCCTGCGTGTTGCTGCACTGCTCACACCTGCTGTTCTGCCCTCTTGCTGCCGCAGGCGCCATCATCCTGGCCAAGATGGCCACTGTGCCGGTGCGCCGCGGCTACTGGGGTAACAAGATCGGCAAGGTGCACACCGTGCCCACCAAGGTCACCGGCGAGTGCGGCAGCGTGACCGTGCGGCTGATCCCCGCCCCCCGCGGTGAGCAGCAGCGCAGCAGGGCTACTACTGGATGGCCTGTGCATTGGGAGGGGATGCATCCAGCTGTGTGCACTGCTGGGCTTGCATCTGGCTTGTCTGCATTCAACCGTGCTGGTGAAAGCGGCAGTGCGCCTGCTCTGCAGCCAGCTGTGGCAGGCAGATGCCAGCCCCGCGGCAGCCCGAGGCTTGCGACCGAGCGCTGTTGCTTTCCAGCAGCAGCAGGGCGCTGAGCAGCCTGCAGGGCAATTCAGCAGCGTGCTCTGCCACCTCCTCCCCGCCCTCACCCACCCACCCCCACATCATTCATGTTTCCCATCCGCGCCCGCAGGTGCCGGCATTGTGGCGGCCCGCACCCCCAAGAAGGTGCTGCAGATGGCTGGCATTGAGGACTGCTACACCTGCTCCCGCGGCTCCACCCGCACCCTGGTGAGCCTGGCTGTGCTTCTTGCGCTGTGCAGATTTGCCGCAGGTGTAGCCGCCGCACCAATGCCGCCGCCGCAGCTGCCTGCTGTGGCTGCCGCCTCGTTGCTGCGGCAGCTTCACTGCTTTTGTCGCTGCTTTCATGCTGTCGCACACCTGCGGAGCGGTGTACTGAACCTACAGCCCCTCTCGCACCCTCCTCACTGCCGCCTCACCCCTCGCTCTCCTCCTCCCCCGCCTCCCCTCCCCCTGCAGGGCAACTTTGTGAAGGCCACCTTCTACGCCCTGGCCAACACCTACGGCTTCCTCACCCCCGACCTCTGGCGCGAGACCGTGTTCACCAAGAGCCCGCTGCAGGAGTACTCCGACTTCCTGGCCAAGGTGAGAGGAGGCCGCCAGTAGGGTTTATATGCTCAAATGGGTGCAGCCCTTAATTGGGTGCAGCTACTGGAGAGCACGCTGCAGGAGGCTTCCCATCTGCGAATGCATGGCAGCTGGAATGAGCTATTGCACCAAGTGGCTTTGCTCTGTGCTGCCGCTGCCGCTCGGTGGTGCATCTTTGCTCACTGCACCCCCTTGCCTCCCCCACCTCCCTGCGCCTGCAGCCGGTGGTTGGCAAGGCCTACTGAGCGGCCTCCCCATGCCCGCCGCCCCGCGCGCCGCGGCGGCAGGAGCAGCAGCGTAACAGCAGCGCCCTGACGCGAGGATAGACGAGAGTTGGAACCAGCGGACCGCCGGGGCGCCGCGCTGGCAGGGCAAGCCGGCGCCCCAGCACACACCTCACACCCTGGTGCTGCATTGGGAGACCCGTGTAACACCGACCGCGGAACAATAGGATCGGAGGAAGTGGCACAAACAGAGTGATGGTGCGGAAAGTCGGCCAGGCAGTTGGGCAGGCACGCGGCGTGGCGCGCTGGGCGGAGAGGTGCATGGGCCTGTTTGGAGGCGGTTGCGGCCATTGTCGGCTGCAACTGGAACTGTCAATCATGCAGAACGGCCAGGAGCGGCTGAGCGGCGCCCAACTGGCGGAGGTGCGCACGGTGCTGCCGCTGCAGTGCCCCGACCCGTCGCTGCCGTGCATCATTCTGTCCTGAGATATTCTTGCAGGACATCGCCGCCCAGGGCGTGGAGGGCGAGGCGGCCGCCTATGAGGAGTTTTTTTCTGAGCAGCGAGGCGCGGATGGGCGAGTTCGTGGAGTTTCTTGGCCACAAGGAGCGCGCCCATATGAGAAATGCCAGCGACATCCGGGCCTTCCGCTGTGAGCGCTCGCCGCCGCCGCCGCCACCGCCGCCCCCCGGCTTGCCGCACTGCTCTCACTCCCCACCCCGCTGCTTCTGCTGCAGTACAGCTGGAGAACGACATTCGCAAGATGCGGGCTGCACCTGCTGAGCGGCAGCCGGCTGGCCAGCAGCAGCAGCAGCAGCAGCAGCAGCAGCAGCAGCAGCAGCAGCAGGAGATGCAAGGGCGGCGCGGAGAGGCCGCCGCTGCTGCGGCTGCCGCGGCGGCTCCTGTGGGCAACGCCGACAGCAACTCCGAGGTGAGTGTGGGATCTCTGTTTGTGCATGCCATGGTGTGATGCCCGACCAGATCCTGTCCTCAAGCAGGGCTCTTGTGCCCCTCCCCCAACGCCTGCAGACCCTGGAGCGCCTGAAGCGTGAGCCTGCCGCCCCCGCCGGCATACCCAAGTATCATGGTGGGCCTGCTGCCCGCAAGGCGGCAGGGCCTGCCGCTGCTGCGCCTGCCGCGCCGGCTCCAGCGGGCAAGCCCAGCAGCAAGGAGGAGGTGAGTGTGGTAGCGCTGCAGTTGTGTGCCATGGTGTGATGCCTGCACAGCTCCTGTCGACTCTGAAGCAGGGCTATTGCCCCCTCCGCTGGCGCCTGCAGGCCAAGGAGTGCATGGCGCGCCTGTATGCCCGCTCCAACCTCCTGCCCACCGTGACGGGCTCTGGAAAGAAAGGAGCGGCAGCCATGCGCAGCACCAAGGTAGCTACTGTGATGGTCAAAGGCAGAGGTTGGTTGTGGGTGCAACTTCCTGTTTGGCCCAGCAAGTTGTGCACCCAGCTGTCCTCTGTCGGGCGCTGCTGCAGGCCGAGGATGACGGGTCCATGTGGCTGTGCAGCAATGCAGCCAAGGAGTGTGAGGAGGCCCAGCTGGACATCAACCGCCTGTTCCAGCTGAATGGCAACTTTGGCGACGTTGCAGCCTTGCTGGTGAGCAGCTGCTGGGGCTGGGCCTCCCAGCCTGGTGGTTGGGAGACACGGGCGGTGGATCTCCTGCCAATTTCAACCGCTCGACACCATCCTTTCAGACCTTACAGCTTGCGGCTCCCTGTGTGCTGAAGCGGTCTTATCCCCTCTCCTGTGTGTGTGCAGAAACAGCTGGCGCAGCTGCGGGCGCTGCTGGAGGCGCGGAAGGCGGAGGGCCACAAGAAGGTGTTCATCTGCGCGCCACTGCTGTCCTGCATCGACCACCTTGACGACAATCTGGACGCCCAGTGGGCAGCAGAGGGCCTGCTGGACGCCAGCGGCACCGAGCTGGAGCTGCCTGCGGGCTACAGCCCCCTGTGCTTCCCATTGGTCATTCGGGTGAGGGTTGGCAGCACCGCTTTCGCTGGAAGCCCTGATCTGCGCTGAAGTGGGGGTGCCCGCCTCGGATAGCCTGCTTTCAGGATGCCAAACTCCCCTGCCCACCACCCCGCCCCGCCGCAAACCTGCTGCAGGCCACGCTGGCCGGCAACGGCCAGTGGTCCAAGGCGTACAACAGCAAGCTGCTGCGCCAGGGGCTGGGCCCCCTGGCACTGGAGCCGGTGCAGCCCGGCAGCAAGCGAGCGGTGGCCACTGGCGCTGATGGCCAGGCCTACGCGCTGACGGCAGTGGGAAAGCGGCTGTGGGGCCAGATGGTGCGCGCCATGTTCGGCAGCCCGCAGGCGGCGGCGCGCGTGCCGCTGTACTGGAGCACGCAGGAGCCCGCTGGCCTGGAGGCCGGCGACGGCTGGCTGCAGCAGGCACAGCTGTGGGAGTAGGGGTGGCAGGGGCAGCAGGCGCAAATGGGAGTAGGGGCAGCAGGGGCAGCAGGGGCAGCAGGGGCAGCAGGGGCAGCGGGGTAGCAGGATAGTAGGGGCAGCAGGGGCAGCAGGGCAGGAGGGGAGCGGGGCTGAGTCGCAGGGCGGCGCCGGCAGCCGACTCGGCTGAGCCAGCGATGGTTGCAGTAAGCGTGGAGCCGACTGTCTCATGGCCACATACTCATGAAAGAGACTTGAGTGTTCCAGTTACAGACTGTAAGTTGAATGGAGTGCAGAAACATGGGGGATACAAGGCAGCTGAACAGGAAATTGGACGGTGAGCGAAGCGCTGGGCGGCGCTGGGCGGCGTTGGCACATTTAGCTGCCACCCTGCTGCTGTTCGCGATCTGCTGTCCTTCAGCTGGCACCCTCACTTTTCGTTGCCAAGGCCCATGGAAGCCGCCCCAGCCCAGGCCGGCCTGGCCATCGGCGACTTGCCGCAGGGGCTGCTCGGCAGGATCCTCTCGCTGGCCGGCAGCGCGAAAGAGATCGGGTGAGCTGCTCGCCGCCCTGATTGCGCAATCACAGGCCACACACACCCTGCTACGCTCGCCGCCGCCGCCGCTGCCGCCGCCGCCGCTGGACACCAATGTGCGCTCTTGCAACCCGGCTTCTGATTCCTGCAGCCCGACAGTCACACTGGTGTCGCATGCCTGGCGGGATGCCTTGTACTCGGAGCCTGGCTTCTGGTCTCGCTTGCGCATGGTGGCGCCAGCCGCTCAGCCGGATCGCCCGTCGGAGCAGCACACTGCGCGGCTAGCTGCGCAGCTGTCGCTGGGGTGCCGAGTGGCCCCACTGGTCACAGCCTTGCACATTCGTGATGTGGACAGCCTGCAGTGGGCAGCACTGAGCGGGCCCGGTATCGGCTCTGCTGAGCGGCTGTTTGGGCTGCTGCGCCCTGACCGCCTGGTGGACTTGGACCTCAGCGGCTGGACCGCCATGCCTCCCAGCCTGCTGTCGCGGTTCCCCAACCTGCACAGCTTGTCGCTTAGCAGCTGCAAGTGCAATGGCCAGCCCCACTGGCCACCCGCCATGCTGCACTCAGTCTGCAGTATGCGTCAGCTGAAGGTGCTGGCCATCTCCGGGTCCCACTTCCCGCCTCAGCTGCTATCAGCTGTGGCAGAGGGGCTGCCGCAGCTCTATGCTTTGATGGTTACAAGCCGCCAGGGCTTGCAGCATGCGGACCAGCTAACACACATCACGGGCCTGCGCTATTTGATGCTGATCGAATATCCCAGGGTGGAAAGCTGTCTGCAGCCACCAGCACCTGCACAGCTGCCCAGCCTGCAATCGTATTATCTGCGCGCTGCCCACGCTGGCATGCAGGTGGGGACAGCAAACAGCTGGAGACGGCGGGGCCGTGGTCCCTCAGCTTCCGTGCTGCAATGTTGCTTGGAAAGCCGGTGCATAGCATGAGCTCAGGATTTCTGGTGGTTGTAAACGCTCCTGCCTCTTCCTCCTTCTCCTCCCTTCAGCTGCCTGGTGTACTTGCCAGCGAAGCCTCGTGGCCAATGGCATACGGCCACCCTTCTGGTGCCTCGTTCCAACTGGAGGGCATTTGCCAGCTGTCCTCCCTGCAAGCGGCCCTAGAGTCCATGGCACCGCCTGCAGGCGGCTCCATCCACAGCCTCACGCTTGACGGGCAGCTGGACGTGCTGCCTGCCGCTGTAGCTCTCTCGCCCCTCAGCACAGCAGCACAGCGGCTGGCGTCGCTCCAAGAGCTGCGCCTGCGCCTGCGCCCAGCCGACCCAGCCGACAGCATGGCAGTGCTGCTGCAGGCGCTCCTGCCTGCGTTTGAGAATCAGCTGACGTTCCTGATGCTCCACGGCAGCTTTGGCCCGCAGCTGCCGCCAACCGTGGCGCACTTGCGCAAGCTCCGGCACCTGGCACTGCTAGACTGTGCGCTCACCCAGCTGCCTGGCGGGCCTTACATGGAAGGTGAGCATGGAAGGTGAGCAATTTGTGTGACTTGGGTGAGGCTGCATGCACATGCGGATAGACAGCGCCTTTGTCGCTGCTGGTCCTCCCAGTTTCTTAACTTCCGTGTTCCACTTGCCTGCCCCGGTCTGCCTGCCATCCGCAGCACTGGAGGTTCTGAACTTGCAAGGAGGCTCCTTCCTTGCCCTGCCGGCTGTCCTGCCCTCCTCCCTCACCAAGCTGGTGCCCGCATCCAATGCCGCTTTGGAGCTGAGCGTGACTGATGCAGATCGCCTGCTGGCCCTGCCACACCTGGCTGAGCTCGAACTGCGCGGCACCGCCACACCGCCTGCGGTGCTGGCACGCCTGCAGCAGGCACCCAACCTCCGCATCACTAGCTAGCCATCCGCTCTGCTCCCACCCCCAACGTTCTACGCTCTGCCATCAGCATGCCCTCTTTACCCGATAGAACGACGGACATCCCAATGCTTGATCAAATGACCAGACACTGTTCTATTGCATGCAATTCGCCCATCAAGGCGACCTAATGCACAACTCCTTGCTGTAACCCTCGGCAGCACGCAGGAAACTTGTTACACGGCTCCCATGAAACATCTGCCGCTGGCAAGCGGCATAAACATTGCTGCCAAACCCAGCCGTCAATGCATGCGGCCGCTTCACCAGCCGCGCGGCCGGATCAGCCCCCGGCGGTAGGCCAGGAAGAAAGCCAGCCCAGTGGCTGCTCCACCCAGGTGGCCCGCATGGGCGATGCTGGAGCCGCCGCCGAACGCGCCGCTGACGTCGCGCAGCAGCCACAGCGCGCCCAGCAGGGCGGCCGGCATTGGGATGATGCCTGCACACACAGGGTAGTAACCTCGAGTTGCTGTTGGCACCAAGCAAACGGGCAATGTTTGTGCAGCAGGGGCAGGGCAACTGGGGCAGCAGCTGTGGAAGCCGCCGACCGAGGGCTGCAAGCGCACCGGCAAGTGCGTATTTCCCAAATAAGCATCCCGGCACCATTTCACGTGTTCCTGTGCTCACCATACAGCAGGATAGTGCGTGTGGGAAACAGCAGGATGTCCACAACTGCCAGAGCATTGACTGCCGCCGAGGCTCCCAGGGCCGAGGGCGCAAAGCCAAACCAGCGCGAGCGGCCGAACCGCCCCTCGCCTGCAGGACCGGAGGGGCACAGGTGGTTGGGGGACTGGTGTGGCCAAGCCTCCTGTGCAGTGCACAGGGACGTTGGGCAGCATGCGGTGCAAGGCATGCAGCATGCTGCCCACGCACACCGACATGACACAGTGGTACACAGATGGCGCCGGCAACTGTCCATACGCTCCACAAGCCTCGTCAGCATTGTCAGCACCCACCATGCTTGCAAGATTGGTAAAAGTACCAGCCGCAGTGCGCGAGCGAGCCCGCCACACCGCCCGCCAGATACAGCAGCAGCAGCTGTGGGGCAGCAGGACAGAAGCAGAGCAACATGGGTTCAACAGCTGGCCGGCTGGCAATGAACGCCCAACAGCTGCAGGCTGAGGGCTGCTTCAGCGCAGAGGGAGGCGAAAGTTGCGGCAGGCACCTGCGGAGCAGTGCAGTGTGCCCATGGAGTGCTCCAGCCACTCTGCTCCACCTCTCCCCTTTAGCCCCACCCTGGCCCCAGCCCGGCTCACCTTCCTGCCGCCAAACAGATGCCCCACGTCCCGCCCGAAGAAGTACAACCCGAGCAAATTAGCACCCAAGTGCATCGGGCTGACGTGGCTGCACGGGCGGGACAGAATGAATGAGAGGTGTTCACAGAAGGGTGCAGGTTGAGTGCGCAGCATGCGGCAGCTTGTGTAGCCGACATCTCTAAATGGCGCATGCCATCTACAGCATTGTCACACCACACTGCGGGCTGCAGCCCACCTGAATGCTGCTGTGACTGCAGTCCACAGCCGGCCAGACTGCAGCGACTCAATCGACACGACCGCATGCTTGTTCATCTGCGGGAGGGGTGCGGCAAAGGCAGTACAGCTTGCAAACCCAAAGCTAACCAGAATGTTGTGCAAGCCAATGCAGTGTCGACAACTGCAATATGAGCGCACATGATCTGGCTTGCTGCAACGCACCGACATGCCACAGCAGCAGCATGATCGAGCGGGCACCAAGAGCAGGCACCCAGCCCATGCACCCACCTGCCGCGGCCAGACCTGCCAGGCCAGCCAGCCCGCCACATTGAGGCCCATTAGGCCGTACAGCACATGGTCTGGGTTGGCGTCCCAGCGGCGGACCTGCCGCGGCTGGAACTGAAGGTAGCGAGCAAAGCCGCGGGATTGCTGCCGCACCGCCGCCGCCGCCACGGCAAGGCCAGTGCCGCCTGCTGCTGCCGCCGCTCGTGTTGCTGCCGCCCCCTGCAACTGGGAGACCACTGGCTGCAGCCGCTTGCCGCCCTGGGCCGCTGCGGCCGCAAACGAGCGCGTGGGAAACGAGCAGACCGGCTGCGTCACAGCTGCTGCCGCCGTGGCCAGCGATCCTGCAGCGCTGCATTGCGTGGCAGCTCGCTGAAGCAGCCGGGCGGCGCAGGACGCCAGCGCTCGCGACATGGTTGTCTGCTCCCCAAATAGCAGTGACGGAGCCCCTCTTTGGTGCCTCGGATCAATGAAACAATGACTGGAGATCCGTGTGGAAGGCGCCGATCGCGCGATGGGGCTCGACATGTCACGCCAGCAGCAGCGGCGTCAGCCCGGGCGGCAGCACTAGTGCTGGCAACAGGAATGGACCATGCCTTGCCAGGCGTCGCATGCTGGTGGGTTCGGCATGTGAGGCACAGGTTAAAGGATATATAACATGCTGCCTTCTCTGTCCCAAGGTGACTTAGCGCTTTAGGTCGCTTGTTTGCCCTGCGAACGCGCCGCTCCGGTGTTGCACACATGCCATCAGCTGAAAGCCGCAAAGATGTGCTATGTTGGCAAGCACTGCGACCATTCTGCGCCTTGTTTTAGCTTGAATAGTGCATTATCTGCACACGCATGTGCGTTGCCAGTGCGCGGCCTGAAGCCTCAGTGTAACGCAGCGACAACCCTTTCTACATTGAGCACTGGGGCGAAACAATATATGATCGAAACACCAAACAGCCGATGGCAAAGCAATGCAGGTAGATGGCAGCAGAGAAGTGGCAGGAATACGGGCTTGAGTGCATGGCAGCAGCAGCGGACAGAGGGAAGGGAGCATAAGGCAGGGACGAAATACAGGAGCGGCAGACATGCGACGTATACTGAGGGACAGGACACCAGGTGAAGTTGTTATATGCTAGCAAGACGCAGCGCAGCGCTGTGCCATGTGAAACATGCAAAGCAATCAACCACTCTACAGCCGCCATAAACAGGCGGCATCAGCATACGCGCAGCTCGCGCAGCAGCGCATCGTCCAGCTCAACAGTCAGGCTGGGCGGCAGCTGCGCCCGAGCCAGCAACTTCGCCATCGGCCGCTTATATTTTGCCCAGTACCGGCCGGCCGGGTCGAAAGCCAGGGCCAGGCGGCGCAGGCTGGGCGGCCGCTGCTGCGCCACCCACTCGAGCACACGTGCTTCGGCCGCAACTTCAATGGCTGCGCCATACCCGCGGGAGGCCGGGCACTGCAGAGCCAGGGCTTCGAGGCGCGACTTGGCGGCCAGCACAGCCGTGTTGCCAGCTGCCATGGAGGAGGGGATCGCCAGGCGCCGCAGGCTGGACAGGTACGGCCCGCATGCTGGCAGCTGTGTGGCCGGCCCACCGTACGCATAGCCTTTCACCCAGTACAGGCTCTCCAGGTGCGGCAGAGCAGCCAGCTCAGGCGGTAGCTCCCGCACATCCTCCAGCACCAAGTGCTGCCGCTGCTGGCCTGCCGCGGCAACTGCCGCCAGCTGCTG
>VFQQ010001163.1_pt1 | contig 39497 bp, 42 predicted proteins | sample 3512341 | NCBI WGS metagenome assembly VFQQ01 (sample SAMN10412373, study PRJNA504923) | tailings metagenome | isolation source: Relicate 2 Philex TSF1 revegetated site | place: Philippines: Tuba, Benguet | collected 2017-08-29 | reverse complement strand
GGTGCGGCTCTTTTCGAGACGGACGAAGCGCTCCACCACGCGGCCACGGTCTTCGGCCGGAATACCCGGACCGTTGTCGCCCACTTCGATCAGCACGCGGCCGTTCTCGGTGCGGATACCGACGGTGATCTTCCCGGCCTTGCCCTCGACAGGCTCGTAGTATTTGAGCGCATTCTCGACAAGGTTCACCACTGCCTGCCCGATCAGCTCGCGGTTGGCCTTGATCTTGATGCCTTCGGTCACCTGCGTGTCGAGCGTGATGCCCTCGTCCTCAGCCACCGGCTGGTAAAGTTCGGCCATGTCGGTGACTACGGCGCTGACATCGACTTCGGCGAAGGCGCCCGAGGGAGCGCCGGCCTCGGCGCGGGCGATCATCAGCAGGGCGTTGAAGGTCTTGATGAGCTGGTCGCTCTCGCCGATCACGGTTTCCAGCGCGGCACGCTGCTGGTCCTCGCCGGTATTGTCGCGCAGCGCCGCCTCGGCGCGGTTGCGCATGCGGGTCAGCGGCGTCTTGAGGTCATGCGCGACATTGTCGGTGACTTCCTTCAGCCCCTGCATCAGCTGCTCGATGCGGTCGAGCATCTGGTTGAGGTTCTGCGCCAGCCCGTCGAACTCGTCGTTGCGCTTGGTGACCGGCACGCGCTCGGACATGTTGCCGGACATGATCATACGCGAAGTCGAGGCGATGCCGTCGATGCGGCGCAGCACGCGCATGGCCGTCAGGCCGCCGGCGATCAGCGAAAAAACGAGGATACCGCCGACGCCGAGCAGGAAGCTCTGGAAGATGATGGCGGTGAAGCCGCGGCGCTCCACCACGTCGCGGCCCACCACCAGGATCAGCCCGCTTTCGAGCTTGGCCGAGCGGACGACGGCGTTGCCCTTGTCCTTGCCGTCGTCGGCGGTATCGTCGCCGGCGCGGATGCGGTCGTAGTTGAAGCTGAAGGTACCCGGTTCCTGCAGCACGTTGACCGGCAGGTCCGAGACATTGCCGGTGATCATCAGGCCGGTATCGGTGCCGATATAGTAGAGGCCCGGGCCCGGCTGGCGCGAGAGCTGGTCGACGCGGAGGATCGAGGCGCGAAAGCCACGCTCGCGGTCCATGCGCTCGATCTGCGCCACTTCGCGATCGATGTCGCGGGCCTGCTGGTTCTGGATCTGGATGCTGGACTGGTAGGTGATGGCCGCCAGCAGCAGCACCGAGAAGACGATGAAGATGACGATGAACAGCGCCGTGAGGCGGAACGTCGTCGTCCGCCAGAGCTGGACGATGCGGCTCACGGCAGCCTACTCACGGATCATGTAGCCGGCGCCACGAATGGTGTGCAGCAGCGGGTTGGCATAGCCCTTGTCGATCTTGCCGCGCAGGCGCGACATGTGCACGTCGATGACGTTGGTCTGCGGGTCGAAGTGATAGTCCCAGACGTTTTCGAGCAGCATGGTGCGGGTCACCACCTTGCCGGCATTCTTCATCAGGTATTCGAGCAGGCGGAATTCGCGCGGCTGCAGCAGGATGGTCTCGCCTTCGCGCTCCACCTTGCGGCTCAGCCGGTCGAGCAGCAGGCCGCCGACCTCGAAGCTGGTGGCGGCTTCGGCCGGGCTCGATCGGCGCGCCAGTACTTCGATGCGCGCGAGCAGTTCGGTGAAGGCATAGGGCTTGACCAGATAGTCGTCGCCGCCGGCGCGGAGGCCGGTGACACGGTCGTCGACTTCGCCGAGGGCCGAGAGGATCAGCACCGGGGTCTTGTTGTCCTCGGCCCGCAGGCTTTCGATGATGGAGAGGCCATCGCGGCGGGGCAGCATGCGGTCGACGATCAGCACGTCGTAGTCCATGCTCGAGGCCATGGCGTAGCCGGTTTCGCCGTCGCTGGCGTGGTGGGTGACATGGCCGGATTCGTCGAGCGCCTGGATCAGGTAGCTGGCGGCTTCGCGGTCGTCCTCGATCAGCAGGATTTTCATGCAACACCCCAAACTCAGGTGAAGGGATAGCGCCGTTCCGGTGAAGGCCGCAATCCTGCTGCCAAGACCCGGCACACGCGGAGGCCCGAATACGCGGATGAGCCTCCCGAACCACGGCCTTCGCCGGAACGTCGGAAACAGGAGTGCCGGCCCCGGGATGGATCCCCGGGACCGGCGAACGTCGGGAGACGTTTACTTGGAGGCTTCGAGCGGCAGGCCGAGATAACGGACCTGGCCGTTGCGTTCTGCCTTGATCAGTGCGGTCGAGCGGCCCGAGTCCTGGACGGCCTTGATGGCGTCTTCGAATTCGGTGGCGGTGGCCACGGCCTTGTTGTCGACTTCGAGGATGGCGTCGCCGACGGCAAAGCCCTTCTCGGCAGCGACCGAGTCCGGATCGATGTCCTGGATCAGCAGGCCTGCGCCATCAGCGTTCGGCACGAGGGTCACGCCAACGCTGGACGGGGCCGGAGCGGCCGGCTCTTCCGGCTGGGCCGGCTGCTGCTCTTCCTGGGCCGGAGCGGCTTCGTCGAGCTTGCCGAGGGTGACCTTCAGCGTCTCTTCCTTGCCGTTGCGCCACAGGGTGAGCTCGACTTCGGTGCCCGGGTCCTTGCTCGCGATGTTGCGCGACAGGGCCAGTGCGTTCGAGATCTCGTTGCCGTCGACCTTGGTGATGATGTCGCCCGACTTGATGCCGGCGGCCTTGCCCGGGCCGTTGTCGGCCGGTTCGGTCACGAGCGCGCCGTGCGGGGTCGAAAGACCGACGCTGTCGGCGATGTCACGGCTGACGTCCTGGATGCCGACACCCAGATAGCCACGGGTCACGGTGCCGCTGGCGATCAGCTGGTTGGCGACCTGCTTGACGATGTTGGACGGGATCGCGAAGGCGATGCCGACATTGCCGCCATTGGGGGAGAAGATGGCAGTGTTCACGCCGACGACTTCGCCCTTGAGGTTGAAGGCCGGGCCGCCCGAGTTGCCGGTGTTGACGGCAGCGTCGATCTGCAGGAAGTCGCCCTGGGCCGAACCGGCAATGTCGCGGCCACGGGCCGAGACGATACCGGCGGTCACGGTGCCGCCGAGGCCGAACGGGTTGCCGACGGCGACGACCCAGTCACCCACGCGCACGTCGTCGGTGGCGAAGTTGACGAAGGGCAGATCGGTGACGCCATCGACCTTCACGACCGCGAGGTCGGTGCGCTTGTCGGTGCCGACGACGGTGGCCGACTTTTCGTCGCCGTTGTCGAAGATCACGGTGACCTTGCTGGCGTTTTCGACGACGTGGTTGTTGGTGACGAAGAAGCCGTCAGCCGAGATGGCGAAGCCCGAACCGGCCGCCATGAACTTGCGGGCCGGAGCGCGCTGGCTGTCGCCACCGCGATTGCCACGGTTGGCGCCGGGACCGCGGTCGCCCTGCTGGCCCTGGCCACCCTGGCCGAACTGGTTGCCGAACTGCTCGAGGAAATCGCGCAGGTCGCCTTCCGGCAGGTCGGGGAACTGGAAGTTGAATTCGCGGCCGCCGCGCTGCAGGTCGCGACCACCCGGGGCGCCTTCGTCACCTTCGACGACGATGGAGACCACGGCCGGCTTCACGGCCTCGACGAGGTCGGCGAAGCTGGTGGGCGTGGCCGGGGCAGCGAGCGTGATCTGGGCCGCCGGCTGGATCTGGGCGATGGCGCTCGGGCTCGACGCCGCGAGAAGGGCCGTACCGCCACCGATGCCGACGAGGATCGCCAGCGCCGAGGCGCCGATCCACTTGCGGGTGCGAGAAAGGAAAGTTGAGCGCATCTGAGTTGTTCTCCTATCGAACGTCTCTCAACAGATGGCGTCGATATTTGATGCGCACCGCCTTTCCGTACCGTGACACGAAGATTAATTGTTCGTAAGGCGGCCGGCGGCGAGGGGCTTCAGGCCGGCTTGTCCGCGGGTTTCTCGGTGGCCTTGAACAGGCCGCGCGGGCCGATGCCGAAGACGAATTTGCCGAAGAACCAGCTTACCGCCAGCAGGGCGAGACCCAGCCCGAGGAACGAGCCGGCGCGCCAGAGGCCATCGAGGCCGCTGGCGTCGTAGAGGAAGACCTTGCCGACAGTCGCCAGCACCACCACCAGCGAGCCGATGCGCAGCGCCTGGCTCTTCTGCCAGGCGCCCAGCGCCAGCAGCGCGAAGCCATAGAGCAGCATGCCGGCCGAGTAGCTGTAGAGTTCGCCCTCCGGCGACACCCAGGTCGGGCCGTTGAGAGTTTCGCCGTGGTAGAAATGGCGGATCAGCACCAGCACCAGGGTGAAGCCGATGAATCCGGCAATGCCGGCATAGATCATCGCCAGTTGCCGCTCGCCGGCGCTGCGCAGCAGTGCCGCCATGCCGAGGAAGATCGCCGCCGGCACGCCCAGCGCCACCGTCGCCATGTTGAACACCGGCGGCCCCGGAATCAGCAGTGTCGGCCAGAACTGGTAGATCGGCGCGACAGCGAAGAAAGCCATGGCGGCGACGACGCCGAAGCCGATGGTGACGCCGGCATCGCGCAGCGACGAGCGGTTGAGGCGGATGCCGGCAAAGGTGGCGGCGATCGCCAGCACAGCGAGGCTGATGTGCCAGGCGGTGCCGGAGGTGAAGGCGAGGCTGGAGGGCTCGTCAGGCAGCGTCGGCAGGATGAGGAAATGCAGCCCGGCCACCGCCACGGCGAGACCGAGCAATTCTAGGCCACGGACCATGGTGTCGTAGCTGGAGCGGGCGAAGATGGTGGCAGCGGCGAGGAAAGCAATCGCCGGCAGCAGGAGCAAGGTGATCGGCGCCTCGCTGAACGGCGTCTTGGGCAGGTAGGGCAGCAGCGCGTGGCCTTCGATCAGCATGTGCGGGGCGGTGGCAAAGCCCTGCCCGATGGCCAGCAGCACGGCATAGACCGCCACATAGGCCAGCGCCAGGCCGCGGATGAAACGAGTCCTGAACAGCGCAAAGACCAGCGACAGGCCGAGCACATGCAGCGCAGCGGCCAGCGCGTAGAGGCCAGGATCGAGCACGAGGCCGAGCGCCAGCGAGATCGCCGTACTCGCGCCAGCGGCGAAGACGGCGTCGGCGCCGGTCTCGCGCTTGTTCCGGTAGCAGTGCCATGAGGCCCGGGCGAAGACTGCGGCGGCCACCAGCGCCAACGCGGCCCAGAGGTACGGCAGGTCGCGGGCGCCGCCCCAGCCGTCGAGCTTGACCATCAGGGTGACGAAGCCGAAGGCGGTGACGCCGGTCACCTCGGCCGCAAGCGCGCGCGAGACGTTGCCGCGCAGCATCTGCCAGGCCGACGGCGCCAGCATGACAGCGAGCAGCACCAGCGCGAAGGTCAGGTAGCTGGCCGGCTCGAACTCTCGCCAGAGCACGAGGTAGGTCGCGGCGGTCAGCAACCCGACAATGCCGGTGGCGCGATGCTCGGCCGGCTTCCAGGCGGAGAGCCCGGAGGCGACGGCGCAATAGACGACGACCGCGGCCAGGTAGGCCAGGTCGAAGCGATCGAACAGCGCTGCCGTGAGGTAGCCGAGAAACGCGGCGACGAAGCCGGCATTGACGAGAGTGGCCGCCGCCTTGTCCGTCGGCCTCTCGCCGACCGGCGCGTAGATGGCCGCTGCGGGGACGAGCGCCAGCGCGACGAGGTAGAGAGCGCCGAGCAGGTATTGGTCGTTGGTCGGCAGGCCCATGCCCCACATCGCCGCCGGCACCAGCGCCGCGATGCCGACGCGCCACCAGACCTTCAACCGCACCACCACCATGGTGCCGACGAGCAGCGCGATCAGGTAGAGCACCATCAGTCCCAGGTCGATGTCCCAGCGCCAGCGCGAGGACGATGCAAGCCCACCTCCGATGAACGGGGCGAGGTAGCCGCCGATGAGGCCGACGCCCATCACCGCCTGGCCGAAGATCAGCGACACGGCGATGGCGGCGACCGTCACGAGGATGGCGCCACCAAACGCCGCGGCACCGCTGACGAGGCCGAAGACCGACGAGGCGAGGAAGGCGGTGAGATAGGCGGTGGCGACGGCGGCAGCGGCCAGCGCCGCCGCGATCCTGTCGCCATTGGCGATCCTGAAGACGCGAACCACGAAGGCCGCCGCCAGCAGCGCCGCGGCGGCGAGCCCACAGAGCACGACGCGCGTCGTGGGCGTGAAGAAGCCGGTCTCGACCGCCCAGTTGACGACGAAGAAGCCGGCAATGACCAGCATCGCAGCGCCGCCCCAGACCGGCAGGTTGACGCCCAGCATGCGCTCCCAGTCAATCGGCGCGGCCGGCTCTTTCGGCGGAGGCGCCGCTGGCGAGGGCGTGCTCGCGGCGACCTTGCCCGATCCGGCGCTCCAGTTGCTGGACCGAGGCTGCGGCGCGGGCTCCGGCGGCACCGCGGGCTCTGCCGGAGCGGCGGGCGCTGCGGGCTCCGGGGGTACGACATCGGCGACCGGCGCGGGTTCCGCGACCATTTCGGGCTTGGCGTCCAGCGGCGCTTCGACCTGCACCCTGGGCCAGGCTGGCTTGCTGGCCGGCGCCTGCGCCGGCGCGGGCGTCAGGTTGGCGAGGCGTGTCTCGAGCTCACCGAAGCGGCGGCCGAGGCGGGACACCTGCTGTTGCTGGACAACAACGATAGCGCCGAGGACCACGATGAGCAGTAGTTCCATGACCGACCCAATGCAAAGCCCCGGCGGAAGCTCGCATGGATGCGATCAGCCAATCAACTGCCGCACCCGAAGATTTACCGGCTGATTCAGCCCGAAAACACGGCGCCGCGCAGCAGGTCCAGCGCCACCAGCGTCAGGATGATCTTGAAGCCCCAGCGGAACGCCGACTCGGGCACCCGTACCAGCAGCTTGCTGCCGATCGCCGTGCCGCCGAAGCCGGCGAGCACCATGGCGACGATGATCGGCAGATACTCGGCAAAGGCAAAGCCGAGGAAGACGAAGACAATGACCTTGAAGACGTTCTGGAACGTCATCAGCATGGCATGCGTCGCCACCAGTTGCCGGCGGTCGGGGATGCCCTTGAGGAACACCGAGACCAGCGGCCCGGTCGCGCCCACCAGCATCGAGAGGCCGGAAATGATGGCGCCGCCGGTGAACTGCACCAGCGCGCTGCGGCCCACCACCTTGGGCTGCGGCAGCCAGGTGGTGATCAGCACGAACACCGCGATGATGATGGTGAACAGCCGCTCGGGCAGCAGGCTCGCGAACTGACCGCCCACGATGGTGCCGATCACCGCACCCGCCGCGATCCATTTGACGAAACCCCACTGGATATGGGCCCGCTGCACGATGGCGCGCCCGCCGTTCGAGCCGAGCTGCACCGCCCCATGCACCGGCACCACCACGGCGGGAGGAAACACCAGCGCCAGCACCGCGATCATCAGCGTGCCGCCTCCCAGGCTGAAGGTGGCGGTGATCAGCGAAGTCACGAAGCTCAGCGCAATCAGCGCCAGCGCCATCCAGAGATCGACATCGGGGGGAAGCAGGTCGAGGGTCACGAGCGCCACTTACGCCCGAGTCTGCAGCTACTGCAACTTTTCCAGCGCGCGCTTCTCGTCGTCGCTCAGTTCCGCCTGCCCCGCCGCGCGCTTGCGGCGAGCGCCGACGAACACCGCGATGCCGCCGATCAGCAGCACCACCGGCGCGGCGATCCAGAGCAGGATCGTATGTGGCGCCACGACCGGGTTGAGCAGCACATACTCGCCGTAGCGATCGACGATGTACTGCACCGCCGCCTGGTCGGTGTCCCCTGCCGTCAGCCGCTCGCGCACGATGATGCGGAGATCGCGGGCGAGGGCGGCGTCGCTGTCGTCGATCGACTGGTTCTGGCAGACGAGGCAGCGGAGGTTTTCCGAGATGGCGCGGGCGCGCGCCTCGAGCGCCGGGTCGGCCAGCACCTCGTCGGGGTTCACCGCAAAGGCCGGCCAGGCGGCCAGCACCATCAGCAATGCGGCGAGCAGCCGCCTCATTCGGCAGCGACCGGCTGCCGCGCCGCCGGGGTCGGCGCGCCGACGCGCAGGCGGCGATAGGTCAACGACAGCAGCCCTGCCCCCGCCATGATGACGGCGCCCAGCCAGATCAGCGTGACGAACGGCTTGTACCAGAGCCGCACCACCTGCCCGGGCGCGCCGGTCGATGCCTCGCCCAGCTGCAGGTAGAGCTGGCTGAAGCCATAGGTCTCGATCGCGGCTTCCGTCGTGGGCTGACCGCTGGCGATGTAGATGCGCCGCTCGGGCACCGGCTGTCGCGTGCTGCCATTGGCCGCCGTGACGGTGAAATGGCCGGTCTGGGCGCGATAGTTCGGGCCCGCGACATCGCCGAGGCTCTCGAAGGTGACGCGGTAGTCGGCGATCTCTACCGACTGGCCCGGCGTCATGGTGGTCACCACCTCGCTCTGCCAGGCCGAGGCGGCCACGATGCCGATCACCGTCACGCCCATGCCGAAATGCGCGATGGCGGTGGCCCAGGCGGTGCGCGGCAGGCCGAACAGCCGGCGCAGGCTGGTCATGACGTCGGTGCGGAAGAATTTCGCCCGGTCGAACAGCTCCGCCAGCGCCCCGAACGCCACCCAGAAGCCGAGCAGCAGCCCGAGCGGGGCCAGCGAAATCGTGCCGCCGCGCAGGGCGAAGAACAGGATGGTGACGAACAGCGCCAGTCCCGCCACCCAGGCCAGCCGCTGCGTGACGGCGACGAGATCGGCCCGCTTCCAGGCGAGGAAGGGCCCGAACGGCAGGATCACCAGCAGCGGCGCCATGATCGCCCCGAAGGTCAGGTCGAAGAACGGCGCGCCCACCGAGATGGTCTGCCCCGCCAGCGCGTCGAGCAGCAGCGGATAGAGCGTGCCCACCAGCACCGCGACTGTGGCGGTGGCCAGCAGCAGGTTGTTGACGATCAGCGCCCCTTCCCGGCTCACCGGCGCGAACAGGCCGCCGGCGCGCAGGGTCGACGAGCGGAAGGCGAACAGCGCGAAGGCGCCGCCGATCACCGCCGCCAGCAGCGCCAGGATCACCAGGCCGCGGGTCGGGTCGGAGGCGAAGGTGTGCACCGAGGTGAGAATGCCCGAGCGGACGAGGAAGGTGCCCAACAGGCTCAGCGAGAAGGTGATGATGGAGAGGAAGATCGTCCAGATCTTCAGCGCATTGCGCTTTTCCATCACCAGCGCCGAGTGCAGCAGCGCGGTGCCGGCCAGCCAGGGCATGAAGCTGGCATTTTCGACCGGGTCCCAGAACCACCAGCCGCCCCAGCCGAGCTCGTAATAGGCCCAGTACGACCCCATGGCGATCCCGAGAGTGAGAAAGGCCCAAGAGAACAGCGTCCACGGCCGCACCCAGCGCGCCCAGGCGGCGTCGACGCGGCCCGAGATCAGCGCCGCGATGGCGAAGGAAAAGCAGATCGAGAAGCCGACATAGCCGAGGTAGAGCAGCGGCGGATGGATGGCGAGGCCGATATCCTGCAGCACCGGGTTGAGGTCGTTGCCCTGCAGCGGCGGCTCGGTGAGCCGGGTGAAGGGGTTCGACGTGAACACCGCAAAGCTGGCGAAGGCGGCGGTGAGGAGGCTCTGGGTGCCCAGCACCAGCGAGAGCAGGTCGCGCGGCAGGCGGCGGCCGAATGCCGCGACGGCGGCGCCCATCATCACCAGGATGAGGATCCAGAGCAGGATCGAGCCTTCGTGATTGCCCCAGACGCCGGTGATTTTATAGAGCAGCGGCTTGTCCGAATAGGAATGCTCGACCGCCAGCTTCAGCGAGAAATCCGAAGTGACGAAGGCCTGCACCAGCGTGGCGAACGATGCCGCCACCAGCAGGAACTGCAGGATGGCCCCCTGCTGCAGATAGGCGGTGACGCGGTCGCCGGAGCGCCAGAAGGCGAGGCCGAGCACGGCGGAAACCGTCGCGATGGCGGTGGCGAGGATAAGGGCGAAATGTCCGAGTTCGATCGACATCAGCCGCCCATCGCCGCTGTGCCGGCGCCCGGGTCGCGCTGCCACTCGCCGCGGGCCTTCAGTTCGTCGACGATTTCCCTGGGCATGTAGTTCTCGTCATGCTTGGCGAGGATGCGGCTGGCGGTGAACACCCCATCCGCCCCCAGCGCGCCGTCGGCAACCACGCCCTGCCCCTCGCGGAACAGATCGGGCAACAGCCCGACATAGTGCACGGAAAGCTCGGTCTCGCCATCGGTGACGACGAAATCGCTGGTTTCGCCGGTCTTGGTCCAGGTGCCGTCCTTGACCATGCCGCCGAGCCGGAACGCCGTACCGGGCGCTACCGAGGCCTCCTTGGCCTGGCTGGGCGAATAGAAAAAGGCGATCTGGCCCGACAGCGCGAACAGGATAAGGCCGACGGCCACGGCGAGAACCGTGCCGAGCCCGGCAATGGTGGCGAGGCGCTTCTGCTTGCGGGTCAATTGGTCTCCTTGCTGACCAGTCCGTTGTCGGCGGCCAGCACATCCAGTTCCGTCCGCACGGCGGCATCGGGGTAAGCGGCGCGGGCCCGGTCATAGTCCAGTTGGGCGGCGTCTGTCTCGCCCAGCACCATGCGCGAGCGGACCAGCCGGGTCCATTCCTCGATGCTGCCGCCGCTCTCATAGAGCCGCGTGGCGAGGGTTTCCACCATGCTGCGGATCGCCGCATCGTCGAGCGTGGTCTCGGGCTGCACGTTGTTGAGCCCGTCTAGGGCCGCGGACAGGCCGGATTTCGCCGTGTCGAGCCAGGCGTCCTGCGGCGTGCCGAGCGCGATGATCTCGTTCCACTGCCGCACCGCGGTCTCGAAATTGCCCGTCCGGGTCGATTCCCCGGCAATGTAGAAACGCGAGCGGACATGCCTGGGGTCGGTGGCCGCCGCCTGCTCGAACAGCCGCATCGGCTCGCCTGTGGGGTCGCCGCCGGCCTCCATCATCAGCGCCTCACCCAGGTTGGTCTCGAGGTCGGCGGTGGCGCCGGAGAGTTCGATTACCCGGCGATAGGCATGGGCGGCATCGGCGAAACGCTGCTGCTGCATGTAGACGGGCGCCACCACGGTCCAGCCGCGCACGTCGTCCGGCGTCTTTTCGAGCTGCGACTCGATGCGGGCAATGGCGTCGTCGAGGTCGAGTTCGGCCGGCGGCGCGGGGCGCTCGGCCAGCGGCAATGCCGGCAGGCCGGGATTGCCGAGGAAGCTGTATGTGCCGAATGTCAGCATGGCGGTCAGCAGCAGCGCTGCCGGCACGACCCAGGGCCGGTTGGCGCCGGTGGCCCGATCGGCTTCACCCTGGGTACGGATCAGTTCGCGCGCCAGTTCGCCCTTGGCGGCAACGGCTTCGGCTTCGCCCAGACGACCGGCAGCGATGTCGCCCTCGATCTCCTTGAGCTGCAAGCGGAAATGCGCCGTGGTGGCATCATCCGCTCCGGCCGGCGCTGCGTTGACCCGACTCCCCCGGGCCGCATAATACAGTGCGGCGCAGGCGATCGCTGTGATGACGATTGCAAAGATCCAGAACAATTCAGACCCGGTGTTTCGCGGGCTGCATCTATAGGGGCAATTTGGCAGAAATGGCATTGCGATATGTCAAAGCGTGATAGGCGCATTGCCGCAGCCATTTTCGCCCGGAAACCCTGATCCATGGCCTTCGATTTCGCCATTTTCGGTTCGTCGCCCGCCGCCCTGCTGCTGGGCGGCCTGCTGGCGACCACGCATGGCAAATCGGTCTGCCTCATCGGCGGTGCCTGGTCGCCCTGGCCGCTGGCCCGCCGACTCGATGCCGGATTCCTGGTCGCCACGCGGCCCGCGATCTGGGGCATGCTGCGCGCCGGATCGCAAGAAACCGTCAAGATTATCAATGGCATCGGCAAGGGTCTTGTCGAACACCTTGATCCTGTCCTGATCGCCGAGACGCCGCACAGCCTCGAGGCCATCGCCCACCTTCGCGCGGTCGCCGTGGGCAATGGCTACGCCATGGAGCGAGTCGCGGACCGGACCATCGCCGAACCGGCCGCCGCCTGGCGGCTGCGCGACGTCCCCGCGCTGGTCCACGGCAAGGCCGAGCCGGCAATATCACAATGGCTCGATCGCTCCGGCGCACGGCGTTGGCGGCCACAGGACGGCGACATCGCCATCCGCCGCGACGGTACCGTGAAAATCCGGAGCTTCGGGCGCGAGTTCGACGCCAATCAGGCCGTGCTCGTCGACGACGACGCTCTTCTCGCCTGGTTGCCCGAAGCGGCGCGCGAGCGGTTGAACCTCGTCTCTGCCCGCACCTTGCTGACCGAGCCGGCGAGGCCGATTGCGGCGCCGATCGTCCGTTACCTCGATCGCCGTGTCACCCTCAGCCAGCGCGGCAAGTCCGGCATCACCGCAATCGCGACGGGTGCGGACGAGTCCTCAGCGCGCATCGGCTCCACTCTCGCGGCACAGGCGCCGCTGCGGCGGGCCGGCGACGTGAACCACACGCTCGTCGAGACCGGCGACGGTGCGCCGCTCGTGGCCTATGGCGCCGGCACCAAGACCCGCTTTATCGCCGGCTTCGGCGATGCCGGCGTGTTCTTCGCCCCTGCCATCGCCCGCTTCCTCGCCGGCTCGGCAAGCGAGACCGAGGCGGCCTTTTTCGCGGCTCACGACACCGGCCGCGGCAATGCCCGGCAGCAGGTCGCCGATTTCCGCGTGGAACCGGCCTGATGGCGCAGGTCAACCGACTCGCGGCCGACGCGCCGCACGATTTTGGCGGCGGCGCTCTAGACCGCAGCAAGCCGCTGAGTTTCAGGCTCGACGGTCGCGTGGTCGAGGCGTTTGCGGGCGATACGGTATTCACCGCGCTCCTCGCTGGCGGCATCGACGCGGCGGGCACCCATGCCGGCAACGCGATCGCGCTCGACGAGCGCGCCGCGCCGTTGCTGGCGCCACGCAATGACCCCGCGCTCGCGATACCCGCAGACCGCGTGCCGGCCCTCGCGGGTATCGATCTCGTCACCATCGGTTCGGCCGAGGCGTCGCGAGGCTTTCTCGGCAAACTGCTCTCGGGCTTTTCCGCCAAGGCGGCTGGCCTCGGCCTGAAACTCGATGACCTGCCGCCACCACCATGGCTCGATCGCAGGCCCGACGCGACGCTTGCGGCCGACACGCTGGTCGTCGGCGGCGGCGTTGCGGGCCTCTCGGCCGCTGCCTCCGCCTCCGGCAGGGTCATCCTCGCCGAGCGTCGTCCCTGGCTGGGCGGCGACGCCCGCTATTTCGGCACCACCGGGGACTATGAGGCGCCGGACGCCGCCATCGCTCGCCTCACCGCCGGCCTCAAGGCCGAGGTGCTGCTCGCCACGGACGTCTTCGCATTGTCGGGCACCACCGCCCGCGCGCATCAGGTGCAGGTGGTCGACGGCAGGCTCAGCGCCCGCGTCGTCGAAATCGAGGCCAAACGCGTCATCCTCGCCACCGGCAGTTTCGAGCGGCTGCCGCTCTTTGCCGGCAATCGGCTGCCCGGCGTCGTCGGCGCCATCGCGGCGTTCCACCGCGCCGACCGGCACGGTGTCTGGCTGGGCAAGCGCGCGCTGTTCTCGACACCCGGCGGGCACGGTTACCGCCTCGCACTCCTCGCCAAGGATGCCGGCATCGAGGTGCAGCGCATCGCCGACACGCGGCTGGGACCGAATTCGCGCTTCATCGACTTCTGCAAGGCGAGCGGCGTCTCCTTCACCAACGGGTTGGTGCCGCAGTCGGCCGTGCAGGTCAAAGGCAAGCCCGGCATCACAGTCGGCTTCGCGGTCGCCATCGACGACATCCGGCAGGAAACCAGCCTCACCGAGACCGACCAGTTCGTGGCCGGTGGCGCGTTGCAACCCGATCTGGCGCTCTGGCTCCGCGCCGGCGGCCCGACCACCTGGGACGGCACGCGCCTCGCCGCCTCCGGCACTTTGCCCGACATCACGCTCGCCGGCTCCGCGGCCGGCTATCGCGGCATCACCGCCTGCATCGCCAGCGGCAAGCTTGCGGCAACGGGCAAATCGGCAGTGATCGACGATCCCGATATCGCGGCCATCTACGAGACCCCGGACGCCGCGACGCCGGTGGCGCCGACCATCGACCCGCGCCTGCCCGCTTACCTCGATCGCGGCGCGAGCTTTGCGACCCGCCCGGCCGATCCCGAAGCCTTTGCCCACCCGTCTGCGCTCGGCCTCGGCGAGCTTGCCGCGGCCGTGCAGCTCGGCGCGATTCCCGCCGCCAGCGCCGGCCAAGTCGCGGTGGAGCGCGGCGTCGCCGGAGCCGATATCGTCGACAGCGGCTGGCATGTGCCGACGCAGACCGCCAGCGCCGAGCCGCCCGCCTATCTCACAGGCCGCTTCGGCCCGAAACCGCAGCTCTGCACCGTCACCTCGGCCGATGCCCGCTATTTCGAGCGCGGCTGCCTGATCTTCCTCGGCCCGACCATCCAGGATCCGGCACAGGCGGTCGGCACCATTGTCGGTCCAGCTCCCAATCGCGGTATCGGCGGCCTGGCGCTGATCGAGCGCGAAGCCAGCAAGGGCGAGACCCGCCTCTTCGTCCGCGACACCGGCGGCGCGGTCCCCGTCGACAAGGTCGTGAAGACCTAGACACCCGGAGCCCTCATGGTGAGCCTGTCGAACCACGGGGCGGGCACACGAATTGTGCCGACCTCGTCCTTCGACAGGCTCAGGATGAGGTCTACTGAGGTCTCAGCAAAGCTTAAGCCGTCGGCCGCGGGCGCTCGGCGCTGTCCTTGGCCTTGCGCAGGGTTTCCGCATACTCGGCATTGAAGCGCAGTTCGGCCATCTTGATGGCCGCATCGAGCCGGGCCGAGGCGATCTTGTCGCCGGGGTTCTGGCGCAGGATGTCGAGGCCACGCTGGAGATGGATTTCCAGCCCCTGCCCCACCTGGTTCCAGGCCTGGTCGAAGATAGCGTTCACACCGAGGGAATCGCGGGCATCGCGCACCGCCGCCAGCACGTAGACGCCATTGAGCGCGACGAGAATCTGGTCGCTGTCGAGCCGGTCACTGCCCTCGCGGCCGCGGCGCAGGGCCATGTTGACGCTGCCGGCCACGTCGCGGAGCCGCGGCTCGACACGTTCGGAGACCGCCTTGGTCAATCTGGCCACCACCGTCGACCAGCGGCTCGAGCGCGCCAGTTCGAGATAGCCGTTCACGGCCCGGGCCAGCCGGTGGAAACGGTCGATGGCCCGGCAGGTCAGGTCGATATCGGCATAGGCGGTGTTGTTGGCCAGCAGATGCGTCTGGTTCTGCGCATGGGCGAGAATGGCGTCGATCAGCGGCGCAAAGCCGGCGCGCTGGATCGCGCCCTCGCTCGGCGAGCCGGTGATGCGGATCACCGCGGTCGTCAGTTTCGACGGATTGGACACCTGCCCTACCGCCGCCATCAGCAGCAGCGCGGCGACGGCATGGTCGTTGAGCGGCATCGACTGCAGCGCCAGCGCCAGGCCAGCCTCGTCCTGCATGCCGTTGGCGGCGCGGCCGAAGGCCTGCGCCTTGTCGAGCAGGTTGCGGCATTTGAGGGCGTTCAGCGCCATCGGCAGGCGCGCGAAGACGATTTCGCCACCGAGCTGGGTCTTCAGCCGCCGTTCGGTCTCGACGCTGGTATTGACGGCGGCCAGCGCCTGGCGGGCACGGCCGAGCAGTTCGGGCATCAGCGCGTCGAGCGCCTGGCGGGCTTCTTCGCTATCGGGAACGTCCGGTGCGATCAGGTCCGGCGCCAGGTCACGCGTCATCCAGGTCCAGATCGCGTTTGCGTGATCGCGCGACAATGCACCATCGAAATCGAACGTCGTCGGCGCCTCGACAATGACGGCGTCGATCAGCCCGAAAAACGGACGACCGGCGCGGCGGCTGCGGGCAGACGGCGCGGGCTGGGCAGGATTGAGAGGCTGGGCGCTTGCTGTCGGCATGGGCGATTCGGGTACTCGGACACAAGTTCCCCCGAACCTAACCGCCGGATGGTAAACAAAACCTCGCCGCGGCCAATTCGTGATCGACCGCGGATCCCCGCAAAAACTCCGAGCCGGGAAGCGTTTAGCCTAGCTGTCGACCGACCAGCGGCCGTCGACGTCGCGGCAGGCGAGGCCCTTCTTGACGAAGTCCTTACCCCCGAGCTTCACCGTGTGGGTGAAGTCGCGGCAGTCGATGTTGTTGACCCGCACATAGGGGCCGACCATCACATTGCCCGAGGTGCCCTTGTCGCCCTGCCAGGCGCGCGGAGCGCCGGGGCGGCCGAACTGCAGCGCATTGTACTGCGCGCCCGAGGCCTGAGCCCGGTCGTTCGAGCTCATCTGCGGAATGGCGCCGCCATCCACGAAGCTGCTGACATCGGTCAGCTGCTGCGCCGTCGCCACCTGCTGGGCCGGCGTAGGCAGACTGGCGGTCTGCATCGTCGGCTGCAGCTGCGGCTGTGCCAGCGTCGGGCCCTGCGCATATTGCGTGGTGGCACCCGAGCCGCATCCGGCGAGCAAAAGCACGCCCAGAATGGCTCCGGTGAGCGGAAAGGCACGAAGAGTCTGCTGCAGCATTGAAAGTCCCGGGAGGTGGCCGACGCCCTAGTTGTCTGCCTTTTGAGGCGAAAGTGCGGACAGGGGACGCCCCAATCCGACTTTGGCGCCCGGCAGGCGCAGCTCGGCCAGCACGCCGCCGAGCACGGAGCGCTTCAATTGCAGAGAGCCGCCATAGACGTCAACCAGCTCTTTGACGATATCCAGACCCAGTCCCGAGCCCGGGGTCTTCTCGTCGAGCCGCACGCCGCGCCGCAGCACCTTCTGCGCCTCTTCCTCGGTCAGGCCCGGCCCGTCATCCTCGATCTTGATGAGGAGGTTGGCGCCCGACTGGCTGCGTTCGGCGATCATCGAGACGCCGATCTGGCCGTTCGACCACTTGCAGGCATTGTCGAGCAGGTTGCCGGCCATTTCCTCGAGGTCGCCCTCGTCGCCCCGGAACCAGGGCAGCGAGGCGTCCGGCCGCAGCATGGCGATGGTGATCTTGGGGTTGAGCTTCTGCATCACCCGCACCAGCCGCAGCATGACGTGGGTGGCGTCGGCCTTCTTGCCCACCACGGCGCTGCGGGCGGCGATCCGCGCCCGGTCGAGATAGGTCGAGACCAGCTGCTGCATCTTGTCGGATTCCGACAGCACCACCTTGGCCAGCGCCGAATTGCCCTTGGCGGCCGTCGCCTCGTTGCGCAGCACCGCGATCGGCGTCTTCAGCCCATGTGCCAGGTTGCCCACCTGGTTGCGGGCGCGCTCGATGATCTGGGTGTTGGAGCGGAGCAGTTCGTTGACCTCTTCGGCCAGCGGCGCAATTTCGCGCGGGAAATCGCCGACCACCGTCTCGGCCTCGCCCTCGCGCACCTTCTCGATGGCCTTGCCGAGCCGGCCGATCGGGCGCAGCGCCAGGCGCGCCACGATGCCGCTCATGATCGCGAGCATGATGGCCACCGCCGAGAGCACGATCAGCGTCTGGCCGCGGAATTCGTCGACGAGGCTCAGGATCTCGTCGAGGCTGCCGGTGGTGGTGAAGCGCAGCGGCGTGCCGTTGACGCTGGCGGCCAGTTCCACCACCCGCATGCGCGTCTCGAACTGGTCGGTCTGCACCCCGGTGCGGACATTGCTGGCGTCGAAACTGCCGGTCAGCTCGGGCAGCAGCATGCCCACCATCGAGCCGGAAATGTTGAGGATTTCACCCTTGTCGTCGCGGATGACCCAGTACCAGCCCGAGGCCGGCCGCTCGAAGCGCGGGTCACCGATGCGGATTGCCTCGCTTTTGGGGTCGCGGTTGATCAGCGTGCGGTCGACCAGCGTCTCGATGTGAAACTTGAGGGTTTCCGAGAGGCTGTTGTCGAGCGCGCGCGAATAGAGCTCGGTCAGCAGGAATGCCGTGGCCAGCAGGGCAACGATCAGCCACCCTGCCGAAAGCCAGAACAGCGATGCCGCGATCGAGCCTTTTTGCATGGTCGCTGACGCTCCCGCGCCGCCTTTAGTCCTCGAGGATTTGATAGCCGAGTCCACGAACGGTCTGGATCACTTCTTCAGGCAGCTTCTTGCGCAACCGGCCGACGAACACCTCGATGGTGTTGCTGTCGCGGTCGAAATCCTGGTCGTAGAGGTGCTCGGTGAGCTCGGTGCGCGAGATCACCTTGCCCTTGTGGTGCATGAGGTAGCTCAGCAGCCGCAATTCGTGGCTGGTGAGTTTCACCGCATGGCCGTCGACGGTGACCTTGCCGGCCTTGACGTCGAGGCGCACCGGACCGGCCGTGATCTCGTTGGACGAGTGACCCGCGGCGCGGCGCACCAGGGCGCGGAGCCGGGCGAGGATTTCTTCCATGTGGAAGGGCTTGGCGACATAGTCGTCGGCGCCGGCATCGATGCCCTGCACCTTGTCGCTCCAGCGATCGCGGGCGGTCAGCAGCAGCACCGGCATGGTGCGGCCGGCGCGGCGCCATTCTTCCAGCACCGAGAGCCCGTCCATGTGCGGCAGGCCGATATCGAGCACGACGGCGTCGTAGGGTTCGGTGTCGCCGAGGAAATGGCCCTCTTCGCCGTCGAAGGCCACGTCGACGGCATAGCCGCCTTCGGTCAGCGCATCCTTGAGCTGGCGATTGAGATTGGTGTCGTCTTCAACGACGAGAATGCGCATTTTGAACGTCCCTCAAAAGCGGGCGCCACCATTCTCGCCGAGCAGACCCTCTACCCGGCAGGCAGGCACTCGCAGACCCTAGCTTATTTCGACCCGTCCTCGGCATTCAAGGTGACGCTCTGGCTCTCACCATCGGAATCCATCATGTTGACGATGTAGTGGTCGGAACCATCCACGTCACACACCTGTACCGACAGCGGGCGTCCCTTCACGCCTGCCCGGCTCATCGCATCGGCCAGCGGGGCGATGAGCCCCTGCGCCAGCCGATCCTGGATATCCTGCTTGCTGAGGCAGGAAGCACCACCCTGCGCCATCACCGCGCCCGGCACGCCAATGCCTGCCAGCAGCGCCACTGTCATGGCGGCGAGGATGTTCACGGTCGTTTTTCTCATGTGGCAAGATTATGAACAGACGCCTGAACGTTAGATGAACGTTCCTCAGACGGGCCGTTTTCGCTGGGTTTCCGGGGTTTGCATCATATCGTGCCGGCCCGGCCGGGACACAAGGCCGCGACCGGACACGAGATCGGGAACGCATGCGCCATCAACAGGTTGACCTTTCGACAACCATCGAAAGGAGGCCCATCATGGACCACACCAATCACATCCGCCTCGCCAGCGCCGAACTCACTCCCGCCGTGCTCGAAGGCGCCACCATCTATGGCGCCGACGACCACAAGGTCGGCACGGTCTCCCACGTCCACGGCTCGGGCGCCTCGAGCCAGATCGTCCTCGATGTCGGCGGCTTCCTCGGCATCGGCGCCAAACCGGTCGCCGTCCCGGCCAGCCAGCTGGAGTTCATGCGCGACGAAGACGGCGACATCCACGCCGTCACCGGCTGGACCAAGGACGAACTCAAGGCCATGCCGGAACACAAGCACCATCACTGATGGGGCAGGATTTGACGAAAGGCCGTCCCGTTGGGGCGGCCTTTTTCTTGCGCCGATGACTCAGTCGGCGAACCTCTCCCGCCTGCGGGAGAGGGGGACCACGCATAGCGTGGTGGAGAGGGGAGCACCTTGCTCGATCTTGGCGTCTCCACCGGCTGTCATCCCGGGCTTGACCCGGGACCCATCTCTCCTCCACTCCGGCGGATGAGTGGGTCCCTGCTTTCGCAGGGATGACACCGAGTATCGGTTCACCCCTTCATCCCCTTCCGTAGAAAGATCACCGCGAACGCCTGCATCAGCAGGTCGCCTGCCGACTGCCCGTCGAAACTCGGCACGTCGACACCGAGCAGCTGTGTCACGGCGGCCAAAATCATAGCGGCGGCAATCAGATAGGTGCGATAGCCGACGAGGAACGTCAGGTTCATTGCAGTCTCCATTGCTGTGAAAGGTCAGGCGGCGAACACGCCCGCGGCCGCGTGCCCTGCTCCGTAGACCGGGCTCATCTGGGCCACGGTGAAGGCGAAGCTCGCGGGTGGGGCGCCGAAGTCGGCGGTCTGCTGGGCGGCGGTGTAGGTCACGGCTGCCGACGTCGCCGCAATGGTGCGGACCAGCGTGACGCCATTGAAAATCTCGACCCGATAGGCCTCGGGCGTCATCTCCAGCGGCGCATCGGCCAGCGCCCAGTTGTCGGTATCGGCGCGACTGCGCCGCAGCCAGAACAGGCCGATATCATTGCCGCCGACCACCCGCTCCGCCCGCAGATGCGCGGGCGCCAGCGGTCTCACCGGGCCAAGTCCGATGTCGGCCGCAAAGGTCTCGCCGGTTTCGTCGTGACGCCCGGCATAAGCGCGGAGGTCGACCGCGGTGCCGAGCCAGCCGCCCGGCACCGGCAGCAGTGTGGAGCGCTCGTCGAGCACGACCACCCGGTTGCCAGCAGCGGCCGGAGCCATGGCCCAGTCGGTGCCGCCCTGCCCGCGCAGCAAGCGTCGCAACCGATATTCTCCGGGCGCCACCAGCGTGGCCTCGGCGAAGCCGATGACCTCCCAGTCGCCGGTATCGCTTTCCACCGCGATCCGGTTGCCGCCGGCCAGCACGACCTCGTCGTCCAGCGATGCCAGATGCCCCGAATAGAGTTTCAGGTGCACCTCGCCCGAAACATCCCAGGCGAACATGCTGCCCACGCCGAGCGGCGACAATAGCTCGCCCATCGCCGCATTGCGGGTAAGGCGCGTCACCGATGCACCGGTGACGTCCTCGGCCACCACGACATCGCCCGGCCATGGTCTTGCTCCCGCCGCCAGCAACAGGCGCGATTGCGCCGGCGCGGCGGGGTCGGCCGGCAGGTGCGCCGCCGCCAGCACCGGCACGGCCCGCACCGGACTCTCCGTCGCCGCCGACGGACGGTCCGCGACAATCGCGGCCGAAAGCAGCGGCGGGATCGCCCGGGCCGACACTTTTCGCGCCAGCCCGTCGCGGATTTCCACGATCTCGAACGGCCCCTCGTCCTGCCCGACAACCGTGATCGGGTCGCCCACCTCCAGCGCCAGCAGCGACGGCGGCAGGGTCAGCTCGATGGTGTCGCGGACAACCGCGCCGTCGAGCAGCATGCGCTCGGCGGCGGTCCGCGCCCCGCCGATATCGAGCACCAGCGGTGAAGCCTCGCCCGCCGTCACGCCGCCATCGAGCCGCAGCGCCGTCACCGTGCCGGTGAGGTAGCTGCGCTCGCGGTCGGGATAGCTCAGCGCCACCTGCCCGACGCTTTCACCCGGGTCGGGGCGCTTGCGCGAGACACGCGGCTCGCCGTCGACCACCTCGTCTATGGCAACTGCATCGCGCCCTCGGGTCCGCCCGAGTTCCAGTCCCTCCGGCGTGTCGCGAAACGACAGGCCAGTGGCCGACAGCATCGGCCCGAGCGCATCGCGCAGGCTCACCTGTCCGTCGAGCACAAAGCCATGCACCAGCGGCGGCGCGCTCGCCACCGCGTCGAACGCGACGCCGTAGTCCGCCGCGACCGCCCGCGCCAGTTCGTCGCTCGCCAGTCCGCCGGCGCGGCCGGTGAGCCAGTGGCCGGTGGCGTGGTTGACCCCGTCGGACCACGCCTCGATCTGCGCCGGGAATGCCGGGTAAGGCCGCGCGTCCCAGGTCCAGAGATAGATGCGCTCGACCATCTCGCTGCCGGCCCAATGGTCGAGATGCGCCCGCAGCACCTGCCGCTGCATCAGTGGGTCGGGCGATCCATTGGAGAAATACGGCCGCCCGTCCTCCGAGCTTTTCGCATCGCCGAAGACGTTGGGCCGGTTGGCGCCCTTGTCGACCGCGCCGCAACCCAGTTCCGTGAACCAGACCGGCTTGCTCCCCGGCACCCACGTGGTCGGTATCGCATCGCGCACACCGCCCGGCCGGTTATGGTGCGGCTGGCTCCACCAACTGGCGATATCCTTGAAGCGCCAGATCCACGGCTCGCCCTGATCGTCATTGATCGGCGAGCGCACGCCATCGAGCCGATCGGCATCGCTGGCGTAGTACCAGTCGAAGCCCTCGCCGCCCTCGATCTCGGCGTCGAGATAGTCGAGATCGTGCGGCCCATCCGCATCCGTGCTGCCGTCGCGCCAGTCGCTCACCGGCATGTAATTGTCGATGCCGACCGCGTGGATGTCCGGGCTGGCCCACAGCGGATCGAGATGGAACATCTTGTCGCCGCCGCCCGATTGCACACCGGAGAATTCCGACCAGTCGGCCGCATAGGTCAGCTTCGCGCCCGGGATCACCGCCTTCACGTCGGCGGCAAGGTCGACCAGCGCGTCGACGAAGGGGAAATCGCCGCCAGCGCGCACGCCGCTCAGCCCGCGCATTTCGGAGCCGATGACGAAGGCCTCGACCCCGCCTGCCGCCGCCGCGATCCCGGCATAATGCAGCGCAAAACTGCGGAAGCCGGGCACGAATGCCGCGACGCCCGCCGCATCGCCGGTGATCCTTCCGCGCCAGGGATAGGCCGCCTGCCCCATCGGGTTGCCGTGCGGGATGTCCATCAGCAGCAGCGGATAGAGCGTCACGCTCAGTCCGCGCGCCTTGAGGTCGGCAATCGCCGCCAGCACCGACGCATCGCTCGGCGTGCCGCCATAGGCCGGACCGCCGTCGTGATAACTCACCAGCTGCGCCGAACCGCGCGCGATGCCGGCCACCGACCAGTCGCTGCCCGACACCGGCCGGCTCGCCGCCTCCACCCGCGGCGCGACCGTGCAGTGGCTGGCGCGCAGGTCATTGCCGAACCAGGCCACCACCAGCGACACGTGTTCGAGGTTCGGACACAGGTCGCAGAGCTCGTCGATGGAGAGCGTCCAGTCGCTGGCGCGGGCGCTGAGATGCGTGTTTTCCGCCCCTGTCGCGCCTGGCCCAAGGAAACGCACGCGCGGGCTCGGGTCGTAACCGAACTCCGTCGCGCCCGGGATCACGGTGATCGCGGTGATCTTCGGCTCCAGCTCGCCCACCACGCGGCAAAGCTCCACCGAAATATTCGGGATGCGATTGCCGAATGGCCCGAGCGGCAGCCGCTCGAACACCAGATAGCAGAGCCCGCGATAGGCCGGCGCATCCGCGCCCTGCTTGGCCTCGATCAGACTGTCCGCCTCCTGCGTCTCGCTGCCGCGATAAAAGCGCAGCGTCAGTCCCTCGGTCGCCAGCACCTGACCATCCGCCCAGATGCGCCCGAGCCGGCTCACCTCGCCCTCGCAGAGGCCCACCGCGAAGCTGGCGAGGATCGAGGTTTCCGTCTCCGCCGGCTGCGGCGTGCCTTCGAACCGGCGGTCTCGCTGGTGACCTCCTCCAGCTCGGTGCCCCAGATGATGTTGCCGGTCACCCGGCTCCAGCCATAAAGTCGCGGGATCGGCGCGCCCTCGGTCGAACCCTGCAGCCGGATATCGGCGCCCGCCGTCTGCCGTTGCTGCGGCTTCTCCGCGAACAGCATGCCGTCGATGGCGGAACCCGCCAGCGCGCCCAGCGCCCGGCCGATGGTGGCGCCGATCGGCCCGCCGACCGCCGTGCCCACCACCTGTCCGGCCAGCGAAAGTGCCAGTGTCGCCATTCAGAACGCCTCCGGAAATGCGAAACAGCCCACCACCCGCCGGGCCCAGCCCTCGGTAAGATTGGCCTCGACCACGCCGATCCGCTCCTGCGCATGGATGAAGCGGGCGGCCCCGGTCATGATGCCGCAATGCCGCGGCGCCGCTCCGAGCCGGAAGATCACGATGCTCCCCGCGCCCAGCGGGGCGACGGCCAGTCGCGCCTCCGCCGCCGCCAACAGATCCCGCTGGTCGCGCGCATCGGCGCGGTAATTCGGCACCTCGGGCAGCGCGCCATAAAGCTCCGCCCAGACGCCGCGGATCAGCCCCAGGCAATCGCAGCCGGCGCCGCGCGTCGCGCTCAAATGCCGGTAGGGCGTGCCCAGCCAGCCACGCGCCGCCGCAACAATGATGTCCGGGCTCATCCGAACAGCGCCCGCCCGTCGAGGCTGTCGCCCTGCCGCGGATAGCGCAGCACGAAGTCGCTGCCCGGGATATGCGGGAAACCGCGGAAGTTCGGCACGTTGCCGAACCTCTCGCGGCACGTCGCCAGCCGGCGGTCGCAGCCGGCCGTGGCGACCATCGCGTCACCCGGCACGACCCAGTCGCCCACCGGCACGCCGAAGCCGAACACATCGATCTCGCCGAGCCGCTGGTGGCTCACCACGCGATCGCGCAGCCCCGCCCGCTTGCCGCCGCCCCATACTGCCGTCCCGAACCCGAACCAGCCCTCGGCATAGGCCTCGACCCCGGTCACCGCGACGCGGAACCGGTCGCGCACCTCGGCCACCACCGCCTCCGCCCGAAACTCGGAATCCTCGACATCCATGCCGCAGCGCGCATCGCCCAGTTCCGCGTCGCACAGCGCCTGATAGAGCCGCCCGCGCACCTGGTTCAGCGCCTGCTGCCCGCTGCGCAGTTCGGCGCGAAACACGCCGTCCTCGCGGGTGATCTCGCCGATCGTCGCCCGCCGCAGCAGCAATTTCTGGCTCACATCGCGCCAGTTCACCCGCCAGGTCTCGACGCGCGCCCCGTCGAACCGCCCGAGCAGGATGTCCTCCTCGGCAATGGCGTCCGAGGTCAGCACGCCGACCACCTCGCTGGTGTCGGTCTGTGGCCCGAGCTTGCTGCTCGCCTCTCCGCCCTCCAGCATCGGCTGGCAGACCGTCCCCTCGACCACCAGCGCTTCGTCGTGGTCGGTGAAGCCGAGCGTGACGCCATCGCTGCGGAGAATCCGCCAGCACGTCGCCAGCGTCGTCGCGCCGCTTTCGATATGCGCCTTGAACCCCAGGTCCAGCGTCCTCATTCGCGCACCTCGATCAGCGGAATGCTGGGCGCCTCGGCCGCGTCGAAGCTCGAGAGCTCGATATCCAGCCGGTCCACGTCGAACCGCACCGGCACGTCGAACTCGAAACTCGCGGTCACTGCCGCCGCGGCCGCCGGCGCCGTCTCCAGCGTGACGATGCCGGTCAGCGGGTCGGTCTCCACATCCACGACCAATCCGCCGACCTTCACCACCACCGTGCCCGCCACCGGCTTGGTGATCGGCCGCAGGTACGGGTCGAAACTCGCGCCGTAGCGCTTGGTGAGCTGAAAACTCACCGTCTCCCCATCCCCGGTGCCGATCGCCTGGTCGACGGCCGCGTGATCCAGCGCATCGCGCCACCGGAACGAATGAAACCGCCCGCGCCGCTCCTCGAAAAACGCCAGCACCGCCGCCATATCGGCGCGGCTCTTGACCCCATACCCCGCATTGTACCGCCGCCTCGAATGCGCCCACCGACTGTTCCTCTCCTCGCGGCCGCTGGCGAGGGTGACGACATCAGTGGCGCGCTCCGGCCCGCCGCGCGAGGCCAGCGAGATGTCGAGTGGGAAGCGGATGGGATGGAAGGGCATCTTCTGGAACTCCGTGAAAGGCCCCCTCACCCGCCGCTGCGCGGCGACCTCTCCCCCAAAGGGAGAGGCGGTGCTGGGGCGAGATGGTGCCTGCTTCCCTTCGCCCCTCGGGGGAGAAGGTGGCCGAAGGCCGGATGAGGGGGCCTTGGGGAGCCCGGACCTCGTGGTTCGACAGGCTCACCATGAGGTCCTCAGGGGCATCGTGGTTTCAGTAGCCCTCATGGTGAGCTTGTCGAACCACGAGGGCGTGGTTCGGACTACGAAGACCTCGCTCCCCTTCTCACCGCCCGCAGCAGCATCGCGCTCACCTCGGCCTCGCTCGCCACAAAGCTCCGCGCATCGCTCGCCGTGATGTTCATCGTCACCGACACCGCGCCGCCGCCACCACCAGCCACGCCGAGCCGGCCATCCGACCCGCGCGTCAGCGGTAAGATCGCCTCCGGCCCGGCCTCGCCGGCGACGCCCAGCCCCGGCCCCATCGGAAAATAGCTCGGCGCCGCGACGACGCCGCCTTTGGCGAAGGGTTTCGCGCCCTTGAACAGGTCCTCGACCAGCCCGCCCACCAGCAGTCCGACCGGCTTGAACGCGGCCTGCAGCGCGATGTCCGAAAAGCTGCGCGCCACCTGCGCCAGCACCGAGTTCAGCGATCGCCCGTCGACCACCGCGCCGCGGAACGCGCTGCTCAGCGAGCGCGACACGCCGCGCGCCAGGTCCTCGATCCGCTCCAGTTCCACCCGGCTGTCGCCGAGTTCATCGCGGAATTCGTTCAGCAGTTCACCCATGGCTCACCTCGTCGGGAAACCGCCGCATCATCGCATCCAGTCCGCCGCGGCTGGGCGGCGTCCCCCTGCCCGCGCCCGTCCCGAAGGCCGCCGCCAGCTCGCGCGGCGTCAGCCCCCAGAACTCCCGGCTCGAGAGCCGCATGACGCCGAACCCCAGCCGCATCGCCTCATCCCAGGGAAACGGCCTCATGCCTCACCCCCAAAGGTCGCGCGAAGCAGTCTGGCGGCAATGTCGGCAGCGCCCTTCAGCCCGCCCTCGATATGCATCCGCGCCAGGTCGTCGTCGGTCACCGCATTGCCGCCGCCGCGCAGTCCCGCGCCGATGATCGCCGTCAGGTCCCGCGCCGTGACCCGGCCGCCCGCAAACCGCTCGCTCAGGCCGACGAGATCGCCGGCCTGCAGCCGGGCCTCCAGCTCCGCCAGCGCCCCCAGCGTCAGGCACAGCACCTTCTCCTCGCCCTCGATCACGGCCGCAATCTCGCCGCGCTGCGGGTTCGCCATGGACTTTCCTCCGATTTGATTTTCCGCCCCGGCCCCGTTAGGACCAGCGCCAACAAGGGGTTCTGAAGTGACCGACGCGCTCGAAATCGTCCCGCCGACTTTTCCGCTCCGCGGCCGCGTCTCGCCGCCTGGGTCGAAATCGATCACCAATCGCGCGCTGCTGCTGGCCGCCCTCGCCAAGGGGGTTAGCCGCATCACCGGGGCGCTGAAGAGCGACGACACTGCCCGCATGGCCGAAGCGCTGACCGCCATGGGCGTCACTGTCACCGAGCCCGATGCCACCACGTTCGTGGTCGAAAGCACCGGCCGGCTGATGGCCCCGTCCGCGCCGCTGTTCCTCGGCAATGCCGGCACCGCGACGCGCTTCCTGGCCGCCGCCGTCGCCCTGGTCGATGGCACGGTGATCGTCACCGGCGACGAGCACATGCAGAAGCGGCCGATCCAGCCGCTGGTCGATGCGCTGCGCCAGCTCGGCGTCACCGCCGTGGCCCCCACCGGCTGCCCGCCCGTCACCATCGAGGGCAAGGGCGACTTCCCCGGCACCGAGGTCACCCTCGATTCCGGGCTGTCATCCCAGTACCTGTCCGCTGTGCTGATGCTGGCGGCCGGTGGCTCGCACCCGGTCGAGATCCGCCTCGCCGGCGACAATATCGGCGCCCGCGGCTATGTCGATCTCACCCTGGCCGGCATGTCGCATTTCGGCGCCCGCTACGAGCAGCTCTCGCCCGGCGCCTGGCGCGTCGAAGGCACCGGCTACACGGCGCGCGATTTCCACGTCGAACCGGACGCCTCCGCCGCCACCTATCTCTGGGCCGCCGCGGCATTGACCGGTGGCGACATCGATCTGGGCGTCCCCACCGCCGACTTCACCCAGCCCGACGCCAGGGCCGCCGAAATCATCGCCAGCTTCCCCAACATGCCCGCCGTGATCGACGGCTCGCAGATGCAGGACGCGGTGCCCACCATGGCGGTGCTCGCGGCCTTCAACAACACTCCCGTCCGCTTCGTCGGCATCGCCAACCTGCGGGTCAAAGAGTGCGACCGCATCATGGCGCTCGACACCGAACTCAACCGCATCGTTCCCGGCCTCTCCGAGCAGGACGGCGACGACCTCGTCGTCCACTCCGACCCCCGCCTCATGGATGCCGCCGGCCGCAACGCCCGCACAGCAATCGAAACCTACGCCGACCACCGCATCGCCATGAGCTTCGCCCTGGCCGGCCTCAAGATCGGCGGCATCCGGATTCTGGACCCGAAGTGCGTCGGCAAGACCTACCCCGGCTACTGGGACATGCTGCGCGGGCTGGGGGTTACGCTGCGGGAGGCGTGAGGCGCCCTCTCCCCCCGCGTGGGGGAGACGCGAGACTTACGAGCGTAGCGAGTTAGTCGCAGCAGAGAGGGGGTCTCTGCCGACCGCGACCAGGATGGTCCTCGCAACGCCGTCGCGGTTGGTCAGCACGTCGCCGTTCCAGACTCTTAACGTCCGAAACCCCTCGGAAGCAAAGAACCTGTCTCGTTCCTCATCTGACCTTGAGCCTGAGTGCTGTCCGCCGTCGACCTCGATGACCAGCCGCTCCTCAAAGCAGATGAAATCCGCGATGTAGTGCCTGAACGGGACCTGTCGCTTGAACTTGAGGCCACCCAACCGCCCAGCTCGCAACATAGTCCATAGCGCACGTTCGGCATCGGTCGGTTGAGACCGCATTGATCTCGCAAAGGTCAACTTGCTGTCGGTCATGAAGGGTAGGCTAGCGTGTTCAGTGCTTCCCGCAACCCCTCTCTGCTGCGACTACGCTTTGCATCGCAAAGCTAGTCTCGCGTCTCTCCCACAAGGGGAGAGAGGGAGCCGGTGCGAGTGGAGGCTACTCTCTCCCCTTGTGGGAGAGAGAGAGCAGAGCTTGGGTTTGCATCTCGCAAACCCTTAGCGACGCGAGAGAGGGGTATGCGATCAATCAACTCGCCCAAACCCCATCTCCCCCGCGCTCTCCAGCGCAATCTCGAACGTCACCTCACCCGCGTGATCGGCCGAAAACTCCAGCGCCACGATCTGGAATGGCCCTTCGACCGTGCCGAAGTCCGGCAGGATCAGCTGCCACTCGCGGATCGTCCCGGCAAAGAACAGTTCCCGGATTTTGGCGTCCGACGCCGTATCCTTGAAAATCCCCGAGCCCGAGACCGACGCCCGCTTGATGCCGCCGCCGGCCAACAGCTCCCGCCACCGCCCGGCGCTCTCGGCGTCGGTGACATCGATCGGCGCCGCATTGAACGCAAGCGCGCGGGTTCGCAGCCCCGCGACGGTGATGAACGAGCCCGACCCCGTCTGGTCGAGCTTCAACAGCATGTCCTTGCCGCTCTGGGCTGTCATGGTCGTGTTCCCTGTTCGAGTGCTTTTGCAAGATCGAGCCGCTTCGCCTTCGCCCCTTGGGGGAGAAGGTGCCCGAAGGGCGGATGAGGGGGCCTTGCGGAGCCCGGACCTCGTGGTTCGACAAGCTCACCATGAGGTCCTCGGAGACACCGCGCTTGAAGTAGCCTCATGGTGAGCTTGTCGAACCACGAGGCGTGCCACCGCTAGTTCGCCTCGGTCCAGAACCGCAGCACCACCGCGGCCCGCGCAAACCCGGTTTCCGCATCCACCGCCGTCTCCGTGCGCTCATGCGTGGCATGGGTCACCGCCAGCGCTCCGCTGAGCGGCCCCAGCCCCACCGCCAGCACGTGCTCGGCCAGGGTGAGCGCTGCCTTGCGGCTGGGCGTACTTGCCCAGCAGTGGATGGCGACGCGATGCTCGTGCCCAGGCGCCTCATCGCCGTCGCGCGGCACCACGTCGTGGCGGACGATCGCCAGGTACGGCGGCGCGGCCTCGCTCGGCGGCGCGTCGAACACCGGCAGGTCGTCCGCCCGCAGCGCGGCGACCAGCATCGCCTGCAACTCGACAATCGGATGGCTCATCCGGTCACCCGCCTTTCGCTGCAGCGGCAGGCGAGAAACTTGCGGCGCCCCGAAATGTCCTCGGTGCCGGTCACTTCGAGATGCCGGCCGCGATACAAAAAGCGGTCGCCGGCGAAGACGCCGCTGCGATGCCGGATCACTACCGTGTGCGTCACCTCGGCGCCGCGCGCGTCCGCCGCCACACTGCGCCCACCACCGAAACTGCGTACCCGGGCCCAGAGCGTCATCAGCGGCACATAGAGCACCGCGTGGCCGCCCTCGTCCTCGGCCGTCTCGGTGCGCCGCTGCAGCTGCACGCGGTCGGTCAACCCGCCGATCTGCGGCATGTCGCTCATAGCGACACCCGCCTGTACGGCGCCACCAGCCGGTCGAAGCCGGCCGGCACCACGCTGCCCGAGCCGGCGACGATCACCGCGTCGCGGTTCTCGAACCAGTAGCCGACCAGCGTGAGGCAGGCCTGCTTCAGATCCGCCGGCACCGCCGCGGCGTCCTCGCCGTGTCCGGCGACGTAGTCGATCTCGAGCCCCAGCCGCTCGCGCAATGCCGGCGCGCCGTCGATACTGCGCGGCAGCATCAGCCGCCCCGCCTGCACGCTGAACTGATCGAGATCGAGCTCATGCGGCTCGTCGTCGAGATCGAACGCCGTCACCGCGGTGAGGCTCTCGACCGGCCCGACCGGCAGCGGAATAGACCGTTCGGTCGGCCAGCCGTCGAGCACCAGCCGCCAGCTCTGGAAGAGCATCGCCCGGCCGGTGACGCTCTCGACATGCAGCCGCGCCGCACTGCAGAGCGTCGTGATGAGCCCGTCCTCGGCAGTGTCATCGACCCGCAGGAACGCCTTGGCATCGGCAAGCGACACCGGCTCCTCCGCGGGCCCCGCGAGAAGGTAGGAAATCATTGGGAATGTCCTTGGAAGAAGCGAATAGCGAGTAGTGAGTAGCGAATAGGGGCCACCGCCCCTTCGCCTCCCCTACTCGCTATTCGCTATTGGCTACTCGCTGGCGTCGTCTTACGACGCCGCAAACTTCAGCAGCTTGATCGCGTCAAAATCCTGCACCCCGCCGCCGACGCGTTTGGTGGTGTAGAACAGCACGTAGGGCTTGGCGCTGAACGGGTCGCGCAGCACGTTCACCCCCTGGCGATCCACCACCAGATAGCCGCGGCGGAAATCGCCGAAGGCGATCGGCGTCGCGCTCGCGGCGATGTCCGGCATGTCCTCGGCCTCGACCAGGTCGAAGCCCATCAGCGTCGCCTTGCCGCCCGCCGTCGCCGCCGGCTGCCAGAGATAGTTGCCGTCAGCGTCCTTGAGCTTGCGCACCGCCGCTTGGCTCTTGCGGTTCATCACCCACGACGCATTCTGCCGGTAGCCGGCCTTGAGCGCATAGACCAGGTCGATGAGCACGTCGGACTTGTTGCTGGCCGGCCAGTCGCCCGCCACACCCGTCGCGATGTAGCCGATCTTGTCCCAGGCCCAGCTGCCCTCGGCCACCTGCACTTCCTGCAGGAAGCCCTTGGGCTTGTTGGTGCCGTTGCCGTTGACGAAGGCGGTCGTCTCCTGCTCGGCGAAGGCGGCGTTCACCTCGTCGGCGATCCACTGGCCGACATCCACCGCCGCGTCGTCGAGAAAGGCGCTGGTCGCCGCCGGCATGGCGTAGAGCTCGGCCGTCGGAAAATCGATCAGGTCGATCGTCTGGCCGTTGGTCTGCGGACGGCTCGCCGTCTCGGCCACCCAGCCCACCTGCGGGCCGGTCAGCGTCACCGGCTTCTTGTAGACCGTGGTCGACACCTGCCGCACCGAGGCGATGGCGCGGATCGGCGAGATCGCCGTCAGCCGGCTCAGGATTTCCGTTTCGGTCTCACTCGGCACCAGGTAGCCGCCATCGGCATTGGAGCCGATCGACAGCGCCTTCTCCTCGCCACGCTTCACATAGGCCGAGAACGCGTCCTTGTATTCGTCATGGGCGATGGCCGAGCCGCCCTCGAGCTGCGGCCGGCTGCGTTCGAGCGCCATGCGATCCAGCGCCGACTTGGCATTGTCGAGCACGCTGTTGAGCCGCCCGAGCTTTTCCTCGGTCAGCGCGTCGGTCACGCCACGCTTTTCGAGCTCGCTCAGGCGCCCGTCATTGGTGCGCTTGAACTCCTCGAAGGCACCCATGAACTCGGCGAACATGCCGCCAATATCGTTGGGCGCCGCCGCCTTGATTTCCAGGCGGTCGGTCGAAACATCCGTCATCGTCATCCTCACTGCTTGATAAGTGAAATGGCCGCGTCCACAGCAGCCGCGAGGCCGGCGCCGCCGGCCGAAATCCGTGCCCGATCCAGCATCGGGAACGTCACGATCGAGATCTCCCAGAGGTCGATCTGCCAGAGCTTGCGGTGACCGCCTTTGCCCTCGCGCGTGGCCCGCACCGTGCGGAAGCCGATGGAGAGTCCATCGATGGCCCGCCGCTCGATCAGCCGCCGCAGCGCATCGGCCCGCGGCACGCCCGGCACCAGCCGTCCCTCGACCCAGAGCCCGAAACCGTCCTCGCGGATGGTCTCCCACACGCCCACCGGCTCCTTTGGGGTCATGCTGGAACAGCATGCGGATGCCGGCCCGTCCGCGCTTGCCGAGGCTCTTCGCGAACGCCCCCGGCATCACCGCGTCGCCGCTCTCGTCCACCAGCCCGAAGGCGCTGGCATAGCCGGCGAACCGCCCATCGCCGTCGATGGCGATCGGCTCCCTCATCGCTTCACCGCAGGTCTGGGTTTGACCGGCCGTGGCGTCGCCAGCTTCCCCGCGAGATTCCAGGCGAACTGCCGGAACACGTTCTGTGCCTCGTCCCGTCCTGCTTTCATTGTCTGTCCTTCCTGGAAAACAGCTGGTTGAGCGTGGCGATCTCCTTGACGAAGTCGTTGAACCGCTTGTTCGCCCCCGCCAGTTCGCGCAGCGTCCAAACCAGCATCGCACTCGCCCCGCTGGCCCACAGAAACAGCGCCAGATGCGCCAGGTCGCCCCGCGTCGCGATCGTCTTGGTCAACTCGTCCATGTCTCGTCCCTTTCGTATGGTCGCGCCGAACCACCTCCCGCGAAGTCGCGGCAGGGGACGCTGCTGTCCGGCGCTGGTGTTGAACTTTCTAGTTGCTGCCGATGCCCAGCATCGCCCGCTTCTCCTCATCACTGAGGAAACTTGCGCCGCCGATGCGGGCCCAGAGAGCCGCGCGGTCTTCGGCGAGCGCCTCGACGCGATCCAGGTCCGGCACGATGGTGAAGCCGCCGCCGAAGGCTGGGGCCAGCCAGGCGCCGAGGTCATCGGCGACGCGGCGCACCAGCGGCACCACGGTCTGCCGCCACAGGGCGCGGTTGGCTTCGGCCATATTGGCGTAGGTGTTGTCGCCCGGGATGCCGAGCAGCATCGGCGGCACGCCGAAGGCCAGCGCGATTTCACGCGCCGCGCCGTTCTTCAACTCGATGAAATCCATGTCGCGCGGGCTGAGCGCTATGCTCTTCCAGTCGAGCCCGCCTTCCAGCACCATCGGCCGACCGGCATTCTGCGCGCCGGCAAAGCCCTGCTCCAGTTCCGATTTCAGCCGCGCGAACTGGTCCGGCGTCAGGTGGCCGCCGGCCGAATAGACCAGCGCGCCACTCGGTCGCGCCGCATTGTCGAGCAGCGCCTTGTTCCAGCGCGCCGCCGCATTGTGAATGTCCATGCTCTGCTGCGCCGCGTCGAGGGGCGAGAGCCCGTAATGGTCGTCGAGCGGATGGAACAGCGCCAGGTGCAGCACCTTTGGTATCGGCGCCGGCTCCTGGCTCAGCGTCCGCGTCGCCCCGCCGGCCGAGTAGGCATAGGCCCCCGGCCAGCCGTCCTTGCCGGCGACCACCCGCATGCGGTCGGGCCGCAGGCAGAAGAGCCCGCGCACCTCGCCGTCGATCACCGCTGCTTCGAGATAGGCGTTCCCGGCCGTCTGCAGATAGGCATAGACCGCCTCCAGCAGTTCGCCGCCCGACTGGCGCGGATTGGGTCGCCTCAGCAATGCCAGCGCCGGATGCTCCGCCAGCCGCCGCCCGCCCTCCTCCACTGCCAGCGGCACCGCATTGGCCGCCTCGGCGATGATCTTCACGCAGCGATGCACCACCGGATTGCGCACGAAGCCTTCGCCCGCAAGGCTGACAAAACCCCGCCGGCTCCAGCTGGCCTCCCCGCCGCCCGTCAGCGTCATCACACTCTGCGGCACAGCCTTCCGCTCCGCCGGCCCTCGCAGGCGGTTCAACCAGTTCGGCATATTTTCTCCTGATCATGATTGAAGGGCCGGCCACCCCTCTCTGCTGCGACTAAACTCGCTGCGCTCGTTAAGTCTCGCGTCTCTCCCTCAAGGGGAGAGAGGGTGCGTCACTGAACCGTCAGTCGGGTTCCTCTCTCCCCTTGAGGGAGAGAGCGCAGAGCTTGGGTTTGCGAGAGCAAACCCTTAGCGACGCGAGAGAGGGGTAGCGATCTCGCAACGCCCTCCGAACCTAAAACCTCACCCTCGGCCCCTGCCCCGTCAGCAGCAGTTCCGTCACCGCCCAGACCAGCGCGTCGACCCGGTCGGGCGAGTGCCCGTCGCTCCGCCCGTCCGCCCCGAACGCGCACATCTCGTCTTCCAGCGCCGTCAGTCCGGCCCGGTGCGTTACCCGCCCCTGCGCATAAAGCGTCGCCACCGGCTCGGCCCGCAGCCACTTTCCGCGCATGGCGCGAACGGCACGCACCGGCACGTCAGGGTCCACCTGGCCGATCACGGTCTTCACCATGTCGCCGCCCTGGTTGACCTCCACCACGATGCAGTCGGCGCCATGCTGGTGGAACGCCGCCACCGCCCGCCGCGCCCAGCCCATCGGACTCGCCGGCTGCAGCGTCAGGTCCTCCAGCACCGCGGCGCCCGCTTCGGTCCGACCGGCGACGACGATGCCGCAGGCGTCCGATCTCAGCCCGCCCGTCACCGGCGGATCGACCGCCACCACCACGCGCTGCACCGGCTCGTCGCCGGCCCGCCGGAACATGTTCCGCTGCCACAGCGCATCGGGCGAATCCTCGATCAGCTCGCCGTCGAGCTCCTGCCGCCCCAGCACCGAACCGCGATAGCGGCCGACCACGGCGTCGAGAAATCGTGGCGCCAGGAATTCCGCATTCTGCTCGGTCCGCATCCGCGTCACCGTGGTGTGCTCGTCGGCAAGCAGCCGCCTGAGCAACGGGATCGGCCGGGGCGTCGTCGTCGCCACCTGCCTTGGCCGGTCGCCCAGTCGCAGCGCAAATTGCAGCATGTCCCATGCCGCCTCGGCGTCCGGCCACTTCGCCACCTCGTCGCACCACGCCGCTGCAAACTGCGGACCACGAAACCGGTCGGGGTCGCTCGCCGACATCACCATTGCTTCGACGCCATTGGGCCAGAGCAATGTCTGACCGCGCAGCTTCGGCCCGTGCCGGCGCATCACGCGACGGATACCGCTCTCGCCATGCACCATCACCGCCAGCGCCTCGGTCATGGTCTGCCCCACCAGCGCGATCGGCGTTACGCCCTGACGCACCAGACCGGCCACCCACTCGGCGCCGGCGCGGGTCTTGCCCGAGCCGCGGCCGCCCAGCATCAGCCAGGTGGTCCAGTCACCAGCCGGCGGCAGTTGATCGTCACGCGCCCAGGTGACCCAGTGCCTGCCCAGATCGATGACGCCATTGCGCGTCAGCGTGTCGACCGCGGCGACGCTCTCGGCGCTACCCTCGCTTGAGCTGATCAAGTCGCTTGGCCAGCTTGTTGCGCATCTCGGCCACTTCCTGGTCGGTGTAGCCATCGTCCTTGTCCGGTCGCGCCGTTGCCGTCTCGAGCCTGGTCAGCCTGTCGACATTGGCGGCGAGCTTGCCGAGCAGCTCGATCTCGCGCTCGCCGCTCCGCGTCTGCTTCGTGGTCATCTCGTCCATCTCCGCTTCCAGATGCATCACCTGCATCTCCAGCACCCGGAACAGCCGCCTTATGATCGACGACCGGTCCGTGCCGGTGTGTGTCCTGTTGCGCCGTTTCCAGAGGTCGCGCTTGGCGCGCCACAGCAATCCGCTGCGGCTGACGCCGAACGAGGCCGCAACCTCCATCACCGACATCTCACCGGCCTCATAGGCCGCTCGAACGCGCCGCCAGCGCGCGACATCGTCCGGTCCGTCGACCGCCCGCTGAAACGTCATCCCTGCCCCTTGCCGCAACCGGCGCGACGGCGCACCGTTCTCCCCGGATCAGGGAGCCCGCGATGCCGTCATCCGCCGTGCGCGATATCGAGTACGACCCGGAGAGCGAAACGCTCTGGGTCACCTTCGTCCCCACGGCCAAGCGCTACGCCTACCGCTTCGTGCCGATGGAGGTGTACGAGGAGTTCATCCACGCCCCCTCCAAGGGCCTGTTCTTCAACCGCCTCATCCGCGACCAGTATGCGTTCGAGGAAGTGGATGGGGATTGAGGCACTGTATTGGCCACACCCCGCCAGCTGTCATCCCGGGCTTGACCCGGGACCCATCTCTCCTCCACTCGGACCGATGAGTGGGTCCCTGCTTTCGCAGGGATGACACCGAGCAGGTTGCTAGCTCAGTAGCCCTCATGGTGAGCCTGTCGAACCGCGAGGGCGAGGCACGCCAGCCCCACTTCTCCGACCATAGCCAAACTCTACCCGCTTACCGTCACGCGGGGATAAGCCTCAGAAACTTTCTCACAAGTCCCTGCCCGGTCACGCTTATTTCTCGTCATCCGGGGGTACGCGGTCGGGAAACAGCCGTCCGGCCGCCGGCTTCCACGGGTTGCGCAGCCAGCCCAGGATTCGCAACCGCTTGCCCGCATTGCCGCCCTTGAACGCATCCTCCCGGGTCCGCGCCGCCTGCCGGTCGTGGACCGTCTCCGCCGGGTCGTGATGTCGGGGCCCGGCCCCCGGCTGGTTCTGCATGTCGAAAGACCTCCTCGATCCCTTCAACCGCAGTGGGCGTGCCTCACTCGCCCGCCGCACTCGAACCCTAAACCTCGATGCACCGATTTGGCTTCATCGAATGTTAGTGGGGGGTTTACGGATCCGGAGTCTCAGTCGGCGAACCTCTCCCGTTTACGGGGGAGGGGGACCGGCCATAGGCCGGTGGAGGGGGGTGCCGCTTGCGCCAGCCTCGCCTTCCGACGTCCAACGTCAGCGCAAGGTGCTCCCCTCTTCCGTCTGCTTCGCAGCCACCTTCTCCCGCAGGCGGGAGAAGGACGCCGACTGATAGGCGAGCACCGGAACCGCAGCGCCCCGCCATTGCAGACCGCGCTCACCCACCCACCAAAATGCAAAAACCCCGCGCCGGCGGAGGCGCGGGGTCGCAGTTCGGCAGTTCTTGGGGGCTGCCTATCGAAAGCAGCGCCTCAGACGCGGCTCAGTCGGACGGTCTGGCAGAACATGCCCTGGCAGCCGTTGACCTTGAGGCTGTCCTCACCGGTCATGATCATGGTGCCCGAATAGGTGTCGCCGCCCTGCTTGACGGTGCCGGTCCACTTGTTCGCGGACGATTGCACGCCCTGGACGATGACCTGGTTGAGGAGGTCGCGGTTCTTGTCGTCCTTGTCGCGCAGCCAGATCAGGCGCGCGCAGAGCGTATCGCTGCCGCAATAGGTCACCTTGTAGCGGCTCTTGCCGTCGTCGGCCTGCCAGGTGCCGGTGGGGTCTGCCGCGAGAGCCAGCACGGGCGCGGTAGCGAGGCCCAGCGCGAGCGCGGCAGCAGCGAGTTTCTTTGCGAGGTGCATGTGAATGCGTCTCCGGGAGTTCAGATCGGGTGATGTCTTGGTGTTGGCCCGATAAATGGAGACTTTGTCTGAATCTTGAATAACAGGGCCGTTCATCTGGCGTTCAGGAACCGGGCCATGATGCGGCGCCGAAACGGCAGCGATCCTGACGCATTCCTGAACGGTCCCGTCAGCCTCAATTCACCGCGCCACATTTGCACGCGGCAGAAATCGGGCACACGGGGATAACTTTCCCGATCACAAAAGCGTGGGAGGCCCGAATTCCGGGTCAGATGTCCTCCGGGGGCTCCCAGTTGGGCCAGTCGGCGACGTGGTCTTCCCATTCGCCCGGCTTCACCTTGGTCTCGCTGATGGTGCGGCCGCGGACCGAAACGCCGACGGCGGCGACGGTTTCGGGGTCACCCGAAATCAGCGGATGCCACCAGGCGAGGCCCTTGCCTTCGGCGATGCGGCGATAGGCGCAGGTGGTGGGAATCCAGGAAATCGTGCGCACGTTCTCGGAGTTGAGCTTGATGCAGTCGGGCACCATGGAAAGGCGGTTGGGATAGTCCGAGCACTTACAGCTCTCGCCGTCGAGCAGGCGGCAATGCACGTCCGAGGTGTAGATTTCCCCGGTATCCTCGTCCTCGAGCTTCATCAGGCAGCAGCGTCCGCAGCCATCGCAGAGGGCCTCCCACTCGGCGGTGGTCATCTCCTCGAGCGTCTTTTCGTCCCAGAATGCCAATTGCTGCCTTTCGTTACCGCTTTGCACTTGCGGGAAACCTGTCCCGATCATAATCCAGCGATGCTCTTGCGTACCGGCCCCGAAACGGGAAGACTCCGGCTTGCGCCAGCGTCCGGAGAACACGGTGCAGGATCCGTTCTACCACAAAGAGAAGCGCAAGAAGAAAACCCGCATGCTCGATGCGGATGCCTGGCTCGACTCGGTTCTCTACGAGAGCTGGCAGTCGCTGGGCCGCGGCTACACGCGCGTACAGGATTTCTTCTCGATCTTCCATGTCGCCGGATTCAAGCGCTTTTTCGTCGAGATCTTCTCTGACGGGTTGAGTTTCCTCGCCATCGGCCTCGTCATGATGACGGCCCTGGCGCTGCCGGCCTTCGACGCCACCGCCTCGGGCAAGTTCAACAAGGCGGAGGACTATTCGGTCCTCTTCCTCGACCGTTACGGCAACGAAATCGGCCGCCGCGGCATCCGCTCGGACGATTCCTATCCGCTCGACAAGCTGCCCGACTATTTCGTCAAGGCGGCTCTGGCCACCGAAGACCGGCGTTTCTATGACCATTGGGGCATCGATATCGTCGGCACGCTGCGCGCGCTGGCCAGCAACGCCTCGGGCGACTCATCGCTGCAGGGCGGCTCCTCCATCACCCAGCAGCTGGCCAAGCTGCTGTTCCTGTCGTCCGAGCGTACGCTGGAGCGCAAGATCCGCGAGGCCTTCCTGTCGATCTGGCTCGAATGGCATTTCACCAAGGACGACATCCTCAAGCTCTACTTCGACCGCGCCTATATGGGCGGCGGCAATTTCGGCGCCGCGGCGGCTGCCGAGTACTATTTCGGCAAGAAGATCACCGACGTGAACCTCGCCGAGGCGGCGATGCTGGCGGGCCTGTTCAAGGCGCCGGGCCGCTGGGCCCCGCATGTCGACCTCGCCGCGGCCCGCGGCCGCGCCAATGTGGTGCTCTCCAACCTCGTCGATGCCGGCTTCCTCACCGAGGGCCAGGTCACCGCCGCCCGCCGCAATCCGGCCGTGCCGGTCGACCGTTCGCACGAAGCCACCTCGCCCAACTACTTCCTCGACTACGCCTTCGAGGAAGCCAAGAAGACCATCGAGGCGTCCGGCAGCACGTCGAACAGTTTCGTGGTCCGTACCACCGTCGATCCGGTGCTGCAGTCCTACGCCGAAGACGCGGTCACCTCGGTGGTGCGCGAACAGGGCGAGCAGTACAACGTATCGCAGGCCGCCATGGTGGTGCTCGACACCAATGGCGCCATCCGCTCGATGGTGGGCGGCATGGACTACGGCAAGAGCCAGTTCAACCGCGCCATCGTGCCGAACCGGCAGCCGGGCTCGTCGTTCAAGCTCTTCGACTACGCCACCGCCTTCGAGATGAT
>VFQQ010001162.1_pt1 | contig 39498 bp, 40 predicted proteins | sample 3512341 | NCBI WGS metagenome assembly VFQQ01 (sample SAMN10412373, study PRJNA504923) | tailings metagenome | isolation source: Relicate 2 Philex TSF1 revegetated site | place: Philippines: Tuba, Benguet | collected 2017-08-29 | reverse complement strand
CGGCTCCTCCAGCCAGGACAGCCGCCGGCTGTTCGACCTCCTGCAGGACCAGGTCGTCAAGCTCGAGAACACGGTCCGATGGCGCTGGCGGCAGGGCGACGTGGCCATCTGGGACAACCGCGCCACCCAGCACTACGCGGTCGACGACTACGGCGACCAGGTGCGGGTCATGCGCCGCGTGACCCTGGACGGCGACGTCCCGGTCTCGATCACCGGCGAACGCAGCCGGGTGATCAGGCCCGAAGTCGCCCCCCACAGCATCGCGGCCGAATAGAGGAGCGCCCGCCATGAACGCCATCACCGATCGTCATCGCTTCGAGACCGAGGTGGTCGAGGGGCTGACCTTCGTCCCCGCCGGGCCCGTCCTGGGCGCCGAGGTCGAGGGGGTGGACCTGCGCGAAGAGCTGTCGCCGGGCGTGGTCGCGGCCATCCGCGGCGGCCTCAACCGCTACAAGGTGCTGTTCTTCCGCGACCAGGACATCAGCCACGAGGACCATATCCGCTTCGGCCGCCACTTCGGCGATCTGGAGGGGCATCCGGTCACCGCCACGGTGCCCGGCCATCCGGAGATCCTGCACATCGAGGCGGCGGACGGGCTGAAGCTGCGCGAGGACATTCTCCCGATCGTCCGCCCGGCCAACAAGTGGCACACGGACGTCACCTTCCGCGAGAAGCCGTCCTTCGCGGGCATCCTGCGCGCCCGGACCCTGCCGCCGCTGGGCGGGGACACGATCTTCGCCGACACCGCCGCGATCTACGCCGACCTGCCGGCCGAGGTGAAAGAGAAGATCGGCCGGCTGAAGGCCGAGCACGACATCCTGCAGTCGTTCGGCTACCGCGTGGACGAGGTCAAGCGGAGGGAGCTCTCCGAGCAGTATCCGCCGCGCGCCCATCCGGTGGTCCGCACCCATCCGGAGACCGGCGAGAAGCATCTGTTCGTGAACCACGTCTTCACGACGCGGATCCTCGGCCTGGACGACGAGGAGGGCCGGGATCTGCTCGCCTACCTCGTCGATCGCGTGAAGGCGCCGGAGTACCAGGTCCGCTTCCGCTGGAGCCCCAACGCCATCGTCTTCTGGGACAACCGCGCCACCCAGCACTACGCGGTGCTGGACTACTGGCCGGACTACCGGGCGGTGGAGCGCGTCACCGTCCGCGGAGACGACAAGCCTTTCTGAGTTTTCGAGTTCTCTCCCTGGTCGCCGTCTCCCCATGGCGTCCTTCTGGACGGCGACACAACTCGGGCCAGGATCGCGGACCGATCCTGGCCCGTCTTTTTGTTGAACGATGTTCGATGGTTAGGTGCGTCGGCCTGACGCATCGCATTGCCGCCTCGAGGCCCCATTTGGAGCGGAAAGGGTCGTCGAACCCGTCCGTCCATCCCCACAAACCCAGAGTACAGATGCCGACATCCCCGCGGATGCCCTGGAGCCTGATCGTGCGTCGCGGCTATGTCGCGATGGGGTTCGCCCTGTCCTTCGCCGGGCTGGCCGTCGCCGCCCAGCCGCAGACCCAGGCGGCGGTGAAGCGCGTCGCCGAGCATGTGGAGGGCCACAAGGCGGAAGCCAAGACCTTCGAGACCGTGCTGGTCTGGCAGGGGCGGGACGTGGACGGCGACGGCGCGCCCGACTTCGCCAACCCGACCGGCGCCGCGCCGCGCGCCCTGGACGACTTCGGCTCCGGCGCGTTCGGCGCCCGCCGAGACGGCGGCGGCCGTCGGCATGAGGGCGTAGACTACGCGGCGACGGTCGGACAGGTCGTGCGGGCGCCGATCTCCGGCTACGTGACCAAGATCGGCTACGCCTACGGCGACGACGCCGGCCTGCGGTTCGTCGAGATCACCAACCCGGCCATCGGCTATGTCGCGCGGGCTTTCTATATCGACCCGACCGTGACCGTCGGTCAGGCCGTGCGCCTGGGGTCGCAGATCGGCAGGGCGGTGAGCCTGCAGTCGCACTATCCCGGCATCACCGATCATGTGCACCTGGAGGTGATGAATCCGGCCAGGGCGCGCATCGACGCCAACCGCGTGATCGTCGCCAAGCTGACCACCCGCGAAGTGCGGGGCTAGGCCGGAGGCGAGCCGACCGCCGACGCTCGCGCTTGGCTCTACAAGACCGTATGTCCCCGCGAAGGCGGGGACCCAAACCGACTGTGCGGCCTTTCCGGCGGCGTCAGGCTTGAGCTCAGCTTTGGTCCCCGCCTTCGCGGGGACCATCGGAGAGTATCTATCGGTCGGATCAGGTCAGGCCGCCTGCACGGCCTTCCGAACCGGCCGCTTGCGCTTCTGGGTCTTGGGGTTGGCCCAGAAGGTCCAGACCGCCAGCGTGCCCAGCAGGGCCAGGACCAGGCCCGAGAAGGTCATCACCAGCCGCATGACGACGCCGCCGACCTTGGCGGCGTGGATCGGGTACTCGGCGTTGGCGATGCGCAGGCCCAGGGGCATGGCCTGCGCGTCGCGGGAGCCGACCAGGCGGCCGTCGGCGGGATCGAACCAGAACATGGTCCGGCCGTTCGGCAGCCATTCGGCCTGCTGGCGCACCCGCAGCGAGATCAGGGCTCCCGGCTTGGCGGGCAGGCCGATGGTGCGCAGCTCGGCGTCCGGAAAGCGCGCCCGGGCCGTGTCCAGCAACGCCCTGTAGTCGATGTTCGGCGACAGCGGCCCGCCCTTGGTCTTCGGCGGCTTGGAGGCGGCGGCCATGACCGAGGGCTTGGTGAAGGGCGCCAGAATGACGTCCTCGACCGCCGGCAGGGTCATCATCACCCCGGTCAGCATCGAGACGAACAGCACCGGCGCGGCCAGCAGGCCGATGTCGCGGTGGTGCCAGACCACGGCGTTGCGCTTGAAGCTGGTCGGCCAGGCCCGCAGGGTGAACAGTCGGCGGGTCGGCCACCACAGGATGATCCCCGTGATCACGAAGACCAGTCCGACCAGGGCCATGATCCCGGCCGCCATCTCGCCGGCGTCGCCCATCAGCAGATGGTGATGGAAGTCGAACAGCCAGACCTCCGGCCGCTCCCACTTCGACGACCAGCGGGTGACGATCTCGCCGTCCTGGGTCGCGTAGGCCCCGCGGTTCTCGCCGTAGTTCAGGGTGTGCAGCCCCATCCGCTCGCCGGCCAGGATGATCGACCGCGGACGGTCCTCGGCCGAGAAGATCCTGTCGACCGCGCGGGCGACCGCGGCCGTGTCCTGCACCTGCGCGTCGGCCGCGTGCGGCAGGGTCAGGCGCAGATAGTCCGTCTCGTGCACCAGCAGGGCGCCCGACAGCCCGAGGGCCGCCAGGAACAGGCCGATGAAGCCGCCGGCCCAGCGGTGCAGGAGCCTCAGGACGCCCATCAGAAGCGGCGTTCCAGACCCAGGGTGAAGGTGCGGCCGCGGCCGGCGAAGAAGCGGCTGCTGTCGCCGAGATTGGTCGTGTCGGACGCGTAACTGACGTACTGCTGGTCCATCAGGTTGTTCACCGTGAAGAAGACGTCGCCGAAGTCTGCCGCGTAGCGCACGGAAGCGTCCATGAGCGCATAGCCCTCGAAGCGGCTGTCGCGGCCTTTCCGCACGTTGCGCGCGGCGCCGTCATAGTCGCGTCCCAGATAGAACTGGCTCTGGACGCGGACGGTCAGCGGCCCTTCCTGATAGGAGGCGGCCAGGTTGAAGCGGTCCGGCGAGATGTTGGCCCCGTCCAGGTCGATGTCGACGCTGCCGTCCTGGTTGCTGTCGGCGCGGCCCTTCAGATGGGCGTAGCCGGCGTAGACCTTCAGGCCGGGCAGGGGCGTCTGGACGTTGACGTTCAGTTCCAGGCCCTCGATCTCGACCCGCTGGCGCTGGACGTCGTAGACCTGGGAGACCGGATTGCGGACCAGCAGCGAGCCGAGCTTCGACTTGGACCAGAAATAGGCGGCCGAGGCCTCGATCGGCCCCTTCTTCCACTCGGCGCCGATCTCCTGGTTGTCGGAGATCACCGGGCTGATGTTCAGGTAGGTGTCGACGTCCTTGCCGGGCTCGGAGATGGAGCGGAGGATCCGGCCGACGTCCGGCACGGTGTAGCCCTCGGCGTAGCTGACGTAGAGGCGCAGGCCGTCCGTCGCCTTCCACACCACGCCGCCGTTGTAGAGGGTGGCGCTGAATTCGGGATCGCCGCCGCCGACCTTCTGCGAGCCGTAGGTCCACAGGGTCTCGAAGTCGTCGGCCTTGAGCTGGACCTTTTCATGCCGGACGCCGGCGGCGAGGTGCACGCGGTCGTCGAACAGGGCCAGGTTGGCCTGAACGAACGGCGCGACGCTCGTGAACTCGGTCGGCGGCACCCAGTCGCGGGGCGTGCGCATCAGCGACTGGCGGGTCTCGTCGCGCAGCGCATCCAGTCCGACGATCGCGGTCAGGCCCGGGACGAACGGGATTTCGCGCTCGTAGCTGCCGCGCGCGCCCAGCTTTTCGGACTGGTTGTACGACTGGTCGAGCAGCGTGCCGAACGGCGCGATGCGGGGATCCTGGAAGGTCGGGGCGCGGTCGGCGCCGAAGATGTCGCGGGACTTGTTGTAGAAGGCCTGGGCGGTCAGCGAACCGCCCCACAGGTCGTCGTGGGCGACCTGCAGCGACACCATCTGCACCTTGTTCGACGCCGGGGCGCCCTCGGCCACGCCGCGCACGCTGGTGGCGGGGCGGTTGAGGTCGCGGCTGCCGGGGGCCACGATGTAGTCGGCGTCGCCCTTGAGCTCGAAATAGTTGGCGATCAGGTCGAAGCGCAGATGGTCGGTCGCCTGCCAGCCGAAGCGGCCGAAGATCGAGCCGCTCTTGGAGTCCTGGATCTCGCCCTGGGTGTTGTCGACCGCCACGCGGCGACCGTCGCCGTCGTAGAAGGCGCCGCGGGCCTCGTAGGCCAGGCCGATCGTCGCGTCGAAGGCGCCGGCGCGGTAGGCGACCAGGCCGGCCGTCTTCCAGCCCAGGCCGTCGCCGTGGAAGCCGGTGTCGCTGGTGACCTGGGCCAGGGCGCGGCCCGAGATGCCGTCCTCGCGCGGCGCGCCGACGGTGACCTGGTTGACGACGCCGCCGGTGGCGCCGATGCCCTGCAGGGCGTTGGAGCCGTAGATCAGCTCGACCCGGTCGATGAAGAAGGGATCGATGGTGAAGCCGTCGCGCGAGCCGTCGCGGATCGGCGTCGACTGGGGGATGCCGTTGATCGCGTAGAGCGGCGAGCGGCCGCGCAGGCTTTCGCCCGAGCCCGACAGCTTCTGCCGGGTCGGCGAGAAGGACGGCGACAGGGTCGACACCGCATCGACGATCGAGCCGCTGATCGCGACCTGATCGGTCAGGGCCCGGGAATCGATGACATCGACGGTCAGGGGCAGGGCGCTGGCGGGCAGCTTGGTGCGGGCGGCGGTGATCACCACTTCGGAGACCGAGGCGTCGCCGGCGCCGGCGTCGGCCTCTTCGGCCACGGCGGCGGAGGCCCCGGCCAGGATCAGCAGGCTCGCGCCCGTCGCCAGAACCTTGCTGTGCGCCACTCGCACGTTGCGCCGCGTCATCATCTAATCCCGACCTTTTCGCTAGGAAGGCGGGCTCTATAGGTGATTGAGAGTTATTCGCAACCTCGTTCTGGGAAGAGTTGCAAAGCGGAGACGCGCACGTGGGTTGCGAACCACAGGCGCTCCGCAGCGACGCGCGAGGTCGGGTCCCCGAAAGGGGAGCGATCTTTCAGAATTCAGGAGAAGTGGTGGGTGTACAAGGATTCGAACCTTGGACCCGCTGATTAAGAGTCAGCTGCTCTACCAACTGAGCTATACACCCGTCCCGGCTCCGGTCCCTTGCGGTGACTGGCGGCGAGGAGCGCGGAACATACGCGAAAGTTTCTGGGGCGCAAGGGCGTAATTTTGGCCAGACGAGATATCACCGGAGCCGTTGATTTTCCTTATCTTGAGGCCTTCGCGGCCGGGGACTCGGGGGTGATCGACGAAGTGCTGGGACTGTTCCAGGAGCAGGCTCAGCTGTGGTCGCCGCTGCTTGATTCCGAGTCGGAGGGCTGGCGCGACGCGGCCCACACCGTGAAGGGCGCTGCGAGGGGAATCGGCGCCCATGCGCTGGCCGAGGCCTGCGAACGGGCGGAGACCCAGGGGCCCCATGCGCTGCCGGACGTCCACGCCGCCCTGGATGCGGCGCTGTTCGACATCGCCGCTTACCGCCACGAGGCCGCGCTCAGGTCATTGCGCGGCTGATCTCGCGGCGATCCAGGCCTCGACGCGGCGGCGCAGCTCGACCAGCGGCAGGGCGCCGTCCTTGAGGATCACCTGATTGAACGCCTTCAGGTCGAAGCGCTCGCCCAGCGCCGCCTCGGCCTGGGCGCGCAGGGCCATGATCTCCAGTCCGCCCGAGTCGTAGGCCGTCAGCTGGCCGGGCATGACGGCGATGCGGTCGACGGTGTCCTCGGCGCCCTTGGCGTTGAAACGGCCGGTGGCGACCAGATAATCGACGGCCTGCCGCCGGGTCCAGCCGAAGGCGTGCAGACCGGGATCGACCACCATCCCTCGCGCCGGCCAGACGCGGCGCATGATCAGGGCGTCGTCGCTGTCGTACATGCCGGCCTCCTCGGCCAGCGCCTCGGAATAGCGGGCCCAGCCCTCCATGTAGGCGCCGTTGAAGGTCAGCTTGGCGATGGCGGTGTCGGGGGCGTGCTCCCGGGCGATGGCGAACTGCAGGTGGTGGCCCGGCCAGGCCTCGTGCACCGCGGTGATCGCCGCCTCGGCGCGCGTCTTGGTCGCCCAGTCGCCCAGCTGGATGCGATAGACGGCGGGCTTGGCCGGGTCGGGCTCGGGCTCGTAGCGCGAGTTGACCCCGGCGGCCTCCTCGAAGTCGGCGGCGGGCTTGATGACCACCTCCTGCGTCGGCATCCGCTCGACCAGCGCCGCGGTCTTGATCTTGGCCGCCGCCATGAGCGCCCGGTTGTAGGCCAGCAGTTCGTCCTTGGACTTGAAGTGGTTGGCGGCGCTGCCCTTGGAGCGCTCGACGATGGCGGCGAAGTCGGTCAGCCCGTAGGCCTTCTGTCCCAGGGCGACGACCCTGGCCGCGTTGGCCTCTACGGTGCGCCGGCCGAGGTCGTAGACCTCCTGGGGCGTCCGGTTCAGCGTCGTCACCGAGCGCAGGCTGGCCTGATAGCAGGCGGCGCCGTTCGGCAGTTCGGAGACCGCGACGCCGTCGCGCGCCCGCGGCAGGTATTCGGTCTGCAGGAAGTCGCGGTAGCGGATCAGCGCCGGATTGACCCGTTCGACCATCAGCTTGCCGAACGCCGCGCGGAAGGCCGGGTCGGGATCGCGCTCGGCCGGCGAGTAGAAGGGCGAGGCCTCCGGCTTGACGGAAGTCAGGTCGTTCATCTGGCCGATCACGCGACGGACGACCGACTTGGGGGCCGCGTAGCCCTCCGCCAGGCCCCGGCGGAGGTTGGCGATCTCCTGGTCGATGAAGGTCGGGACCGAACCCCAGCGCTTCAACGCGTCGGCGCGGGCGGACGGCGATCCGATTGGCTGGGCGGCGGCCATCTGGGTGAAGTTCGACTGCCAGCCGTTGAAATGGTTCACGTTCCACAGCTCGGTCCGGCAGGCGCGCAGCTGCAGATCGGCCTCCAGCATCTCCTGCAGCACCGCATAGGTCGCCTGGTCCGGGCCGGAGAGGGCGGCGCGGTCGATGCCGCGCAGCGCCGCCAGGTTCCGGGTCCAGCGGGCGTCGAAGTCAGCCAGGGCGGCGGGGCTGCGGTCGGCGAAGCGGTCGCGGCCCGGCGCGTCGACGCCGGTCAGGTCGATCAGGCCCGGCTCATAGGCCAGGTAGTCTCGCGCGACGGCGTCGCCCAGCGCCGCCAACCGCTCCGACGGCGTCTGGGCGAGGGCGGCCGCGCCCGACAGGCTGAAGGCGGCGGCGATGACGGCAAGGCGGCGTCCGGACATGACGAAGCTCCCCTCAGCGCCTCCTGAGCGCTCCAAGGGAGAGCCTGCCGCCCCGAGCCGGCGGCCGCCAGTGACAAATCGGTAGGCCTCAGCCGTTCCGCAGCTTGTCCCAGGCGCGGAACTCGTAGGCGATGCAGCGGTCGATCATCATCCGCCAGACCGGCTCGGCGATGGCCTCGGACAGGCCGGCCTCGCGGGCGGCGGCTTTCACCTTGGCCACGACGTCCTCGATCCGGGCGCGATCGTGCACGACGTTGCGGTCCTGCTTGATGCGCGCGGCGGCGTCCATATAGTCCTGCCGTTCGGCGATGATGGCGACCAGGGCCCGATCGAGGGCGTCCACGCCCTGACGGACCTCGGCCATGGTGGTGCAGTCGGCGGGGGCGACGCGAGGGTCGATCGCCATAGTCAGTACATCTTTGGGCACTTCAGATACCGGCGCCGTTGTCCATGGTGCGGAGGGCGGCCTCGTGGGCCGCGGCCTCCTCGGTGAGCCAGGAGACGAACGCCTTCACCTGCGGCAGCCGTCCCTTGGTCTTGGGATGGACGACGTAATAGGCGAAGTCGACGGCGGTGGCGATGGGGAAGGGCGTCACCAGGCGCCCGGCGTCGAGATCCGCCTGCGCCAGGGTCCGTTTGGCCAGGGCGACGCCGCGTCCGTTGGCGGCGGCCTCGATCACCAGACTGGACTGGTTGAACCGCGGGCCGCGGGTGCCGTCGACGGTCTTCACCCCGCGGGCGGCCAGCCACATCGCCCAATCCGGGCAGGAATCGTCGGCGTCCGGCGAGCCGTCGTGCAGCAGGATGTGGTGCGACAGGTCCGACGGCTCGTTCAGCGGGTTCTGCTCCAGCAGCGTCGGCGATACGACGGGAATCACCGTCTCGCTGAGCAGGCGGGTGACCTCCAGGCCCGGATAGCGGCCGCCGCCGTAGCGGATGGCCAGGTCGATCTCGCCGCTGGCGAAGTCGACCACGTCCATGCCGGCGCTCAGCCAGACGTCGACCTGCGGCTGGGCCTCCTCGAACTTGCCGAGTCGAGGGACCAGCCATTTGGCGGCGAAGGACGGGGCGGCGGTCAGGGTCAGGCGACGGCCGTCGACGGCGGCGGTCAGCAGGCTGGCGGCCTCGGCCAGGCGGTCGAACGCTTCGCGCAGCGCGGGCAGGGCGGTCTGGGCGGCGTCGGTCAGCAGCAGGCCCTTGGGCGTGCGCTTGAACAGGGCCGCGCCCACGTAGTCCTCCAGGTTCTGGATCTGCTGGCTGACGGCGCCCGGCGTCACCGACAGTTCCTCGGCCGCGCGGCTGAAGTTCAGGTGCCGGGCGGCCGCCTCGAACGCGCGGAGGGCGTTCAAAGGGGGAAGGCGGCGGCGCTCGATGGTGCGTTCCATGAGAATTCCTGATGCCCCCGGCAGAAGTCTTGGTTTGCGATCTGAGCCTCTCGAACCCAGTTTGCAAGCGTCCGGGGACGTATCGGCCCTTTTCGTCAACGGATGAGCAGCGGGGTGGACGCAAGTCCGCCCCGCTTCGACTCAAGGGTTCTAATACCTACCGGGCTTGTAGAGAAACTAAAGTTCGATGTCTCGGTCCGATCGCGCTTCCGCCTCTAACCGCCGCCTGGTGGCCCTCGACGGCGCCGGGGGAGCAGGCCGCGTCGCCACGCCCGGACGGGTGTGGCTGGTCGGCGCCGGTCCCGGCGATCCCGAACTGCTGACCCTGAAGGCCGCGCGGCTGATCGCGGCGGCCCGGGTGATCGTCCATGACGGTCTGGTCTCGCACGAGATCCTGAAGATGGCCTCGCCGGGGGCGCGTCTGATCGACGTGGCCAAGCGCAAGAGCCGCCACACCCTGCCGCAGGACGACATCAACCAGCTCCTCGTCGCCTTCGCGCTGCAGGGCCTGGACGTGGTGCGTCTGAAGGGCGGCGATCCCTTCATCTTCGGCCGCGGCGGCGAGGAGCTGCTGGCCTGTCGCGCCGCGGGCGTCGCCTGCGAGGTCGTGCCCGGCGTCACCGCGGCCCTGGCGGCCTCGGCCGGCGCCGGCGCGCCGCTGACCCACCGTGGGGCCGCCCAGGCGGTGACCTTCGTCACCGGCCACGCCGCGCACGGAGAGCCGGACCTGGACTGGGCCTCGCTGGCCAAGGCCAACCAGACCGTCGTCATCTACATGGGCCTGACCACCGCCGGGCTGATCGCCGGCCGTCTGATGGACGCCGGCCGCGACGGCGCCACGCCGGCCCTGGTCGTGGTCAACGCCAGCCGCGCCGACGAGACCCGCCATCCCACGACGCTGGCTCAGCTGGCCGAGGTCGCCGAAGGCCTCTCCGGCCCGGCCCTGCTGATCGTCGGCGAGGCGATGGCGCTGGCCCTTTCCCATTCCGAGGGTTCTCGCGAAGGCGCGAATCCAGGCGGCCTGTCCACGGCCTCTGACTCAGCTTGGGTCCCCGCCTTCGCGGGGATGAACGGTAGCGCGCAATGAAGGTCCTCACCGCCAACCGCCTGATCGACGGCGAGGTCGTGTTCTGGAGGGACGGTCGCTGGATCGAGCCGTTCGCCGACGCCCAGCAGTTCGCCGATGACGACGCCGCCGGCGAGGAGACCGTCGCCGCGGCCAAGATCCAGTCCACCGTCGTGGTCGACCCCTACCTGATCGACATCGTCGAGGCGCCCGGCGGCTGGGCCCCGGTCAGCTATCGCGAGCGCATCCGCGCGCTCGGCCCCACCAACGAACCGACCCACGGCAAGCAGGCCGAGGGCGGCGCCGGCGTCGCGGCCATCCTCGCCGCCACCGGCGCCGCGCGCTCGACCGGCCGCGTCGACCTGATCCGCAGGAAGTAGCCGCGCATGTATCGCTACGACGCCATCGACAAGGAATTCCTGGCCGACCGGGCCAACGAGTTCCGCGAACAGGTCGGACGCCGCCTGGCCGGCGACATCACCGAGGACCAGTTCAAGCCGCTGCGGCTGATGAACGGCCTGTACCTGCAGCTGCACGCCTACATGCTGCGGGTCGCCATCCCGTACGGCGCGTTCGACAGCCGGCAGATGCGCCGGCTGGCCCATATCGCCCGCACCTACGACAAGGGCTACGGCCACTTCACCACCCGCCAGAACATCCAGTTCAACTGGATCAAGCTGGGCCAGGCGCCGGACATCATGGACGCCCTGGCCGACGTCGACCTGCACGCCATCCAGACCAGCGGCAACTGCATCCGCAACACCACCTCCGACCCCTTCGCCGGCGCGACCGACGAGGAGGTGGACGATCCGCGGGTTTGGTCCGAGCTGATCCGCCAGTGGTCGACCCTGCACCCGGAATTCTCGTTCCTGCCGCGCAAGTTCAAGATCGCCGTCACCGCTTCGGCCAAGGACCGCACGGCGGCCAAGGTGCACGACATCGGCCTGATGCTGCGCCGGGGCCGCGACGGGACGCTGGGCTTCGAGGTGATCGTCGGCGGCGGGCAGGGCCGCACCCCCTATGTCGGCCCGACCATCCGCGAGTTTCTGCCGGCCGACCGGCTGCTGAGCTACCTGGAAGCGATCCTGCGCGTCTACAACCGCCACGGGCGGCGGGACAATATATACAAGGCCCGGATCAAGATCCTGGTCGGAGCCCTCGGCGCCGAGGAGTTCGCCCGCCAGGTCGAGGAGGAGTGGAGCAAGCTCGACTCCGTCCAGGCCGACTTTCCGCCGACCGAACTGGCCCGCATCCGCGGCGCCTTCGCCCCGCTGACGTTCGAGACCCTGCCGGCCCGCTCGGACGCCTTCGAGGCCGCCAAGGCCGCCGATCCGGCCTTCGCCAGGTTCGTGCGCAACAACGTCAAGGCGCACAAGCAGCCCGGCTACGCCATCGTCGAGATCTCGCTGAAGGGTCCGCGGGCGACGCCCGGCGACATCACCGCCGACCAGATGGAGGTCGTCGCCGATCTCGCCCAGCGCCATGGCCAGGACGACATTCGCGCCACCCACGAGCAGAACCTGGTCCTGCCGCATATCAAGCTGGACGACCTGCCGGCCGTGCACGCGGCGCTGATGGCGGCCGGGATCGCCACGGCGAACATCAACCTGATCAGCGACATCATCGCCTGTCCGGGCCTGGACTACTGCGCCCTGGCCAACGCCCGCGCCATCCCGATCGCCCAGTCGATCGCCCAGCGCTTCGCCGACGCCGACCGTGCCGAGCAGGTCGGCGAGCTGAAGATCAAGATCAGCGGTTGCATCAACGCCTGCGGCCACCACCACGTCGGCAACATCGGCATCCTGGGCGTCGACAAGAAGGGCGAGGAGTTCTACCAGCTCAGCCTCGGCGGCTCGGGCCAGGAGGACGCGTCCCTGGGCCAGATCCTCGGCCCGGCGCTGCCGGTCGATCGCGTCGCCGACGCCGTCGAGATCCTGGTCGAGACCTACCTCTCCGCCCGCCAGGGCGAGGAGCGTTTCCTGGACACCTACCGTCGCCTGGGCATGGCCCCCTTCAAGGAGGCCGTCTATGCCGACGCTCATTAGACGTGTCGACGGCCGCTACGAGACCGCCGAGGACGGTTTCGTCGACGTCCTGGACGAGGACGAGATCCCGGCCGATGGCGCGGTGATCCTGTCCCTGCCCCGTTTCCAGGCCGAGGGCGACGCCCTGCTCGGCGCCGGTCGCGCCGTCGGGGTGCGCATCCAGTCGGATGAAGCGGTCGAGGATCTGGCCTACGACCTGCCGCGCCTGGCGGTGGTGGCCCTGGTCTTTCCGAAGTTCCGCGACGGCCGCGCCTACACCTCCGCCCACCTGCTGCGAAAGCGGCTGGGCTATGCGGGCGAGGTGAGGGCGGTCGGGGACGTCCTGCGCGAGCAGGCCGGCTTCATGGTCCGCTGCGGGATCGACAGTTTCGCGCCCTCCGACGGCTCGACGCCGGCGGATTGGGCGCACGCGGCCGGGCGGTTCCGGCACGTCTACCAGCGCGGGGCCGACGCGCGGGCGCCAGTCTTCGAGGAGCGCGCGTAACATGGCCTTCGACCAGCAGCAGCTCGACCAGCCCTCAGTCTCCATCACGCCGTCGGCCGCCCTGGCGGCGCGGCTGGACGCCGAGCTCCGCTCGGCGCACCCGCGGACGATCATCGAGGCCGCCTACGCCGAATACGGCGACCGGCTGGCGCTGGTCTCGTCCTTCGGGGCGGAGTCGGCGGTGCTGCTGCACCTGGCCGCCCAGGTGAGCCCGGACATCCCGGTGCTGTTCCTCGATACGGGCATGCTGTTCGGCCAGACGCTGGACTACCGCAAGTCGCTGGCGGCCCGCCTGGGCCTGACCGACGTGCGCGACCTGCGCCCGACCTTCGCCGACATCGCCGTCCATGATCCGAAGTCCGACCTCTGGAAATCCGACACCGACGCCTGCTGCAACATCCGCAAAGTCGTGCCGCTGGACAAGGCGCTGAAGAGCTTCGGCGGCTGGCTGACCGGCCGCAAACGCTTCCACGGCGGCGACCGCCTGCGCCTGGCCGTGGTCGAGGAGGCCGACGGCCAGCTGAAGTTCAACCCCCTGGCCAACTGGGGCAAGGAAGACCTCGACGCCTATGTCGTCGAACACGACCTGCCGGCCCATCCGCTGGTCGCCCAGGGCTTCCCCTCGATCGGCTGCTGGCCCTGCACCGCGCCGGTGGAGGAGGGGCAGGACGTCCGCGCCGGCCGCTGGAAGGGCCAGGACAAGACCGAATGCGGCATCCACGTCGCCCGGGCGCCGAGCGCGCCGAACGTCGGCGGCGGCATTTGACGCCGGCGGGGCTGGACGCGCCCCGCCGAAAGACTCATTCAAGCCTCTCCAGTTTCCGGGAGAGTCGCATGCGCGTTCCCAGCTTCGCCGTCCTGGCTCTGACCAGCCTTCTGACAGCCGTTCTGGCCGCCGGTCCTGCCTTCGCCGCCGAGCTGATCCGGTCGCCGGGCGCGCCCCCGGCCGCCGCCGACCGGCGTCCGGTCATCTTTCTGGGCGGCAGCATCGAGATGGGCAATGCGCCCGACTGGCAGGCGGCGTTCGCCCGCGACCTGGACGACCTGGACGTGGTCCTGCTGAATCCCCGCCGCGAAGACTGGAACCCGGCCTGGAAGCCCGTCGCCGAGGACCCCAACTTCCGCGCGCAGGTGGAGTGGGAGCTGGCCGCCCTGGAGCGGTCGGACATCATCGTGATGTACCTGGCGCCCGGTACGCAGAGCCCGATCAGCCTGCTCGAGCTGGGCCTCTACGCGCGCTCGGGGCGGCTGGTGGTGCTCGCGCCGGAAGGGTTCTGGCGCAAGGGCAACGTCGACATCACCGCGCAGCGCTACGGCGTGCGTCGGGTGAGCTCGCTGGAGCAGCTTGAGGCCGTCGCGCGCGAACGGGCGACGGCCCTGGCCGCGGAGCGGCTCAAGGCGGGCCATCCCGCAGGGCGGCGCTAGATGAAATCAGCGAGAGGCGATCTCGGCGCCGACCTTGGCCTTGGGGCAGCCTTCGAAGGTGCCGACGCGCGAGACGGTCAGCGTCTTCATGTTCAGCTTCATCATGTGACGCATGGAGCTGCTGCCATGGCCGGTGAACAGGTCGATCCGGTTGCCCTTCACCGCGCCGCCGATGTCGGAGGCGTACCAGTAGCCGTCATGCTCGCCGCCGTCCGGCATGGGCATGCCGACGGTTTCCTTGATGAACAGGATGGTGCGGCGGGGAACCAGGTTGCGGTCGGTGGCGGCGGTGCGCATGGCGACCGTCGGGCAGCCCAGGGAATCCCGGCCGCCGACGCCCTTGGCGCCGCCGTGGTAGAGCGTGGCCTTCAGCATCCAGTCCGGCGCCAGGTCGCGCAGCCGAAGCTTCGGCCTGGCGGGAGCGGCCTCGGAGGCGGTCGCGGCGGCGACGGCGTCCTGCGGCGTTTCGGCCGGAGTCTGGATGGAGTCCTGGATCAGTTGGCCGATGGGATCCGCGACGGAATCTCTCGGCTGCGCGTTGGCGTGCGGGGTCATGACCCCGATGGCCAGGACCGCGAGGCATGGCAGGATGCGTTTCAAGCGCCCCCCTGTTTGTTTCTCAGCGTTGGCGGGCTTTTATCCGCATCCGCCACTTGTAACAACCCGTAACAATCAACCGGAGGGGGACCCGCATGGCCCTGACGATCTACGGCGACGGCATCTCGGGCAACTGCCTGAAGGTGAAGTGGACGGCGGAAAAGCTTGGAATCCCTTATGTCTGGCGTGAGACCAATGTCCTGGAGGGCGAGACCCGCACGACCGGATTCCTGGCGCTGAATCCGGCCGGCCAGGTGCCGATCGTGATCCTCGAGGACGGCCGGGCGCTGGCCCAGTCGAACGCCATCATGGTGCATCTGGCCGAGGGATCGGCGCTGATTCCCGCCGATTCCTACGAGCGGGCGAAGATGTTCGAGTGGCTGTTCTGGGAACAGTACAGCCACGAGCCCTACGTCGCCGTGGCCCGCTTCCAGATGGCCTACCTCGGCAAGCCGCGCCACGAACTGGACGCCAAGCTGTTCGAGCGCGGCGGGGCGGCGCTGCAGCGGCTGGAGGACGGGCTGGAGGAGACCGCCTTCCTGGTCGGCGATCGGATCAGTCTCGCCGACGTCGCGCTGGTCGCCTATACCCGCGTGGCGCACGAGGGCGGCTTCAGTCTGGCGGAGTATCCGCGGGTCGTCGCCTGGATCGCGCGCGTGGAGGCCGCGTTGGGCATCGCCTAGGGCCGACGGTTCTAACCTTTCTGGGAGTCGCTGAATGCGCCCTGTCGTCCGCCTGTCCGCCGCCGTCGCCGCGATCGGCCTGGCCATGATCCCCGCCGTCGCGGCCAGCTGGGGCAACACCGGCCACCGGCTGATCGGCGTCCTGGCCGTTCAGGGGTTGCCCCAGGAGGTCCCGGCCTTCCTGCGCACCGCCCAGGTCGCCCAGGACATGGGCGAGTTCGCCCGCGAGCCCGACCGCTCCAAGGGCGCCGGCCGGGTGCACGACCACAACCGCGATCCGGCCCATTTCGTCGACATCGACGACGAAGGCCGGGTCCTGGGCGGTCCGGTCTTCGCCGAGATGCAGCCGACTCGCGCCGAGTACGAGAAAGCGCTGCAGGCCGCGGGGATCGACAGCTGGAAGGCCGGCTACCTGCAGTATTCGACCATCGACGCCTACCAGCAGCTGGTCCACGACTTCGGCTACTGGCGCGTCCTGACCGCCGCCGAGAAGACGGCCAAGGGCAAGCAGCGCGCCTGGATCAAGGCCGACAAGGTCCGCCGCGAGAAGCTGCTGCTGGCCAACCTCGGCAATCTGGCCCACTACGTCGGCGACGGCAGCCAGCCGCTGCACACCACCACCCACTTCAACGGCTGGGGCGACTACCCCAATCCCAAGGGCTACACGACCGAGCGCATCCACAGCCCGTTCGAGGGCGAGTTCGTCGCCGGCGCCGTGACCATCGACGGCGTCCGCGCCCAGATGAAACCCTTCGCCGACTGCAACTGCCCGATCGACAAGCGGGTGCTCGGCTACCTGGCCAAGACCCAGACCTACGTCGAGCCGCTCTACCAGATGTGGGGCGAGGGCAATTTCCGTCCGGGCTCGACCAAGGGCGCCGAGTTCGCCACCGAACGGCTGGCCGCCGGAGCGTCCGAGCTGCGCGACCTGATCGTCCTGGCCTGGCGGGACAGCGCCAAGACCAAGGTCGGCTGGCCGGCGGTGACGGTCGCCGACGTCGAGGCCGGCAAGGCCGATCCCTGGACCGCGCTGCTGGGCAAGGACTGATGCTGCAGTTCGGTCAGGCCCTGCCGGGCCGGACGCACGTCGATCGGCCCGCCGCCTTCGGCGTCGCCGAGCGCGCCGGCCTGATCGCGCTGGTGCGAGTCCGGCCGGAGGCCGGCGGCGACTGGCTGGACCTGCCCGGCGGCGCCGTCGATCCGGGCGAGGACGAGTTCGCCGCGGTGATCCGCGAGTTCGGCGAGGAAGCCGGGTTGGTGATCGCCGTCGGCGCGCCGATCGTCGAGGTTTCGCAGTTCTTCGTGAAATCCGACGGCCAGGCGGTGAACAACCGCGGCTCGATCTACGCGGTCACGGCCGTCGGCGAGGACGCGGGGCTGAAGATCGAGGCCGATCATGCGCTGGTCTGGCTTGATCCTTCCGACGCCGTGCGCGGACTGCGGCATGACAGCCACGCCTGGGCCGTGGCGAAATGGCTGAGGGGCAGGGCCGCGACATGACTTCCTTCTGGGACCGCCACGTGATGCCGCGGCTCATCGGCTGCGCCTGCGCCAGCAAGCCGATCATGAAGCAGCGCGAGAAGGTGGTCCCGAAGGCCTTCGGCAAGGTGCTGGAGTTGGGCGTCGGCGGCGGGCTGAACCTGCGCTACTACGATCCGGCCCGGGTTGAGAGCGTCGTCGGCGTCGATCCGTCGCTCGAACTGCGCGACCGGGCGCTGGCCGCCCCGCGGTCGCAGGGGCTGGCCGTCGAGATTCGGGAGGGGGTCGCCGAGGCCCTGCCGTTCGCGCCGGGCGGTTTCGACTGCGTGGTCTGCACCTTCACCCTCTGCTCGGTGCAGTCGCCGACGGCGGCGCTGGCCGAGGCGCGGCGGGTGCTGCGCCCGGGCGGTCTGCTGCTGTTCGCCGAGCACGGTCTGGCGCCGGACGAGGGCGTCGTCCGCTGGCAGCGGCGTCTTGAGCCGGCCTGGAAGGCCATCGCCGGCGGCTGCCATCTGACCCGCCCCATCACCGCCGCGGTGACGGCCGCCGGCTTCCGGGTCGCCTCCGAGAACGGGATGTACCTGCCCGGAACGCCTCGCGCCCTCGGTTGGAGCGAATGGGGCGAAGCCAAGGCCGCCTGACCAAGGATATCGTTGGTTGACGCTGCTTCCCCCGCCGCCTCAAATGGCCGTTCCGTCAGGGGGATACCGTTTGGCTTTCGACGACGATACAGCTTGGCTGGAGCAGCTCCGATCCGCCGTGGATCGAAGGCTGCTCGAGCTCCTGCCGAGTGGGGCCGCCGGCCCGCCGCGCCTGCTGGAGGCCGCCCGCTATGCGCTGCTCTCGCCCGGCAAGCGTTTCCGGCCGTTGATCACCCTGCTGGCCGTCCGCGAGTTCGGCGGCGATTCCACGCTGGCCCTCGACGCCGCCTGCGCCTTCGAGATGGTCCACGCGGCCTCGCTGATTCTGGACGATCTGCCGTCGATGGACGACGCCCAGACCCGCCGCGGCCGTCCCACCACCCATCGGCAGTTCGACGAAGCCACGGCGATTCTCGCGGCGGTCGGCCTGCTGAACCGGGCTTTCGGCGTGATCGCCGAGGATGACCGGCTGTCGTCGACGCTGAAGGCGGAGCTGACCCGGCGTCTGTCCGACGCTGTCGGCTTCGCCGGCCTCGTCTCGGGACAGGCCCTGGATCTCGGCGCGCGGGAGCAGGCCCGGACCCAGGCGGAGATGGAACTGCTCAACCACCGCAAGACCGGCGTGCTGATCGCCGGGGCGGCGGAGGCCGGAGCTCTGATCGCCCAGGCGTCGCCCGAGGCGGTCGAGGCGATGGGGCGGTTCGCGGTTCATCTGGGCATGGCCTTCCAGATCCACGACGACCTGCTCGACGTCGAGGGCGGGCTGGACCTGGGCAAGGATCTGGGCCAGGACGAAGGCATGACCACCATGGTGTCGGCCCTGGGCGTCGGCGGCGCGGAAGCGGCGATGGAAGCCCATCTGGCCGCCGCCGAGACGGTGCTGGCGGATGTCGGCGCGCGCGGGCTGCTGGCTCGCTACGCCCTGGGGTTCTTTGAGGCGAGGAAGGCGGCGGCGTGAGTGAGAGGCCGATCCTGCAGGTCTGGGGCGCCGAACACCGGTTCGACGACCGGGTGATCCTGCGCGGGGTCGACCTGCGGGTGCGGCAGGGCGAGATCTACGCCCTGCTCGGGCCCAACGGCGCCGGCAAGTCGACCCTGGTGCGCGCCGTCTGCGGCCGGCTGAAGCTGACTGGCGGCGAGGTCGCGCTCGAAGACAAGGACCCCTGGGCCAACCCGGCGGCGCGGCGCGTCGTCGGCGTGGTGCCGCAGGACATCGCCCTCTACCCGCACCTGACCGTCCGTGAGAATCTGGAGACCTTCGGCCGTCTGTCGGGGGTCAAGGGACGGGCCCTGCAGGACGCCGTGCGTCAGGCGCTCCGCCTGACCCGCACCGAGGACCGCGAGCATACGTCGGTCGGACATCTGTCGGGCGGCTACAAGCGGCGCGTCAACATCGGCGCGGCCATCCTGCACCAGCCGAAGCTGCTGATCCTGGACGAGCCGACGGTGGGGGTCGACATCGACGCCCGAGCCGCGCTCGACTCCGTCATCCGGACCCTGCGCGACATGGGAACGGCGGTCCTGGTGGTCACGCACGACCTGGATCAGGCCGGCGGTCTGGCCGACCGCGTCGGCTTCCTGAGGGAAGGGCGCAAGGTCCTCGAAGGCGCGCCGCATGCGCTGATCGAGCAGGCCTTCGGCAACGAGATGGAGATCCTGGTCGAGCTCTCTGTCGAGGCCGACGTGGCGACGGAGGCTGCTCTGGCCGCCGAGGGGCTGACCCGTCGCGAGAGCGACGGCCTCTGGACCCGGCTCGACGCCGGCGGCTACGCGGCGGCCGGGCGCCTGGACAAGCGGCTGCGCCGCGCCGGCGTCGTTCCCCGCGAGATCCGCGTCCGGGAGCCGTCGCTGCAGAACCTGTTCACGCTGGTGGCCGAGTGGAGACGGGCCGCATGACCTTCGCCATGTTCCGCGTCATGGCTCTGGAGCTGTGGCGCGACCGGGGCGCGCTGGTCATGACCTTCCTGCTGCCGCCGCTGGTCTTCCTGATCTTCGCCACCGTCTTCGCCGGCGCGACCGGCGAGAACATCCAGCTGAAGCTGGTCGTCGCCGACGAGGCCAGGACCGCAGACTCTCAGCGCCTGCTCGCCGCCCTGACCGCCGACCCGGACCTGCGCGCCGAAATCGCCCGGCCGGCGACCGCGGACGCCGTCCGATTGGCCGTGAAGCAGGGGAAGGCCGACGCCGGGCTGATCATCCGCCATGATCCGGACGCGGTCGTCGCCGCGCCGCTGATCGTCGTCGCCGATCCCAGCCGAGCGGTGGCCGCGCCCCTGACCCAGGCGCGCGTGAGCCAGGCGCTGGCCCGCGAGCTGCCGGACGTGATCCTGGAGCGTCAGGTCGAGCAGCTGAAGCCGATCATCGATCCGATGAGCGCGGGGCAGCGCGCGCGCGTGGAGGCGGCGCGGACGAGCCTGCAGAAGAGCGACCGCCGCTCGCCGCCCGAGGACGGCCTCTTCGTGCGCGAGGACGTCGCCGGCGCGCGGAAGGGCGGCGGGACCATCGTCTACTACGCCGGGGCTGTGACCATCCTCTTCGCCCTGTTCTCGGCCATGCATGGAGCGCTGACCATCCTCGACGAGCGGGCCTCCGGGATCGCCGACCGCATCCTGAGCGGACCTTCGGGCCTGGCCCCGGTGATCAACGGCAAGTTCCTGTTCCTGCTGGCGCAGGGCATCGTGCAGGCGTTCATGATCTTCGGGGTCGCCGTCGCCGTCTACAAGACGCCGGTGCTGAGCCATTTCGGTCTCTGGCTGGTGACGACGGTGCTGACCGCCGCCGCCGCCGCCGGGCTGTCGCTGGCCGTGGTCAGCTTCTGCCGCAGCCGCGGGCAGGCGCAGATGCTGTCGACCTTCGTGATCCTGGTCCTGGCCGCGATCGGCGGCAGCATGGCCCCACGCTTCCTGATGCCGGCCTGGCTGCAGACCGTCGGTTGGGCGACGCCGCACGCCTGGGCCATCGAGGCCTATCAGTCGATCCTCTGGCGCGACGGCGGCGTCGCCTCGGTGTATGTTGCCTGGCTCGTGCTGGCGGGCGTCGGGCTCGTCGGCCTGCTGGTCGCGCGCGGCGTGGCCCGTCTCGTCCGTTGAAGGTCCGATGCTGTCGATCCTGATCAGCCTGGCGCTCTTCCTGGGGGCCTTCGCCTTCATGGAAGGCTTCGCCTGGTTCACCCACAAATACGTCATGCACGGCTTCATGTGGGTCTGGCACAAGAGCCACCACGAGCCGCGCGAGGGGGCGTTCGAGCTCAACGACCTGTTCGCGGTCGTGTTCGCCGCCCCGGCGATCGTCGCCATCTGGCTGGGGGTGAACACGGCGCTCTGGCAGATGCTGCCGGTCGGGCTGGGGATCACGGCCTACGGCGCGGTCTACTTCCTGTTCCACGACGGCCTGGTCCACAAGCGCTTCCCGATGCCGCGGCCGAGGTCGGAATACTGGAAGCGCCTGATCCAGGCCCACCGCTTCCACCACGCCGTCCACAGCAAGGAGGGCTGCGTCTCCTTCGGCTTCCTGCTGGCCCCGCCGGTCCGCACGCTGAAGGAAGAGCTCAAGGCGCGGGGCGTGGAGGCCTAGCGCCGTTAGGACAGGCGCCGCGAAGCTGTGTGGGGGTGCGCCTTCGCGCGCTTGGCTCCTAATCCGCCAGCACCGCTTCGAGCGTGCGACGGCTGATCGCGGCCAGGATCGGGTTCCGCTCCCTGTAGTACGACAGCGCCACCGCGCCGGCATAGACGGCCCAGCCCCGGGCCCGGGTCCAGGTCGCCGCGTCCGGCCGGAGCATCTCGTGGAAGGCCCGGCGGCCCTCGGCGGGAACCACGCTCCAGGCCGCCATCACGTCGGCCGCCGGATCGCCGACGCCGAGCAGGCCGAAGTCGATCACGGCGGTCAGCCGGCCGCCCTCGACGAGCAGGTTGCCCGGGTGCAGGTCGCCGTGAATCCAGGTCGGCCGGCCGGGGTGTCTCGGCGCGGCGAGGGCGGCGCCCCAGATCGCCGTCAACCGTTCGGCGTCCAGAAGATCGGAAATTCCCGCGATCGACCGCTTGGCCGTGCGGTCCAGGATCCTCAGGGGAACGCCGCGCCAGCTGTTCTGCTCGCCGCTGGCCGGCCCGTCGGTCGCGTCGAGACGCTGGAGGGCCGCGACGAAGGCGCCCAGCGCCTCGCCGACCTGGATCGGGTCGGCCGGCGGCGCGGTCCAGGCGTCTCGACCGTCCAGCCAGCGGCAGACCGACCAGGGCCTGGGATAGCCCTTGGTCGGCGCCCCCGTCGCGATCGGCGCCGGGACGGCCAGCGGCAGATGCGGCGACAACCTCGGCAGCCAGGCCTGCTCCTTCGTCGCCTGGCTCGCGGCCTTGGCTTCCTTCGGCAGGCGCACGACAAGGTCCTCGCCGAGGCGGAACAGGGCGTTGTCGGTCCCGGCCGAGGCGACGGGTTCGAGCGTCCGGTCGGCCCACCGAGGAAACTGCGCCGCCAGCAGCCGGCGCACGAGATCGGCGTCGATGACCGGGGCGGTCAGATCCGGCTCCAGAGCGGCGGACGCTCGGGCGGCTGGCGGCGCCGGTCCAGGACGGTGCCGCGCAGGGCGGTCAGGCCGCCGCCCAGGGCGAGGGCGATCTTCGCCGTCTTGCCGGTCGAGGTTCGGCTGTCCCAGGCGCTCGGACCGCGGGCCACGACCTTCACGCCGATCTCGCGATAGACCGCGCCCGCCGCCGCCACCGCCCAGGCCGAACGGAAGGGCAGGGACCGCAGCCCCCAGCGGGCGGAGGCGTAGTAGGGCTCGGCCGCCTCGACGAGGCGCCGGGCCAGGCCGGAGAGGGCGACGCGGTGTTCCGGCGCGGCGACGGCGTCCTCCGGCACGCCCGCCTCGGCCAGCCAGGCGGCCGGCAGATAGACCCGGCCGTTATGGGCGTCCTCGACGATGTCGCGGGCGATGTTGGTCAGCTGGAAGGCCAGGCCCAGGTCCTGGGCGCGGCGCAGGGTCGGCAGGTCGTGGGGCCGAACGCCCATGACGATGGCCATCATCGCCCCGACGACGCCGGCGACATGCCAGCAGTACTCCAGCGTGTCCTCGATCGTCTCATAGCGCCGACCGGCCACGTCCATGGCGAAGCCGTCGATCAGCTCGATGGCGTACGTCTCCGGGATCGCCCGCCTCGCGGCCACCTCGCGAAAGGCGGCGAAGGCCGGATCGTCGGTCGGCTCGCCGCGCAGGGCGGCGCGGGTCTGGGCGTACAGACCCTCCAGCCGGCGCTGCACCTCGGCGGGGGCCAGGACCTCGCGCTCGTGGCCCAGGGTCTGGCCGTCGATGACGTCGTCGCAGTGCCGGCACCAAGCGTAGAGCATCTCGGCGTCGGCGCGGGTCTGCGGATCGAACAGGGCGGCGGCGGCCGCGAAGCTCTGCGAGCCCTTCTGGATCGTCTCGCGGCTGGTCGCGGCCAGGTCGGTCACCGGCTCAGGTCCTCGATCATGAGCGCCGCCGTCGCCTTGGCCGAGCCGACGACGCCGGGGATGCCCGCGCCCGGATGGGTGCCGGCGCCGACGAAGTAGAGGTTGCCGATCACGTCGTCGCGGTTGTGGGTCCGGAACCAGGCGCTCTGGGTCAGGATCGGCTCCAGCGAGAAGGCCGAACCCTGCCAGGCGTTCAGTTCGCCCTGGAAGTCGGCCGGCGTGAAGATGCGGCTGACGACCAGGTCGCGGCGCAGACCCGGGATGTAGCGCGCCTCCAGATAGTCGAGGATGCGGTCGCGGTACTTCGGACCTTCGACCGCCCAGTCGATCTCGGCCGTGCCCAGATGTGGCACCGGCGACAGGGCGTAGTAGGTCGAGCAGCCCTCCGGCGCCTGGCCCGGGTCGGTGGCGCAGGGAGCGTGCAGGTACAGCGAGAAGTCGTCGGCCAGGCCGTTCTTGCCGTAGATCTCGTCGATCAGGCCCTTGTAGCGCGCGCCGAACAGGATGCTGTGGTGGCGGATCTCCGGATGCTGCGCCTTCAGACCGAAGTGCAGCACGAACAGCGACGGGCTCCAGCGCTTGCCTTCGAGGCGCCTGCCCTCGGCCCGGCCGCGCGGGTGGTCGGCCAGCAGCCGCTTGTAGGTGTGGTGGATGTCGGCGTTGGAGGCTACGGCGGCGAAGGTTTCGGTCGTTCCGTCCGGCAGGCGCACGCCGGTGATCCGCTGGCCGTCGGCCTCAATGGCCTGGACCGGCGTGTTCAGGCGCAGCGTCCCGCCCAGGTCGCCGAACAGCTTCACCAGGGCCTGGATCAGGGCATGGGTTCCGCCGCGCGGGAACCAGACCCCGCCGCGCCGCTCCAGCGCATGGATCAGGCCGTAGATCGACGAGGCCGCGAACGGACTGCCGCCGACCAGCAGGGTGTGGAACGACAGCGCCTGGCGCAGGTGGTCGTCCTGCACGAAGCTGCTGACCTTGGAATAGACCGACCGCCAGGCCTGCAGCCGCACCAGCTCCGGCGCGGCGGCGATCATGCTCTTGAAGTCGAGGAACGGCACATGGCCGAGCTTGACGTAGCCTTCCTGGAACAGCTCCTCGGAATAGGCCAGGAACCGCCTGTAGCCCTCGACGTCGGCAGGGTTCCTCGCTGCGATCTGCTCGTCCAGCCGGGCCTGGTCGTTGACGTAGTCGAAGACGTGGCCGTCTTCCCAGCACAGCCGGTAGAAGGGATCGACGCTGATCAGCTCGGCGTAGTCCGACAACTTGCGGCCGGAGAGCTGGAACAGCTCCTCCAGGCAGGCCGGGTCGGTGACCACCGTAGGGCCAGCGTCGAACGTGAAGCCCTGCTCCCGCCACACGTAGGCTCGGCCGCCCGGCTTGTCGCGACCCTCGAACAGGGTGACGTCGAACCCGGCCGACTGCAGTCGGACCGCGAGCGCCAGCCCGCCGAAACCCGACCCGATCACCGCAACGCGCGGCTTGCTCATACTGCTACGCCCCCAGGAAACACCGAACGCTCGGACAAGACCTTCATCGCCGCCGAGATCGGCACAGGCGGCTTGCCTATCAGGATGCGGGCCCGGTCCGCCAGCGTTGCGTCTCCGGCGTAGAACCGTTCCACGAGCGGCTGGTTCAGGCGGTAGAACCGCTCGAGCACCCGGTAGCGCTGGTCGGGCCGCGCCGCCTTGAACAGCATCCGGTTCAGCAGGCGATAGTAGGACCGCTCGCGCCAGCGCGCCTTGGAGCGGGCCTCGACGCAGGCGCGGACGCTCGCGGTGGTCAGGACGGGCAGGCGGGCGACCTCGTCGGCGAGCCGCGCCGCGTCGGGCAGGCTGTAGCCGGTCACCGGATGGAACAGGGCGGCGCGCAGCCCGACCTCGGGCAGGACGGCCGCTTTCCAGTAGGCGTCGATGTCGCCGGCCAGGGCGATCGGCAGGACGCCGACCTCCTCGCGCGCCACCTCACGGATGGCCCAGCCGCGGGCGGCGGCGTAGGCCTCGATGTCGGCGCGCAGGGCCTTGCGGTCCAGCCGAGCGGCGTCGCTGTAGCGGGTGTCCTCGATCAGCAGCCGCGTCGGCGAGAAGGGCAGGCTGTAGAGGAAGCGGTAGCCGTCCAGCTGGTCGACCGTCGCGTCCATGATGATCGGCCGGTCCAGGCCGTGCGGCGCGGTCAGCTCGACCTCCAGACCGACGAACTTCTGCCAGCCCAGGATCAGGGCTGGATCGGGTCGCGGACCGCGGGCGTCGACGACACAGGCCGCCTCGACCGCCCGGCCGTCGCCCAGGACGACGCGGTCCGCCTCCAGGCGATCGATGACGGCGTCGGTCCAGGCGTCCTCTCCGAGCGCGGTCGAGACCACGTCATGGAACCGGTCCGAGGTGACCGAGCGATACTCCGTGGTCAGACCCCGCTCGTAGGCGGGAAACCGCACCTGGTAGCCGTCCCAGCGATGCACGATCAGCGGGGCGAGCCAGGCCGAGATCTCCGCGTCGACGTCGCTGGCGAAGTGGCTCCAGGTGTGCTCGCCGCCCAGGGTCGCATCCTTCTCGACGACGACGACCCTGAGCTCCGGCCGCAGTGCGCGCAGGCGCAGGGCGATCAGTCCGCCGGCCAATCCGCCGCCGGCGATGACGATGTCGGCGCGAAGGGGTGAGGAAGCGGCCATGCGCCCCGCATATCACGCCGTTCCGCCGCGGGAAGAGGGGAGCTGTCGCATTGCGCCGCCGTCGGGGAAGGGGTAGGGGGCGCGCACACCTCAGGAGGCGAGACCCGCATGGCTGACGCGATCATCATCGACGGCAAGGCGTTCGCCGCGACCCTGCGCGAGCGGGTGGCCGGCGAGGTCGCCGCGCTCAAGGCGGAACGCGGCCTGATCCCCGGCCTGGCCGTGGTGCTGGTCGGCGAGGATCCGGCCAGCCAGGTCTATGTCCGCAACAAGGGCGAGCAGACCGAGGCGGCGGGGATGTACTCCGAGACCCACCGCCTGCCGGCCGACACCGCCGAAGCCGACCTGTTCGCCCTGGTCGACCGCCTGAACGCCGATCCTAAGATCCACGGCATCCTGGTGCAGTTTCCGGTGCCGGCGCACCTCAGCCAGGACCGCATCGTCGCCCGCATCTCGCCGGACAAGGACGTCGACGGCCTGACCGTGCTGAACGCCGGACGCCTGGCCAGCGGTCTGCCGGCCCTGACCGCCTGCACGCCGGTCGGCTGCATGATGCTGATCCGCGACGCCCTCGGCGGCGAGCTGCGCGGCAAGCGGGCGGTGGTCATCGGCCGCTCGAATCTGATGGGCAAGCCGATGGCGCAGCTGCTGCTGGCGGCCGACTGCACCGTCACCATCGCCCACAGCCGCACCGTCGACCTGCCGGCGGTCTGTCGCGAGGCCGATATCCTGGTCGCCGCCGTCGGCCGGGCCGAGATGGTCAAGGGTGACTGGATCAAGCCGGGCGCGGTGGTCGTCGACGTCGGCATCACCCGGCTGCCGTCGCTGGACCCCGAGAAGGCCGCCCAGGGCAAGACCCGCATCGTCGGCGACGTCGACTTCAAGGAAGCCCTCGCCGTGGCCGGCGCCGTGACCCCGGTTCCGGGCGGCGTCGGGCCGATGACGATTGCCTGTCTGCTCCAGAACACGCTTACTGCGGCCAAGAGGATTCAAGGCCTGGAGGGGTAGCGTATGCGTCGGGGGATGCTGATCGTCGGAGCGAGCCTGTTGCTGCTCGCCGCCTGCGGACCGAAGACCCCGCCGCCGCCGACCCAGGAAGAGGCCCTGAAGATCATGCCGGCCGACGCGCGGCTGGCCGGGCTCTACGAGACCTCCTGTAAGGCCTGCCACGCCATCGCCGACACCGGCGCGCCGGGCGTCCACGACCGCGCCGCCTGGGACAAGCGCTGGACCCAGGGCGAGCAGGTCCTGCTCGACCGCACCATCCAGGGCTACAACGCCATGCCCGCCGGCGGGCAATGCGCCTCTTGCACGCCGGACGATCTCAAGGCTCTCATTCACTTCATGGCGGGGCGTGAAGACTCCGCGAAGTAGCGGGGCGGAAGATGATTTCCAGGCGGACGGCGCTGATCGCGGGCGGAACGGGCGTCGCGGTCGTGGGAGGCGGCGCGGCCGCCGTGACGATCGCCAATCGCGAGAAGCCGGAGCCGCCTGCGCCGCCCTCGACCAAGGATGGCAAGGTCCTGTGGCGCAACTGGTCGGGCATCCAGTACGACTACCCGGCCCAGCGCCTGGCCCCGAAGGACGAGGGCGAGCTGGCCGCCATGATCGCTGCGGCCGCGGCGCCGGTGCGGGTCGTCGGCTCGGGCCACAGCTTCACGCCGCTGGGCCCCACGTCCGGCGCCCTCGTCACCCTGGACGCGATGAGCGGCGTCGAAGGCTGGGACGGCGACCAGGCGATCGTGAAGGCCGGCACGCGGCTCGGCGCCCTGGGGCCGGCCCTGGCGGCGAAGGGGCGGGCGATGCCCAACCTGCCCGACATCAACAAGCAGTCCGTCGGCGGGGTCCTGGGCACCGCCACTCACGGGACGGGCAAGACCCTCAAGGCGATCCACGGCGACGTCACGGCCCTGACCCTGGTCACGGCCGACGGCAAGGTCATCGAGGCCGGGCCGGCGCGGCCGGAGGTCCTGGCGGCGGCCAAGGTGGCCCTGGGCGCGCTCGGGGTGATCACCCGGGTCAAACTGGCGACCACCCCCAACCGTCGCCTGCAGCGCCGGGTCTGGGTCGAGCCTTTCGAAGAGACCCTGGCCAAGGCCGAGGAACGCTGGTCGACCCACCGGAATTTCGAGTTCTACGCCGTGCCCTTCACCGGGCTGGCGGCCAACATCAGCCATGACGAGACCGACGCCCCGGCCCAGCCGCGCGGCCCGGACCAGGACGGCGCCTTCCTCGAGGTGCTGCGCTCGCTGCGCAACCTGCTCGGCTTCTCCAACGGCATGCGTAGGGCCGCGGCGAAGGCTCTGCTCGGCGGGGTGGAGCCGGAGACGGCGGTGGACGAGGGCTGGAAGCTGTTGTCGACCGAGCGCCCGGTGCGCTTCAACGAGATGGAGTACCACCTGCCGGCCGAGGTCCACCTCAAGGTCCTGGCCGAGGTGGTCGCCCTGATCGAGAAGGAGCGGCCGGACGTCTTCTTCCCGATCGAGGTCCGTCGGATCGCTCCCGACGACGCCTGGCTGTCGCCGTTCCAGGGCGGCGCGCGGGGGTCGATCGCCGTCCACGCCCACTACAAGGACGACTATCGCCTGCTGTTCGAGCGGATCGAGCCGATCTTCCTGCGCCACGGCGGCCGGCCGCACTGGGGCAAGCTGCACTCGCTGAAGGGCGAGCAGCTGGCCGCCCTCTATCCGCGCTGGGCCGACTTCCTGGCGCTGCGGGCCGAACTCGACCCCGGCCAGCGCCTGCTGAACCCCTATCTCAAGGGCCTGTTCGGACTGGGTTAGACGGAGGCCCCAGGCCTGTTCAGCCGTTCCGGCCGACCGTGGACGGCGACGGCTGGGCCTGGTCGGGCGGGCCCATGGTGTTGGCCAGGGCCAGCACCTGGGTCATCACGTCGGACAGAGCCTTGTTGTAGGCCGGGACGATCGCGCCGACGCGGTTCTCGGACGCCCGGACGTTGGCCGTGAACAGGCGATCCTCCAGCAGCTTGCGGTCCGACGAGCGCGAGATCAGGCAGCGCACCGCCACCACCACCGTCGGGGCGGCCTTGGCGCCCTGGTCGTAGCGGGTCTCGAAGTTCACCACGTCCAGGCGGATGGCGTAGTCGGCCCGGGCGACCTCGCCGCGGCTGATCGGGCGGATGCGGTCGACGGTCAGGAAAGCCTTGGTGACCTGTTCGTCGAACAGGACCGTCGCCGGCGAGATCCAGCGCGCCCCGGCGATGTAGGCCGCCTCGCCGCCGGGCGAGACGGTCAGGATGCGGTCGGTGGCGGCGGCCCGCGGGAAGCCGGTCGGAATGCGGAAGAAGGTCAGCGGCGGCCCGTCCGTGGCGGCGGGGGCCGTCGGAGCCATGTCGAAGCGGTAGAGCTGCGACGGCGTCTCCTTCGGGAAGACGGTGATGCAGCCCGAGAGGCCGACGGCGGCGACGGCCAGGGCGAGGAGGGTAAGGCGGCGGCTCACGGTTTGACCTCCACTTCCTTGGCGGGCGCCTTGCCGACGAGGCCGCGCGGATTGGCTTCGACTTCTCCGACCAGCCGGTCCAGCGACTCGGCGGCGGTCTGCAGGGTGGTGATGGCCTGGGTCAGCTGCGGCAGGCCGGTGCTGGCGAACTCGCTCGTCGGTCCGTCCAGCTTGGTGATCACGCCGCGGGCGTCCTTGGTCGCCGCCTTCAACTCGGTGGCCGCGTCGGCCAGTTCCGAGAGGGTGCGCTTGCCGTCGGTGTCCACCAGGCCCTTGGTCGACTTGCTGAGCTCGGTGATCTCGGCCGCGGCGGCGTCGATATTCTGCAGCGCCTTCTGGGCGTCGGCGATGATCGCCTTGCGCTCGCGGGCCTCGGCGGTGATCGCCTGGACGTCGCTGAGCGCGGCGCTGAAGGTCTTCACGTTCTCGTCCGAGAGGACGCGGTTGACGCGGTCCAGCGCCTCGATGGTGCGGGTCAGCACGGTGCCGCCGCCCTGGAGCAGGTCGGAAAGGGCGCTGCGCTGGCTCTTGATGACCGGAATCTCGCCCGCCGGAACGGTGTCCTTCAGCAGGCGCAGACTGGGCGTGCCGGCGGTGATCTGGACGTAGTTCACGCCGGTGATGCCCTGAGGCTCGAGGGTGGCGTAGGAGTCGACGCGGATCGGCACGTCGGAGGTGACGCGGGCCATGGCGTCGACGCGGTTGGGGTCGCGCGCGTTCAGCGTGATCTTGGTGACCTCGCCGACCTTGATGCCGTTGAAATGGACCTCGCCGCCCTCGGACAGGCCGCGGACCGGGCCGATGAACTGGATCTTGTAGGTGTCGTAGTCGCGGTTGAGCTGGAACCGGGCCAGCCAGAAGCCGAACACGATCACGCCCACGAAGAGCAGGAGCGAGGTGATCCCTACCAGCGTGTAGTTGGCGTTTCTTTCCATCAGTCGCTCCGCCCCGCCGCCTTGACCGATTGCGCGGCCGCGCGGCCTCGGGGTCCCAGGAAGTATTCCCGAATCCAAGGATGTTCGGAATGCTCCAGTTCCTTCACCGGGGCTTCCGCCACAACCCTCTTCTCCGCCAGTACGGCCACCCGGTCGGTGATCGTGTACAGGCTGTCGAGGTCGTGGGTGATCATGAACACCGTCAGCCCGAGGCTGTCGGACAGGTCCTTGATCAGCTCGTCGAACGCCCCGGCGCTGATCGGGTCTAGGCCCGAGGTCGGCTCGTCGAGGAACAGCAGCTGGGGGTCCAGCGCCAGGGCCCGGGCCAGGCTGGCGCGCTTGATCATGCCGCCGGACAGCTCCGCCGGCTTCAGCGCGCCGGCGTGCGGAGGCAGGCCGGCCAAGGCGATCTTCAGCTCGGCCAGTTCGTAGATCTCGGCGCGCGACAGCCGGGTATGCTCGAACAGCGGCGCGGCCACGTTCTCGCGGACGGTCAGGGCCGAGAACAGCGCGCCCTGCTGGAACAGCACGCCCCAGCTGCGCTCGATCGACGCCCAGTCCTTGCGGGTGGCGTGGTTGATGTCGTGGCCGAAGATCTCGACCGTGCCGCCCTCGGGCTGTTTCAGGCCGATGATGGTGTTGAGCAGCACCGATTTGCCGGTGCCGGATCCGCCGACCACGCCGACGACCTCGCCCCGCTCGATAGTCAGGTTCAGATGGTCGTGGATGACGTTGTCCCCGAACTGGGAGACCAGGTCGCGGACGACGATCGGCGGGGCCTCGTCGTCGAGGCCGTCGCCGTCCTCGTCCACGATGACGCGCCCGGCGGTCATACGTTCAGCTCCATGTAGATCAGCGCGAACGCGGCATCGATCAGGATGATGGCGAAAATGGCGTGGACCACCGCCGCGGTGACCCGCTGGCCCAGGGAGACCACGTCGCCCCCGACCTCCATGCCCTGACGCGCGCCGATGCCGGCCACCGCGGCCGCCATCACCGGTGCCTTGGCCATGCCGACCAGGAAGTGGGCGAGGCCCACATTATCGGCGATACGCTGCAGGAAGAAGGTCGGCGACAGGTCCAGTATGGTCCAGGTGACCAGCAGGCCGCCCGCCAGGCCGGCCAGGTCGGCGATGAAGGTCAGCGGGAAGATCATCACCGTCAGGGCGATGAAGCGCGGCAGGACCAGGGCGTCGAACGGGTCGACCCCCATCACCCGCATGGCGTCGATCTCCTGGTTCATCTTCATCGCCCCGATCTCGGCGGCGAAGGCCGAGGCGGATCGGCCGGCGAGCAGGACGGCGGTGATGACGATGCCGAACTCCCGCAGAACCGCCACGCCGATCAGCTCGACCACGAACACCTGGGCCCCGAAGTCGGCCAGGATGTTGACGCCCAGCAGCGCGATCACGGCGCCGATGAAGAAGGTGGTGATGGCCACGATCGGCAGGGCGTCGAGCCCGGCCCGCTCGCACAGGGTGACGATGGAGGCCCAGCGGATCTTGTGCGGATTGATGATGGCCCGCAGCGCCGACATGATCACCTGGCCGGTGAAGCCGAAGGTCTGCAGGCCTTCGTTCAGCGAGTGGACGACCCCACGGCCGACGCGGGCGAAGAAGTCGTTCACCGACGGCTTGCGCGCGTCGGGGCAAGGCTCGGCCTGGATCGCGTTGGAGACCAGGTCGAGCAGGCGCTGCGTTTCGGGCCGGGCGAGCAGCTTGCCCGCGGTCTGGCGTCCGTCCGCCGCGCGGACGATGGCGTAGGCCCCGGCGGTGTCGCACCGCCGGACCTTGGTGAGATCCAGGGATACGGCCTTCGACCCCGTGAGGACCTCGGCCAGCTTCACGCCGGCCTCGCCGAGCGAATCGGTGGTCCAGTCCCCCTTCAGCGTGGCCGTTGCGCCGTGCTCGCCCTGTTGCAGGTCAAAGTCGGCGGGCTTTCTCATACGCGGGTCGGGGGCTCCTGGGCGAGGCCGGGACCCTGCCACGCCGCGCTGCAAACCGCAAAGCGTTCGGGGCGCCCGGCGGCGATTGTCAGACAAACGCCACACGATAAGGTTCAGGTTCCCCGGGGGAGGAATGAAATCATGAGCGAAGCCGCGACGCTGTCGACGGGCGACGCCAGGCGGGTCGGCGCGATCCGGATCGCGATCGGCTTCGTCCAGGGCCTTGCGCTATGGGGTCTGGTCGAGGCGGACAAGCATGAGGTTTGGCCTTCGACGGAGGTCGGACTCTTCGGCGCGCTGTTCATGGCGGTCGCCCTGACGCCCTTCGTTCTGTTGGGCGGTCTGACGACTCTGCAGCGGCGGTCGCTGGCGGTCTGGGGCCTGTTCGCCGCGGCGGTGCTGGCCGGGATCGGCCTCTATGACGCGGTGCGGCGTGCGGAGCCTGCGTCGGGCTTCGGGTATTCGGGCGGGATCCTGCTGTTCGTCGCCGCCGGCCTGTTTGTCGCCCACCACCTGGTCGAGGGCGGCGACGCCGAGCGGCGGCTGATCGCGCGCTATCCGCGCTATTTCGACGTCGCCTGGAAACACGGCGTGCAGATCGTCCTGTCGGCGGCCTTCGTGGGCGTGTTCTGGGGCGTGCTGCTGCTCGGCGCGGGCCTCTTCGACCTGATCGGCCTCCGCTTCGTTTCCGAGCTGATCGGCAAGCCCTGGTTCGTCCTGCCCGCCACCGCGACCATGTTCGCGGCGGCGGTGCATCTGACCGATGTGCGGAGCGGGCTGATCCGCGGCGTCCGGACCGTGGTGCTGACGCTGCTGGCCTGGCTGCTGCCGGTGCTGGCGTTGCTGGCCGCCGCCTTTCTGGCCGCGCTGCCGTTCACCGGCCTCGATCCCCTGTGGAAGACCCGCAGCGCCGCCGCGTTCCTCCTCAGCGCCGCGGCGGTGATGATCGTCCTGATCAACGCGGCCTACCAGGACGGCGAGCCCGACGGGATCGTCCCGCTGCCCTTGCGGGTCGCCGGCCGGCTCGGCGGCCTGCTGCTGGCGCCGCTGGTCGGCCTGGCCGCCTACGCCCTGTGGCTGCGGATCGCCCAGCATGGCCTGACGCCGGAGCGGGTGATCGGGGCGGCGCTGACCCTCGTGGGCGCGGTCTACGCCGTCGGCTACGCCTGGGCGGCGATCCGGCTGGGCCGGTGGATGCGCCGGGTCGAGGTCACCAACATCGCCGCGGCCTTCGTCGGCCTCGCCGTCCTGCTCGCCCTGCTGAGCCCGCTGGCCGACCCGGCCAAGCTGTCGGTGAACGACCAGATGGCCCGGCTGAAGGCCGGCAAGGTCTCGGCGGACAGGTTCGACTATGACTTCCTGCGCAACGCCGGCGAGGTCTATGGCCGACGGGCTTTGCAGCGGCTGAAGGCGGGCGGCGGCGAGGCTGGTCGAGGGGCTGCTCGGGCCCTGGAGCCGCCGCGGCTCGCGGAGGAGACGCCCAAGGCGCCCATGCGCATCTTCGGCGACATCGATGTCTGGCCAAAGGGCGCGCGGCTTCCGGAAGGGTTCCTATCGGCGGATCTGAGTGAGGCGGTCGGTGAGCTGCCGTCCTGTATCAGAGGAAAGGAGCGGTGCGACGCCGCCGTGCTCGACCTGAACAGCGATGGGCGGCCCGAGGTGCTTCTGCGCACGGAGGAAGGTCTTTACGTCTTCGCGCTGCGACGGCGCGGAGACTGGGCGCTCGCGGGTGAATACGGCAAGTCCTGCAACGAGTATCTGGGGACCAAGGAAGACTTCCGCGCCGGACGGATCAGGACTGCGCCGCCGCGCTGGAAGGGCCTCCAGATCGGAAGCCAGGTGCTGCAGATGGAGCCCAATCCGAGAGAGTGCGCCGACCAGTTTGGCTCTCAGCCGTAGAGGCGGTCGAACAGCGGCGGCAGGGTCGCGGGCAGGCCGAGCAGGGGGCCCGACGACAGCAGCAGCAGCACCTCGTCGCCGGCCAGGGCGGTGAGCAGGCTCTCGGCTTCCGACGGCGTCGTCGCGCCCCAGGCGGTGACTCCGGCGGCGGCGATGCGGTCGAGGATGTCCTGGTGGGTCAGCTGGGCGTGGCTGCCGGCGCCGGTCTCGGGCGGTGGGATCACGATCACCCGGTCGACGCCCTCGAACACGGTGTCGTACCAGGCCAGCCCGTCACGGTTGCGCCAGCTGAAGGTGTGGGGCTCGAACACCACGATCAGCCGCCGCTCGGGGAAATGCAGCTGCACCGCCTCGATGGCCGACCGCGCCTTCTCGTAGGAGGAGCCGAAGCCCTCGATCACCGGGATCCTCGAGGCGGCGGTCAGGCGGTCCAACCGCCGGCGGATGCCCTGGAACGAGGCCACGCCCGCGCGCAGCTCGTCCTCCGAGACCAGGCCGCGCTCCAGCAGATAGGCGCCGACCCCGACCAGGTTCTCGATGTTGTGGACGCCCAGCAGCACGGTCTCCAGCGGGATGCGACGGCCGTCCGGAGCGACCAGGGTGAAGGTGCTGGTCTCGCCGAAGACGACGTCCTCGCTGTACCAGCCGGTGCAGGGCTGGTCGTCGTACCAGACCGGCGTCCCGGCGAACTCATGGGCGATCGCGCGCAGGGAGGGCGACTCCTTGAGCAGCACGGTCCCGTCTGCGGGGGTCATGCGCAGCAGTTCGCGGAACGGCGCCTCGTAGCTCTCGAAGGTCGGAAAGACGTTGAGGTGATCGTGGACCAGCGAGGTCAGCAGCAGATGCGCCGGCGTGTAGAGCATGAACTTGCTGCGGCGGTCGTCCTGGCTGACGACGTATTCGTCGCCCTCGATGATCATGTCGCCGGCGCCCCAGGCCCCGGTCGGCGCTCCGCCGGAGGGGATGGCGCCGATCATGTAGCCGGGGTCGCGTCCGGCCTGGCGCAGGATGTGCGAGAGCAGGGCGGTGCAGGTCGACTTGCCGAAGCTGCCGGCGACGATCGTGCATTCGCGGCCCCGGGTCTGCTCGGCCAGCAGATGCGGGAAGCCGACCATGCGCAGGCCTCGACGCTTGGCCTCCTCGACCTCGGCGTTGTCGCCGGCATGCAGGCGGGCGCTGCCGCCCAGCACGATCAGGTCGACGTCCTCGGCGACGTTCTCGGCCGCGAAGGTGCGGGCGAACGGAATGCCGAGCGTTTCCAGATAGGTGCTGATCGGCGGGAAGGCGTCCTCGTCCGAGCCGCTGACCACATGGCCGGCGTCGCGCATCATCAGGGCGACCGCGCTCATCCCGGCGCCGGCGATGCCGATGAAGTGGATACGCATGCTGAAGGGGTCCCGGAAAGCGACGGAGTCGGCCTATCGCGGCAGTAGCCGACGCCGGGCGCGCTGAGAAGAGACGCCGCGTTCGGCGGCCTGCGGCCTTTGCTCCCACGGCGACGCGGCGTATCGGAGGCGGCGAGCAGCGTGACGGAGCGGGCGATGCGGAAATATTTGGGCGCGGCCTTGGGACTGGCCCTGGCGATCGGCGCGGGCGGGCAGGTCCTGGCGGCGGATCGGGCGGCGGCCGTCGACAAGGCGCTGCCGGTGGCGCGCGAGGCTTACGAATTCCTCCACCGCAACCCGGAGCTCGGGAAGAAGGAGTTCAAGGCCCACGATTACCTGGTCTCGCGACTGAAGGCCCTGGGCTATGCCCAGTTCGTCGCCTCGCCCTCGGCGCCGACGGCGGTCATCGCCGTCCTCGACACCGGCCGGCCGGGGCCGGTCGTCGCCCTGCGCGCGGAGATGGACGCTCGACCCCTGGCCGCCGGCGCGGTCGAGCCGGAGGGGCATTCGCCCCGCTCCGAGATCCCCGGGGTGATGCACACCTGCGGTCACGACGTCCACGCCGCCATTCTGCTGGCCGCCGCGGCCCTGGCTCAGGAGAACAAGGCCCGGTTCAGCGGCAAGCTGGTCTTCGTGTTCCAGCCGGCCGAGGAAGTCGCCGGCGGCGCCGACGACATCGTCCGCGACGGCGTGCTCGACAAGCTCGGCGTTCAGAAGATATTCGCCCAGCACGTCGCGCCGGGCCTGCCGGTCGGCACGATCACCATCTCGCCCGGCGACACGCTGGCGGGCAGCAACTACTTCAACCTGACCCTGACGGGGCGCGGCTCGCACGCCGCCGCGCCGCAGGACGGCGACGACGTGATCCTGGGCGCGATGAAGGTGGCCGAGGAGATCTCGACCCTGCCGGCGCGCCGGATCGATCAGGCCAACCGGCCGATGGTGGTCTCGGTCACCCGCTTCGTCGCCGATTCCGGCGCCTCGAACGTCATTCCGCCCAAGGCCGAGCTGTCAGGCACCATCCGGGCCTTCGAAGACCTGACCAAGGCGCCGAAGGACGGTCCGGCGCTGCAGGACGTCATCGTCGCGCGGATCAACGCCGTCAGCGCCGCCCAGGGCCTGAAGGCGGAGTGGAGCCTGCGCCAGGCCTCGCCGCCGACCCGCAACGATCCGGCCCTGTTCGGCGCATTGCTGCCGCCCCTGAGCAGGGCCTTTCCGGGGACGATCGACACGACGCCGTCCCGCGGCATGTTCTCCGAGGATTTCGCCTACTACACGCCGCACTATCAGGCGCTGTATTTCGGGCTGGGCGTGGCCAAGGACGGCCTGGGCGAGGGCGGGGTCCACACCGCCGACTACACCACCCATCCGGAGGCGTTCCGCTACGGCCTGACGCTGATGACGCTGCTGGCGCAGCTCGGCACCACCGGCGACGCCGCCTGGCGCTGAGGCTCAGTGCAGCGTCCGCTGCGGGGACGAATGACCGATCGCCGGCCGGCCGAGTCGCGCCGGGAGACGCCAGCCGCAGTCGGCCAGGGCCAGGTTGAGAGACCGGGCCAGGACCATCGCCGACTCGCCGTCGATCAGCATCGGCTCCAGCAGCTCGACGCCGACGTCGAAGGCGCTGGTCGCCAGGCCGCAGGCCACGATCAGCCGCTGTTCGTCGTTGGAGATGCCGCCGCAGTTGGGACACTGCACCTGGATCGGTCGCCGGCCGGCCGCCTCGACGGTCTCCAGCCAGGCGACGAACAGGGCCGCCGCGCGCGCCGAGGTCTTGCGGCTCATGGCGCGGCCGATGACGCTGTGCGGCGCCTCGCCCGCGCTGCGCAGCTGCACCCAGCCGCGAAGACCGGCGATCAGCAGCATCTCGCCGGGCGTCGGACAGGCGGGGCACTGCGCCGCGGAGGGAGAGGCGGTGGCGGGACGACGCACGGGAGACTCCTGTTGCGAGCTGTTCGCAACGGTAGTCCCGGGTCTACTTGCGAGTCAATCGCAACTTTTTCCGTTCGTCAGCGGCGGCGAAGGCTCAGCCAGGGCGCCCAGCTGGGCGGCGTTTCGCGAGTGAGCAGTCGCCAACCGACGACGGCCAGGACCAGCAGGCCGCCGCCTCCCAGCAGGGCGATGGTCAGACCCTCGGCCTCGCTGAGGCGCTCCAGCTCGGCGAGCGCCTTCGTGCCCAGGTAGCCAGGGATCAGCATCACCGGAACCCAGATCAGCGCCGAGACGACATTGGCGATCTGGAAGCGGCGATGCGACATCCGCAGGATGCCGGCCGCCAGCGGCGCGAAGGCCCGCAGCGGCCCGAAGAAGCGGCCGATGAAGATCGAGGCGGCGCCGTAGCGGCGCACGAACAGGCGAGTGCGGGCGACCTTGCGGCGATGCGGGCGAAGGAAGGCATGGCGCAGCGCGCCGGGGCCCATGCGGCGGCCCAGGGCGTAGGATACGGCGTCGCCCGCGATCGCGCCGGCGGAGCACCAGGCGATGACCGTGATCGGATCCACTACGCCGGCCGCGATCAGACCCCCGGCCAGCACCATGAGCGCCGTGGCCGGCACGAAAGCGCCGATCAGCACCAGCGACTCCAGGAAGGTGATGGCGCCGAGGACGACCCCGGCCCAGGCCTGGTTTTCGCGGAGGAACTCAGAAAGGGAATGAAGCGAGAGACTATCCATGGGGGTTGTCCCCATATGGAGGTCGGCCCGGCGCCGCGCCACCACGGGTCGATGACATAGGACAGGATGCCGCGCGCCGTGGCGCCGGCGCATCAGTCCGTCCCGCTGCGGACGATGAAATCAGGGCAGCAGTCGGTCGACGGCCGCTTCGAGCACCCGTCGTGTTTCCGCCGTCGTCAGGTTCTGGACGAATCGCAGGCGCGCCCAGCTTTCCCAGCTCAGCAGCAGGTCGAGGACTTCCAGGCGCAGCCGGTCCCCGGCGACTTCCGCCGGCAGTTCGCGCTCGAGGATTTCACGCAGGGCGGCGACCAGGCGGTCGTCGTCGGTCTGCAGGAACCGCGAACGATGGCGCAGAACCTCAGATGCGCGCTTGAACGGGGCGACCCGCTCGAACACCGCGCCGCGGCGGGCGACCAGCTCGATGACGCGCGCCCGATGGTCGGTAGCCAGGAACGGCTGGGCGGCCATCGCGCGCATCTCGGCCTCGATGACCTCCGACATCTCCCGATAGAGGCTGTCCATGTCGGCGAAATGCCGGAACACCGTGCGCAGCCCGACATCGGCCTGCTGGGCGACCTGTTCGGCGCTCGGCGAGACGTCGCCGCTGCGGATGAGATCGAGCATCGCGGCGACGATCCGGGCGCGGTTGTCCTGCCCCCGTCGCCGTCGCCCGTCGGCGACGTCCGCCTGCTCCACGCTGGACCGGCTCAATCGGTTCTCCTTGCCTCGATCCCTGACTAGCGACGATGGAGGGTGCGTCAATAGCGCGCAGTCAGCGAAACCGCATCAGGCGGTTGCTGCGCTCGATCTCCGTCGAGCCGGCCGGCAGGCTGATCATGTCGCCGTCGTGTCCGACGCGGATCGGCCCCCGAAAGATCTTCCGGGAGTCGCCCAGGAACGGGCCCTCCAGCGCCTCGACGGGCAGCGGCGGGATGATGTGGGTGAACAGCAGGTAGCGGACCTCCGCCCGCTGGGCGATCCGCGCGGCGTCCTCCGGCGCGGTGTGGTACGACAGGATGTCGCGAGTGATGGCGGCAAGATTGGCGCGCCCGTTGGCCTTGGCCGCGCGGGTCTGCATGGCCACCAGCTTCGGCGACAGGGCCTCGTGGACCAGAAGGTCGGCGCCCTTGGCGACGGTCTCCAGCCGCTCCGAGACGGCGGTGTCGCCGCTGATCACCACGCTCCGGCCCTTGTAGTCGAAGCGGTAGCCGACCGACGGCTCGGCCGGGGCGTGCCGCACCGGGAAGGCGATGACCTTCAGGTCCGGCGTGTCGACCAGCAGCAGGCCGGCGCCGTCGGCGGGGAAGCTGAACGCCGCCGCCGTCCCGCCGAAGCCGGTCGGCGGGACCACCGCCTCGCCGTGGTGGG
>VFQQ010001160.1_pt1 | contig 39533 bp, 73 predicted proteins | sample 3512341 | NCBI WGS metagenome assembly VFQQ01 (sample SAMN10412373, study PRJNA504923) | tailings metagenome | isolation source: Relicate 2 Philex TSF1 revegetated site | place: Philippines: Tuba, Benguet | collected 2017-08-29 | reverse complement strand
GTGGGGTGGTGCTGAGTCCTCTTTAGCCGCTCAGTAGCTGGACCCAACCTTGCGGTAGTGCACCGACGACTGCGCTGAGTCGTCCAGCACGCGCCCGTTGCTCACCGAGGCGTACCTGCAGGGTTGGAGGCGGGGAGGGAAGGGGGGATGTCAGCAGAGTCAGCAAGGCAGGTGCTTCCATTTTGCAAAGGGGCCTGCAGCCTACAGCAGCCAGCCACGCACATCAGCAGCACAACAAGAGCTGGCACCCGGCAGCCCAGCCGCTGCGCCCCAGCCCCAGCGCCCCCACTCACAGCACGACGTGGTCTCCCGCGTCCATCCTGTCCTCCACCTTGCACTCCAGGTACGCGGCCGCCTCGGGGATGATGACCGCGCCCGTGGCCTCCGACCGCTGCACCTCCACCCCATCAAACCGGTCCTCCGCGGGCTTGAAGGCCTTGAGCATCTGCGGGCGGGGGCCAGGCAGTGGCGGCGGCAAAGGGTTGTCAGCATGCAACCAGCCCAGACCTGAATGCAGGACAGGCATTGAGGACTTCCGGGAGAATCATGCTGGTGCTGCCGGCCTCGCGGCTTGCCTGCCTCTAAGTGACATCAATGGCTGGGCAGGCCGGCACCCAGCCTGCCATGGCAGCCTACCCCTCACCTGCTTCATCATCGACTTCTCCCGCCCCTCAGCCAGCACGTTGAGCACAAAGGCAGCGCCAACAGGCAGCAGCGACTCCATGGCACGGTCGCGCTTCACTGCCACACTCAGGCCTGCAGGAGCAAAACAACGTACAGGGCAGGGGTGCATGTAAGCTGCACTGCTCCAGCAGTAGCAGCAGCAAGCGGCACAAGCAGCAAGACCATCGACACCCCAGCATGTTCCCACTGTGCTCACCAGGCGGGTCAAACGAGGCCTGCCATACGAAGCAAGGGGGCCAGGGGATGAAGCGGAGAGTCAGCACTCGGTCAGGCAGCTGTGTTGCAGAGGCCGGATGCTTAGGAGTTCATACGACATGCAGGCAAGCCCACTGCCCCTTTCCCCTGTGCACCTGCGACACCCAGGACGCGAGCATGGCGCCCTCCGCTGCGCCTTCGCCCTCGCCATCACACGCCGTCAGCACGCACAGCGCGCCCAGAACGCGTGCCACCGCAAGCGACTTGCCGGATGCCATCTCGGCCGCTGCACATGGGGCAGTGAGGCAGCCAGGATTGAGCACCTTATCAGCTGCAACGCCGCTGGCCTGGATGCGAAGTGTGCAGGGCTGGCAAAGCAACTGTCGATCCTCCAGCTAGCAGCAAGCAGCCGCAGCGGCCAGCCTTGCCAGGCGCCCCAGTCACCTGACAGCTTGGCCGCCGTCAGCTTCTCCTTGCGCTTGGCGGCCTTGCGGATCTCCTGGGCCAGGTCCAGCCCCGACTCCTCGCACAGCTGCAGCGTCTGGCCGGTGGGCTTGAACTTGCAGCGGATGGGGTCAAACGCAAAGCGGAAGCCCGCGTCCTGTTGGGTGCCAGGAGGATAGGGGCCAGGCAAGGAGGCATGTCAGCCATGGGGGAGCGCGAGTAAGTCGCATGTGTCTGCTGACATCGCTAATCATCAGCAGTGTTGGCACAGTCTGCAGGGCTGGCTAGGATCCCACGCCACAAACCACCCAGCTGGCCACACACCTTGAGCCGCTTCTCCATAATGTCCACCGCCTCGCCGCTCCTGCAGGAGGGGTAAGTTCCACCCAGGTCAGCGACAGTCACAGGAAACCAGCCAAAACCAGACGCAGCAGCCCTAATGCCTGAGCCAACAGGTGCGCCGATGTGCTAATAGCGCCTAGCACCTGCTCACCAGCCAAAGCTGCCAAACACGGAGCAGGGGACCTGGCGCGCATTGGAGTTGCGGATGATGGTTCCAAGCGCCGTCTGCACCTGGGTGGGCAGGTGGCCGCCCAGGGTGGGCGACCTGCGAGCAGCGGGAGGGGTGGCAGCCTGATGTTCAACATGGCAGCTCGGTATGGGAAGCAGCTCACCTCATTGCAAGCCCAGACCCATCACCCTCTTCGCCTGCCCGCCGCCCTCACCCCAGCACAAAGCCTTGGCAGCGGTCCAGCGCACGCTCCAGCTCGTCCAGCCCCGCCTGCTCCAGGTTCAGCGTCTCAACACCCACTGCGGCAGGTGGGAGTGAGCAAGGCGTCGAGCCAGTGACAACAGGTAGGGCAAGTGGCAGAAGGGCATAGGGGAGTTGCGCATGCCGGCTGCCCTCTCGCACTCCCATACCCCAGCTTGCTGCCCTGGCGGACCCACCTCCAGCCTTGGTGATGCCGTGACTGATGGCTTGAGCGAGGGAGGCGGTGTTGCCATAGGCACTGCCAGGGCAGGTTGTGGAGTGGGGAGCTTTCAGTCAAAATACAACAAACAAACAGATCAGGCGTTTCCCAGCACAGAAGGGCCTCAACCCGCTTCCATCAGCCACCTGCAGGGCCGCTGTCCACACCACCCCCAGCGGCTGCCACCCACCTGGCGTACAGCACCGCCACACAGCTGGACTCGGCCGCCTGCACCTGCGCCGCAGTCCAGTCGGCATACCTGCACGCCAGCAAACGGGGTGTGGCAGCAGCAGTGACATGTGACCAGTACATCAGCAGGCAAAGCATCAGCGAGGCAGCGGCAAACCACAGCCCGCTGCCTGGCCACTGCTCCCCCAAGCCCACCTGCCGACCAGCTCCGTCAGCGCCTGCTTGACCACGGGGCCGTGCATGGGGGCAATCATGGACACCGGCAGCGGGTCGGACTGGCCATTGTCTGCCCCCAGCGTCAACTCCTCCACCACAGCAGCCAGGCGGCGCAGCGGCGCCAGCACTGCTGCCAGGGAGCCCTGGGACTGAGCGGCCGAGATGTTCAGGCGGTCCAGCGCAGCTGCAGGGCAGAGCAGGGGAGCGGGAGCCAGCGGGGTGGGCCTCAGGATATGTTGGCAGCCTGACCACGAGTTGCAGACCAGTATGAAATGGGACAGTCACCAGGGCAACCCAGAGTGCTGGCAAGATTTGAAGATACCCTGAGAGGAACGCACTTGCCACCTGGCGTGCCACCGGCGCCAGCATGCACTCGTAATAGAAGGCCCAGTCGTTGCCAAACACGTCCCAGCCGCCTGCAGCAGGTGGATGCAAGGAAGGACTGCATTTCAGGTGCACACCCACACCTTGTGGCTGTGGCTGCCGCACAGCCCGCTAGCTGCAGGGCAGCGGAGGTGCAGTCTGCACTGACCAGTGTCGGCTGCGGAGCGGCGGCCGCCGTTGGCTGTAGGCAGCAGCGCCTCGCTGGCATTGTGGGCCGAGAAGAAGTTGGAAGAGAACAGGATGTTGTCTGCAGGAGAGAGAGGAAGCAAGGCAGGGCGAGCAGTCAGCAGGCAGGCGGCGGCGCTGTGCTGCGCCCTCACAAGTCGTGTAATACTGTAGTGCGCTGCCGTGTACACCATGGGCTTTGCCCACTGGTTGGGCTGCACCTTTGCTCACCTTCCTCGGAGTGCACGGCCAGCAGGTCGGGCCAGCGGGGCGTGGGGATGGGGATGAAGCGCAGCCGGCGGCCGCGCACCTGGCCGCGCTGCGACAAGAAGATCTCGCTGCCGCGGCTCACCGCCTCCAGCTGAACGTTGCGCAGCGCCGACGCGAGCGCCTCGTCCGCCTCGGCGCGCTCGTTCAGCAGGCGCAGCGCCGGGTTGGACAGCAGCAGCTGCAGCGGGCAGGCAGCAGCGGTCGTAAGACAGGTGAGGCAGGCATCGCAATCGACGAGCGCAGTGCAGGATGCCAGGCACGACAGCAGCTGGCTCTCGCTCTCCCTCTGCTTCCCCACCTGCAGGCCCTGCTGCTCGCAGGCCGCCAGCACGCGGGCCAGGACGGGCAGGCGCTCGGGCGTGAGGCGCGTGATGACGATGTAGCGCAGGGTGGAGGTGGCGCCCAGCTCGCGCAGCGCGCGCACAAAGTCGACGTCAAACACGCGGGAGGGCACGTCGATCAGCGCCTCGTACCGCCCGCCGCTCTGCTCATTTGGGGGGTGGGAGAGCACAGGTAAGCACGCAGGCAGGCACGGAACGTTGGCATGCATGCTACTGGAGAATCCTGCATACAACTGAAGGGCATAAGCAGTGGTTGCAGACTCCGCCCCACTCCCACCTTGAGCAGGTAGGCATTGGTGGTGGTGCCGTGACGCTGGCTGCAGACAGCGGGCAAATGGAAGCGGCATTGGGCGCGCCGCATTGAGCGGGCAGCTTGCGGGGCGCTTTGCACGCTTTAACCAGATGACCAGGCACGCTGCACTTGATCAGTCAGTCAGTCAGGCGTAAACAGCACTCACTTGAACTCCACCTCGCTCAGGCGCTCGGAGCAGGACACGCGGATGGTGTCGCACTTGGGGTTGAGCGGCAGCACCTCCAGCGTAGACGGGTACTTGACCTCCGCGGGCGGGGCGGGGGCCTGGGCACAGAAAAACGGGCAGGGCCTTGGATGGGCAGGGTGGCAAGACTGCAGATTGTTTGCTGCGCACCCCGGCATTTTCCACAGCGCAACATGCTGTGCACTGCGGGTTGTCATGCCGCGGCCCATTCTCACCTGCTGGGAGGGTGCCTGCTGAATAGCAGCAGCTCCAGAGCTGGATGCCCTGGCTGCCAGCTGCCCAGCAGGGGGCTCCTGCGCCGGCCTGCGCTCCGGCACCGCCGCACACAGGCCCGGGCGGCTGGTTGCCGCCGCCGCCGAGCGCTGGCGTCGTGCAGCCGGCAGGGCGGCTGCAACCGGCCCCAGGGCCTTGGTGGCCGCTTGCATGATCGTCAGGCGGTGCGGCACGGCCGCTGGGGCTGAGGGCTCAGAGAGCGCTTCGGTCGAGAGTGCAAACAGCGGGCTGCAGGCCCACAACTGGAGCGATTTCAAAGTGCGACCAGCGCGAAACTATGGGCTGCGCGAGAAGGCCGGAATTGCAGCTGTTAACTGTGGTAGAGTTGCCCATCCACTGGGCGCCGCCGCCAGCAGGGCTAGGATGGGAGAAGTGCACCGCTTCGATGCGCTGCTGTCGGATCCCTGCGGCTCAACCGTGCCGATCTACCCTGTGGCAGCCCGCACAAGGCCGGAGGCCCCTCGTGGTCGCCAGGGCCGACCGCGCTCCGCGCTTTCTGCTGCCCCAGCCTCTCGCCATGCGTGCAGCGGCGGTGCAGGCCTCTGCGACCGCCGGAGGGCAGGCCAGCAGCCGGCCCGCCAAGCCCCAGTCTGCGCCGCTGGCGGCGGTTCCCGCCCGTGCTGCCTCCGCAGCGCCACGGCCGCACCGCGCTTCTCAGCCCCGCCTGCATGTCGCGGCTGGTGCAGCAGCTGTGGATGTGACCCAGGTGTGCACTGCAGCAGATGATGCACAGGCTCACGCGCATGCGCAAGTCTGGCTGGAGCCCGGCCGGCATCTGCCCGCCCCTGCCACACTGCCCCCCAGCCTCCTGCACTCGCTGGAGCAAAGCCCACAGACTGCATGGCGGGGTTACCATATGCGTTGCCCGTGCTCCTGCAGGGCCCCACCTGTGAGCTGCCCGCGCACAAGCTGTCCCCCATTGAGATGTGGAACGGAAATAAGCGGCTTCAGACCCTTGTGGCGGATGTGGCGCCGGACACGATCACCATCCGCAGCCTGGACTGGGTGCGCTCTTGCAGCCGCCCACCCACTGCTGCACCTTGGCTGGCAACGGCGCGCCGTGTAGGGGATAGTCACCCCCGTGGTCATAGGACCTGCCTCGTACTCATGTCGCTCCCCGTTTTCTGCAGGACCGCGACCGGTTTGACATCGAGTTCTCACTGGTCGAGGTGCGCTGGGGCTCGCCTGGCAGGGCAGGACTGTGCAACAGGAGGCTGCAGGCTTGCAGCAGGGGTGTTTGGGCAGTGCAGCATCCTGCAGCTGCTGTGGCCATGTCCTGCCCTGCAACATTCTCCGCATGCGTATTGCTGCTCCCCTGCTCCTGCCAGGGCACCACCTACAACTCGTACCTCATCTTTGGCGCCGACAAGACCGCGCTGGTGGATGCCAGCCACGAGAAGTTCCGCGGCCTGTACATGCGCACGCTGAATGAGGAGCTGGCCAAGCGCGGGCGCAAGATCGACTATGTGCTGGTGTCCCACACTGAGCCCGACCACTCGGGTGCGGCGGGGCGGGCTGGATGCTGCTTGCCTGCTGAGTGCGGCCGTGTGCAGGGCTGGCTGGCCTGCATGCATGTGTTAGTATGCAGCCCACCTCGCTGTCCTCCCCCGCCGGCCCCTGCTGCGCCCACAGGCCTGGTGAAGGACGTGGTGGAGCAGTTCCCAGAGGCCGTGGTGGTGGGCAGCAAAGTGTGCCTGGCGGTAAGTGGCGCGATGCCCAGGCGTGTTAGGGAGGAGGCGTGCCGCTCTGATTGCAGCAGTGTCATTGACCTGAAAGATGTGATCGTTTCTTTTGAACACCTCACTTACCTACTTCCTCTGGCTCCCTGTGCAGTTCTTGTCCAACCTGATGCACCGGCCGTTCAAGCAGCAGGCCGTCAAGGGTGGCGACAAGGTGAGGATGAGCAGCCGCAGGCTGCAGGGAAGTAGCAACATGCAGCGGAGCTTGCAGGTGCCGCGTTCAGAGTGCACCAGCTTCCCGCAGGTCACCTTGGCTGCACGCCCCGCTTCTTGCCTGGCCGCAGATCGACCTGGGCGGCGGGCACGAGCTGGAGTTTGTGATGGCCCCCAACCTGCACTGGCCCGACACCATGTTCAGCTACGACCACGGCACCGGGGTCATGTACACCTGCGACGGTGAGGGCAGCCGGCAAGCAACAGTGCTGCCTCCAGGCTGGCAAGGTTGTAAGCAGAGATCCATCCGGCCAGTGGTGTACATGCTGCTGCCCGTTAAGCTCTATCCCTTGCTGCCGCGATTACCCGCTCCTCCTCCTTGCAGCCTTTGGCATGCATTACTGCTCGGAGGACCCGTATGACAGCCAGCTGGCGCCGCTGGAGCCGCACTACCGCTTCTACTACGACTGCCTCATGTGAGCCCCGGCTGCACTGCCTGATGAGTGGCAGGGCCTGCTGGGAGAGGGAGGAGCGGCATTGCAGTTGCTGTGTTGTATACGTTTCACGCCGGCGCGCCACTGCCCGGGTGCAGGCTGCCCAACGCCAAGAGCGTGACCACCGCGCTGCGCAAGGTGAAGGACCTGCCCTACAGCATCATCGCCAACGGCCACGGCCCGCTGCTGCGCTTCAACGTGCCCGAGATGGTTGGCAGGTGCGTGCAGGCGGCGTGAGTTGGAAGCTGCAGGCACGGTTCGTGGAGCTGGCCTCACTATGAAGACATGAAGGGGTGGTGCGACGCCTGCTGAGGCAGTGCAGGCTTTGTACTGCATGGGTGGCACCCATCAACCGTGCCTCTATGCGTGCACATCCCCCTGCTGCAGGTACGAGCGGTGGAGCAAGGCCATCACCCAGGCGGCGCACAGCGTGGCGGTGCTGTACGCCAGCGACTATGGCTTCTCCGACCGCCTGTCGCAGGTGGGATGGGGGGCCAGGCAGCGATGGGGCTTGCCTTCCTGCTAAGTGTTGGCAGCCTGGCGTGCCGGAATGCAATACAGTGTAGTGTAGCCAGCAGCTGACGTGCTACACCGCTCCCACAGCGCACATCTGCCGTGCCCTCCTGCCGCAGACCCTGGCGCACGGCATCACCAAGGCTGGTGTGCAGACGGAGATGTTTGACCTGCTGTCGGTGGACCCGCAGGTGCGCCTGGGCGCTGGGCGGGGTAGGTTGCGCAACATAGCAAGCTTGTCGCCAAGCTTTGCGTGGCGTCGCAGCTGCCTACCCAAAGTCAGAATGGGTCCTCTGGCTGTGGCTGCAGCACGCCTGGCATCAGTTGTTTACTCCCTCCATCAGTACTGCCTGCCCATCGCCAATACGCCTGCCTGCCTCCCCTGCTCCACTGCTGCAGGAGGTGGTGGAGATGCTGAGCCGCAACGACGGCGTGGTCATCATGGCGCCGCCCTCCGACAATGCCGAGGCGCGCAAGAACATTGCCACGCTGCTCTCCGCCATCAAGCCCAAGCAGAAGGTGGGTGGGGCCTGGGCACGGCGGGGTGGGGCGAGCGCATCTGTGTGCAAGGCAGGCAGGCACGTGTTTTGCTTGCCTGTCAGCAACCCCCGCGGTGCGTGGTGGTGGCTAGACACCCAAGCTTGCTTCTCAGCACTGCCTGCCCTGCACTCCCCACAGGTGGTGGTCGCCGAGAGCTACGGCGGGCGCGATGAGCCGCTGGACAGCCTGACCGCTGGCTTTGTGGCGGCGGGGGTGGAGCCGCTGCTGGACCTGCGTGTGAAGGAGGAGCCCAGCGAGGCGGTGTACCAGGTGGGGGCTGGATGGGGCTGAACAGGAGTCGTAGGCGGCGTGTGTTGAATTGAAAGGCTGTGGAGCGCCAGCTGCTGGAGACCTGCACCTCCCCACCGCCACCCTTGCTGCTTGGAGCACACATTGCCATGTTCGGTTTGCTGCGCGGGCAGCTGGCTGCAGAGCTTTGCAGGTGTGCTGTCACTGTGGCTCCGCCCCCTCCCCACGGCACCCAGCCCCACCTGCCCTCATACCCCGCTGCGCAGCTGTTTGAGGAGGCGGGCACGGACCTGGCGCAGACGCTGGCGGCCAAGGAGGCCATCGAGCGCAAGAAGGCGGCCATGTGCCCCGACGTGGCCAAGGCGCTGGCCCGCGTGTCGGGCGGCCTCTACATCGGTGAGCAGATGGCACATCATGACACAAAAAGCCGTGTTGCCACTGCTTGCCGCTGCTGCCGGCTGCAATGCTGCTCCTACAGCCAGTCCCGCAGCTCAACCTACTGTCCCCACTCAACCCTTCCCTGCAGTGACTGCGGCGCACGCGGGCAGCAATGCTGCCAAGTCTGCCATGGTGGCCTCCTGGGTCAGCCAGGTGAGCTCTCCGGCTGCTGGCGCTCCTTGGGGTGGCACACTTCGGCCACACCCATGCCTGTGCAGCAGTGCAGCGCAGCACGCACCACCCCATGCTCACTGATGCCCCTGCGCTGCTGTTCCTGCAGGCCTCCTTTGAGCCTCTGGGCCTGACCATTGCGGTGGCCAAGGACCGTGCCATTGAGTCGCTGATGCAGGTGCGCCACAGCAGCATGGGTTGGCCGATGCGGGGCCATGGCACAGCTACGCCACTACTGAATATCAGCAAGAGTTGCCTTAGGTAAGCTGTGCATCTTATTGTGAGGTCCGCACACCCACTGCCCTGCCTGCCCCTGGCCCTGCCCCCCCGCTGCGCAGGTGGGCGACACCTTTGTGCTCAACTGCCTGGGCGAGGGCGAGTACAACCAAGTGCTCAAGCACTTCCTGCAGCGCTTCCCGCCCGGCGCCGACCGCTTTGTGAGTGCTGCCTGCCCATGGGCTGGGCTAGATGTTTGGGAAGAGATGCGCAGTGTTTGACATGCCTAGAGCTTGTCTTCTTGCCCGCTTGTCTCCCCCAGCCCGCCGCCTCACTCCCGCCTGTCCTACGCTCGCACATGCAGGCGGGCATCGGCTGGCGCCCCGCCGGCAACGGCAGCCCGGTGCTGGAGTCTGCCATTGCGCACATGGAGTGCCGCGTGGTGTCGCGCATGGAGACGCCCGACCACTGGATCTGCTACGCCGAGGTGGAGGAGGGCGAGGTGACCAAGCCCGAGGCGCGTACCGCGGTGCACCGCCGCAAGGTGGCCAGCTACTACTGAGCAGCCTGCCGCAGGCACAGCATAAGAATAACAGATGTTGCCGCTGACGTCGATGCATGGCGTCGCTGGCCCGCCTGGCGGGCCGCGTGCCAACCCCTTGTAATTTGCGCCCTGTATTTCATGCCCCTCTGATCTGCCATCTGACGCTTTCAGACCCCTCACCCCTCATCTGCAATCTGACCGCTCTTTGAACGTATGGTGATTCGAATCCAAAAAGTGTGTTAGCTCAGCAATCGGAACGTACAGTGCAAGGAAAGTGAGGTCACGTGGCGCAGGCTCAGAGCGCCTCCAGCGCAGACGCCACGTTGGCACGCATGCGCTCCGCAGGGTCCTGGCCCAGCGGCGCCGGCTGGAACTGCTGGCCCGTGATGCGCTCGTACAGCAGCACGTAGCGGCGCGACAGCTCGCTGCGCAGCTCCGCCGGCGCCTCAGGCAGCACGGGGTCGTTGTAGGGGTCGCAGTTGGCGCGGAACCAGAGGCGCAGGAACTCCTTGTCGATGTTCTGGGGCTCCTGGCCCTGCAGCAGCAGTGCCGCGCAGCAGCGTGCCGTCAGGCAGGTGCAGCAAGCAGGAAGTGTGAGGTTAAGCAGATGCAGGGCAGGAACGAAGGCAGCAGGACACACGCAGCTAATGCTCCCATTGCCGCAGGGAGCAGGCCTCAGCCTGCTGCTGCTGACGTTTGGGCACCCCCCTGAACCCATCGCTTCACTCGCCTCTGCGTGCCGCTGCTCATATGTGTCGGCGATCCAGTAGCGGCTGCTGTCCGGGGTGTGGATCTCATCAATCAACAGGATGTTGCCTGGGGAGTGTTGAGTAGGTGAATGCACTCAGCAAGTGCTGCCCCAAGGCATACCAGGGCATGCACTGGCTTGTGCAAGCCTCCGCACCACCCGCTCCCCATGCAGTGCCCCAAATCCCCCACCCGCTCCACATGCAGCGCCCCAAATCCCCCACCCGCCCCGGCCCTCACCCTGGTCATCCACGCCAAACTCGTACTTGGTGTCCACCAGCAGCAGCCCGCGCTTGGCAGCCTGCTCCTGCCCAAACGCAAACAGCTGCAGGGCTGCGCTGCTCACGGCGTCCCACTCCGCCTGCAGAGGCAGGAGGCGCGGGGTGGGGCTTGCAGTCAGAGGGCATGAAGCCCCACTTTCTTCCTAGCAACGCCTCCCAACCATGACAAGTATGACCAGCAGGCAGCATGCACAGCTGCCTCTGCTGCCCACAACTTGCATACCGGGGGTGCTAGCCCAGCCCAGCGACCCCACCTGCGTCATCAGGCCCTGGGCCACAATGTCCGCCGGGCTGATGGGCACATCGTGATCCTCCGCCTTGGTGGTGGGCGTGATCACATTCTGGCGGGGACGAAAGTGCAGGCGGCAGGTGAGGTGGGAGTGACAGAGGCGGCCGGCAGCAACAGGAGGGAGCAGTTTGCAATGGTGCTCGTGCAATAATCGTGCAGCTGCGTGGCAGTGGTAGCATGCCATCACCAGCACACCTTTGCCAGCCGGTCGTTCTTGCGCATGCCATCCAGGAATGAGTTGCCACAGTACTCGCGCGCTCCAGCCTGGCAGGGCAGGCAGGGAAGCCAGGGGAAGGTGGCGGTTCAGTCAGACCAAGACGCCGTCGCATGAATCACTTGAACATGCGCATGATCAGCAGCTTGCAGCCCCGGCCTGCCCTCCCGCCCTGCCCCCACCTTACCTTGTAGTGCGTCCAGAGCGAGGTGTCGGTGGAGCCGGTCATGAAGCCGCGGCACACAAACTCGACGGGGAACACGCGGCACTTGCGCATGATGCAGGCATTGGGGTCGGGGACTGCGGCGGCGGGGGCGGCGAGGAGGTGGGAAGTGGTTTGATTGTTGCATAATATCTTTGAGTGGAAGCAGCACGAGTGGAACCTGCGGTGTGGTGCCAGCCCAGGCAGCTCAGCAGCCAGCAGCGCTCAGCCCTGCCCCGCCGCTCACCCGCCAGCAGCGCGTTGCCCACGATGTGCTGCGTCTGCTGCATCCACCACGCGCTGGTCTGGTTGAGCACCTGGCCCTTGAAGGGGATGGCCGCCAGCAGCCGGTCAAACGCGCTCTGCCGGTCGGTGGTGACCAGCACCAGCTTGTCGCCCAGGTCGTATGTGTCGCGCACCTTACCCTGCAGCACAACAGGGGCGGCAGCAGGCCCACACCCATCACGGGAGGCCGGACCAAGCGGGCAGGCCTGGTGCAACTGCCACTGCTAGCAAACCGCCTACCAATGCATGGTGCGGCAAGCATTGCCCTGCCCAGCCCCAGCTGCGCTGCACGCACCCGGTACTTCTTGCCCATCCCCAGGTCGGTCTCCGTGAGGCAGATGTCCAGTGCCCCCTGCACAGCTGCATCGATCTCAGGCCGCACGCCGCCGATGGGCTCGATGCCCGCCGCCGCCGCCGCCGCGCGCACCGCTGCCTGCCTGCCAGCCCGCTGCATGCGGCCTGTCCCCCATCGCCGGCTGCTGCTGCTGCACATTTGAGCTGCGGGGCGGCCACTGGAGGCGGCCTGGCCGTGGTGCAGTGGGGCGTGCATTGTTTGCACCAGAGCAAGCGAGCTCGTCATCTGAGCCATCCTGCTCTCTCCTTGTGTGCTGGGCGGCTGCCACAAGCGCAGTGAGCAGCCCAACTAAGCAACAGGGTTCTGCAAACGCGCTTCTCGCACGGGATATCGCTGTCTGATGGCTGTGATGTGCTGTGATTGCCAGTGGGTCGACGCTGGAATGCGCAGAAAGACCTTTGGAGGGGCTCTGCGCCATCAGCGTGCGCACCATCAGAGCCACGTGTCCCGGTTGAAACAGTTCATCCTTTCGCCCATCGCGCAAAGAACCCAAAGCCCTGCACACATACGACGGTGTTAAAGGAGGCCAGAGGCGCGGCAATGGCCTTGGCAGCGCTGCCCCGCTCCGTCCGCCTGCTCAGGTGCGAGTGGACGGTCCTGGTTGCGAGCACAAGCTTGTACGCCTCCACACCTAGCTGCAAATGCGGTGCTGTCGCTGCCTCACCGTCACAGCCGCCACGGTGCCCTGCAGGTGGGCGGGCAGCCTCGAGGGGCCGGCCCTGCAGGCCTGCCGCGGCTTCAGCAGCTCATCTGTGCTAGGGGATGCGGCAGGAGCAGGCCCAGTAGCCTCCGGCGATGCGCTCCCAGACGGCGGCGAGTCGCTGGCGGCAGACAGCGCTGCGCAGCTGCTGCCTGGCGATGGCCTGACGGATGGCCTGGCAGCAGCAGCTGGCGCAGCGGCGGCGGCTGGAGGAGGCAGCGAGATTGGCAGCATCCTGGGCGCCACCATGGCCGCCGTGGACGGGCTGCACGCCGCCACGGGGCTGCCGTGGTGGGCCACCATCGCCTCGGTCGGTGTGCTTGTGCGCGCCGCCATGTTCCCAGTGTCGCTACAGGGCATGAAGGCCTCCGCATCGCTCATGCCGCTGCTGCGCCAGGCGCGGGAGGAGGTGTCCGCTGCCATGCGGCCGCCGGGGCCGCCGCCGCTGCAGCCGCCACCCAGTGGGCAGCAGGACGGCCAGCAGCAGAAGCAGCAGAAGTGGCAGCGCTCGCAGCAACAGGCAGCAGGGCCTGGTGCAGCGGCAGCAGGGCCTGGTGCAGCAGTAGCAGGGGAGGCAGAAGAGGAGCAGCAGGGCGGCGATGGCAGCAGCAGCGGCGCAGCTCGGGCGCAGGCAGCGGCGCCAGCGCCCAGCAACGCCGCCATCCTGGCGCGATTCACGCAGCTGCGGCGGGCGGCGGGTGCACCGCACCCCATCTGGGTGCTGGCCTCGCCGCTGGCTCAGTTACCGGTATTTATCACTGCCATGGCCACGGTGCGCACCATGAGCATCACCGGCTGGCCCGGCTTTTCGTCCGGCGGCGCCGCCTGGTTCCCCGACCTCACCATGCCCGCCCTGGACCTGGCCAACATGGTGGCGCCCATGGGTGGGTGCGGCGGCGGGGGCGGGTGGAGGGATGCGCACCTGCTGATGCATGCAGCATGCTCGATGTGGGGGCATTGGGGGCAGCAGTAAGCTGCTGGCTGGTGGGCTTACTGCTGCTGCTGCAATGGAGGCATTGTATTGCCTTGCTGTGTGTGCCTCGCCAGCCAGCTGAGTGACAACTTGACCCGCCCGCCTCTGCCTTGCAGGCACCCTGGGCGTGGTGCTGCCGCTGGGCATCACCGTGTCCATGTTTGCCAACATCGACGCCGCGTTCTCGGGTGAGTGGAAGGTTAGTCTGCTGTAGGCTACTACTAGAGTCAACCGGCAGCTGCAGTGCCACTCGCACTGTCTTGTTGCTGCTGCTGCTCCTTGCTCCGCTGCTGTGGTCCGCACCTAGCCCTGACAAGTGTGCACTCGTCTGCTGCCTGGTGCGCAGCGCCTGCCGGCTCCAAGGAGCAGTCGTCTGTGATGCTGTGGGTGACGGGCAGCCTGCGGCTGTTCATGGAGTGGATGATGGTGCCCATCTTTGCGGTCGCGCTGCAGGTGCGTGGGGCTGGCATGGCGGTGCAGGATGGGCAGGGCTGGGGGTCGCTGCTGTGCTGTCAATCAGCAGCTTGTGGATGTGGTGACACCAGCTGCTGGATGGCAGAGCCCACTCACCCTCACGTCCATTCCACACGCTTGCAGATACCCCACGGCGCCTTGTGCTACTGGGCCACCAGCAGCAGCCTGGCGCTGCTGCAGAATCACGCGCTGAAGCAGGAGGTGGTGCGGCGCCTGGTGGGGCTGCCCGTGGGCTCGCCGCGGCCAGTGACGGGCGCGGCGCCCCTGCGGCCCGTGCCCAGCAGCGCAGCAGCAGCAGCCGTGGCCGCGGGTGCAGCGGGGGGCGTGCCAGCAGGAGTGGACCCCGAGCTGCGCCAGTTCCTGCTGACCACCTCCGATCAGATGGTGCTGTTTGAGAAGGCGGCGGCGCTGCGGGCGGAGGGGCGTGCGGGCGCCACCTGCACCGTCCTCCAGCGCCTGCTGCAGCTCTACCCTGGCCAGCCAAATGCGCTGTATGCGCTAGGGCAGGTGCGGTGGCATGGGGGGCTGGGCGTGCGGCTGGGCAGGCAGTGGTGAAAGCAGCCAGGCAGGTGCAGGACGCTGCAGGCTGCAAGGAGAATGTGCCATCATGAAGCAACTTGCGCTTCCAACAGCACAATGGGCTGGCAGCATGCCTGGGCTAACTCACCTGCTGCGCGCTCGCCTCTCGCTGCAGGTGCATGCCGCGCTCAAGGACTGGGCGCTGTCGGAGCAGTACTACCTGCAGGCGGCACAGAGCAGCGAGGTGAGCCATGCAGGGCGGCCAGCTCAGCCGTGGCTGCGCTCTGTATTGCTGCATGTCCAGAGCACCATCTGGTGCGCACCAACAGCGGGCTGACGTGCTTGAAAGTGCGCCCTGCGTGCCTGCAGCTGGAGCAGCAGATGCGGGCGCGGGCGTGGTTTGGCGCAGCCGTGGCCATGCACATGCAGCAGGAGGACGAAACCGCCGTTGATGCATTCAATAAGGCGGCAGATGTGGCCCAGACAGGTGGGTGGTGCGGTCTGGCCCGGGGTTCAGCTCGTTTCACCTTCAATGGGTTTGGGTGTCGCCTGGGATTGCGGGCTTCCCAGGCTGCACAGCCGCAACATACACTGCACCACGTCACCGCCCTGTGCAGACGAGCTGCGCGTGCGCAGCTGGGTGTCCCAGGCCACGCTGCACCGCAAGCTGGGCGACAGCGAGGCCGCGGTGCGCCTGCTGCGCAAGGCGGCACGAGCAGAGCCAAAGGTGTGCCGGCAGTGCCGCTGCATGCTGCAGCGGCTTGCTTCACCTTGGGAAACTGTTGCAGTATACCATTTGCATGTTGTGTGCATCTGGCAGCCTTGTATCGGTGTGTCTAACCGACACCCTGCACTGCTGTGCCCTCGCAGGTGGAGGAGGTGTACTTGAAGCCGCTGCTGGCTGAGCTGGCGAGACAGCAGCAGCACGGAGCAGGGCAGGCGGCTGAGGAGGAGGCGCTTGTGGCCGAGAAATGACCCCCTCCCAGCGCTCCAGCTTGAATCCAACCCTGCTTACCGAACAAATGCCCGTGGAAACGCTGCACGGCCATGATAGAGGAGGGCAGGGCCCCTTGTTTGCCCATGCGCGAGCTTGTACCCACATCCCATGGCACGCTCTGTACTGCTGCAACCACCTTGCCCTTGGGCCGATCGGCCAACACACGTTCCCTGACTGTTTGTGCAACTGTTTGCTTCGCTCTCCTGCTTTGCTACATGTTTGGACTGCAAGTTATTGGTTGCTGTTTCATTAGAACTCTACCATGCACAGGCTGGCAGACAGACAGTGAAAGGGCACAGGGCCTGAAAGGATAGGGGATTGCGGGGTGTTCACAGTTGGGAGGGAGAGGCTGCTGGTGGGCAATGGCCGCAGGGAGAGCAGGGCATCATGACGAATAAGGGGATGCAGCGGATTGCATGTGCTGTCGCAAACTGATGTGGGAAGGTGGTGGCCAATCTGGCGGCAAATGTTTACCCGGGCGTGGCGGGTTGGTTAGCGGGTACACTGCTTGGTCAGCTGTCATTTGTGCTGCCGCCCTGCTGCTTGCAGGAGTCGTCGAAAGGCGGGATGTTGAGCTTCTCCCCAACCCCGATGACGTTCAGCTGCATGGCAGGGGGAGGGAGCAGCACAGGCGGCGGAGAGTGTGGGCAACAATGCTCTGAGTCAGGCTGGCATTTGGCTTGACGGCCACCAACCAACTGTGCGGCTGCCTCATGGGACGATCGGCCCCGAGCCCAGCCCCTTTGCTCACGTCTGTGCCGTTGTTGGCGGCGGCCAGGTCAGCCAGGCTGACGCCGTAGATGCCGGCAATGACGCCGCCCGTCTCGCCGCTCTTCACCGTGTGCACCTGGCACTTCTTGCCAGCTGCGGGGAGGAATGACGATAGGAACGGGCAATGGTGAGCAAACGATGTGTGCAAGGTAGCAGCGCGCTGCTTGATTGGTGGCAATACAGCTCTGGCCCTTGGCTCATGCAGAGTCCTATAAAGCACAACCGGCGTGAAAACTCGCCTAGCGACTCGACGATGGTCACGTTCACGTCCTTGCACTGAAGCCAGGCGTCCATCTCGCTGACGGGCACCGGGTCCTGCAGCACAGCAAGTGGGCCGCACAACAGCAGTGGGTGCAGAATGCCACCAGCTTGCATGCCGATCCAGCAGCATTGCTTGGCATCAAACAGATCCTTAGCATCGCTGGTGGCAGGCCTTCCTTGCCTCCCTGGTCTTTCTGCATGCCGCAGCATTGCTTCACGTCTGCCTGGCCTAGCGGCCAGCCAGGCGTGCAGCGCCCACCTGCAGCCACTCGATCACTTGGCGCACAGTCACAGCGTACACGCCGTCCAGCTGCAGCGCGTACTCCAAGAAGCGGTTGGTGCCCTCAATGGTGTCCTTGGTGAACCAAGGCGTGTGCACATACAGGCCAAATGGAGCACGGTTGCCGTTGTAGCTGCAGCCAGGGCAAATTGGAGGGAATGTTGGTGGAGGGCAGGCCAGAATGCAGATGGGCACCGCGCCAGCACCAGGCATGCATCGCTGCCAAGTTGAGCGACTTTGTTAGGCGGCCTCATGCACTTGTGAGAGGCCAATGCACGATCAATATTGCCATGCTGCAAGCCTACCCACGCCAGCCGCAGCCCACCACCCGCCAGCCCCACCTGAAGTCGAAGTTGGTGCGCAGCAGCTCCTCCAGCGCGTCGGCGGAGAGGCCTGCCTCGGTCACGTTTGCGCCGTAGCCCAGGCCACCCTCCGCCTGCTGGCCCGGGTCCATCACCGCCACCAGCTCGCCGCCCGGCTGCTCCATCTCCAGCAGCGGCACCTGCCACAGGCCCGGGTAGCGCTCGCTCTCCTCGCACCGTGCGCCCTGGAAGTAGGCGCAGTTCTGCAGGGCAGAGCGGGCGAGGGAGGAGGTGAGGGAGGGGAACATTTGCAGGAGGGAGGCTGCAGCTGCCAAGGTGCTGATGGCAAACACGTGCCCATTACAGCTGTGCTCCCCACCACCACCCCCGCTGCCCCTGCTCCCTGTCCAAGCTGTAAACCCACAGCTGCACACCTGGGGAATTCCATAGTCCATGGTGTAGGGGAACAGGCGGGCGGTGGCGTTGGGGGAGGAGGCGCCGGGCCAGACCTCGGGGATGGACGAGTCGTACAGGAAGCCGGCCTTGGCCAGCGCCTGCCGCACCGGCGGGTTGTGGGCCAGCAGCGGGGTGCGGAAGCCCACCAGGTCCTGCGCAGCAAACCAGGAACCACAACTGATCAGCCCACAGGGTTCAGCATTGGGCAGTCAGCTGCTGTGCTCAGTAGCGCCTCCCCAGCCAGGGGCCAACTGGCCAGCTGCTGCCAAAAACCTGCTGCTGCAGCCCTGCTGCTGCTCAAGCTGGCAGGAACAAACTGGAGTAGCTGGGAGCGGTGCATGGCCGCACCTCCAGCGGGATGCCGCAGGTCTGGTTCAGGAAGTCCCGCGCGCCAAACATCTCCGCAGCCAGCGCGTCAGGCCCGCCTGGGAAGGGCTCCGTGAGCTGCACATGCGTGGTGGAGTGGATGGCCAGCTGCAGGGGGCAATGGGAAAGCGGCGCGGTTGATGCCACTGGCTGTGCTTTGCAACCACACCTTGCGCAAGTTGTGTGGGCTGGTGTCTGGTGCAGCAGTGGGCCTTGCAGGAGCATGTTGGATTGTCGTTGTACTGTACAAGCTTGAGTGTACAGCACATTCTTGCATCGAGCCGCAGAGACCCACCTCGCTGTTCTCCTCGTAGAACTTGCGCGCCAGCTCGCAGTCGGTGTCCTTCTTCAGCACGAAGAAGGTGGCAGGCCTGCGACACAAACGCGGACAGCCAGGATGGTCAGGACAACAGAGCCTGCCATTCAACAAACAAAGGGAGGCAAGGGGGGGCAGGGCAGGGCTGAGTGCAGCTTCTATCGACGAGAGCATCCAAACCCACTCCACCGCTGCCGCAGCCGCTCGCACATGTTGCAGCCGTTCTTGTTCTTGTGGTTGGTGATGACGGCCCGGATGTTGGCATCCGTTGCGGCCGTGATCGCATCGTCATGCGTGAGCAAAATAAACTGCACAGAGGGAGAGAACAGAGGAAAGGAGATGGGGTTGTGGGCGAGCGTTTCAACGCTGGCGGGCTGCAAGTTGCGCTGTCACGTATGCTGCATGGCCCCGGCGCTGCACGTTGGCCCAATTGCTGCAGTGCAGTCTGGGCATGCAGCGCATCGTGCTGTCAATGCTCGTCAGACAGGCAGAGAAGCCGCACCTGCGGCACATCGTCGGGCGCCAGCGCCCCAGGCGCCGAGTCGGAGGCGCACACGCATTCCGGCAGCTGGCATTTTTCCGGATCGCAGCTGTACCAGGCAGGGCCGATCCCTGCAGGCCGGGGGTGGCAGACTGCTGCTCGCATGCGGTTCGACGCGGGCCACACGCGGTGCAAACTGGAGGGGCTCGGACGTCCTTACCCAAAGCTACACAGCAGGCCGCAAGCATCAGCGCTGCCCGCAGGGCTGCGGCGCCGACCATTCTTTGTTGCTCGTGCTGCACCGTCTGCCGAGCTGCCTTCAGCAACTGGAATCTAAGCCTCGACGACAACAAAACGAAGAAAAGACCGACTGCGCTGCAAGCCGCGTCCCCCTGACCACTTGCCCCCGCATGGCGGGCACCCCCTTGCGCGCACCCGCAGCGTGCCCGCCATTCCTGCAGTACTGGCTTGGCAGCTGGAGTGGGCATTGCAGTCCTTGTGGGAGTGGGCAACACGCACTTCTGTCTGCGTTCAAATGTACTCGGCCAGGCGGGCTGTGCATGCCCCCTTGTCCAGTGGGGAGGGGGCCCACACCTGCGTTCGGTGGCTGTGAGGGGAGAGCGGTGCACAGGCTTAGGCGTTTGTGATGGAACATGCCTGGATCATCTATATAAAATGCCAACAATCTTGGGATGCTTGAGATGCATTGGCTAAGCAGCAGTGCCACCCAGTGCAATTGGGGGCTGGCTCCGCACATGCCGCCTAGCTCCACGTGCCGAGCAATGCACCATTGACATTCTGAACACACACACACTCACACACACACACACACATGCTGCACAGCATGCCAGCAGGCAGTGACTGTGATAGTCGGTTGCAGCTGGTGCTGCTATTGCAACTCAATCGCTGCCCAGCGCCGATTGAGCGCAGTCAATTGGCCGCTGTGCAACCGACAGCGGCAGCGGCAGGTGGCGACCTGGCAGGCGACGCAGCCAACATTGCGGCACACTATTGCTTCCACCAACAACCTGCATTCGATTGTGCTGAGGCGCGACGTCCAGCAGTGCCCTGCACGCCTTGAACGGTAGGCTGCCACTGCAGGGCAGCCAGCTCGAGGCTGGCAGACCAGCAATTGAGCATGCAAGCACAGTGCGGCAATGTATCAGCACAAGCGGGCGCAACGCCACAGCCTGAGCTGCACTCGAGCGCGCAGCTGTGGGCAGGCAAGCAGAAGGGCCTGATCGCACTGCAAAAGATTGAGCATGATTGGGATCGATCATCTCCGGTGCTGTTTAGTTCTCTGGCACTGCTGCCGCCGCCGCCGCCGCCACCCTGCCCGCTGCCCAACCAGCCGGGAGCTAAAGAGAGGGAGCTGAACTTGGCTGGTTGAAGGTCTCCCTCAAACGGTTATGCTGGTTTTCCCTCCCCAGGGTGGCTCATGCGGTGCGGCACTACCGCAGCGGCGCTGGCCTGGAGGTGGCGCGCTGGCAGCACAACCTGAACCAGCTGAGCGAGCGGCACCGTGCAATGGTGCCGCAGCTGGCGGAGAAGGTGAGCACGCGACACAGCATGAGCTCATGCATGTGGGGCGCCGCCTGCCAGCAGCATGCGCTCACACACTCGATGCGCTGTTTTGGCCACATGTCCGCAGATCGCAGCAGCACGGCAGTGCATCTACCGCAACCACCTGTTTTTGTCGGCGATGCTGGCCACCATGTTTGAGGAGGACAGCGGCTGGGCGCCACCCCACCTGGCGCCCGCCAATGCAGCAGCCGACGAGTATGAGGACAGGGCGTGGGCAGCTGTGGCCCCGCAGGACCACGACAAAGTCAGGTGCGAGAGGCATCCATCCAGGGGGCCCAAGGTGGCCAAGCAGCAGGCCAAGCAGCAGGGCAGCCGCTGCAGAGCTGTTGCGATGGTGCGACCGCGCTTTGCCACCCTACTGCCGGTACGTACTGAAGAGAACTGCGCTCATGACCGCTCTGCAGAGGGAGCGGCGGAGCGAGCGCAGTCGTACTTGCGCATCACCGCGGAGCTGTGCCGCCTGTTTGCCGGCTGGCCAGCTGATGTGCCGCAGTCGCCCTCGGTGCTGGTGCCAGGGGCGGGCCTGGCGTGGCTTTGTCTGGAAATATTGAAATGGTGAGGATGCCGGTTGGTCCTGGATGGACTGGGGTGGATATGCGGAAACGGGCTGGCGACAGCACCGCTTGCCGTTTCACGGCAGCAGGTGGGCAACTACAGCAGACCTGCCATCCGTATGCGATGCTCGCAAGGACATGATGCGCACCGTCTGCTGCTCCGGTTCAAGTGATGGCTCTCCCCCTGTGGCTCGTGCAGGGCTTCCAGGCGCAGGGCAACGAGTTCAGCTACTTCATGCTGCTGGCCAGCGCGTACCTGCTCAACGGCGTGCAGCGGGCGGAGCAGGTGGGCAGGTGGGCGGCAGGGATGGCACTGCGGGCATGATGCGCTGGGGTGTGCATCTTGGCAAGTTGTGGGCTGTTCTGCATGGGTATGCACTGGTGCTGCGCTGCCTCCTGCCTTGGCATCCTGCCGCCTGCGCCGGCCGGAACGTGCTGCAGTGGACCATCCACCTGTGGAATGCAGCACGTCGGCAGTGGGTGGTAGGGTGGGATGCAGGTCAGGGCAGCCACACGTGGATGCAGCAACCAGGCTAGCTGGCCTGCACCATTATGGGCGAGCGTGGGGGGATTTGCTTGTTGCCCAGCTGCCCACCCACACAGCTGCTCAGCTTACACCCCGCTCGCTGTGCGTGTGCAGAGGGCGTGCTGCTGCTGGACCTGGACGGGCCCCAGTGGCGCATGGTCTGGTGCAACGAAGCCTTCTGCTCTGCAGCAGGTGAGGCTGACCACCCCCGTCTTGAAATTTTGTCTTCACAATCCCGTGTTGTGCAGCTTGGGCTGGCGCAGACCGCTGCTTGACGAGCCATGCCTGCAAAACTCATGAAAGGTGTTTTGGGCATGTCTTGATCTTGGCTTTCCACACGTGCTGTCTGCAATCCTTATCAAACCTAGGAATTTCTCCCTTTGCCACCCTGCAGGCATTGTCAAGCTGCTTGTGGGCGCGGTGGGCAGCGCGGCCGGTGCCATGCAGCAGCACGTGCAGCAGCACTGCTCTTGGTCTGGAGCTGGGGTGCCACAGCGGCCTCTAGAGTCACAAGCAGCTGAGGTGTTGCGCAGCGTCAGACTGCGGTATGGCAGGCCATCGCCCTCATGCTCCACTAGATGCCTCACAAATTGCCGCTGCTGGAGCTTGCCAGCCAGCCCTCGTGCTGCACTGCACGCTGCAGTCTGTAACCGCAACTCTATACGATTGGCTGGCAGGGTGACACGATAATAGGGCAGCATGCAAACGATGCAGACATGGGCGGCAGGCGGCTCATGCATTGCCAGTCAAACCCCAAACACCCCCATTTCTGACCGTTGCCTTCCCCGCTCAGCCACGCATGCCTCTTTTGTGACGCAATTAGTGGGACAGGTGGGCAATGGGGAGGCAACGGTGGCTGAGTTGGATGACTGGTCTGCAAGGCTCCCTAACCTAGCTGGCTTGATGGCCTGGGCAGCAGCAATTCAATTCACTATGGCGTGACTGTCACGGAAGCATAAGTGCTGCGTTGCTGAGGCCTACGTGGGTCGGCGGCAGATCCCTCTCCCTCTCTGTTCAGCAAAACTGCGATCTCCTTCCAATGTATTACAATACCTTGCGGCGATTGTCAATGTGCTCTCAGAACAAAGAACAAAGACGCTTTCTCTCTCTCTCTCTCATCGTCTTGGTCGCTCGCTTTCTCTCTCGACTGCCATCTCGGCTGCCATCGCTCAGTGGCTGTCAGTCATGCCTGACTCCCACGACGCCACTGTGGGTAACATGTGGGCAGGTGGCAGCGGAAGAGGTGAGTAGGCAAGGTGCGGCGGCTGCAAACGCAAGGGCGTCATGGCGCAGGCACCCTGCCCACAACCCAATGCCATGCGCATGCTTCTGGCATGCTCGCACTAACTAAGTGTCGACTTTCCAGCACTCGCCTGGAGAGGGCCAGTAGCACCACAGCCCCTGCTGGCGCTAGGCTGCTAGCTGGGCGCAGTAGCGCTCCAGCTCTGGCGCAAAGCGCTCCAGCAGTGCCGCCGCCTGCTCCGCCAGCTGCTGCTCCTCTGCGAAAGCAGCGCATCCCATGGCCTGGTACGCCTTGGCCACCAGCTGCACCGCCGCCCTCATCTCGGCTGGGCCGACGCGGCGCAGCAGCATGTCGCAGCTGCCGGCACGCACAGCCTGCTCCGGCAGCTGAGTCAGTGCGCTCAAAAACTCAGCTGGCACCTTGGCAGCTGCAGGCGTATCAGGGGAGGGCGGCTCCTCCAGCCACGGCTGCTTGGTCAGCAGGTTGTGGTGGGCAGCATTCACAGTGGAGCACACTTGGCTGACGCGGGCGCAGCCCACCTGCGAGAGAGGGGTGAACAGGCAAGCAGACGTTGGTGTTTCCATGTTGCTTAGGTGGGCACAGGCTGGCAAGCGGTGCACTGCCACATGGCTAGCATGGCGGTGCGCCAGAGGTGTTGGCGTTATGGCAGGGCTTGGCTTGTAGTAAACATGCAGGTGCCTTGCCTCGGCGTCCTTGCATGGCTCAATTCCTGCAAGACAGTGTGAGGAGGCATTGCGAGCCAGGCCTGATCAACAACGCGACAATAGGCACAACTGGCTGCAGGCCGGCATCTTGATGGCAACTGCAAGCCACAGCCTACCGCCACTGCCCGAGTGGCTTACCGCTATTGTCCATAAACGCCGTCCAGGTAAAGTTCTTGCGGTTGCTGTATGGGAATACGCGCAGCGCCTGCCCCTCCTGCTCACTGGCAGACAGGGGGAAGGGCAGCTGCCACTGCAGCACTCGTAGGCCGCTGTCAACCGCAGTGCCGCTGGCAACGTGCCCGCAGCACTCGGCCACCACCCTGACGGTCAGGCTGCCCAGCATGTAGACTGCCTGCAATGCAAGCAGGACACATTGGGTCAGCGGCGAAAGGCTGACACATCACACGGACTGCCCGTTCCCAAGCCTACGTGACAGAGCTGCCGGCATCCCTTACCACCACGCCATCGCAGGCCCGCAGGAAGGCTTTGACAGCGGGCCCCGAGCCAAAGGCATTGGACAGCTTGGTGATGAGAGTGTTGCCGGAGAGCGAGCTCCAGTTGGCGGCACGAGCACCGCCCGCCAGGTAGGTCAAGTGCCGCTTGCTGGTGTGGCTGCCTTGCACACGGTACACCAGCCACTCCTGCATGGGAAGCCCAGGCAGATGGACATGTGTGAGCGCAACAGCACCTGCACCTTCACACAAGCCGGCACTCAGAGTTTGAGGCAGGCAAAGACAGCCACGTGCCTGGCCGCCCACGGTCGCAGGCACCAGCGCCTTGCGGGAGTCGCCGCTCGCCATGACAGGCACCTCTGGCAGCACCAGCGTCCGCGCTGCTGCCATGCTGCAAAAGGCGTCCGCCTCCGCAGCCCACTCCGGTCGGGCCACCCCCATCTGGGGATGCGCCTGCATGACAGGTGGGGGCAGCAAGAGCGGTGCTGTCATAGATGGCAGCCCGCTCCATAACCTGGCCTTCATGGCGTGCAGCCTGGGTGCATAGAAGGAGCCCGGCCACATGACCGCCACTTGCGCCTCACAAGCATTCGCACGACCACTGGGGCCTTGCTGCTCAGGCAACCATGCCACGTGCACGCAGCAGCTCAACCCCTCTTGGCTCACCTGCAGCGCATCGGCTGCTCGCTGCAAGCGCAGCCCTGCAGCCCCTGCCCCCACCTCAGGAGGTGTGGGAGCCTCCTCGCCGCCGCCGCCGGGGAAGCCTGGGAAGCCGACTGGTGACTGCTGCTCCGCCGCCGCCTCACCGACACCGGCTGCCTCGCCGCCGCCCGCTGGCTCACGCCGGAGGCTGCTGTCCGCCTCGGCCGCCGCCGCCACCTCACCCTCCGCCGCCGCCTCCCTCTGCCGCTGTGGAGTACGGATCTGGAACAGGCGGCGCTGCGGGTGCCCAGCGCCAATGCCGGGCATGGGCAGGCCACCAGCGGCGCCAGGTGACTGCTGGCCCGCCAGCATGCCAAAGATGGGCTGCTGCTCTCCAGGCTCCACAGCCTGCAGCACACAACGAAGCACAACGGGTCACGAGTGAGATCACTGCAATGCGGGATACACTGCTCATGGGCCCCCCAAACAGGGGAAGGCAACACTGCAATGCGGGCTTCAGGGCACATTTCGTCCATGCCGGGGCCGAAGCTCGCCCACAACCACCACCGCATTTGTGCCCACCTGTGCCTCGGCATGCTGCTGCTGCTGCTCCTGCTGCATGGCTTCAGGGCTGTTGCCGCCCTCCAGCGCCGCTGCTGCGGGGCCCAGCTCGGCCTCTCCAGCTGCCGCCCCGCCGGCAGGGGTGGCCTCGCCCTCCCCGTCAACCTCAGCCACGTCCTGCATGCCTTGCATGCCGCCATCCGCCGCATCCATGCCGTCATACCCCTCGTCCGCTGCATCTCCGCCGTACTCCTGCGCCTCCTCACCCGCCCAAGCGTCCCAGTCTGCTACCTCCACTCCCTCATCAGCCGCAGGCCAGCCGGCCTCGTGGCCCTCAGGGTCAAATACCGCACCGTCCTGCTGCTGGTGCTGCTGCTGCTGCTGCTGCTGCTGCTGCTGCTGCTGCCGCGGCTCCTCCTCCTGCTGTGGCGGCGCCTGCAAGGTGATAAGGATAAAGCCGATATTTAGGCAGGGATCGCAGCTGCGTGCAGATGCACCGAGCAAGGAGCGGGCCAGCAACCATACTGCCACTGACAGGGTCAACAGGCAGGCGGTCGCATTGCGCCCGGAAGCAAGACCGCCACCAGCATCCCACCCACCAGGGGGGTGGCAGCGCGCCCCGCGGCTCCTGTATCGCCATATGCACTGCGCACCCGCTGCAGCATGTGAGACGGCAGATGGTCACTTGAGATTGCCCATTGGACTTGAGGCGCACAGTCATGCAGCATTCCGGGCTGTCTGTGCACCGCAGCTGTCTCCCAGCACCGGCCACTTGCCTGCAGCAGTCCAGGGCTCAGGTACCCAGCCTTGACGCCGGCGTTGCGTAAGCCCAGGGCGGCCTCCAGCTCTTCACGCGCGGCCGCAGCGTAGTTCTCCAACGCCAGCTGGGACAGCAGCTGCGTCACCAGCTTCATCACCCCCTGCACTATTAATAAAGCAGTGGGGAGTCGGCTGCGCAACAGCGACCCGACTTGATGTCTTGGCCGGTCCCCCACACTTTGCCCACATGCGGGTGCCCATTTGCCCGCCGTGCTCACCACGTGCGGCGCCTCACTCTGCAGCTGCTGCTGCAGGCAGTGCACGTCGTCCTGCAGGTCGCGCACTGCAGTCTCCAGCTGCTTATTTTCCTGCAATCAGCAAGAGCGGAGGCTGCTCAGGTGTGCTCACGAGCGCTGCGACGTCGGCGGGTGGGCGGCGGGTGGGCGCACCTGCAAGAGCTGGGCCGCCGCCTCGCCCCGCTTGTCCGCTATCTCCTTGTACTGCGGCACAGGAGGGGGAGGGTGATGGGCCTGCGCAGCCGCCTCATTGCTCTTGGTGACCTCGGCCTGCAGCTGCGCAATCAGCTCGTCCCGCGCCGCCAACTGCCCTGGAGCTGGGCAACCTGCGCCCGCAGGCCTGCAACCTCAGCCGCAGGCATGTCCGGACACAAGCACGTGCATCGGAAAGGGCCTCGCAAGACAGGGGGAGGTGAGCAGCGTGCGTGAGGAGCACCGCCAACCTTCGCGGCGCAGCGCGGCGCGGCGTGCCGCCACCGCCTCTGGCCTCGCCTCCCAGTTAGTTGAGCCTTCCCCAGCGGCCCTCTTGCTTTACTGTGTGTGGTGAGCAGCTACAGCATAGGGTCTGCAGTGCACTGCAGGCAATTGAGGTGCCAGGGCCAGCCCCAGCCTCCAGCATGGAGCAGCAGCGCCTGCAGGACCCACAGCAGTGCCTGGCGGCCTCGCTGGTCAGCTCGGGCTACCTGCAGGGAGGCGCCGAGCCGAGAGAGGGTGACCTCCTGGTGAGCCGCGGCCTTGGACTGGGCACCTGGTTGCGACGCCGCAGTCGAGGGTGGCCAGGGCCAGGGAGGAGTGCAGATGCTGGCCGCCCGCCGGGCCTGCGATGCCTCGGTGCCCCCACCGCTTGGACACATTCACCTCCCCTTCCCTCTCCTGCCCGAAGCTGGGTGCGTATGAGGCCATGGACAGCTATGTCGATGATGTGCTCGCGTGTGTGGTGAAGGTGTCTGAGGACGACCCGCGGTACCCGGAGCTGCGCAAGGGGCTGCTGCCCCTGCTGCGCAGCGGCTGCAAAGTGGAGGGCAGGGCCGCCGCGCTGCGCCGCGTGAGTGGGTGGGCAGGGGCCGCCAGCTGAACAGCTGCATTTGCCAGGCAGCAGGTGTTGGCTTACGGGTGGGCAGGGGCCGCCAGCTGAGCAGGTGACAAGTTTGCCAGGCAGCAGGTGTTGTGGGCAGGGGCCGCCACCTGAGCAGGTGTGCTTGCCAGGCATTGGCTGGCTGGAGGGACCATCCTGCCCACCATGAACCCTGCCGCCCTGTCTGCTGTCCTTTCAGATCGTTGCCGCCGTGGCGTCTGTGGCCCGCCAGCTGCTTGATGCGGATCCCGCTGTGCGCCAGGCGGCGCTAGCGGCGGCTGCGGGCGCTGTGCGAGGCGTGCCTGACCCACCAGCGGCGGGTGATGGGCCTGTTTGGCAGTGGCCTGGTGGTCGGCATTGCCGCCATCCTGCTGATCGCGCACCAAGCCGCAGACGCCATGCTCAAGGACCAGGTGCGCTGAGAGGTGGCTGTGGCGCCAGCGGCACAGCTGCAACCGTGGGCTGCACGTGGCAGTGCCTCTTCAGCTTCCGTCTGTTGGAAGCCTGTTTAGGCGCAGCCAGTGACCAGCCCGCCTGCTTTGCCAAGCCCCTGCCTGCCTGCCTGCCATTGCATGTGGTCTGCCATCCACCCCCTTCGCAGCTGCTGGGTTGTCTGGCGCTGCTGTGATGCACTAGCTGACTAGGCAAACCCTCTGTGCCCGCGGCGCGCTACCTACTGTACCAACACATCATGATGACAGCCTCCCTTCCTGCCACATGCTGCAGTCGCGGCTGAGTGGCGAGTCAGTCAACATGTTCAAGGCGGTCAAGCGGCTGGCGGCGGGCAGCTCCCTCTGGGAGCCGCTGCTGCGCCAGCAGGCGCGCAGCGAGCGGCGGTTTTACGTACAGAAACTGTAAGCGCTTGTGCTGATTGCGGGGTGCGCTGCTTGTGGGCCAGCAGTGAGCACATGTTTCAGAGCCGGCAGCGCAGGCGCCTGATCTGCCCACTGGGCTTGCTAGTTGGGCAGGTGCGCTGACATCGCACGCTCCTGTTCGCTCGCACACCACGCATGCAGGTCTGAAGAGAACTTCCTGAGTGGTACGGAGACCGCCATCGCTGCCTTCCTGCACGACTATGCCAATGAGAAGTGAGTGTGCGCCGTGCCTGGTATGCCTGGTATGCTGCAGCTTCAGAGTCAATGGCGGGCAGGGGAGCAGGCGAGGGCGTGGCTCCTGTGCCAGTATCAGCCTGCCATGGCTACAGCCACATATGTGGTGCGTGACCCCGCGGGTTGGGCTGAGCCTAGCATTCCTCTTCTGTTGTGTGCAGCCCGGTGGACGTCCTGAAGGAGCTTGTGGCTGCCTACCTGGAGCAGAAGCAGGGGGTAAGCTGCGCACTTGCTTGCAAGGGCCATCGTTTTGCAAGCAAGGCTTGCCAGCAAGGCTGCACACGCTGGTGCCTTGCTCTGGCGCTGAGCCCCTGTCGTCTTGTTCCAGGCCGCATGCCTCCCCGCCTCCATCCACCGCGCCGCCCTGCGTCTTTGCCTGCATGTGCAGGCTCAATCGGTGGCTGCTGCCGGCCACCGAAGTGTGGCTGGTTGTCTTTGCTCACCAGCTCTTATTGTCCTGTGCAGGCTCTGACCGACCCGCTGGTGCAGCTGCTGGGCACCGACGGCCTGGAGATGGCCATGGTGGTCTGTGATGCTGAGGGCAGGCTCCCGGCTGGCCTGCTGCACAACGTGCTGGAGGACCAGGCGTCTTACTCCCCCGCGCTCTACAACATGGTGCACCAAATCTGGTGAGCTGAGCTTGCAGGCGGATGCGTTCTGGGGTGTGGGGTAGGACTGAGAGTGCGGATGACTGTCATTTGGAGCTGGCAGCGCTCAGGCAGGTTCGGGGTGGATGCTGCAATGCGGAAGCAGTGGCGTCCTCGTCGCCAAAGGATTTAAATCTCTGGGTTTGCGCGGATCTGCTGGTATGGGGTGGCACCAGCAAACCCGCTGCATCCTTGTTTAGGCACGCCAAGCGTATGGCAGCCCAGGAGGCGCACTCTGCCTTTCCCAGCCTGCCTGCAGCAGTGCTATGCATGTCTCTGCCATGCCTCATTGCGGTGGTGTGGCTGCTGCACCGAAGCAGTGCAAAATCTGGTGGCAGTGCAGAACCGGAGGGCACCAATATTTTCAAACCGTTGCGCCACCTGCAAGCTCCGCCTTGCACAGCCTGGCCAGGTCACTGGTTTTGCGGCCGGGTGGCACTGCCCGCTGCATTTGGTTGGCCCACCCTGCTGAACCAGACTGCCTGCTAGCCATGCACTGCCAGCCATTAACGGCTGCTATACCTGTGGGGGCCAGGCCGCTGGTGGCGGTCGCACCGCCACCTGGCTGTTGAACAGGTTTTTTTCGCTGCGCCAGCCGGCTGTGCCGGCGGCAGCCAACTTGCAGGGGTGCATGTTCCTGGTGACTGCTGCTGCGCCTCACCAGAGCTGTGCCGCCCTGCCCCTAAAATCGACACAGTTGCCACGCTGCACGTACTTGATGCAGGCCCCATCGTGCAACTTGAAGGTGCTGCTTGCCCATGCCTTGTGTGCTCACTGGTTGACAGCACAGTCGCTGCCCCTGCCCCCGCCTCCACCTGCAGCCGGGTGATCGCGCCGCTGTTCCGCGACCTGGTGCGCCTGTACCGGGCCACGGGCCGCGCCGTGCCGCGGGAGCTGCAGGCGGCCTGCATCACGCTCACGCTGGTGGCCCAGGTGCTGGACCCCACGGGCTCTGGCGGCAAGGTGCTGGAGCTGCTCGACTCCACCCTGGCCCTGATGGGGGTAAGGCGGGCGCGCGGCTGTGCATGGGTGGAGCTAGCCGGGTCCATACACTGGGCAGCCTGGGCATAAAGGTGGTGCATGCAGCTGCGGCAGTGAGCGACAGGTGATGCAGCAGCGTGCGGGCCGTAACGCCACCTTTCCAGCTTCCTGACGCTGTCCATTCCCTTTGTAGGCACAAGGCCTTCTGCACCGCCAGCTGCTTGTATTTCATTTGCCAACTGCGCACGCGTTTGTACCCCTCTGCTGTGCAGAACATGACCACCGACGTTTCCGGCCTGAAGAAGGAGGTTGCCGAGGTGACGGCGCAGCTGCGGCAGCACCAGGCTGACACGCAGACCACGGTGCAAGAGCTGCGGGCAGAGGTGCAGGGCATGCAGCAGGCGCTGCAGGCTGCGCTGCAACGTAAGCAAAGCGCTGATTGGTTTCTGCAGTAGCAGTTTGCTGGACTGGCATTCCCTGCTGCGCACTTTGTTGCTTGCTCACCGAAGCGTGCGAGCAGCCGACCGGCACACATGCAAGCATGTCTTGTCTGCCTGCCCGGCCATGTGCTGCAGTCCTGTTCAAGATGTCATCGGAGCGGAATGCAGCGCAGCAGCCCGCCGCGCCCACGTCCCAGCAGCTGGAGGTGAGGCCAGGGTGGCTTGTATGACTGTGCGCCACGGCTGCGCACTTGGCAAACTGCCTGGGACGCTGCAACTGGATTGCTTTGCTGCTGACCCCTGCCCGCACATGACCCTGGTTCGGTGGCTAACCAGAACCTTCACACCTGCCTGGCTGGACTGCAGAGCACGGTGCAGGTGCTGCCCGATGGCTCTCTGCAGCTGCTGGCCATTGCCGAGCCGTCCCGCAGCCCGCGCGGTGCCAGCACGCCGGCCGCTCAGGTGCGAGGTGCAAGTGGGTTTGGGGCACAATTCGGGCATGCACTGTGGAGCACAATCATTGTTGCAACGACTGCAGGGGCATGCAACTCACGAGGTCCTGCCGTTTGCATGCCAGCAATCGCACTGTTCTCCTGCGTGGCTGGTCGTCAGGCAGCCAGGTTTTGCTGCTGTCCTGAATGGTCTCCTCCCGCCCTGTCCTGTGCAGCGGGGAGGGGCCCTCCACTGTCTTCAACAACGCCATGTTCGAGGGCGACCCCGGGGGCATGGACGCCCTCACCCTGCAGCTGAGCGGCATGAGCATCGAGGCGGCGGGCTTGACCCTGAGCCCACCCCGCTCCCGCCTGCCGCCGCCTGGTGGCCTGCCTGCTGTGCAGCCTGCCGAGCGCCCAGCCGGCCAGGGCCGCGGCGGCTCGCAGGAAGTGCGGCCGGGCGCTGCTGGCCGCGGTGGTGGGGCCAGCCAGCAGCGTATTGGCGGCCGGGCGGCGGGCACCAGCCAGCCCCAGCAGGGCCAGCGCGCGCCGCCGGGGCGGATGGGCCCAGCCGGGCGCGGCGGCCGCGCGCCAACAGGGCGGGAGGGCCCAGCAGGCCGCAGCGGCGGTCGTGGGCAGGGCCCGCAGGCCCCCCGCGGCCGTGGTGGGCGCGGCTCCAGCCACTGAGGCAGCGCTGTAGCTGGGGCACTTGTCAGCGCAGTGCTCGCTGCTGTGCGTGGGGGCAGCTGGACAGCGGCGGACAGCACACGGGTGTCTTTGCTGTGGCATGTAGTGTGGGGCTGGCGGTTCACCGTGCTGGGCAGGCAACGCCGACCTTCACTTGTACAGCTTTTTGCAGTTTTGCTCATAGCGATCTAGTGCTTGTAGCGATTTAGTTAGCATGGGTTTGCTTGGTTTTGCTCTCTCACTGGCTCATCCTTGGGTTGCACGCCATTTGCTTGATCTTTCAGCTTGCGCCAGGAGTCATGGCCTTGGCAGTTCCGCTGCATAAACATTGTGCTGTCTGCAGCTTTGTGCAGCTTTGTAAAATGCGGTGTGACAGTTGCACAGGGAGGCGGCAGTTGTACTCTGGGAGGTGGAAGAACAGCAGCAGCAGCCTGATGTGTGCAGCTTGCACGGGGTATGGCGCTGTACTTCTGCTTTCGTCGGGCAGTATGGACACAGCGGGTGCACGCATATTGCAATCCACTTGATGATGGCACCAAAAGCCCATCGCTCTTAGGGGGAAGGGGTGCTTTATGCAGTAGAAACCTGCAGCGCAGCATCAGTGCCTGGCGGCCCGCCGCCGCGGCGAAGGAGGGACGCTGCTCACCTGCCCAACCCTGCCCTGCTGCATTGAACCCTCAGTACAGCCATGTGTGGTTGCTTGACATGTTCAGGTGGATTGTTCTGATCAGACCTGCACTGTCATTGCATCAGCAGAGTGAGTGGCAAACATCGCTTCTTTCACGCCTTGTGCCCCTCTCCTTCCGTTGATGCCTGCGCCCGGCGTGACTCGTGGATTTCGCGCAGCTCCCAGCTTCCCTTGCCGTCTGTGAGCCGCAGCTCGTTATGGTGGTATTGCACCAGGGCGGTTCGCTGCAACGAGGCGCACGGGGAGAGGTTTGTCATAAACGCTTGGGAATACAGGTGCCACGTGCTTAAGTTCAATCAGACATGCAACAACCAGAGGTTTGTGGCACGGGACCCGACAGGTAAAACAAGCACACGGTGGACTGGGCACCTGAGTGATGGTCAGCAGGGTGATGCCCACAGATGCCGCATGCTTGTACAGCGCCTCTTCAATGTCCACTGCAAATGCAGGGCAGGTTGACCCGTGGCAGCGGCATTGTCAGTTGTCATCAATCGCCGCAGCACGTCAGGGGACAAATACCCGTGTGCTGCAACGCATACTCGGCGCTCCCAGCCGCACCTATCGCAACCAACTAGCAGGAGCAGAACACATAGGTTTGCGCATCACTATCTGGCTGCAGAAGCAGGACACGGGACACGGAGGGAGGGAGGAGCCGCCACCCACCGGACGTGGCGTTGGTGCACTCGTCCAGCACGCCAAAGCGGGGGCGGTGGAAGAACAGGCGCGCCATGCCCAGCCGCTGCTGCTCGCCCAGCGACAGAACCTCGCCCCACTCCTTGCGGGCATCCCAGCCGCCCTCGCGCTCCACGAGGTACCTGGCAGGAGAGGCGGGACGGCATGGGTAGTACAGCGCTGCACCATCATAGGCAAACTCACCGCATGGCCTTGCACCCAATAGCTTGGCAGGATGCGTGCCAGCAGTGTCCCAGGCCTCGATACCAACCACACCGTGCCAGAAGCTCACTTGAGGCGCACCACCCCCATCAGCTCCATCAGCTCCGCATCCAGCTCGTCACGCCCGCTGCCTGCTGCATAGCGCGGCGCCATGACCTGCGAGGAGATGCAAGGGCAGGACAGGGTGACGCAGTGCATGTGAAAGACAGCGTCGTTGGTTGCACAGGAAGGTTGGGCCAAGCTGCAGCAATGGGTGGCGGCAGCCACAAGACAGCAGCACACTTCAGCCTGCCAAATTTGGCCCGACATCCCGCCCCAACTGCCCCCGCCCCTGCCTCTGGTTATGCGCACCTGTGCCATGCTCAGCGGGTACAGCACCTGGTCGCGCAGGCTGCCGGGGGTGGTGTAGGGCCGCTGCGGCACGTAGTACACAGCAGGCCGCTGCCCCGCAACCACCATGTCAGACCCGGGGCGGTGCACTGAGCCGTCGGGAATGGGCCACAGCCCCGCAAGCATCCTGCATGAGGCGGCGCCCAGTGCATTCAACGCAGTATGTGAAGAGAGGGTAGCGCACACCCCTGGTGCCGCAGGGGTTATACACATCGCAGCTGTGTGGCCCCATCATGCAGCTGTCGGCACACTGCAACTAACTACAAACGGAGCCAGACTGCTGCACAGCAAGGAACGCGCCACCTGACAAGCAAGCAGCACCGCCCTCCCACCTGAATATGCTGGTCTTGCCGCAGCCGTTGGGGCCCGACACCAGCAGCGAGCGGCCGGGCTGCACCGCCACAGTCAGCTGGCGTGCCAACATCTTGCCAGCCGGGGTGATGACATCCACATTGCTGGAGGCAGGGGGTGCGGCAGATGAAACCGTGACAATTGTGCCGCAATGCACGTTAGTCAACAAAGGGCGGAAGAAGTGCATGCGGGCAGGAGAGCACCCACACCTCCACAGCACACCATACTCGCTCACAGCGGCTGCACATACACGCCACCGGTGTTGACAGTGCAACTCACGCAAAGCTGATGCCCTCGTCCTCCCCTGCCGACTGGCCGTCACTGGCGGCACTGCCTGAGGTCGCCCGGGCTGCAGCAGCTGCCGTGGCGGCGTCCAGGCGGGCCGACTTGTCGATGACCTCCAGCGCCTCGCTCACGCGGGTGATGCCACCTGGCGGGGCACAGAGGCAGGGTAGTGCCAGAGTAAGTCGGAGCTTCCAGCTGCACAGCATGCGACACTGGCAGGTGAAGTGCTGCCCGGCCAGCTGTATTGTCATTGAACCGTCACCACCACCGCCCACGCGGCTGTCAAACCTTCTCATGGCTGCAGCACCCCGCGCGCGCACCGCTGATCTCTGCAAACCGCTTGGGCATGGCCAGCAGCTCGCCAAAGCTGGTGAAGTTCTGGGTGACCACGGAGGCCAGGTAGCGCAGCTGGTGGACCAGCTGGCCCTGCACCGCGGTGTCACCAAAGTCGCCTGCAGGGGGTGGGGACCAAAGGGGGTAGGCTAAGTTGCGCCCGGCTGTGCCCCGGCCTGGTTGCCAGCAGCACTGATGCACTGTGATTGTCCTGTGCACGCACAAGCGCACGCACAAGCAGAGCGATTGTGTGCACGAGCAGGACCAGCCTGCTATATGTCCCTGCCCCACCTGTCTGGTCCAGAGCGTACAGCAGCGTGAGCAGCCAGGTCACATTGTGCGGCAGCTGCTTGGCAAAGAAGTCGTCGGCTGCAGGTGCGCAAGCAGAGGGACAGAACCAGGGACTTGGTAAACAAACAGCGCCTCCACTGCCAGGCACTAGCTTGTGTGCCACCTCAAATACAAACAGCAGGGATGGGCCCCACCCAAGGCACACACAGACCTGCACCGTACGCCCAGCGGTGCCCGATCAGCGCACGCAGGTGGTCCACCAGCCGGGAGAAGGAGGCCGCAATCTGGCTGCCCTCGCGCGCGCCGCCGCCGAAGAAGGCCACTGCACGGGCACAGGGCAGGCATGGCAGGGCAATCACGAACTATACAGCACACAGCATGAGGTAGCCGTGGCGCAGCCCTCGACCACCCAGCACCGCCACACCCACCTGATTCAGCATGTGTGCGCAGACGCGTGTGCGCATTCCTGAAAGCGCCCTCCAGAGCCATCTCGCGCTTCAGCAGGCCGCCAAAGTCGGGGGTCACCGCCCTGCGGCAGGGGCAGCAGGCGGGTCAGCAGCAGCACATGTGTGTCCATTGGCAGGGGTTGGCAGTCTGCCCTGGTGCTGCATCCTTCACTGCAACGTGCATCCGGCGCAGTGCACCTGAGGCAGCCCCAGCCCAGGGCGGTGTACAGGTAGAGGATGGCCATGCCGCGCTGGCCGGTGAGGCGCCACAGCTGCCAGGAGAACCAGGAGATGTCCACCACCGGCTTGACCAGGGTGGGGATCAGCGCCGCCAGGTCGTCGCACAGCCGCTCTGCGGGTGAAAGGGCGCGCCAGCCGGCTCAAGACCGTGAAACAGGTGGCAATCACCAGCCAGGGGGAGCAGGCTCGCAGCAGCAATTGTCCTGCTGAACTGGCAAATCGGCAAGTGCAAACAAGCCCCCCAACAGCACAGAGCTGTTGCTGTGCCACCCACCAATGTCCCGCGTCAGCCGCTGGTCGATGTCCTGCATGCCCGCCAGCTGGGAGCTGGTGTAGAACGTGTTGCCTGCATGCATGGGGAACAATTAAGAGGAAGCTCAGCGGTGCCCGGCATGCCGCTTGTGTGGCAGCCAGCAGAACAGCAGGGAGCAATGGGCAGGGCACCACCATCACCTCCTGCCCAGCAGCCTCACCAGCCAGGTACTTGGCCAGGGCGGAGCGAGTCAGGCGCGTCCGCCAGTTGAGTGCCAGCATGTCGGCCACGTGGCGCAGCGAGGGCGCCAGCACCGCGCTGGCGCAGCTCTGCAGCACGCTCACGCCAATCAGCCTGCCAGGCAGGAATGGGACGCAGCCGCCGCTTGTGACAGCAAGGCATGAAGCGTAGGCAGTACACTGCACAGCAGGCAGCCGCAGGTGCCTGGTGCAGCCGCTGCACGCGCACAAGCGGTTGGCCCTCACCTCACGAAGCCAGGCAGGTCCTGCCGCAGCACCAGGTCCACGCTCTTGCCGTTCAGGCTTGCGATGCGGTCCTGCACCACAACTTCAGGCAGTGCTGTGAGCTGAAGCACAGCATGTACGAAATAAGCACGCCACTGCTGACCCAAATGACAAGTCTCCCTCGGATGTTCATGGCTAGCCCCGGCGAGCTACCCTGCCCCGACTGCCGCACCTGCAGAAGAGTGCGCAGCACGACGACGCCCGCCACTGTTCCGACCCGCACAAGCCACTGCTTGTCGCCGCCAAGAATGATGCTCAACACGCTCTGCGCAGGAGTGGTGCACGGGAGGCACAGCAGGTTAAATGCGGCACAACTGTACCAGATTGTGCCGAATTGCCACCCCACAGGAGCAGTGATGCCGGCTCCGCAACAACCCCCACCTTCCAGCGCGCCAGCTGGGACAGCTTGGAGGGCATGAGGCCCAGGCGCGGCGCCCACGTGGGAGCGCCAATGACCGAGCTGGGCGGCGGCGAGCGTGCAACCACCAGCTCTGCAACAAATCATGGGGATGCGGCATCATCAAAGCAGGTGATGTGCACAGCTCCCTGCCTCCTTTCTCTGTTGCTGCTGCGGATGCTGCTGCTGCTTGAATCCCTGCACGCGTGACGACAACCTGAGACGGCTGCGCCCAGGCAGGCAGGCAGAAGCACCCAAGTTCCCAGCACCGCACACCTGAGAAGCCCTCGTTCCCGTCGTGCAGCTCCTCCTCCCGGCCCTGCTGCTGCGTCATGCCGCGCAGCACGTCGTCAGCATCCCCGCCGCGCGCCTTGCCGCCGGGTCGTGGCGGCGCAGGCACAGACGGCTGCACCGCCGCCTGGCCGTCTCCCGCTGCCGCCGCCTGCTTGGCCTCCAGCGAGCGGTGGCCTGGGTGCAGGCTCCACCCGCCCTCGCCGTCCAGGGACAGCACAATGTCGTGGAAGGCCATGAGCGCGGGGCGGTGGCTGCGCCAAGACGGCCAGGGAGTGCAACTAGGGTGAGCGGTGCACAGTGAGTGCAGCCACATGCTGCGCACCGGCCAGCCGGCCTCACAACCAGGCAATCTTCGGCTGCAAAGAGATGCCCCCAAAGCAAGCGCTGCAACCAGCTGGCCCGCACCTGATGGTGATGCAGGTGCAGCCCATGTCCTTGACCAGCTGGCAGAAGCGCTCCTCCATCTCAACCGTCACGCCTGCACACACACACACCAGCGAGTGCGGTGGGGTGGCAGTTTGGGGGCAGGGCCACAGGCTGGGCAGTACCAGGCCACAGCCGGGCCAAGCAAACACAGCAACGTCTGGCAGGGGCTGCAACTCAAGCACGTCCAAGCTGTCGAGGCTGCCATGTCACCACCCACCGCTCGTGCACTCGTCCAGGATGGCGAAGCGGGGGCGGTGGTAGAACAGGCGCGCCATGCCCAGCCGCTGCTGCTCGCCCAGCGACAGCACCTCGCCCCAGTTCACCACGCCGTCCGCGCCCGCCTCCCTGCAGCCCAGACCAGCAGGGTGGTGAGAGAGGGCTTGCGCATGGCTAAATGATGAGGCGGGGCAGGTCATCCTTTCCAGGTAGGCTTGATGTGACAGGCTGTGCCTGTATAGCAAGTTAAGATGCAGTTGCTGCTCCCACCAGCCATGCCCAACCGTGCTGCGCCTGTCCTGCCAACTTCACCTCACCCCTTCATGGCAACACCCTCCTGACTCTCCACACTCTCACCACCCCACATCACCCTCACCACACACCCCCACCCCACCCCACCCCCACCTGTCCAGCAGGTACTCCAGGTCCACCGCCGCCAGCAGGCGCCGCAGCTCCGCCTCCTGGATGCGCTCCTGGGCCACAGACAGCGGGTACACCAGCTGCTCCTGCAGCGTGCCCTGCGTCACGTACGGCCGCTGCGGCACGTAGAAGCAGGCGTGGGAGAGGCCACCCTCCGCGTCGTCGGCGCCGCCGCCGGGCTTGTAGATGCGGCCGCGCGCCAGCGGCCACAGCCCGCCCAGCACCCTGGTGGCAGGCAGGGGGGCAGAGGGAGGATGTGCCGCATGGGTAGGAAGATAGTGCAGCTGCTGGGTGAGGCAATGGATGTGCAGATGAGATGGCCGGCAGTTAGCCCTAATTCCAAACCTTCTGTTGGCAGTTAACAGCTCACAAAAGCAGCGGTGCAGGACCAGTGGCAGCTGCTGGGCGCTGCTGCTGCACAAGAGCCCCCGCCCCACCACCCACCTGAACAGGCTGGACTTGCCGGCGCCGTTGGGCCCCGTGACCAGCAGGTTGGTGCCCAGCGGCACGCGCAGCGACAGGTCGTGCACCAGGGTGGCGTTGCCGGGGGTGACCACCACCGCGTCCTCAAACACAATGGCGTCGTCGCAGGCCAGCAGCTTGCCGGTGGCGGACGCCAGCTCCCCTGCAGCGTCGGCAAGTGGGTGGATGGGTGGGGTGGGCAGCACGTGGGCAGGCCACCTCGCGCAGGTGTGCTGTGCATGCTACCACATGGTTGCTTGTTTGGCACCGCTGCACGTTCTTTTGGGCCTTGGAGCCTCCCGTGACGCAGGATTCATGCCACAAGGGCAAAACACGCAAGTCCATGTTCACAGGGGATCTGCCTGCCCTCACTGGGACCAGTGCAGCTGCTCACCTGGGCCGCTGCCGGCGCGGATGTCGGCCATCACCGCCTCCATCTCCGCAACGCGGTCGGCATAGGCGCCCAGCTGCAGGGGTGGTGCACAGTGGCGTGTTTCTCCACAGCTGGTCCAGCATGCCAGGCTGAAGGCTGCCTTGGCTGGACCCACCAAGCGCACCAGCGGGCGGCTGGCACTGTGCAGCAGGCAGGGCGGGCTGCAGCGTGTGCCACCCACCTTCATGAGCTTGCGCGAGGAGGAGCCCAGCGTGCCCGCAGCTCCAAACAGCGCGATAATGACACTGGTGTGATAGCGCATGTTGGACAGCATCTGCATGGGGTGTCGCATGGTCATACTGCTCTAACTTGCACCCTTCATCAACTTCCGGGTGCTGCCCCAGCGGTGGCGCCCGGCAGCAGGTGTGCACCCCTCCAACTGCTCCTGCTGTGTGGCACCGCACCTGCGCACGGCCAGTGACTGTGTTCTCCGGCCGCATGTGGCCCCTGCAGCAACAAACAAAAGCAAACAAATGTGAGGCAAGGCCGGGCCATGTGACAGCATGAGCAGCAACCGAAGCCA